>Ga0157369_10001725_pt1 | contig 26610 bp, 26 predicted proteins | sample C25metaG_FD_113461 | JGI IMG/M metagenome (GOLD analysis project Ga0157369, IMG submission 113461) | Corn rhizosphere microbial communities from Kellogg Biological Station, Michigan, USA - C2-5 metaG | ecosystem: Host-associated > Plants > Roots > Rhizosphere > Soil | place: USA: Michigan... | reverse complement strand
GTCGACGACGCGGCGAGCGGAGTGACGTTGGTCGTTCGCGGCCTGGACCTTCGCCCGTCGACTCCGATCCAGCGGCTGCTTCAGCAGCTGCTGCAGCTTCCAGAACCAACTTATCTCCACCATTCACTCGTCGCGCATGCGGACGGCCGTCGTCTCGCGAAGCGCGATCTTGCGCCGACGCTTGCCGCGATGCGGGAGAATGGCATCGACGGCGCGTCACTCGCGGCCGACCTGCCCGCGGGCAAGCTGCCCCTTGGTTTCACCTTCGTCGACGCCTAAGGCGCGGGCATGCGCTTCGTCCTTCTGATCCTGCTGCTGCTCGCGATGGCAGCAGTCGTCTACGTGCTGGTTCGCGGCGTGATCGCCATGGCTTCCGGCAAGGATGTGACGGGCGAACAATCGCAGATGTGGATGCGCCGCCGTGTCCTCTTCCAGGCGGTGGCGATCGTCATCGTGATCCTGATCCTGGCCGTTGCCGGGGCCGCGTCCACCCAATAAGCGGGCTGCGCTTGGTCAAGCTCAACAAGATTTACACACGCACCGGTGACGGAGGCAGCGCCGGGCTCGTCGACGGAAGCCGGGTGAGCAAGTCGAGCCTCCGGATGACGGCGATCGGCGAGGTCGACGAGGCGAATGCCGCAATCGGCGTCGCCCTCGCGGCGCTGGATCGCGGCGGGGTGTCGAAGCGGTTGCTGACGATCCAGAACGACCTGTTCGACCTGGGCGCGGATGTCGCCACCCCCGGCGAAGTCGAAGGCGCGCTGCGCATCGTCGCCAGTCAGGTCGAGCGCCTTGAGCGCGAGATCGATGAGATGAACGCCTCGCTCCTGCCGTTGACGAGCTTCATCCTTCCGAGCGGATCGGCGGGCGTTTCGGCCCTGCATCTCGCCCGCGCGATAGTCCGCCGCGGTGAGCGCGCCGCAGTTGCACTCAATGAGGTTGAACCGCTCAACCCGCAGCTGCTCGCCTATCTCAATCGCCTGTCCGATCACCTCTTCGTCGCCGCGCGCTTCGTCGCGGCGAAGGAAGGCGGCGATGTGCTGTGGCAACCCGGGGCCACTCGGAGCTGACAGCCGCGACACAACGGTCGTTTTCGTCTAAGGGCCGCAACCCTATGGCGACCCACGCTCGCCCAACGCCTGGCGGCGATCTCTCTTCTCGCCTTTTCATGACGAGAAAGCTGACGCTCGACCTCGCCGCGCCGCTCAGCGACGCGGATGCCACGATCCAACCCTTTCCGGATGCGTCGCCGGCGAAATGGCACCTCGGCCACACGACCTGGTTCTTCGAGACGTTCGTCCTGCGCGATCACGTCACAGGCTACGAGCCCTTCGACGAGCGGTGGGCATTTCTCTTCAACAGCTATTACGAGGCCGAGGGCCCACGGCATGCACGGCCCCGACGGGGAATGCTGAGCCGACCGTCGCTGCACGATGTCCGAACCTATCGAGCGCATGTCGACCAAGCGCTCGACCGAGCTTTCCCCGATTTGCCGCCGTCCGCGTTGCAGCTGATCGAACTCGGCATCAATCACGAGCAGCAGCACCAGGAGCTGTTCCTCACCGACATCCTCGCGACGTTTGCCGAGAACCCACTTGAGCCGGCGTATGGGGAGCTTCCTCCGCCTGCCTGCTTCGCAATCGAGCCATTATCCTGGCGTCTTGGCCGAGAAGGGATCGTCGAGATCGGCGCAACGGAAAGCGGCTTCGCATTCGACAGCGAGCGGCCCCATCATCGTGTCTTCCTATCCGGCCACGAGCTCGCAAGCCGCAAGGTGACGAACAAGGAATGGCGCGAGTTTATCGACGATGGCGGCTACCGCACGCCGGCGCTCTGGCTATCCGAAGGTTGGGACTGGCTGCAACGCGAACGGATTTCGGTACCGCTCTATTGGGATGAGGAGGGCACCGAATTCACCCTCGGCGGTCGCCGCGAAATCGATTGGGCCGCGCCGGTCACGCACATCAGCTACTTCGAGGCCGACGCCTTTGCACGCTGGGCGGGCGGGCGCCTTCCGACCGAAGCGGAGTGGGAGGATTTCGCCGCCTCGGCCGATCCAATGTTCGGCAACCAGCTCGACGAGGCCGGACCGGTGGCCCCGCGTCCGGGCGGTGGAATCTTTGGCGACGTCTGGGAATGGACGCAAAGCGCCTTCGCCTCCTACCCCGGCTTCGCACCGGCGGAGGGCGCGGTCGGCGAATATAATGGCAAGTTCATGTGCGGGCAGTACGTACTGAGGGGCGCGAGCTGCGCCACTCCGCGAGGGCATAGCCGCGCCTCCTACCGCAACTTTTTTCCGCCGCACGCGCGTTGGCAGTTCACGGGAGTCCGCCTTGCTCGCGACGCTTGACCCCCAGGCGAAGGCATTCCGCGACGATGTGCTCGCGGGGCTGTCGGCGCCGATCCCTGCCATCCCCGCGCGATGGCTCTACGACCGTCGCGGGTCCGAGCTCTTCGACGAAATCACTCGGCTGCCGTCTTACTATCCGACGCGCACGGAGACCGCGATCTTCCAGTCGACCATAAGCGACGTCGCGCGGCGAGTGCCGCAAGGCGCTGCAGTCATCGAGTTCGGTGCCGGTTCCCAGACGAAAACTCCCATCCTCCTCGAAGCGATAGCGCCCGCAGCCTACGTCCCGGTCGACATTTCGGGCGAATATCTCGAGCATAGCGCGCGCGAGCTTCAGGAGCGCTTTCCCAACATTGAAGTCATCCCGGTCGTCGCCGACTTCGCTCGGCCATTCACGCTGCCCGGCGGGATCGAGAAGTTGCCGAAACTCGGCTTTTTCCCCGGCTCGACGATCGGCAACTTCGTGCCTTGGAGCGCAACGGATCTTTTGCGCCAGTTCCGGGCCCTGCTCGGCTCAGGGTCGCAGCTCCTCATCGGAATGGATCGCGTAAAGCCGATCGGCCGGCTGCTCGCGGCCTATGACGATCCGGAGGGCGTCACCGCCCAATTCACGCTAAACCTCCTCACCCGGGTCAACCGCGAGCTCGATGGCGACATCCCGGTTGACGCCTTTCGGCATGAGGCGCGCTGGAACGACATTCTCTCACGCATCGAGATTCACTTGATGGCAACCCGAGAGGTCTCTTTTGCGGTCGCTGGCCAACAATTCGTTTTCGCGGGCGGGTCCCGCATTCATGTCGAGAACAGCCACAAATATGGACCACGCGGTACCCGGGTGCTGTTGCTTGCCGGCGGCTGGACGCCCGTCGCCGAATGGTCCGACCCCAACGACGACTTCGCCGAAATCCTCGCAGTCGCCGAGCCCGAGAGGTTTGCGCCGTAACAGCGGCGCGGCTAAGCCAGGCTCATGCTCGTGGCCCTCGTCCAAATCGCCGACCTCCTGCTCGACGTCCTCTTCTGGGTCATCATCGTCCAGGTGATCCTCAGCTGGCTGTTTGTCCTGAACGTGCTCAACACGAGTTCGCACGGCGTCCGCAGTTTCGCGGTCGCGATCGACCGGCTCACGGCGCCGCTCTATCGGCCAATTCGCCGAATGCTTCCCGACTTCGGCGGAATCGATTTCTCGCCGCTGGTGATCATCATCCTCATCCAGATCATCAAGAAGCTGCTCGGCGGAGTCGTCGCTCAATATTATTACGGCGGATGAGCGCGAAGCGGATCGACGGAAAAGCGGCGGGGCAGGCGATCCGGGATCGCGTGGCCGAGCTCGTTCCAAAATTCGTGGCCAACGCGGGCCGGCCGCCGGGCCTCGCCACCGTGCTCGTGGGGCAGGATCCCGCCAGCGCGGTTTATGTGCGTTCGAAGAACCGCGCGACGGCGGAACTCGGAATGGCCGGCTTCGCGCACAATCTTCCCGATACGACGAGCGAGGGAGATCTTCTGCAACTCGTGGCCGATCTCAACGCGGACGATCGCATCGACGGCATCCTCGTCCAGCTCCCGCTACCCAAACAGATCAATTCAACCCGGGTCATCGAAAGCATCGATCCAGACAAGGACGTCGACGGCTTTCATCCGATGAATGCGGGAAGGCTCGCGTCGGGACTACCGGCGCTCGTACCGTGCACGCCCTACGGATGCCTCTACCTCCTCAGGCAGGAGCTCGTCGATGTGACCGGCCTCAACGCGGTGGTGATTGGGCGCTCGAACATCGTCGGCAAGCCAATGGCCCAGCTCCTGCTCGGCGAGAATGCAACCGTGACGATCGCGCACTCACGCACGCGCGACCTTCCCGCGGTCGCCCGGCGCGCCGACATTCTTGTTGCGGCGGTGGGACGCGCAGAAATGGTGCGCGGCGACTGGATCAAGCCAGGCGCCACCGTGATCGACGTCGGGATCAACCGCATTCAGACCGAGGATGGCAAGGGCCGCCTCGTCGGAGACGTCGCCTATGAAGAAGCGGCCGAGGTCGCCGGCGCGATCACGCCGGTGCCGGGCGGCGTCGGGCCGATGACCATCGCCATGCTGATGCGCAATACGTTGGTTGCCGCGCACCGGCGCGAAGGGCTCGAGGACCCGCAGGGCCTGTGATCGAGCTGTTCGGATCGGCGCTCGTCACCTTCCTGGTGATCATCGATCCTCCCGGCTGCGCGCCGATTTTCGCCAGCCTGACACGCGGAACTCCGCCGGCGCACCGGCGAGCGATGGCGATCCGCTCCTCGCTCATCGCCTGGGCGATCCTGATGTTCTTCGCATTGCTTGGCCGGTCGATGTTGCAATGGCTCGGAATCAGCCTTGCGAGCTTCCGGATCGCGGGCGGTATCCTGCTTTTCTACATTGCCGTCGAAATGGTGTTCGAGCGCCGCACCGAGCGCCGTGAACGGCGCGCGGAAGAGATTGAGGGGACGCCGGAAGCCGAAGATATCAGCGTCTTCCCGATGGCCATGCCCATGATCACCGGCCCGGGGTCGATCGCCAGCGCGATGCTCTGGGTGTCGCGGGCGGAAACGCCGCTACACGTCGCGGTGGTTCTGGCGGCGATCACCGTGGTCATCCTCATCACGATGGTGACGCTCCTCGCCTCGGGGCCGTTGATGCGCCTGATCGGCGACAAGGTCGAAGCTGCCATCACCCGCATCCTCGGCGTCATCCTTGCGGCGCTGGCCGCGCAGTTCGTGATCGACGGACTGAAGCAGAGCTTCCCGCACGTCCTCGCTTAGCCGACGACCTTCCACATCTTGTACGGAGAGTCGTCCGGCAGCTCGACCGGCTGAAGCCACTTCGGAACCCGCCCCGCCTCCAGCTGCGCATAGAAACCCTTAGGCGCTTCCGACATAAAGATGGTCGTCGTCGAACTCTTCGGGCAGCTCAGCACATAGTTCGAATGATATTTGCCGACCATGATCTGGTGCGCCTGGCTCTCGCTGCCGCGCCAGGCGTTCATCACGTCGACGATCTGTTGCCAGTTGCGGTGGTACGGACCGGCCACAGCGTCATGATGCGTGACCGTGATGAGCCGCGGCCCGAGGTCGACGAAGGTGAACACCATTCCCTTGGGCTGAAGCGCGATAGGGTGAAGGCCCCAGAGGGACGCGCACAGGTTGTTCGCCTGGCCGATTGCCGTCTGATAGGCCGTAGGCTTCTCGTCAGGAATGAAGTTCAGCGCGAACGGAACGGCGGCGCCGCAACTCACGAGAGCCGCGGCCGCCGTGAGAATTGCACGGGGCGAGTAAACCCGGCCCGCAATTTTGAGCGTCGGCCAATCGACGGTCCAGACCCACCGGACAAGGAACCACATCAGCGCCGCGGCGCCGACGACCGCCATCAATTCGGCGGGAGGCCCGGTCCGCGTCTGCCAAAGCAACAACAGGCCCGCGATAATCCCCGGAATCGCCGCACCGATGATCCGGCGCAGGAGATCGGCGTCCCTGCGCCGCAGCCACGAGAGCGTCGTCCAGCCGATTGCGCCCATAATGGGAAGGGACACCATCAACGCAGTGATCCGCCAGCCATGCGTGTATACCGGCCGCGCTTCCTTCACATGGCTTAGCCACAACCGGTCCGCCTCCGGAGAGACATGTTCGGGTCTTCCCAGGCATTGCGGCCACATCCACACATGGAAGCCCGCGATGACGACTGCGGCGACCACCGCAAGGCCGAGCCGGCGTTTCCAGTCGCCCGGCGAGAGCCACGCAAGCGCGTACATGAGCGCACCCGACAGGACGACGTCCGACAACCACACCGGCGAGAAGGCATCGCAAACCGGAGCGCGGTTGTCGTACGAGGTGAAGGCCAGGAAGCACAGCGCGCCAGCTCCGGTCAGCGAGAGCGCATAGGCGCGGAGCCGCTCGGCTTCCTTGGCATCGGTCACCCAGAACAGCACCATCGCTGCACCAGCGAGAGCGAGATAGATGATCATCTCCAGGCCGATGGCGAACGACAGCGCCGTGGTGATTCCGAGCGTCAATCCGCCGCGAACGCGCTTGGGGTCCGCGATTCCGGCCATGCTTAGCGCCAGGAAGGCGAGCTGCCAGCCGTGGTGATCGATTCGCTCCGGCATGAACATGCCATTGGTCGATCCCGCGAAATATACTGCGACGATCGCCAGCGGGTAAGCGAGCGGATGGATCAGCCGCCGCGCTGTCAAGGCGAGACCGATAAGCAGCGGCAAATATGGAAGCAGCGGCGCAATCGCGACCGCCCAACGTTCGGCTGCAGCGCCGCCGAGAAACGGTCTCAGCGCCAGGATCAATCCCGCAATCGGTAGGTCCACCAGCCGCGACCAGTGGATGTTTGCGCCAAACGGCGGATTCATGCGGTACTGGCGAAGGTCGAACCATCCCTGACCGTGGAGCAGACCGCGTACCTGCATCATTCGCATATTGTCGTCGGTATCGGGCAGATCGAAGAAGCGGATCTGGCTCCAGCGCTGCCAAATGAAGAAGGCGCAAATCGCCAGCCAGGCGAGAACGACGAACCATTTCCAGTGATGCTCGACGATGTCGAGCGCCCTGCGTTCCCACTCCTCGGCCTTGCCTTGCTCCATTTTTCCGGCTGTAGCCGGCAAACTTCAAACGGCAAGCAGCCGGGCATGGCCACGAGATTAAACGTCAGTCAGGAAACCATCGGCCAGTTGGTCCGGTTCGCGATCGTGGGCTTCTCGCTCGCGGCCGTCTATTCGGCGATCTACTGGTACCTCGCGACCTATGTGATGGCGCCCGTCCTCGCGGTCGTCGTGGCCTTCCTCGTCGCCGTCAGCATCGGCTTCGTGTTGCACAGCAGGTGGAGCTTCCGCGGTCACGGCAAGAGCGAGGACCGGCGGATGAAGATCAAGTTCCTTCTCGTCCAGGGCTCGGGCTTCCTACTCAACGAGCTCTTCACCTGGGTGCTGACAGGGCCGATGCACGGGCCGACCTGGTGGCCCCTCGTCCCCGCGATTCTTGTCACTCCGCTCGCGACCTATCTTCTCAACCGTCAGTGGGTGTTCGGCTGATGGAGCGCGTCGTCTATCAGCAGATGGCCGAGCTCGATCAGCTTCACTGGTGGTACCGCGCGCGCCGCGAAGTGCTCGCCGAGCTGATCCGCCGCGAAGTGATGCCGCCGCCGAATGCGCGCATACTCGAGATCGGTTGCGGGACGGGACATAATCTCGAGATGCTCGGCGGGTTCGGCCGCGTCGATGGGTTGGAGCTGGACGACGAGGCCCGCTCGATCGCCGAGCAGCGCCTCGGCCGAGAGATTCTGAACGCTCCACTGCCCGAACTCGCGGGGGTGCCGGACCGCGCATTCGAACTGATCGCGGCGCTCGATGTGATCGAGCATATCGACGACGACGAAGCCGCACTCGCCTCCATTGCGGGCAAACTGAAACGTGGCGGCAAGTTCCTGATGACGGTGCCCGCGCACCAGTGGATGTGGTCCGCGCACGACGTCGTGAACCATCACAAGCGGCGCTACTCGAAAGCCGGGCTCAAGCGCCTGATCGAGACGTCGCCCCTAAAGCTCGAGAAGCTCGGCTATTTCAACAGCCTGCTCTTCCCGCTGGCGATTGCGGAACGCTTCGCGTCGAAGCTTCGCGGCAAGGATGACGGTGACGTCAAGCTGCCTTCCATGCCGCTGAACAAGACGCTAGAAGCGATCTTCGGCGCTGAGCGTCATTTAGTCGGGCGCTTGCCCCTGCCACCGGGCTTGTCGCTGTTCGCCGTCGCATCCGCGATATAGCCGAGCTTCGCTTCCGAGCGTCCGTCGCCTGCGACTTCCTGAACGATGTAGAGAGGCCGACGCTTCGCCTCGTTGTAGAGCCGCCCGATATATTCGCCCATCAGTGCAAGAACGAACATCTGGATGGCTCCCAGGACGACGACCACAAGCATCAGCGAGGTCCAGCCCTGGATGCTGCGCCCTACGAACCATGCGTATGCGATGTAGAGGACGAGTAGGAACGACCCGAACGAGAGCCAAAGTCCAGCGTGGCTCGCGAGCTTGAGGGGCGCCGACGAGAAGCCGGTCAGCGCGTCAAGCGCGAACCGCACCATCTTCCGCAACGGATATTTGGTTTCGCCGGCAAAGCGCTCCTGCCGGTCGTAGACGAGCGGCACCTGTTTGAACCCGATCCAGGCGACCATCCCGCGAATGAACCGAGCCTGCTCCGGCATCGCCAGTAGCGCGTCGAGCGCTCGCCGGCTCATCAGCCGGAAGTCTCCTGTGTCGACCGGGATCTCAACCTCGGTCGCTCTCGAGAGAAGGCGGTAGAAGCCGTGTGCGGTGGCGCGCTTGAACGCGGTCTCTCCCGACCGGCTTCGGCGGACGCCATAGACCACGTCGGCGTTCTCGCCCTGCATCGCCTTCATCATGTCCGGCAACAGCTCCGGCGGGTCCTGAAGGTCGGCATCGATGATCAGCACCGTTTCGCCGCGGCTGAGGTCGAGCCCCGCGGTCAGCGCGAGTTGATGGCCGTGGTTACGCGACAGATTGACGGCGACGACATGGGCGTCCTGCGCCGCCATCGTTCGCATCATCGCCCAACTCCCGTCGCGCGAGCCGTCGTTCACGAGCACGATCTCGTAATCCTCCGCCGCGACCGAACGCGCCGCCTTGCTCAGCCGCTCGTGCAGTGTGCCGAGGCAGGCTTCCTCATTGAAGCAAGGGACGACGATCGAAAGCGCTGGCATCAGTGCAGACGATAGAGGACTGACCCCGGTCCGCGCCAGACCAGCTTTGTCCCGTCGAGCAGGGTCGCATCATAAGGCGAGACGTCGATCAGCCAGACATAGTCGAAATCGTTGCGCGGAAGGGCCGCCAGCGACTCGTCGATCGTCCGGTGAAGCCGATCGAAGCAATGATTTGGCCGGACGAGCTGCGAAGGGTCGGCTGCGAAATAGCCGGCGGCGCGATATTTCAGGTCGAGAAGGTTCACGCCCTCGAGCAACCATTGGTCATTGGAAAAGCCGTCGCGGCGAACGATCACCATTGCCCCAAGATGCGCGTTGCGGAGCGGTGGCCAATATTCGGTGCACGGCATTCCCGTCAGCGTAATCACCCGCGCCCCCATGGGCATCCGATCGATTGCGGTGAGCTTGGCTGCTTGGTCCCTCGCCGCCATGCCCAGGCTATAGGTATTCGCTGCTGTCCGCGTCGCGAAGAACAGGATGCCGAGGACAGCCATGACTTGTGCTGTCTTGCCGTTCAGGGCGCCGCGAAACCGGATCGCAAGCAGCCCGACCGCGACCAAATAGGGCACCAGACGCATGTCGGCATAAGCGGATCCGAAGATGATGCGCGGAAGAATCGCGAACGAAACCGCGAGCACGATCGCCGAGAAAGCGAGATTGCGCGAGAGGGTCAGACTGCGGCCGAAAATCCGGTTTCCGATCGCGTACAGAAAGACGAGCACAGGAACGATCAAGGAGCCCATGTCGAACCATTTCCAGCGGTCGCGAAGCGCCGAATAGATCCAGATCCATTTGACCTTCCAATCGAACCAGTCGGAGGTTTGTCCCCCGTGGGTCTCAGTGCGCCAGATCAGCATCGCCAGGATCGGCAGCGCCATCACCGAAGTGTGAAGCGCCGCTTCGATCCCTGCCTGCCACCAGGGACGCCCGCGGTCGTGAATCCGCACCGCGTCGGCCGAAAAGCACATTAGGCCGAGCAATCCCCACCCGTAGGTATGAGCGAAAAAGACGACGAGGGAGATCGGGACGAAGAGCGCGCCGCGAAGCACCGTGCGCTCGAGCCTGCCGAGCCTCAGCCACAGGCCGAATGCGAGGAATGCCAGCGCCACCGAAAGCGCGAAATTGGCGAAGCCGAACAGGAATGGATATCCGTAGATGAAGGGAAGCGCGAAGAAGGCGGTCGGCGGAACTCGCCCGTGCACCTCTCGAGCGACCCACAGGAAACCGGCCGCGGTCAGCGGCGGGATCGCGAGCACGATCAGCTTCACCGCCAGCTCAAGCCCGAACAATTTGCCGAGCGGAATGATCAGGAGATCGACCCCGAGGTTGCCGATCGCGGCCCAGTGATAATCGTAATATCGCTGGAGAAACGGTGAGTTGTCGAGATCCAGCTCAACCCGATATCGGCCCATGTGTCCGAACAGGTCTACCAGCGGCGGGATTGGCGGGGAGAGGAGCGGGATCATCGTGGCGACCACGACGAGCGCGATGCAAAGCCGCGATTCCCACCATGGGCGCACCACGTTCGCCACTTCGGGCACGAATTTGGCTTCAACCCCCATGAGTCACACGTTTGTAACCGTCCCTCCGCGCGCTCCCTAGCGGCGCGGAGTCAATTGTCCATGCGGAGAGAAGCGGATTACAACTTCTTAAGGAGCGTCAGGCGGCCGCGAATGCAGGCGCGACGGCGGCTGGACGGTCGAGCCAATCGGCAAGCCGACCGGATGCCTTCCATAGCACCGCCGTCGCAGCCGCAGCGACGAGGCCGTCAGCGGCATAGTGCCAGCCGAGGTGGATCGAGCCGAACCAGATGAACAGCGCATAGCCGGCGAACAGCCAGCCGGCGGTGCGATTCAGTTTCCATGCCCCAAGCGCGAACAGGACCGCCAGCCCGTTATGAACCGAGGGCAGCGCCGAGATGCCGCCACCGATCACGAGCTGATCCAGACCTCGGACCTTCAGCAACATTTGCTGGTCCACCAGCGCCTGGAAATCGGTACCGACCGCGAGTTGCTGGGCATGAAGCTGCGCCATCAGTGGCTGATAGGGCGACGCCGGGTCGACAAGATCGGCATAAAAGCATGGGCCGGCGCTCGGCATGGCGAAAGCCATGATGCTTCCGAGCACGATCCAGACACCGATATAGGTGAAACAATATTGCGTCCGCAGCCGAAAGCTCGCCGCGGGCATCCATGCGCAGATGATCAGCCCCAGCACCATCGGCGCGAACCAGCCATGATAGAGCCGATCGATGATGAGGGTCGCGGTGGGCGACGAAAGGACCGCATGCGTGACCCGCCAGGGATCCGTGCCGAGGAACAGCGCTCGATCGACGTGCACGAGCAAGGGATCGAACGAATATCCGGCGAGCGGCAAGACCTTCTGCTTGAACGCGTTGAACGGGGCGAGAAGGAAAATGAAAAGCAGCGGCGGCCAAAGCCAGGACACGAGCCGGTCCCGCTGCCAGCGATCGCCCACATATTCCGACAGGACTGTAAAGGGGCCCGGCCCTGCGCCGTCGACAGGCCTTCGACGATAAAGAAGCAACATGATGTATGCGACGCCCACCGCAGCCCACAGGCTGAAGGCCACCCGCACATAGGTCCAGACCAGCTGAGTGAACGACGCGAGGGGAATCCGGCCGGTCGCGAGCACCGCCACGAGATAGGCTGCGAGGATCAAGCAACCGACGACGGCAGCTTTCAACTCACGCGTTTGCACCCTGGTCCTCCCTATCTCGACTGGAGAAGTAACCAAGGACGGTTAACGAACCGTGTTTTGCCCGATGCGGAAGCGCATCACGACACTCGATAGAAGTTCACCTATTGTTCAATAGTCAGAAAGCAATTCGCGCTTAGCTACTCCTCGCCGATCCTGAGGAGGTTTGACGAAAATGAACAAAATTCTGCTTGGCGGCGCTGCGGCGGCCGCCCTTGTGGCCGGTAGCGTGGCGCTCGCGCAGGCGGCTCCGCCGGCGCCGGTCGCCCAGCCAGGTCACCATTCGCACATGATGCGGATGTCGACGCGCGCCGACGTCCAGTCGCATGTCGCGAAGATGTTTGCGAAGCTCGATACCAATCATGACGGCTTCATCACTCAAGACGAGGTGAGCGCGAGCGAAGCTCTGCATGCGCAGAAGGCCGAGCAGCGCGCGGCGCGGTTCGACCCGTCGAAGATGTTCGACCGGCTCGATCTCAACCACGACGGCCAGGTCACGATGGCCGAAGCCGAGACTGCCCGTAGCCAGCATGCACAGCCAGGCGGCGACCGGCCCGCCACGCACCACCGCGCTGGATTCACTCATCTGTTCGCCCGCGCCGATACGAACAAGGACGGCGTGGTCACCCGCGCCGAATTCGACGCAACGGCGGAGCAGATGACGGCGCACATGCAGCATACGGGCATGGCTCGCGGCGGCATCGCCGGCCACATGTTCGAGATGGCCGATGCGAACAAGGACGGGCGCGTTTCGCTCGCCGAAATGCAGGCGGCGGCGCTTGCCCATTTCGACAAGATGGACCTCAATCACGACGGCACCATCAGCCCCGACGAGCGCAAGCAGGCGCGGGCGCTGTTCAGGTCGCAGCACCACCACCAGAGCTGAGCTGAGCTGAGCTGAGGCAAGGCCCAAATGAAGGCCCGGCCGTTCGCGCGGCCGGGTCTTTCTATTTGGCGAATTCCGGGGTGTCCGCCTTTCGGCGCTTCGCCGGGGCTCTTTTCTCTGCCGCCGGTTCGGCCGCAATCTTGCGGTAACGCGTTTCCGCCTCCGAAATATAGTCGCGCGTAATCGGAAGCGCTGTGCGTTCGCGGATATATTGGACCTGGTAGTTGCAGGCGGCCCCGCTCTCGAACATCACGATCCCGCCGGCGAGATAATATTCCCACATGCGGAAGAAGCGGTCGTCGTACATCGCCTCTATCTGCTTGCGCGCTTTTGTCGCCCGTTGGAGCCAGTGCTCCAGCGTGTAGGCGTAGTGCAGCCGCAAATTTTCCACGTCGCTGGCGATCAGCCGCACTTTCTGACTCGAGCCCGCCATCTCGCTGAGCGCCGGGAGGTGATAGCCGGGGAATATATATTTGTCGGTGAACGGGTCCGGGCCCGTCGACGCTTCGCCGAGCTTGCCAATGGTATGGAGCAGCATGACTCCGTCGGGCTTCAGAAGCTCGCGGCACTTGGCGAAGAACTCGTCGTAATGCCGCGCTCCGACATGCTCGAACATGCCGACCGATACGATCCGGTCGAACTTTTCCTCGAGCAGTCGATAATCCCTCAATTCGAACTTCACATGGTCTGATACGCCGGTAGCCGCCGCCCGCTCGCGGGCGATCTTCAGCTGATGCTCGGAGAGCGTCACGCCGAGGACGTCGACGTCGGCGACCTTGTGCAGGAACAAGGCCATGCCCCCCCAGCCGCAGCCAATGTCCAGCACCCGTTGACCCGGCTTCAACGCGAGCTTCGCAGCGATGTGCGCTTTCTTGTCGAGCTGCGCCTGTTCAAGCGTTTCATGCTCGGGATCGGTCCAGTAAGCGCAGCTGTACTGCTTGTCGTCATCGAGGAAGAGCTCGTACAGCTCGTCGCTGAGATCATAATGGTGCGCGACGTTCCTTCGCGCACGCTTGAGATTGTTCGGCAGAAGCATTCGCTTCAGAGTTTTGGACAATTTGCCTTTGGACAGCGCTTTCCTGCCCTCGCCCCAGTCTTCCCAGCGGTTCGCACCGACAATCAAGCGCATGAGGTCGAGAATCGTCCCGTCCTCGATCGTGAGCCGGCCGTCCATATAAGCCTCACCGAAGCCGAGCCTGGGGTTGCGGATGATGTCGAATGCCACCTTCCGATCATTGAACCGAACGGCGAGATGCTTGCCGCCCCCCGGTCCATAGGTGTGCGGTGGCTTGCCCGGCTCGTGGAGTGTGATGCTGCCGCGGGTGAGCAGCTTGCCGACGAGCTTTCCAATCAGTGACATGACGCGCGCATCTCCGAAATTCGGGCAATTTTAGCCCGACTGCAGGGAAAGCGTCCATGCCCTGCCATTGGGGTGACAGAAATGAGGTAGATCAAGTGGCCCGGCTGCGACCGTGCAGCAACTCGCGAGAGCAATCGAACCTTGGTACAGCCTGGCCGATGCGTGGGGAAAGCCGGGTAGATGAAACGTTCGTATGAGAGCCGGAAGCACATTCTTGTCACCGGAGGTGCGGGCTTTTTGGGTTCGCATCTGTGCGACCGGTTGATCGGCGAGGGCCATGAAGTCGTCTGCGTCGATAATTTCTTCACCGGCACCAAGCGCAATATCGCCCATCTGCTAGGGAACCCGTCGTTCGAGCTTATCCGGCACGACGTGACCTTCCCCCTCTATCTGGAGGTGGACGAGATTTACAATCTCGCCTGCCCCGCCTCGCCGATCCACTATCAGCACGACCCGGTTCAAACGACGAAGACCTCCGTCCACGGAGCGATCAACATGCTCGGCCTAGCCAAGAGGCTGAAGGCGAAAATTCTCCAGGCATCGACCAGCGAGGTGTACGGCGACCCTTCAGTCCATCCGCAGACCGAGGATTATTGGGGTCACGTCAACCCGATCGGGCCGCGCAGCTGCTACGACGAAGGCAAGCGCTGCGCCGAGACGCTGTTCTTCGATTATCATCGCCAGCTCGGCCTCGGCATCAAGGTCGCGCGGATTTTCAACACCTATGGCCCGCGCATGCATCCGGCGGACGGGCGCGTCGTATCCAACTTCATCGTTCAGGCGATCAAGGGCGAGCCCATCACCATTTACGGCGACGGTTCGCAGACCCGCAGCTTCTGCTACGTCGACGACCTCATCGACGGGCTGATCCAGCTGATGAACAGCGCCGACGAAGTCACCGGCCCGATCAACATCGGCAACCCTTCCGAATTTTCGATGAGGCAACTTGCCGAAATGGTAGTCCAGAAGGTCGGCGGCTCTTCCAAAATATCCTATGAGCCGCTCCCGGCAGACGATCCGCGCCAGCGTCAGCCCGACATCAGCCGGGCGAGGACGACGCTCGGCTGGGAGCCCACCGTTCCGCTCGACCAGGGACTCGACCGGACGATCGCTTACTTCCGCGAGCTGCTAGGCAGCTGAACAGGCGCGCTTGCTCAGCTACGGAAGCGGCGCCTAGGATGGGACGCTATCACGTGATATTAACGGCTTAAGGGCAAGGAAGCGCGCCTGGGGGAGGAGCGCGGGTGAACCATTTTTCGACGGCGGTACTGAAAGCCGATGCGCGTCCGGCGCGAGCCGATCGCGCAGCGGCATTGAATCGCAATCACCAATTGAGCTCCTTCCTGCTCCTGCGTCCGCAGTATGCAGGCCTCAACTGCGTCGCCTGAGGAAGCGGGCATGGGGAGCTGGATGACGGACGGCGCTTCCGTGCGGCGCTCGGTGCCGTGGATCAAGGTGCTGATCCTAGCATTTTCGATTGGCCTTTGGATGGCGTTCCGGCACGTCGCGCCGGTGCCGGATGTCGCCTGGCTGACGGAAGGCGCTCGGCGCTGGATGAACGGTGCTCGGCTGTTCGTCGACGTGCGCGAGGTCAATCCGCCGTTGATCTTCTACGAGATCGTGGCGCTCAGCGCCGGCACGACCGCAAACCAGGTCTTCGTCGCCGGTGTTGCCGTTGCCACCGCGGTCAGCAGCCTCTGGGTCGCGCGCCATCATGGCGACATGCTCGGACTTGGAACTTTCGTTTCGATCGTCTTCGCCGGCTTAGTCGAGTTTGGGCAACGCGATCATCTGCTGCTCGTCTTCGTCGTCCCCTACTTGCTCGCGCGCGGCGGCCGATGGGAACGGGTGCTGATGGGATTCTGGGCCTTCTTCGGCGTCGGCCTTAAACCCCATTTTCTGCTCGTTGTGGCATTGCCGGCCCTGGTCGAAGTCTGGCGCGACCGGACGAGCGTGTTCGAGCCGCAGAAGCTGGCGCTCGCGGGCGCCTGTGTCGCTTACGTCATCGCCGCCTTCTTGCTCTATCCGGCTTACTTTCGGGAAATGGTGCCGCTGGCTCGTGAGACCTACACCTATGGCAGCGCGCTCCCGCCATTCTTGTTGCTCGAATCCGTCGCCGTCGCCGGCGCGGTCCTGCTCGCCGATGCCGAGCGTCGCCCTTTTGCGGCCGCGGCGCTCGGAGGGCTCGGGAGCTATTACCTGCAGGGCCGGCTATGGCCGTACCACTTCATTCCCGCCGCGGGCCTCGGGATGATCCTGTGCTTTTGGCAGCGGAGACTGGCCCTCTGGGCGGTCCTCCTGTTTGCCCAGGCCTATCTCGGGCCCTATCGCCGCGGGCCGCAAAGCCCGATCCCCGAAGGGATTACCCGCGTAGTAGTGCTCTCGGTCCATCCTTCGGCGGCCTATCCGACAGTGACGGGCTGCGGCGCGACCAACGAAACCCCGTGGGGGTCGCTCGGTTGGGTTCCGGGGTCCTGGAACATCGTCACCGATCTCAATAAACCGACGGCGGAGCGGGAACGCGCGTGGAACGTGCTGGTCCGCGAGCGGGCGCGGCTTCGCCGGCTCGTTCAGACGACCGATACCCAGCTCATCATCGCCGACATTTCGCCGCGCAAGGCCTATTTCGAGCGGCCCTTCGATTACATGCAGTTCCTCGGCCCCTTCCCTGGATTCAAACCGGTCAGGCGCGTCGGGCGCTTCGAGCTGTGGGCCAAGGGACCGGTCAGCACGCGGCTTTGCAAGGAACGATTCTGATGGAGCAGGAAATGGTCGCCAATGCCGCTCGAGAATCCGGAGCCTCGGATCGCCGGCAAGACCGGTGGGCGTGGAGGCGTATCGGGTCGCCAACGACGGGCAAAGCGGTCGGACGCCTCGCGCTCTGGTGCGTCGGCTCCGCGATGATTGCGAATCTGCTCTTCAACCTGGCGGCTTGGGCGGCGGGACTTCATCATCCCTATTCCATTTTCCTATCCGTGCCGAGGGACCGGTTTGCCGACTTCTTCAAGCTTAGCTTCTCCTATCCGGGTCCGCCGCTGCATCCAACCGGCCAACTGTGGCAAATGGATGCCCGTTTCGCCTCCTACCAGGCGTTCGTGAACTCTCACGCCCATAGCCTGTTCAACCATTTCCACGAGCCGCCGCTTACGACGCTGATGGCATTTTCGTGGCGCCAATTGATGTCGGTCGTCGACCCGGTGCTGCTGTACGCGTTCTTCGTCGCTGCAGGCTTGGCAGCGCTAACTGCCGTGATCGTGTGGAGTCTCGATCCGCTCGCGAGGGGGTGGTCGTTGGCAATCGTGGCGATCGTCAACTACCCGGTCGCGTTCATGGTGGATCGCGGGCATCTGTTTTCGCTCGCCTGTGCGCTCGCCCTGCTGGCGGCGCTGCTCCGTGCCCCGGGCAAGCGCGGCGACTGGGTTGCGATCACGCTTTACGCGCTGGCGATCAACGTTCGTCCCAATGCGGCGATCTTTCCCGCGCTCTTATTTATATGCAGGCGCTTTTCAGCAATTCAGCTGATCTCGGTCGGCCTGGCCTCTCTCGCGCTTTTGATCGGCGCGCTCGCCATCACGCACATGCTCTATCCGGCTTACGGGCCCACCTCGTTCGTAACTGGCCTGTTCGTCTACTCCAGTTTCTACATCAAGAGTGACCTTGGGCTCGCTTATGGATCATCGCTTTTCGGTGCACTGAAAGTGCTGTTCGGCACCGGAGTCGAGTCGATGTTCGTGCAGCTCACGGTGACGACGTTGCTGCTTGTCGGCCTGACACTGGCTTCGCATCGGCGGCGACTCAGCGACGCTGCGACGGTGTATTTGATCGCCTGTGCCTACTGTCTCGTCAGCCCGGTTTTCGCCGATTATCATTTGATCGTCTTTCTCGCGCCGTTGGTACTCCTTGCGCGGCAGGGAGAACTGGGAACGAGAACCGATTGGGCGGTGTTTATCGGCTGCTGCTTCGTGCTCGCGCCGAAAAATTATCTGTTCCAACCTGATCCAATGTACGACATTCCGTGGTCATGGCAGATCGTCGCCAACCCGGCGATGCTGATTGCGACCGCTGCCTACGTCATTGGGTGCGCCCTCGCGGGCACGCCGAAAATCGACCACGCGATCGGCGCGGGGCTGCGCCGTCTCAGGCCGCCGCCCGGCTCCGCCGCTTCTTTTCCGCCGCCGTCTTGAGCTGGCCGCAGGCGGCGTCGATGTCGCGGCCGCGCGGCGTGCGCACGGGCGCTGAAATGCCGCTTTCGAAGACGATGTTGCTGAATGCCTTGATCCGCTCGGGCTCGGAACATTCGTAGGGTGCGCCGGGCCACGGGTTGAAGGGGATCAGGTTCACCTTCGCCGGGAGCCTGTATTTGCGGATCAGGCGGACGAGCTCGCGGGCATGTTCGTCGCTGTCGTTCTTGTCCTTCAGCATCACATATTCGAACGTGATTCGCCGCGCGTTGTTCGCGCCCGGATAGGCCGCGCAGGCCTCGAGCAGCTGCTCGATCCCGTACTTGCGGTTCAGGGGCACGATTTCGTCGCGGATTTCCTTGGTCACCGCGTGGAGGCTAACCGCCAGATTGACCCCCATCTCCTCGCCCGCGCGCTCCATCATCGGAACGACTCCGCTGGTCGACAGCGTGATCCGCCGCCGCGAGAGGCCCAGCCCGTCGCCATCCATCACGATCTTCAGAGCGTCGCGGACGTTGTCGAAATTGTAGAGCGGCTCGCCCATGCCCATCATCACGATGTTGGTGAGCATCCGTCCCTCGGGCTGGGACGGCCATTCGCCGAGCGCGTCGCGGGCCAGCATCACCTGGCCGACGATCTCGGCGGGCTCGAGGTTGCGCACCAGCTGCATCGTGCCGGTGTGGCAGAAGCGGCAGTTGAGCGTGCACCCGACCTGGCTCGACACGCACAGGGTGCCGCGGTCGGCGTCAGGGATGAAGACCATCTCATAGTCATGGCCGTCGTGGGTCTTCAGCAGCCACTTGCGGGTGCCGTCCGACGAAACCTGCGCTTCCACCACTTCCGGGCGCGAAATCACGAACCGTTCGGCAAACCAGCCGCGCTGGATCTTGGCGATATCGCTCATCGCGGCAAAGTCACCGACTCCGCGATTGTAGATCCAGTGCCAGATTTGCTTGGCGCGGAGCTTGGCCTGCTTGGGCTCCAGACCTGCGGCTTCGAGCTCTTCGCGTATCTGCGCTTTCGAGAGGCCGACGAGCTCTACGCGGCCGTCGGCGCGCGCCTTCGCGGCCCGCGGAACGGGCACAGGATCGACGGGCCCGGGAATGGGCATCAGGGTCGTGTCGGCACTCATGGCAGGGCGCCTATCTAGTTATCGGCGCTGCATTTTGCCAGCGCAGGCGGCAGCTGCCGCGTCGATCGCGGTCGCGGCGCCGTCGAGCGAATAAGGATCGATGAACCGCTGCCCTGCGCCGTCGCGCGACTCAATGCTCATCGATGTTGCGTTGCGAAGAGCCGCGACGATCGCCCGCTCCTGAAGCGGGCCGTCGCTCCACGCCTGGTTTCGCTGGGCCACGAGCAGGAACGGCTGGTTATCGACGCGCAGCATGACGGCCGCGCCGGACCTCGGCATCCGGCGAAGCTGCGCATGGAACTCGCCCCAGTGCCGCCTGTCGGCCGAGAACGTGAAGCCCGCCTCTGCCTGAACCTTGCCCTTGGCGGCGATTCGGACCGATCGCGACAGCGCCTCGCAGGTCGACCCCCGGTCTATCGCCGCCCAGGCGCCGCCAGCATAGAGGATATTGCTGGCTGCATTCGCTGTGGTGGCGAAACCCATAAGCAAAAGGGCAAGTCCCCGAAGCATCCACTGAGGCTAGCGCGCGGACGCCAGTCGCGCCACGCCTGGATCATTCTTCCGCGACGCGGAGGAGCCGCTCCCCGGTCGCGACGACCTCGAAACTGTTGGCGTCGACGCGGCGCACATGCTCGCCGGTATCGAGCATGTAGCGGCTGATTCGAAGCAGCGTTCGGCGGCCGCGATATTCGTGGACATAGATACGCGCACCCGAAGCGTCCTCGACGAGGACGCGACCAGAATAAGATTCCAACAGTCCGCTCCTTATTGCGGACGATTCGGCTCAGATTAATCTAACGGAAGTTCGCTGCGCGTCCAGCGCGCACTCCCGGCTTACCTGCCGTGGCCACGCCAGCGCTTGATCGTGCGGTTGATGATGCCTTCCTCGTCGCCGGTCTCGCGCCACAGGCGGGCGAAGCTCGGGTCCGATGACGCGGGGCGCTTTTCGGGCTCGAGGTCGTCGAAGCGGACGCGGATTGGAATCGCGACACCCTCTCCGCAGACGATGCATTCGCGGTTGCGCAGCGCCGGGATGGCGTCGAGGAAGCCGCGCGCGCCTTCCGGCATGGCCGCGCGGACGCAGGCCTGGTCGCGGTCGTTGTTCAAGCGCATGGAGACGATCGTGCCGCACTGCGACAGCACGCCCTCCGCAAGGTCCGACGGACGCTGCGTAATCAGGCCGAGGCTGACGCCATACTTACGGCCCTCCTTGGCGATGCGTTCGAGGATCCGGCGGACCGACTGGCCGTTCTCGGCATTCTCGTCCTTGGGCACGTAACGGTGCGCCTCCTCGCAGACGAGCAGCAGCGGGCGCTGCGCTTCGGTCCGCGACCAGATTGCATAGTCGAACACCATGCGCGCGAGAACCGACACGACGACTGACGTAACTTCCGATGGAACTCCCGACACGTCGACGATCGAGATCGGCTTGCCGTGGCTCGGCAGACGGAAGAGCTTCGCGAGCAGTCCCGGCATCGAATCGGACACCAGCATTCCCGAGAACATGAAGGTGTAGCGCGGATCCGCGCGAAGCTCGTCGAGCTTCGTCTTCAAACGCTGGAAAGGAAGCGTGTCGCCGGCGCGGTCGAGCTTGCCCATCTCGTTGACGAGGATCGTGTTCAAATCGGCCAGAAGGTAGGGAATTGGGCTGTCGACCGTGACCTTGCCGAACTGGCTGACGTCCTTGCCCTTGGTGCGGGCCGCAAGGAGGCACTTGGCGAGGATGTCGGCGTCGCGCTGACGTTCCGCGTCGTGCGTCGTCAGCATGACTTCGCAATGCTCTTCGAAATTCATCAGCCAATAGGGCAGCTGAAGGTTGTCGACGTTGAACAGCTCACCGCAATTCTTGAAGGCGGCCGAATATTCGCCGTGCGGGTCGATCATCAGGATGTGACCCTCGGGGCTGAGCTCCGAGATTCGGTGGAGGATGAGCGAAACCGACGTCGATTTACCGGTACCGGTCGATCCCAGCACGGCGAAATGCTTTCCAAGCATGGGATCGACGTAGAGAGCGCCGCGGATGTCGTCGGTCGGATAGACCGTGCCGATCTCGATATGGGCTTCCTCGCTGGCCGCAAACACTGCACGAAGATCATCGGTGGTGACCGGAAGCACTGCGGCGCCCGGAATCGGATAGCGTGTCACGCCGCGGCGGAAGTTGCTGAGCGTTCCAGCAGAATCCCTGGAGCCCTCGCCGAGGAAATCGACATTGGCGATCAGCTCTCCCCCGGTATTGGCACGAAGGGTACGGACGTTGGCGATGAGCCACGCATTGCCGACCACCATCTTCACCTGGCTGCCGACCTGACCGGACATTGCGACCGAAGGATCGGCATGAGATTGCAGCGCGTTAAGCGCAGCCGCGTCCATTCGGATCTGAGAACCTGAGCCGGCAATCTCAACGACCTCGCCGACCGCAGCCAGTTGCGCCGCCGCGGTCTTCGCGCGGGCGGCGGGCGCGGCATCTTCCTCGCTGAAGCTGCTCACCTGGTTGAGGAATTCGCGCAGGTTTGGCTGCTCGTCCATCGTCGTCACGCTCCCACCACTTCGTCTTCGGTGAGCGGCTTAGCGGGAAGCGGTTAATATTAACTTAGGCCAAAGCCTTATCCGCGACGGCGGAACGCGACCGCCGCTACCCAGCCGAGGCCAAGCGAAAGGACCACGCAGGTGAGACCGTAAAGAAGGCGATGCTTTCGTGATGCGAGCCAGACATCACGCTCGATCCCGGACTTGTCGATTTGAATGTCGCGCGTCGCCGCGGCGATGACCTTGCCATGATCGATGAGGAAGGTCTCGGCGGTGTAGGTCCCGACCGGAACCTGGCTCGGAATGGTGATCGCGGCGCGGTAGAGGATGCCGTCGGTGATTTCCACGCCGTGCGGACTCTCGACGTAAAGCCCGGCCCGCGACCTCAAATCGAGAAGTCCCGCCTCAAAATGTCTCTCCTTTTCCGGAAGCGAGCCCCCGCCCGGCGACAGTTGGAGGTTGTGGACCCCAAGCTCGTAGATTGAGGCGGTCCGCTCATCGACAAGATCGCGGATCGGCCTAGACGATGCGACTGCATAATAACTCGGCGCCGAACGGAAACGGCTCGAATCCGCATTCATCCAGATTCCGGCGATCTTCTGCTTCTCGCGGATGAGGATCGGCTGAACGGGGCCGCGCAGGACGACGGCGATGTCCGGCACTTGATCGGGCATCCGGCCGCCCGGATAGGCGATGGCACCGAACAGGAGCAGCTGCGCGCCCGAGAAGCTGTAGCGGATCTGCACCTGCCTCGCGGAGCTGTCGGGCACCAGCGTCGGTTTCGCGGCGGCGGCGAGTAAGGGCGCCCCAAACGCAAGGAGGAGCGATGCCGAGCGCGTCCTCATAGATATTCGATCGAGAAAATCTCGTCGGGCCGCCATGCGAGGCCAAGCAACATCCGCGCCCCGACCAGCAGGATGATGATGGCAAGCGCAAAGCGGAGCAGGTCGGGCTTGATCCTGAGCGCGAGGACCGCGCCATATTGAGCGCCGATGACGCCGCCTACGAGCAGCAGCCCGGCGAGGACGATATCGACTGAGCGCGTCGTGACCGCGTGGACCATGGTCGTCGCGGCGCTCACCGCCAGGACCATGGCAAGGCTGGTGCCGATAACGATGCGGGCCGGCATACCGAGAAGGTAGATCATCGCCGGAACGATGATGAAGCCGCCGCCGATACCGAGGAGGACCGTCAGGACGCCCGAGCCGAAGCCGATCGCCAGCGGCGCGATGGGCGAGAGGTAGAGACCGGACGCATAGAAGCGCCAGCGCAAGGGAAGCGAAGCGATCCAGCGGTTGTGGCGCGGCGCCTTCTTTCGCTCCTTGGTGGCGAGGATGCCCAGGGCGATCAGCGCGTCTTTCAGCATGATGAAGCCGATCCACCCGAGGATCACCACGTAGAGGAAGCTGATCACCACATCGATCTGGCCGCTCGCCTGGAGCACGCGGAACACGCCGACGCCGACGATCGAGCCCAGGAAGCCGCCGGCGGTCATCACGGCCGCCATCTTGAGATCGACGCCTCCGCGGCGCATGTGGACCATCGCTCCGGAAACGCTGGCGCCGGTTATCTGCGTCGTCGCCGAGGCAACCGCGACGGTCGGCGGGATTCCGTAAAAGATCAGCAGCGGCGTGGTCAGGAATCCGCCGCCGATTCCGAACATGCCCGACAGAACGCCAACGGCGAAGCCGAGCAGGATGATGAAGATGGCGTTCACCGACTGACCGGCGATGGGAAGATAGATATGCATCGGGCCGCCGAAGCCTAGCCGGAAACGGCGCTTCCGGCCAAGGCAAAGCCGTTAGAAGTCTCCGGCCAGCGTGACCGCGGGCCCGGAGCCAGGCCTGGCGTTGCCGGCCAATCGCTGCCGCCAGTCGAAATGGACCCGGACATTCTTCCTGACGCGCATCGTGATGCGTGGCCCGGCGTCGACTCGGTAGACCCCCGGCTGGGCGCCTCCCCAAACGCCGAACCCGGCAGAGAATTGCTTGTAGACGGGCCGGGTTAGGGTCAGTGAGCCGTCGATAAATTTGTCCCGGCTGCGCGCGCCTACGACTCCGCCCTCCAGATAAGAGTCGAGCAGGAAGCGGAATGGCATCGGCCTGTCATAGACGCCGGCTTCGAAGAATAAAGCGAAGGCGCTTCGGCCGCCGCCAAAACGACCCATCCGCTGGCGGCGTTCACCCGTAATCCACAGCGGGATTCCTCCGACCGGCTGTACGCGAACGCCCCCTGCGACCTCGCCGCCGCGGCGACCGACTTCCGTGGAGCTGCGAAAGCTCGCCGCAATTCGCCGGGTGAAATAATAGGTCAGGCGGCTGCCCGCCTGGCTCGCTCCGAGCGAACCTCCGCTTGCGAGCGACTGAGTTCCTGCGGTTCCGCCCTGCTGAGAGCGAAGCATCGCCCACATCGTCAGTTGAAACCGATCGATTCCGTTCCGCCGCAGAGTTACGGGTATGCTCTGCCGAGGGGCGACGACGTTCGACTGAAGCGGAGGCATTGCGTTCACAGAAATGCGCGACAAGGGCCACTCGTCGAGCGCGGCATAAGAAGATTGATATTGGGGCCGAGGCGCAGGCAGTAAGCTATCGATCGCAGGAAACCTGCTCGCTCCGACTGCGGGCGATTGTGCCGGATAATAGACGGGCACGGCCACCGGACGGATAGGAGGCATCGCACCATAAGGCGGGCCGTAGGCGTAAGCCGTCATTGGCGGTGCTGGAACGACCGGCTCTATCGGCGGAAATTGCGTCGGAATGATCGGCGGCGCCTTGGCTTCACTTGGGTCGATTCGAAAAATCTCGGCCCCGGGAAGCATCCCGAGGGTCGCGGCGCGAAAGCCTGCCCAGCCGAGCACAGCCAGTGCAAGGAAGCGGAGCGAAGGCCTCATTGCGGCAACTCGGCGGGGAAGATGTGCCCGGTCTTGTCCCAGCGAGTTGCGCCGCCACCCATGTGCAGGGAAACGGCGCGGGCGGCAGCGAGCATCGCGATGACGTTGCCGACCACGAGCCGCGGGACAGACAGGATTCCCTCGATCAGCCCGTAGGCCGAGGTCGTAAATGCCGCCCGGATCAGCACGCGCCAGCCGAGGAGCCAGCCATTGATCGTCAGCAGCATCGCAAGCGTGGCATCGAGCCGCGACTTGATCGGCGCTCCGAGCGCCTCGGCCAGCCAGATCTGCGACCACAGGAAGGCTGCCGTGTAAGCGGCGACGAGCAGGAGGGCGGCGAGCGGGCCGCGCCGGTCGCGCATCCGCATCCAGCGCTCCCCGATTCCTCCGCTCCAGCCGAGGCGATCCCAGCCGGAAAGCGCAATTCCACCGAGCCAGCGCGCCTTCTGCCGGACTGCGCTTCCGAGCGTTGCCGGGAAATGCCCGCGGCTCGCGACGACCCCGTGTTCACCCGGACGGGCGGGCAGCCGAACGAACATCGTCTTGAGGCCGAGCGCACCGATCCTGAGGCCGACCTCATAATCCTCGGTCATGCTGTTGCCGGCGAAAGGGTTGCCGTCCTGCATCGCGGCGAGCTGCGACAGCGCTTTTCGGCCGATCGCGCAGCCGACGCCGGCGAGCGGGATCGCCGCGCCAACCGCCTCGCGGACGACCAGCTCCTTGATGTGCGCCTCGGCGAACTCGTCGCAATAATGCCCGGCAATCCACCGCGAATGCTTGTCAGGCAGCGGAAGTACCGGGAGCTGGATGACCGCCGCGCGATCAATCAGGCGGTCGAACACCTTGAGCTCCAGGGGATGGACAACATCCTCTGCATCATGAAGCACGACCGCAACGGCGGAGCGACCGCTCTCAATCTCATACGCAACAAGCGCGTCGTAGAGGTGGTTGAGGCAGTCCGCCTTGGTCGTCGGGCCGTCCCCGTCGACCTCCACCGCCTCAATCCGGTCGTCCTTAACGGCGGCAATTGCTGCGGCGGTCGCGGGGTCGTTCCGATAATGACCGACGAAAAGGCGGTAATTTTCATAATCGAGACGGGCGATGGTCGCCCGAAGCATCGACGCGATCACCGACGATTCGTCCCATGCCGGAACGAACATCGCGATGAACCGTGGTTCGGCGTCTCCGCCAAGCGCGCTCGCAAAAGCGCGAGGATAACGAGTGTAAATGGCGAGCGAGCGCCAGACCGCCCGCGCGAAATAGATGACGTCGACCATTAGGTCGTTCACCGCGAACAACAGGAAGCCCACACCCGCAAAGAGGGCGAGCTCGGCCGCGACGCGGCTCAGCATTTCGGCAAGCGCCATTCGTCCGCTGCCGAAGCTAGCGAATCAATCCAATATGATCGGAAATCGCTCGGTCCATTACGCCCTCCCCTGGCGAATCAATCCAAAACCGAGCGATCGAGCCAATGGCATAACCATTGTGGAATATATCCCCTTGAAACATGTAAGGCCAATCGCTATATAAGGCGCATGGCACAGAGCAAAGGTCCGAACCTTCGGCAGTTTCAGGCTCGGTTTCCGACGGAGGATAGCTGCCTCGATCACCTGTTTCAGGTCCGCTACGCGGGGACGAAGTGCCCCAAGTGCGAGCGCCCGCTGAAATACAGCCGCGTGAAGGGTCGCCGCGCCTATCAGTGCAACTGGTGCGCGAACCAGCTTTACCCGACTGCCGGAACGCCCTTCGATCGGACCCGCACCAGCCTTCGCGACTGGTTCTATGTCATGTTCCTAATGACGACGACGCGGAACGGCGTTGCTGCCAAGCGCGTCG
>Ga0157369_10001724_pt1 | contig 26620 bp, 29 predicted proteins | sample C25metaG_FD_113461 | JGI IMG/M metagenome (GOLD analysis project Ga0157369, IMG submission 113461) | Corn rhizosphere microbial communities from Kellogg Biological Station, Michigan, USA - C2-5 metaG | ecosystem: Host-associated > Plants > Roots > Rhizosphere > Soil | place: USA: Michigan... | reverse complement strand
TTCGCCGCGAGCACGACCGGTTTGTTCGCCCGCTGGAGCACGCGCGCGACCGCCGCGTCTTCCTCCGTGACTCCCACCGTCGCGTCGACGACCAGCACGACCGCGTCGGCCGCCGATACCGCGAGCTCTGCCTGCTCCGCTATCCGACCGGCCATGCCGCGCGCGGCGCGCTGCCACCCGCCGGTGTCGAGGACGGTGAACCTGCGTCCGTTCCACAGCGCGTCGTACGCGACCCGGTCCCGGGTCACCCCCGGCACGTCCTCGACCACTGCCTCACGCCGTCCGATGAACCGGTTGACCATGGTGGACTTGCCGACGTTCGGTCGACCCACGATCGCGACGACCGGCATCGGCGCGGCGGGACCGTCCTGCTCCGGAGTGGCTGCTTCAGCGTCGGTCATGCCGCGTCTGCCGTGACCGCCTCGAGGTGGGCGAGCAGGTGCACGCGCACTTGCTCTGCCGCGTCGGCAACGCTGCTGCGTGCTCTCGGGTCGCCCGCGACCGTCACCTCGAAGGCCGGCCCGAACACGACGTCGACCGGCGCCCGGAACCGTGGCAGCAGTTTGCCCTTCGGCAGCGCATCCGCCGTGCCGGTGCACACGACGGGTACGACGGGGCAACCGGCCCGAAGCGCCAGATAGCCGATGCCGTGTTGCACCGACTCCAACCGCCCCTCGCCACGTGTGCCCTCGGGAAACACACCGAGGACCCCGCCGCCGGCGAGCACGTCGAGAGCCTGGCGCAGCGCGGTGCGGTCCGGGGTCCCACGCCGGATCGGGATCTGCCGGGCGAACTCGAGCACCTTGGCCCAGGGGCCGGAGTAGAGCTCGGACTTCACGAGGAAGAACGACGGGCGCGGCAGGACCATGAAGACGATCGGACCGTCGAGGAAGCCGGTGTGGTTACCCGCCAGGAGGACTGGACCGGATCTGGGCAGATTCTCGGCGCCCACGACCCGAAGCCGCAAAAGCGTGCGCAACAAGCCGGCGACGAGCCGGCGAACGGCGGCGAGCGGAATCGTCTCGCGGTTGGGGTCCAGTCGCCGGGCGCTCGTCATGCCCGCACTCCCTCGACTTGCCGGACGACCCGTTCGATGACGTCGTCCGCGCTGAGATCCGTCGAGTCGATCACGGTGGCGTCAGGTGCTTGCGCCAGCGGCGAGGCGGCGCGCCCCGAGTCGAGCGCGTCCCGACGCTCGATAGCGACCTTTGTGGCGTCCAGCCGGCCGTTCGTCTCGTCTGCCCGGCGACGTGCCCGAGCCTGCGGATCGGCCGTGAGGAAGACCTTGACCGAGGCGTCCGGAGCCACCGTCGTGCCGATGTCACGGCCCTCGACCACGATGCCGCCGGCGCCGATCGCCTCGCGCTGTCGCCGCACCATCGCTGCCCGGACGCCGGGGACGGCGCTGACGGTGCTGACCGCCGCGGTGACGTCGGTGGCCCGGATTGCCGTCGTCACGTCGGTGCCGCCGGCGAGCACTTGACTCGCGTCAGGATCCTGGGACAGGCCGATCTCCGCGGTGTCGGCCAGGGTGGCGAGAGCGGCTGCATCGGTAAGGGGGATCTCGCGAGCGAGAGCGAGCCAGGTCACGGCGCGGTACATCGCTCCGGTGTCGAGGTAGCGAAGCCCGAGCCGGCGGGCGACGCCGCGAGCGACGGTCGACTTGCCGGAGCCGGATGGGCCGTCGATCGCAACGACGACTCCCGCCTGGATCGGCGCGCCCGGGGCGGCCTGCACGTTTCCTCCTGCATCGTCGACCTTCGGCGAGACTACCGATCCGGCCGCGCACGCCGCGGTCTCACAGCGCCTCGTCGGCGCCCTCGCTGACGGTCCAGTGCCGGTCGCGCAGGCCGCGAACCAGCCGCTCGCGGTCCGTCGGCGCGACGAACAGCTCGGCGAATCCGATCGGCTGACCCGGCGCATGGTCGACCCGGACGTCCTCGACGTTGACCGAGAAGGCCGCCGCGTCGGCGAAGAGGCGGGCCAGGCTGCCCGGTGTGTCCGGCACGATGCAGCGCACCACGGCCAGCTGCACGGCTCGACGTCCATGCTTGCCGGGCAGCATCGCTCGCCCCGCGCGGCCCCGGGTGACCAGAGCTCGGACTGCCTCGTCTGCCACCGACGGGTCGCCGCTCTCGAGCCGCTCGGCCAGGGCAAGCATCGGCTCCGCAACCGCACGCACCGCTGCGGCGAGCTCCCCGGCGTTGGCCGCAGCGATCTGGCCCCACATCGCCGGATCCGAGTCGGCCAGCCGGGTCGTGTCGCGTAGCCCGGTGCCGGCGAGCCGGGTCTCGTCCTCGGTCATCGTGGCGAGCGTCGATGCCAGTGCCGAGGCGACCAGCTGCGGCGCGTGCGAAAGGCGTGCAAGGAGCTCGTCATGTTCGCGAGCGGACAACACGATCGGCTCGGCCCGGCACATGCGGGCGAGCTCGACGACGGCGTCCGCCACCGCAGGACCGCTGCCGGGCAGCGGGCACACGGCCCATGCCCGGTCGGCGAACAGATCGGCAGAAGCGGCCGCGGGTCCGGACACTTCGCGGCCCGCGATCGGATGACCGCCGGCAAAGCGTTGAACAGCACTGCCTGAAAAGGCCTCGACCTCCCCTGCAGGTCCGAGCTGGACACTGCAGACATGGGTAACGAGCGCCTGGGGCAATTCGCGCAGCAACTCTGCACATGTCGCGCCGACAAGCGCCGGTGGCACAGCTGCAACCGCGAGCCTTGCCGGGACCACACCCGCAACGGCGTCGCCGGCTCCCATCTTCGCCGCCAGAGACGCCCGTCCCGGATCGGCATCGACCAAGGCCACCCGCCAACCGGCCGCCCGTGCGGCCAGGCCGATGGACGTCCCGATCAGCCCGGCACCGACGACGAGAAGATCCGGCTCGCTGCCCGCGGTCGACTCACTTGTCATAGCGGCTCAACGCGGCAGATCCGTGCGCAGGGCGGCTGCACCGCGCAGGTACACGTGCCGGATGTCCTCGCGGCTTCGATCGATCTCAGCGTGCGCAAGGAGCCGGACCACCCGCGGCATCGCACCCGGAACGTCGATCTCGGTGGCACACAGAAACGGGACGTCGGTGATCCCGATCGCCCGCGCCGCGTAGGCGGGGAACTCGGCGGTCAGGTCCGGAGTCGCGGTGAAGATCACCGAGATGAGCTGCTCGGGCTCGACCTCGTTGCGGGCCAGCACCTCCCGCACCAGCTCCGCGGTCGCCTCGATGACGTCGCCGCGATCATTGCGATCCACCTGGATCGCTCCCCTGAGGGCGCGTACCGGCACCGGTCCTCCTTCCGCCTGCGGCACCCTACCGAGGAGCCTGCGGCCGCGCGACGGAGCGACAGATTGCCATGTCGATCTGCCGCCTGACGATCTGCAGAGTTAGCCATCTGCAGAGTTAGCTATAAGTCGGTGAGTCGATAAAGCGACTGCACTTCCGGCACGCTCAGCCGGCGCACCTTACCCGGCGGGAGGTCGCCCAGACGGATCGGTCCGATCGACGTCCGGACCAGCCGGCGAACCGGGTGTCCCGCTGTCGCGAACATCCTTCTGACCACGTGCTTGCGACCTTCGTGCAGCACTACTTCGACGCTGCTTCGCCGCGGAGTGCTGTCGACGACGGCAAACGAGTCGACTCGCGCCGGGCCGTCGTCGAGCTCCACCCCCTGCCGCAGCATGCGCCCCAGCGCCCGCGGCGGCACGCCCTCGATCTCGACGAGGTAGCGCTTCGGCACCTCATACGACGGATGCATCAGCCGATGGCTGAGCGCGCCCTCGTTGGTGACCAGGAGCAGACCTTCGCTGTCGACGTCCAGACGGCCGACGTGATGCATCCCGCTCCCCCGGTCCCGCACCAGGTCCCCGACGCAGGAGCGGCCAGAGGCGTCCGACATCGCCGAGAGCATGCCGCGCGGCTTGTGCACGGCGAGATGCACAAGGCCACCGGTGGTCGGCAGCCGGTCCCCGTCCACTCGGATGACGTCGTGGGCAGGATCGGCTCGGGTGCCGAGACTGGCGGTGACGCCATTGACCTGAACGCGCCCGGCCGCGATGAGATCTTCGCAGGCCCGTCGGCTGCCGAGGCCCGCCGACGCGAGGATCTTCTGCAGTCTGATCTCGCCCGCGTCACCGTCAAGCCGACGTTGAGACATCTTCCTCGTCGAGCGAATAGGGGTCAGGAAGATAGTCGGAAAGCGGCGGCAGGTCGTCCAGGTTGGGGAGGCCCAGGCGCTCGAGGAAGTGCGACGTGGTGCCGTAGAGAATGGCCCCCGAGTCCGACTCGCTACCGACCTCCGTCACCAGACCACGGGTCACCAGCGTGCGCATCACCGCGTCGACGTTGACCCCACGGATCGCAGCCACCCGCGACCGCGACACCGGCTGGCGATAGGCGACAACGGCGAGCGTTTCGAGCGCGGCCTGGGTGAGGCGCGCGTGCTGCCCGTCACGCACGAACCGCTCGACGAAGCCTGAACAGCTCGCCCGGGTGTAGAAGCGCCAGCCGCCGGCCACGTTGCGCAACTCGAACCCGCGCCCGGCGGCGTCGTAGTCAGCGGCAAGCTCACGGAGAACCTCGGCCACCTCGTCCGTCGGGCGCTCCACCACTTGGGCAAGCACGACCTCTGCGATCGGCTCGTCGACGACCAGCAAGACCGCCTCCAGCGCAGCCCGCAGCGGCGGCAGCTGCTCGTCGACGGTTGGCGTTGTCGTCTGGGCTTCGTCCGGTTCGTTCACTCGGCGTTCTCCTGTCCCGCGTCGTACTCGTCCGGTTCCCCGGTCTCGGCTGCCCACCGAGCCAGCTCGGCATCGGCGGTGTCTCCCCCGACCCACCGCACGTGCAGCTCGCCCAGCGCCACCACCTGCTCGAAGGAGACGGCTCCTTCACGGTAGAGCTCGAGAAGCGCGAGGAAACGCGCCACGACGACGAGGGTGGCGCCCGCGTCGGCAGTGAGGGTCCGGAAGGTCGCGGCGCCAAGACTTCTCAGCCGCGTGGCGAGCAGGACGGCCTGCTCGCGCACGCTGACTTTGGGTGCGTGCAGGTGACCCAGTTCGACGACGGGCGCCGGCCTGGGCACCATCGCCCGGGCCGCGATCGCCGCGAACTGATGCGCGCTCACACCGAGCAGCACCTCGGGCAGGAGCTCGGCGAAAGCCGGCTCCATCGGCACCTGCCGGGGATGGCGGCCGGCCTCGGCGGCGAACCGTCCGGCGAGGATCGCAGCCAGCTGTTTGTAGGCGCGGTACTGCAGCAGCCGTGCGAAGAGCAGGTCGCGCGCCTCGAGCAGGGCGAGATCGTCCTCGTCCTCGATCTCGGCGCTCGGCAGGAGCCGCGCCACCTTGAGGTCGAGCAACGTGGCTGCCACGACGAGGAATCCGGTGGCCTGGTCGAGGTCCCAGTCGTCCCCGTTGGCGCGGATGTGCGCCAGGAACTCATCCGTGACCTGGGCCAGCGCGACGAGGGTGACGTCGAGCTGCTTGCGGGCGATCAGTGACAGCAGCAGGTCGAAGGGACCTTCGAAGACTTCGAGATGAACGTGGAAGCCGCCGCCGGCGGCCTCGTCCACGCCGTCCGCGAGGCTGTTGTCGGATGCGGACGTGACCACGGGTCGACGCTAGCCGAGGCGGCACCGTGATCGCCGCCGGACGCGCCGCACTAGGTGAGCCGCAGGAGCGGATCGCCGACGATGTCCAGCAGGGCGAGGAGCGCCGGTGACTGGCCGGCCAGCGGCAGGAGCAACCCGACCAGGATCACGGCGACCCCCCATGCCTCCTCGAGAAGGTGATAGGCCACTCGGCGGGCGCCGGGCGTTCGCGGAAGCCTGGACCACAGGAGCACGCCGAGCTCCAGCGGTGGGATCGGCACCAGCGCAAGAAGACCGCAGGCGAGGTTCTCCATCCCGAAGCCGACGGCGATCTGCGCTCCGCTGCTCCCGAGCGAGAGCGATCCGTGCAGCACGTCCGAGACGTGGACGAGGTGACCGAGGACGGGAGGTCCGGACAGCGCCTTGTACGCAGCGAACCCCACCACCGCGAGCGCCCCGTGCACGCCGAGAGCCACCGCAAGCAGACCCAGCGCGCCGCGCCCGGCCCGCGCGGGCGGACGCACCCCCCAACCGACGCCGGCGATGACGGCTGCGACGGCTCCGTACGGGTCGAGGTACGCCCCCCATCTGGCCGCCGGTCGAGCCCGCCCGACCGAGCGCAGCCGTCGGCGCCCGAGGGAGAGCCCGGCGCCGCTCGCGAGCTGCTGCTGCAGCGCGGCGCGGGCGATGACGCCGATGAGGAAGCCGAGCAGGAGGCCGAGCAGGATCGCCGGATGGCGAAGGGCGAAGAGCACGTCAGGGAAGCCGGGTCAGAGTTCGCGCAGCCGACGCACGAGGATGCTGTCGGCACCTTTGGCCTCGAGGTCGGCGAGGACGACGGCGACCGCCTCGCGCACGATGCGACCACGGTCGACCGCCATCCCATGGGCCGCCCGTAGCTCCAACCGCGCGTGTTCCAGCCCGAGGAGCTCCTCCGGCGACACGTAGACGGTGATCTTCTCGTCGTGCTTTTCCCGCCCGGACGGTCGGCCGGCCGCAGCGCGGCTCGAGACCGGGGTGGTCGAGCGCACCGATGCCAGCCGCACCGGCGCCCCGGAGTCCGCGGCGGTGGCCACCGGCGCCACCGCCTGCGCGCCTTCGTTGGCTCGTTGCGCGGCGCCGGTGGCGCGAAACAGCTCGTCCGCGCCCGGCAGGGTCACCCGGCGAGACAACGGGCCACCACCTCTCGCGCCAGGTCGCGGTAGGCGTTCGCCCCGGCTGACGAGGGGGCGAACGAGGTGATCGGCTCGCCCGCGACCGTCGTCTCGGGGAAGCGAACGGTGCGGTTGATCACGGTGTGGAAGACCTTGTCGCCGAACGCCTCGACGACCCGAGCCAGCACCTCGCGGCCGTGCAGCGTCCGGCCGTCGTACATTGTGGCCAGAATCCCCTCGAGTTCCAGTTGAGGGTTAAGCCTTTCCCGCACCTTGTCTATCGTTTGGATCAACAGTGCGACGCCTCGCAGCGAAAAGAACTCGCATTCCAGCGGGATGATCACACCGTGTGCGGCCGTCAGCGCATTGATCGTGAGCAAGCCAAGCGACGGCTGGCAGTCCACCAGCACCACGTCGTAGTCGGAGAGCACCGGCTTGAGCACCCGCTTCAGCGTCTGCTCGCGGGCGACCTCCCCGACCAGCTGCACCTCGGCGGCGGACAGGTCGATGTTGCTCGGGAGGAGGTCCATGCCCGTGACGTTGGTCTTGAGCAGGATGTCGTCTGCGGTGACGTCCCGTTCCATCAACGAGTTGTAGATCGTCCGGTCGAGCTCCATCGGGTTGACGCCGAGGCCGACCGACAGCGCGCCCTGCGGATCGAAGTCGACCAAGAGCACGCGCCGCCCGAAGTCGGCCAGTGCCGCTCCGAGGTTGATCGTCGTCGTCGTCTTGCCGACGCCGCCCTTCTGGTTGCACAGCGCAAGCACCCGGGCCGGACCGTGCCGATCGACCGGCCGTGGGTCACGCAGCCGGGGCACCGGGCGGCCCGTTGCGCCGAGAACGCGCTCGTGTGAGGAACCCTTAGATGTCGACATATCGCTGAGTCGCTCCATCGTTGTAGCGCCGGCACGACATCTCGATCTGCGTACAGGTCGAGGAGTCGGCGACTCTAGTGCGCTGCGCGCGGCCCCCGCAACCGGTTCGCCGTTGTTGATCGCTAGCCGCGGGCGCGTGGGTGCGCGGCGGCGTATACCTCGCGCAGCCGCTCCACCGTGACCATCGTGTAGATCTGCGTCGTCGACACCGAGGCATGGCCGAGGAGCTCCTGCACGACGCGCACGTCGGCTCCCCCGTCGAGCAGATGGGTGGCGAAGGAGTGCCGAAGCGTGTGCGGGCTCACCGGGGCGGTGATTCGCGCCGCCGCGGCGGCTGCCTTGAGCACCGCCCAGGCGCTTTGGCGGGACAGCCGGCCACCGCGATGGTTGAGGAACAGCGCAGCGGTGCCGCGACCGCCGCCGGCCAAGGCCGGTCGACCACGCACGAGATAGGCGCTCACGGCGTCGCGGCCGAAGCTGCCGAGAGGCACCATCCGATCCTTGCCACCCTTGCCGCGGAGCAGCACCGTGCCGACGTCGAGATCGATGTCGTCGACATCGAGGCCCACTGCTTCCGAGATCCGCGCGCCGGTGCCGTACAAGAGCTCGAGAAGGGCGCCATCGCGCACTCCCCGTGGCGTGTCAACAGCTCCGGCCGACAAGATCGCCATGACGTCGTCGACCGGGAGCGCCTTGGGCAGCCGCCGGGCAGGCGCAGGCGGGCGAACGGCGGCCGCGGCGTCGTCGGTCACGAGCCCTTCGCGCGCGGCGAATCGGTGCAGACCGCGAGCGACGACGACAGCCCGCGCAGCGGACGACGCGCGCAGCGGCGGGTGGCGATCGTCACCGCGACGCAGCGTTGCGAGGAACTCACTGACGTCGGCCTCGGTGACCTGGTCGAGCGTGGTGATCCCGCGGGTGGCGAGCTCGCCGAGATAGCGCCGCAAGTCGCGACGGTAGGAGTTCAGCGTGTTGATCGACAGGCCGCGCTCAACGGTCAGATGGTCGAGGTAGACGGTGGCGATGCGTTGCAGCTCCCGGCTCGGCGTCGGCTCTGCCGTCTCGACGCCGGTGTCAGCCGCATCAAGCGCCAACTAGCTCGTCCAGCTCGGTCCACGCAATTCCGTGCGCGTCGGCGACCGGGCCGTAGACGACGGTCCCGTCGACGACGTTGACGCCTCGGGCCAGCGCGACGTCAGCTTTGACTGCCTCGCGCCAGCCCATCGAGGCGATCCGCTCGGCGTACGGAAGCGTCACGTTGGTCAATGCGTACGTCGAGGTGTGCGGCACGGCTCCCGGCATGTTCGCGACGCAGTAGAAGATCGATCCGGCGACGGTGTAGGTCGGGTGCGAGTGGGTCGTCGGCCGGCTGGACTGGAAACAGCCGCCCTGGTCGATCGAGATGTCGACGAGCACGCTGCCGGCCTTCATCCGTGCGACCAGATCGTCGGAGATCAACATCGGCGCCTTGGCACCCGGCACGAGCACCGCACCGATCACGAGATCCGCGTCGATGCAGGCGCGTTCTATCTCATAGGTGTTGGAGGCGATCGTCTGCAGGTGTCCCTGGTAGATGCGGTCGGCCTGGCGCAGCCGTTCGATGTTCTTGTCCAGCAGCAGCACCTCGGCCTGCATGCCGAGAGCGATGGCTGCGGCGTTCATGCCGGAAACGCCGGCGCCGAGAACGACCACCTTCGCCGCGTAGACGCCGGAGACGCCGCCCATGAGGACGCCACGACCACCGCCCTGCCGCATGAGGTGGTAGGCACCGACTTGCGGCGCCAACCGGCCGGCCACTTCCGACATCGGCGCCAGAAGGGGCAGCGACCCATCGATGAGCTGCACCGTCTCGTAGGCGACGGCAGTGATCCCGGAGTCGACCAGAGCCTGGGTGCATTCGGCGCTGGCGGCGAGGTGCAGGTAAGTGAAGAGGACCTGGTCACGTCGCATGCGGTGGTACTCCTCGGCCACCGGCTCTTTGACCTTGCAGACCAGGTCAGCCTCGCCCCAGACGTCGTCTGCGGTGCCGAGGATCTTGGCCCCGGCCGCGACGAACTCCTCGTCCGGGAGGGACGAACCGAGCCCGGCTTCCTTCTCGACGTAGACCGTGTGTCCGGCGACGGTCAGCTCGTGCACCCCGGACGGCGTGATGGCGACGCGGTATTCGTTGTCCTTGACCTCGCGCGGAATTCCGACTCGCATCGTCACCTCTTTCGCGCGCCCTTGCGCTCGCCGCAGTCTAGGCGCGTTGGGAAGCCGCGGATCCCCTGAACGACCCCATCTGCGGCCACGGCGAGTCGGCCGGACGCAGCCCGGCAAAGCCGCTGCGGTGAGCGCTGTCCGTCGCGAGGATTCCCATCACCGCCAGCGGGTTGTGCAGCGCTCCGGACAACACCTTGCGGACGGCTTCTGCAAGCGGCAACCATTCGACCGGCATGTCGGCCTCTTCATGCTCTCCCTCATGCCGGGGGCCGGTCGCGGCGGAGATGTCCCGGGCGAGATAGATGCGCACCGCCTCCGACGTCATGCCCGGCGAGGTGAAGGCGTCGACGAGCACGTCCCAGCGATCAGCGCTGACGTGCGCCTCCTCCTTGAGCTCGCGACGAGCGGCATCGAGCGGGTCCTCGCCAGGTTCGTCCAGCAGGCCGGCGGGTGGCTCCCAGAGCAGCTGACCAACCGGATGCCGATACTGCCGCAACAACAGCACGCGATCGGACTCGTCCAGCGCGATGATGCCGACGGCGCCAGGATGCACGACGACGTCCCGCGCCGCGGTCGAGCCGGTGGGCATCGCCACCTGGTCGCTCCGGACGTCGATGACCCGCCCGGAGCGATAGATCAGCTCGCTCTTGGTAACGGCGTACGACGTCGGGGTGTCGCTGACCTCCATGATCCGCGCCTACCCGTCAGGGGCGCGCCGGCACCGTCTCGTCGGACAACGAGACACCACCGATCGCGGCGCCCGAGTCCGCCGCCCGCCGTAGCGACGCGGCGATGAACGCCGCGAACAGCGGATGCGCGCGCGTCGGACGCGACCGGAACTCCGGATGCGCCTGGGTGCCGACGAAGAACGGGTGCTCGTCGCGCGCGAGCTCGGCGTACTCCACCAGGCGGCCGTCGGGCGACGTGCCGGAGATGACCAGGCCGGCTGCCGCCAGTTGCTCGCGATAGGCGTTGTTGACCTCGTAACGGTGCCGGTGCCGCTCGTCCACCCGGGGCGCGCCGTAGGCGTCGCGGGCCAGCGAGCCTTCGAGGAGGTTCGCCGGGTAGAGCCCGAGTCGCATGGTGCCGCCCATGTCACGCTCGCCGGCCACGACGTCGAGTTGGTCGGCCATGGTGGCGATCACCGGATGCGGCGTGTCGGGGTCGAACTCCGCGGAGTTGGCGTTGTCGAGACCCGCCAGGTCGCGGGCAACCTCGATGACCATGCACTGCAGGCCCAGGCACAGCCCCAACGCCGGAATGCGCATTTCGCGGGCATGCCGGACCGCCCCGACCTTGCCTTCGATGCCGCGCACGCCGAACCCACCGGGGATCAGCACGCCGTCGACTCCGTCGAGCGCTCGGGCGGCGCCAGCGGGGTCCTCGCACTCGTCGGACGCGACCCAGCGGATCTCGACCTTCGCGTCATGCGCGATGCCGCCGGCCCGAAGCGCCTCGGTCACTGACAGGTAGGCGTCCGGCAGGTCGACGTACTTGCCGACCAGGGCCACCGTGACGTGCTTTGCCGGACGGTGGACGCGGCGCAGCACCTCGTCCCACTCGGCCCATTCCACGTCGCGGAAGGGCAGCCTCAGCCGCCGGACGACGTACGCGTCGAGACCTTCGGCATGCAACACCTTGGGGATGTCGTAGATCGACGGGGCATCCGCGGCCGATACGACGGCTTCGTTGTCGACGTCGCAGGTCTGGGCGATCTTGCGCTTCATCCCGGCCGAGATGGGCCGGTCGGACCGGCAGACGATCGCGTCGGGACTGATGCCGATCGAGCGCAGCGACTGCACGGAGTGCTGCGTGGGTTTGCTCTTGAGCTCCCCGGAGGGCGCGAGGTAGGGCACCAGCGAGACATGGAGGAAGAACACGTTGTCGCGCCCGACCTCCTGGCGCACCTGCCGCGCCGCCTCGAGGAACGGCAGCGACTCGATGTCACCGACGGTGCCGCCGATCTCGGTGATGACGACGTCCGGGGGCTCCTCGTCGCCGCGCGGCTCGGCCATCGCGCGGATCCGGTGCTTGATCTCGTCGGTGATGTGCGGGATCACCTGCACGGTGTCGCCGAGGTATTCGCCGCGTCGCTCGCGGGCGATCACCTGGGAGTAGACCTGGCCGGTGGTGACGTTGGCCGAGCCGTGCAGGTCCTCGTCGAGGAAGCGCTCGTAGTGGCCGATGTCGAGGTCGGTTTCCGCCCCGTCGTCGGTGACGAACACCTCGCCGTGCTGGAACGGGTTCATGGTGCCGGGATCCACGTTGAGGTAGGGATCCAGCTTCTGCATCGTCACGCGCAAACCGCGCGCTTTCAGCAGCCGTCCGAGGCTCGAGGCGGTGAGGCCCTTACCGAGACTGGAGGCGACACCCCCGGTCACGAACACGTGTCTGACAGGGCTTTCCGGGGCCGGATGCGATCGTGCCACGGGAGTTCACGGTAACACCCGGGTCCGGCACTCGGGTACTGCTCAGCACATCGGCGTGGCGCGGCAAACGCAGCAAGGTAGCGGCCCCCGCCTGTCAGCTAACCCTCGACCTTACCTCGAGATAGGTCTCGCGGATAGCCGTCGCCATCTCGACTTCGGATGGCCATGCCCGCGCCTGTTCCGGCCCGGCTTCGGAAAGCCGGCGTCGCAGGTCCGCGTCGGTGAGAACCTGCTCGATCGCGGTTCGAAGCGCCACAGTGTCGCCACGTGGCACGAGCAAGGCTGCGTCACCGACCAGCCCCGGCACTCCCCCGACCGCGGTCGCGACCACGGGCACACCGGCCCGAAGCGCCTCCTGGACCACGAGCGGGCGGGCTTCCCAGTCGCTCGGCAGCACGAGCAGGGTCGCTTGGGCCAGCAGCGCGGCGACATCCTCGCGGTGACCGAGGAGTTCCAACGGCACGCCGAGCCGGTCGGCCAGCGCGGCCAGTCGGCCGCGTTCGGGGCCGTCCCCGGCGACAACGATCCGCGGCCGAACGCCTCCGTCGCGCCAGCCCGCCGCCGCCGAGACGAGCAGGTCGAGCCGCTTCTGCCGGTGCAGGCGGGCGACGGCGAGGATCACCGGCCGATCGTCACGGTGGACAGGCTGCGCCCCCGTCTCCGCTGCGGGCCCAGGGGCGAGCGCCGGAGCCGCCACCGGGCAGAACCGCACGTCGGACGCGCCGGCCTGCCGGGCTCGATCACCCAGATCCTCGGAAGCGACCAGGACGGCGGCGGCACGCGCGCTCAAGCGCTCGACGCCCGCATGCGCGGCGCGGCGTCCCACGCCGCCAAGCGGTGCGTTGTGCCAGGTCACGACGAGTGGAGCTATCCCGGCGACGACGAGCCTGGCCCCCACGCGCACACCGTGTGCGTGCACGACCTGCTGCCGACGCAGCATCGCGCCGCACTCGATCCGGTGCAGCCACCCGGCCGGCGAGCCTGCGTCGGCAACGACGACGCGCGCGCCGGCGCCGGCGAAGTCGAAGCGCTCGAGAGTCTCTGCGGGCGCGGCGACCGTCACATCGTCTCCGCCGGCCACGAGGTGGCGGGCGAGCATCAGGCAGTGTTGGCCGATGCCACCGCGGCTTCGCGGCAGCACCAGCGCGACCCTGAGCCGCTCCCCCTCAGCCATCGGCGGCTTCCACTGACCGCCGGTGCAGCAGGAGTTCGACGGTTGTCCGGTCGGTCCGCAGCGCCACCGCCGCGATGATGCCGGTCGCAAGCAACGTGGAGGCCGCTGCCTCGGCGACGCTAACGGCGATGCCCCGCGCAGGCATCACGGCCGCCAGGCCCGCCCCGGCCGCGCCGGCAACGAGGGCGGCACCCGCGGCGCCGATGGCCGTGCGGGCAGCGCCAGCGAGCGCCCGAGGCACCCGCCGGTGCAAGACCGACGCGAGCCCGATGGCGGCCGCTGTCATCCCGATGGTGGTGCCGAGTCCCAGACCGGTGACGGCCCAGGACCGTGGCAGCACGAGCACGAGCACGACATCGGCCGCGACGGTCAGCGCCCAGCCGAGACCGGTGGCGACCGCCGGGGTGCGCGCATCGCCGCGCGCGTAGTGCACCCGGGACAGGAGCGCAACCAACCCGAAGCCGATCAATCCGGGCGCGAACGCCGCTAGCGCCCAGGCGAGATCGCGCGGCGGGACGTGCCCGGGTGCCCCCAGCACGAGGACTCGAGCCGCCGGCGCCGCCGTGGCCACCATGACCGCTGCCGCGGCGGCACAGCCGAGGACCACTACTCGCGCGGTGCGGCCTGACGTCGCCGCGAACGAGGTGACGTCGTCGTGATGCCAGGCGCCGGCGAGATTCGGGAACGACGCGGTTGCGACCGGCACCGCCAGCACCGCCCAGGGCAACAGGAACACGGTCCAGGCCAGGTTGAACAGCACGACCGCGCCCGAGGAGCCGTGGGTGTTGGCGAGCCGCAGGACGACCGCGGTGGCCACGTCTTGGCTGCCGAGCACAACGGCGCCGGCGACTGCCAGCCGGGCCGCCGCGGATGCCACCCCGGGCGGGAATCGGAGCGTCGGCCGCCAGCGACGTCCAGTCGCACCGAGCGGGAAGAGCAGCGGAACGACCAGTGCCAGCACGCCGAGGGTGGTGCCCCCCGAGAGCACGAGCTCATGACCTCGGGTCAATGTCGACAAGGAGGTTTCTCGACGATCGGCGACGCCGGCAAAGGTCAGGTACGCCGCGATCACCACAAGGCTGGAGCAGAGCGGCGCCAACGCCGGCGCCACGAACCGGCGGTGTGCTTGCAGGACGCCGGTCAGCACGATGCCCGCGCCGTACAGCAGTACCTGCGGCATGAAAACCACGAGCATCCGTGCGCCGACCGCCTCCTCGCGGCCGACCGGGCAGCCGGGGTGGCCACCGCCGACGAGCACGTCCATCAGGGGACGCGACGCGGCGATGCCGATCGCGGCTACCGGCAGCAGCAACACGAGTGTCCAGGTCAGGAGCGCGGACGAGGTGCGATCAGCGGTCGCGGCGTCGCGGGCGTCGACCGGCCCGGCCAGCAGTGGCACGACGACTCCGGTCAGGGCGCCACCGGCGACCACGTCGAAAAGGATGTTGGGCACGGTGTTGGCCGTGTAGTAGGTGTCGCCCAGGCAACTCGGACCGACGGTGTGCGCGAAGACGATGATCCGGGCGAAACCGACCACGCGCGCCGCGACGGTGACCGCGGCGACCAGCACCGCGGCTCTGGCGATCCCGGACTGAGGCAGCGCGCCGCGCTGCGGGGACGACGCGCTCACGGTCGGCGGCCCCACTCGTCGAGGCGACGCAGCCAGGGCGTGCGGGCGACGACGTCGGTGAAGCTGACGCGCTCGCTGGCGAGCGTCAGGCCGACGACGAGCCCGAGCGCAGCCAGCTTCATCGCGCGGTCCGTCCCCATCGCGATGCAGGCGCCGAGCGTTGCGCCGGCGGCATTGGCACCGCAGTCGCCGATCATCACCCGCTCGGTGAGGTCCGACGGCAGCACCGCGACGGCGGCGCCGGCAAGACCGGCGGCCGCGCTTCCCGCCGGCCCGCCGGCAAGGGCAGCCGCGCCGGCGGCGGCCGAGACCACTTTGAGCGCGCGACCCGGACGCAGATCCAGCAGGTTCACAAGGTTGGCGGCGCCGGCAACAAGGAGGGTGTCCACGACAAGTTCGCCGCCGCGGTGGCCGTCCACAGCCGACACCGCCGCCCCCGCAGCGGTGAGGCCACCAAGCTTGACCAAGCCTGTCGTCAGACGCCCTTGCCGCAATGCCCGGATGTGCCCGCCCAAGCCGCGCGCGTGCCCGTCGCCGTACAGGTCGTCGTAAGCACCGAGCGCCGCGGCGGAAAGGGCAGCGATCACCGGCCCGGGGACGCCGCCGACCATTGCGCCGAGTGCTGCTCCGGCGGCGAGCGGGGGTCCGCCGGCGAGGGTCACCTCCCGGTCGCGAAAGTTGCGCCGCCGCCAGCGGGGATGCGGTGGTGACCATCGGCGCAAGCCACGCTCGACGGTTGCCGCGACCGCCGCGCCGGCGAGGGCCGCCGGCAGCCGTCTCACGGGGTGGAGCTCGCCGACGGCAGCGGCTCTCCCGGGCGCAGGCCGTACTGTCCGGAAACACCGTCGAGCTGGGCTGCGAGGGCGAAGACTGTGGCGATCAGCCCTTGCGGGGTGTCGATGCCGGTCACCGTCGCCGCCGCATGGATGAGTCCGTTCGCGTTCGCGGCAAACGACAGCACGTCCGGCCCACTGCCCGGCGTCGGCACCGGCGCTGCCAGCACCGCGCCTGCTGCAGTCACGTCGAGATCGCGCAACATCTCGACCAGCACCGTGTGCTCTGCCGTTGTGGCGGCAGGATCCGCACCGGTGCTGGGCGCCGGACCCGCCAGGACGACCGCGAGCGTGCCGGGCCTCGTGGTGGGTGTGGTGTTGGCCACGCTGACCACCTTGGCGGCTTTGTACGTCGAAAGGACCGTGTCGATCGTCGCCGGAGTGACGTCGCGAGCTGCCGGCCGCTGTCCGAGCACCGCCGCGAGCTGGCCGACCGCCAAGGCGGCACCGTCGGCAGTGGGTTGCGCCGGATCGCCCGCGACGTTGAGGTGCTGGGACAGCGACCGGAGGAACGCGCCTTGCTTCGGGTCCATGAGGGAGCTCTGCAGCCGGATGTCGGCGGTCACGGTCGCCCCGGCCTCCTGCAGCGTCGTGAACAACTGCTTGCGCACGCTGTCACTCGCGCCAGGCGCGGACACGACCGTGATCTGCTGACCATTCAGTCGACCGCTGACCGCGTATGGCAGCAACTCCTTGTCGAAGTCGGTCGCTAGTCGCGCATGCGCCTCGAGGGCGGAGACCTGGGCGTCGAGCGACTTGTTCTCTCGTGTGACACGGTCGGTGTTGTTCTTGAGCGAGTGGACGACCGCGTCTTGCAATGTGGTGCTGCCGAGGAACAGGCCCAGGGCGAGAGCGAGAAAAACCGCGACGATCGAGACAACGTGGTAGCGGAAGTCGATCACGGGAACAGCCCGGACACCCAGTGCACAAAATGACGCCAGTCCGTGCCGAAGAGCTCACGATAGAGCTGGCCGCCCGGCGTCACCGTGAACGCGACGACGAAAGCGATCACCGTCGCCACGAGGAGCAGCAGCAGTGTGCTCAAACGGATCCGACTGCGATAAAGCCGGCTGACGCCCTTGGCGTCGACGAGCTTGCCGCCGACCCGCAGCCGGGTCAGGAACGTGCTCGCCATGCCGGCTCGACCCTTGTCGAGGAACTCGACGAGCGTTGCGTGCGTGCCCACCGCGACGATGAGCGACGCGCCCTTCTCGTCGGCGAGCAGAAGCGCAACGTCCTCGCTCGTGCCCGCGGCCGGGAACACGACCGGGTCGACACCGACCTCTTGCACGCGCGCCAAGCCGGGCGCGGATCCATCGCGATAGGCGTGGACGACGATCTCGGCGCCGCTGGTCAGGGCGCTGTCGCTCACGGAGTCCATGTCGCCGATGATCACGTCGGGCTTCAACCCGACCTCGATCAGCGCGTCCGCGCCGCCGTCCACGCCGATGAGAATCGGCCGGTATTCGCGGATGTAGGGCCGGAGTGCAGCAAGGTCCTGCCGATAGTCGTAGCCGCGGACGACGACAAGCGCGTGCCGACCGTCAAGATCAGTGCGGATGTCGGGCACTCCGATGCCGTCCAGCAGCAGCTCGCGCTCGCGGCGGAGGTACTCCATCGTGTTGGAGGCAAACGCCTCGAGCTGCACGGCGAGACCAGCGCGAGCCTCCGCCATCGCGCTCGCGATCGACTCGACCGTCTGCTCTTCGCCCTTCGCGACGACCCGCCCGTCGGCGTCGTAGACGGTGTGCTCGTGCAGACGGATGCGGTCGCCTTCGCGCACCTGCCCGAAGATGTCGCCGCCGACGTTGTCGAGCACGGGGATGCCGGCGGCCAGCAGCAGCTCAGGACCCAGGTTGGGGTAGCGGCCGGAGACGCAGGGCGCAACGTTGATGACTGCGGCCACCTTCGCGCTGACCAGCCCCTCGGCCGCGACCCGATCGAGATCGACGTGGTCGATGACGGCGATGTCGCCGGGCCGCAGGCGTTTCGTCAGCCGCTTGGTCCGCCGGTCGAGACGCGCCGTGCCCACCACGCCCGGCAGCCGATCACCGCTGCGAGGGTGACGGAGCGTCGCGATTTTCATCTCGGCCTACAACTCATCTCCGTCGCAGTCTGCCAGAGATCATCGGGCACCCGACTTGTCAGCAGCTGCTACCGCCAAGAGCTCCTCGGCATGGCCACGACCCAACTCCGACTCGGGCAGTCCGGACAGCATCCGGGCGAGCTCTTCGACCCGGTCCGCGTCCTCGACCCGTCGTACGACGGTAGTGGCACCGACCGCGTCGGCGACCTTGTCGACGACAAGGTGCCGGTCGGCGAATGCCGCGACCTGAGGCAGGTGCGTGACCACGATCACCTGACGGTGCCGGGCCAGCTCTGCGAGGCGCCGGCCGATCTCGACCGCGGCTCGTCCACCAACGCCGGCGTCGACCTCGTCGAAGACGAAGGTGGGCACCGGATCGCTGCCGGCGAGCACGACCTCGATCGCCAGCATGATGCGCGAGAGCTCGCCACCGGAGGCGCCTTTGTGTAGCGGTCGGGCCGGCGCGCCGGGGTGCGAAACCAGCCTCAGCTCCACCTCGTCGAGACCATGCGCTCCGAAGGCGACACGACTGCCGTCGGCGAGGAGAAGGCCGTGCTCGTCCGGCCGGCGGTTGACCGCGACCTCGAGTCGGGCCTGGGCCATCGCCAGGCCGGCGAGCTCCGCGGCGACCGCGTGTTCGAGGCGAGCAGCCGCGCTCGATCGCAGCTCGGACAACCGACTTCCGACTTGGGCCAGCTCCTTCGTCAGCTGGTCGTGTTGCGCGGTCAGGCGCTCCAGGCGGCCGTCGTCGTCGAGCTCGGCAAGGCGTGCCGTCGCCTGCTGGGCCCAGACGAGGACACCGTCGACGTCGGGCGCGTACTTGCGCGTCAGGCTGCCGAGCGCCGCAAGGCGCTGCTGCACCGTCTCGAGCCGCTGGGGATCGGCGTCGATCTTGTCCGCGTACGACGAGAGGTCCGCGGCCAGGTCGGACAGCAGGTAGGACAACTCGGCCAGCCGGTCGGTGTGCGCGTCCAGCGCGGGATCGACTCCGCGGGTCTCCTCCAAGGCCCTGCGGGCGCTGCCGACCAGTCCGAGGACGTCGGCGTCGGTCTCCTCGCTCGCCGACAGGGCGGAGCGCGCCGCTTCCGTCGCACGCCGCAGCAGGTCGACCTGGCCGAGCCGGTTTGCCTCGGCGCGAAGCTGCGTGTCCTCCCCCGGTTGCGGCGCAACAGCTGCGACCTCACCGAGGCCGAGGCGAAGGAGATCAGCTTCCTGGGCCCGCTCGCGGCGGCGCTCGGCGACGTCGCGGAGCTCCTTGCGCACATCGGCGAGTCGAGCGTAGGTCTCGCGATAGTCGGAGAGCGCCGCGCACGCATCCGTCCCGGCGAACCGGTCGAGGGTGGCGCGTTGCACCGCCGGTCGCAGCAAACCCCGCTGGTCGGCTTGGCCGTGCACCGCGATGAGGTCCTCGGCGAGCTCAGCCAGCAAGCCGACGGGCACCGGCCGACCGCCGGCGTGAGCGCGGGAGCGACCCTCAGCGGAGACGCTGCGATGCAGCAACAGCGCATCGTCGTCGAGTGAGCCGCCGGCCTGCGCTGTGCGTAGCGCGGCCGGGTGGCCCTCGGCGATCACGATCCGCCCGTCCACCTCCAACCGGTCATGTCCGGCGCGCACCTGACCCGTGTCGGCGCGGCCCCCGAAAAGCAGCCCGAGGCCGGTCAGCAACATCGTCTTTCCCGCGCCGGTCTCGCCGGTGATCGCGGTGAACCCGATGCCGAGGTCGAGCGTCGCGTCCTCGATCACGCCGAGGCCGCGAAGGCGCAACTCCTCCAGCACAGTTGCGACGATACGAGCCGGGTCGGACGATCCGCCGCAGGCGCGCGGGGCGCTGCGCTAGTCGTCGATGGGTCCGCGCCAGCCACGAACGGGCAGTCGGAACTTCTCCACCAACCGGTCGGTGAACGGCGCCGTGCGAAGCCTGACCAGCTTGACCGGCTGAACCCCTCGGCGCACCTCGATGCGGTCGCGGGCCTGAAGCTCGACGGTGCGCCGCCCGTCGCAGAACAGGACCGCGCCCGGGCCGGTCAGTAGCTCGATGGCCACGCACGAGTCCGGCGAGACGACCAGGGGCCGGGCGAAGAGCGCGTGGGCCGACAACGGCACCAGCAGCAACGCTTGCACCGTCGGCCACACAACGGGCCCGCCGGCGGAAAAGGCGTAGGCAGTGGAGCCGGTCGGCGTCGCGCAGACGATGCCGTCACCGCCCCACCTGGACAGCGGGCGCCCGTCGACCTCGACGACGAGGTCGAGCATCCGCTGGCGAGCGGCCTTCTCCACCGTCACGTCGTTGAGTGCCCAACCGGTTGCCGTCTCCGCGCCGTTGCGAAGAACCGCGACATCGAGGGTCATGCGCTCTTCGACGTCGTACGAATCGGTCAGAATTCGTTCAGCGGTCGCCTCGAGATCGGATCGATCGACCTCGGCGAGAAAGCCGATGTGCCCGAGGTTGACACCCAGAAGTGGGATGCCGGCCGGCCGAGCGACTTCGGCTGCCCGCAAGAGCGTGCCGTCACCGCCGAGAGCGACGACCAGGTCGAGAGCGCTGCCGGCCGCATCGTCCGGCAGCACCGGGGTCACGCCATCGCACTGCAAACGGTCGGCCTCGGGGGCGAGCGCACGCACGTCGGCTCCGGCCTTCACGAGACGCGCCGCCAGATCTCGGGCCGCGGCGACCGCCTCCCGTCGGCCGGTGTGGACCACGAGCAGCACTGAGCGGGACCGCCGGGTCACGACGGGCCCTCCGCGACCGCGCGCGTGATTGCCGACTCGTCCGGGCCCGGCGCGTCCTTGCGCAACCAGACGAAGTACTCCACGTTGCCGGCCGGACCGGGCAGCGGGCTGGCAACCACGGCGCGGGTCCCCCAGCCGAGTGCCATCGCGGTCACTGCCACAGCACTCACCGACTCGGCCCGCACTGCGGGATCGCGGACCACGCCGCCTCTTGCGACCGCCTCGCGCCCGGCCTCGAACTGAGGCTTCACCATCAGCAGCTGGTCCCCGTCGTGGTGCACGACAGCGGACAAAGCCGGCAGCACCAGCCGCAGCGAGATGAACGAGAGGTCGGCGACAACGAGCTCGACCTGATGGCCGATCCGCTCCGCGGTGAGGTCGCGCACGTTCGTGCGCTCGTGCACCTCGACCCGCGGATCGGTGCGCAAGCGCCAGGCCAGCTGCCCGTAGCCGACATCCACCGCGGCCACCGAACGAGCGCCGCGCCGCAGCAGGACGTCGGTGAAGCCGCCGGTCGATGCGCCCGCATCCAGACAACGTCGATCGCCGACGGTCGGCCCGCCGAGCGCGTCGAGCGCCCCGGCAAGCTTCACCGAGCCGCGCGAGACGTAGCCGTCGCCGGCCTCGGCAACCGTGACGGAGGCGTCAGAGCCGACGCCCGTGGCGGGCTTCGTCGCAACGATTCCGCCGATCCGCACTTGGCCGGCATCCACCAGTTCGCGCGCGTGCTCACGGGAGCGGGCCAGGCCGCGTCGGACGAGTTCTGCATCCAGGCGCGTCTTCGTCGCCATCGTCACAGCTCGGCTCTGTCGCGCCTCGTCACGGTCGGCCCTCGTCCAGCTCGGCCAGACCTTCCTGGAGGTGGCGGTGCACGTCCTCGTAGATCTCGACATGCTCGTCCAGCGGAGCGTCGTCGATCGCCTGAAGCCGCTCCGCCGCCTGGTCTGCCGCGGGCGCGGAGGTCGAAGGCTCAGCTTGCGGCACCTCGTCCGCGGGGGGCTCACTCACCGCTGGTCTTTCGGGCGCGGCTCGTCGACGACGAACGGGCCGGCTTGGCCTGTTGCTGCTTTGTTTCCCGGGCCGCCCGCTCGAGCTCGCGCACGCGACGGGTCAGGTCTTCGACGTCGTGCGAGGCGGCGAGGCCGAGCCGGCGCACGGCCTGCTCCACCTCGTGCCGAACCAGCACGGCGATCGACTCGCGGTTGCGGCGACTCGTTGCGAGGAGGTCCTCGGCAAGCGCCGTCACCTGCTCGGCGGTCGCCTCGCCCTGATCGACAAGGGCCTTCGCCGCGGCGCGTGCCCGCATGGCGGTGACCTCGGTCAGGCCGCTCGCCAGCGCCAGGTAGCCACGTAGTGCTTCGCGAACCATGTGCTCCTCCTGCTCGGCCAGAACGGTATCCGACCTGCGCCGACGTATGCGCTAGCGTCGCGGCGCGATGGCCACGGTCCCGCAGTGCAGAAAAGCCGTGGACCAGCTCGTCGCGATGCTGTCATCGGTGTCACCTGAGCTGCGCGCAAGACACGTCCCGGAGCGCACCATCGCCTGCCGCCTGTCCGACCTGGACCGGTGGTTCGTCGGCGAGCTGGATCCCGACGGTGTCCACAACGTCGTCGAGACGAAGGCCGACGGTCCCGAGGCCGAAGAGCCCGAGGCCGACGTGCGCGTGGTCATGACCAGTGACGAACTCGTCGCCTTGGCCAACGGTGATGACGATTTTCTCTACGCCTGGCTGCGCGGCCGGGTGCAGGTGTCGGCAAGCATGCGCGACCTGCTGCGGCTCCGGTCACTGTTCGGACTGTGAGGCAAGCGGTCGGTCTCGAGGTTCAGTCGAGACCGAGCTTCTGCACTGCGTCGGCGTACGCGTCCGGACTCAGTCGCCCGGACCAGGCGTCACGCACGGTCTGACGAAGAGGGTCGAGCGAGTCGTCGGCCGACTCGTTGCCGTCCAGCGCAACCGCGGGTCCCAGAGCCGCCGACAGATCCTTGCCGAGATAGGTAGGGCGCTCTTCGGCGGGAGCGGCGAGCAGGTCCAACGCCGTGCTGACGCCGGTGAGCACCAGCAGGCTCGGCAACCCGGCGCGGTTGGCACCGGCGATGTCGGTGTCCAGGCGATCACCTACGACCAAGGGGCTATTCGCTTTCGCCAGCGCCGTCGCGGATCGGAACAGGGCGGGCTCCGGTTTGCCGATGACGACCGGCTGCCGGCCGGTCGCGAGCGCGACCGCGCCGATCATCGCTCCGTTGCCGGGCAGCGGCCCGCGCGGTGAGGGAAGAGTGGCGTCGCGGTTGGTCGCGATCCAGCGAGCACCGCGGCGGACGGCGACCGCCGCCTCGGCGAGGAGAGCCCAGCTGAGGTCGGGCGACCAGCCCTGGACGACCGCGGCCGGGTCGTCGTCGGCGCTCGCGGTCGGCTGCAGCCCCACCGCTGCCACCGGCTCGCGCAACCCTTCGCCGCCGACAATGAGCACGGTCGCCCCCGCCGGCAACATCCGGGCTAGCTCGTCGGCCGCCGCCATCGACGAGGTCAGCACCTCGCCGGACTCGGCGTGCACACCCATCGCTTGCAGCGATTGGGCGACCTGGCCGGCGGTCCGGGACGCGTTGTTGGTGACGAAAACGACGCGGCGTCCGACGTCGCGCACCGCGTCGAGCGCCGGGCCGGCCGCGGGTATCGGCTGGTCGCCGAGGTGCACGACGCCGTCGAGGTCGACCAGCAATGCGTCGTATCGGTCGACGAGGCGCGGAGCCGTCACCCGCGTTCGCGCGCGGCGCGGGCACTGCGCAGCGCCGTGCCGTAGTGGTGGTTGTCAGGACGCAGCGCTACCGCGATCGCAAGGTGTTCGACGGCTTCGTCGAGCTCCCCCATCCGCACGTGTGACAGCCCGAGCCCGAAGTGCGCGTAATCGTCGGCGGGGCTCTCTTCGACATTGGCAGCGAACGCCGCGCATGCGCGCTCGTAACGACCCGAGTCGAAAAGTGCGCGAGCCAGACCTTCGCGCACACTGCGTGCCTCGGGCTCGGCACGCGCGGCGTGTTCGAGCAGCTGTGCGGCCGCGGCCGCGTCGCCCGCCTTCAGCAGCTGCATACCGCGGCGGTACCAGTCGTAGACGTCGCCCGCCGGCCGCGCGACATCTGCTGCTTCACTCATGGCACGCCTCCTCGGGGTCGAAGTCCGCCCACACCACCTTCGATGCACTTCAGAGTGCCGCAGTCGGGCCCCGCTCATGCGGCGGCGCGCCCCAGACCGAGCACAACTAGCATCGCCGGCATGCACAACACGACCGGCGCCGCCGGGATTCCACGCCCGGATGGACTGGTTCTCGCCCCCTTCAGAGCGCTTCGCTATGACCCCGCTCGCGTTGCCCTTGCGTCGGTCTTGGCCCCGCCGTACGACGTCATCGACGACGCCGAGCGCGAAGAGTTGGCGGAGCGCGATCCGCACAATGTGGTGCGTCTGACGCTCCCCCGAGCCGACGACGGGTCGCCGTACGACGCGGCCCGACGCCTTCTCGCCGAGTGGCGGAGTGCCGGCGTCTTGCGACCCGATGAGTCGCCGGCGCTTTACGTCTATGAGGAGCGCAGCAACGGTCACGTGCAGCGCGGGCTTGTGGGAGCGCTCGGCCTCACTCCGGCCGAGGACGGCATCGTGTTGCCGCACGAGAACACCATGGCCGGTCCGGTTGCCGACCGGTTGGCATTGATGGAGGCCGTCGAAGGCGACCTTGAACCGATCTTCCTCGTCTGCGACGGCGGCGGCGCCGCGTCACGGCTCGTTGCCGAAGTCGACGCGCGTCAGCCGGTCGTCGAGGTGACCACGTCTGACGGCATTGCGCACCGGTTGTGGGCGGTCACGGACGCGGCTGTGCTGGCTGATGTCGCCGCCGACCTGGTCGGGCGTCGAGCGGTGATCGCTGATGGGCACCACCGCTACGCCACGTTCCAGCGCTACCAAGCCGACCGACATGCGGCCGGCTCTGGTGCAGGCGCCTGGGATCTGGGCTTGGCGTTCCTCGTCGATGGGTCGGCCTTCGGACCCCAGGTGCATGCGATCCATCGCGTCATCCCCGGGCTGTCGGCAGCCGACGCCGCGGCGCGCGCCGAGGGCGCCTTCACGGTGCGACCGCTCAGCGGATCGGTTGACGAAGCGCTCGATGCACTAGCCAAGGCCGGTGTCGACGGAACCGCGTTCGTCGTGACTGACGGATCGGCATCGTGGCTGCTGTCAGAGCCGAACCCGGCCAAACTCGACGCGGCCTTGCCCGGCGATCGGTCCGCCGCTTGGCGAAGCCTCGACGTGACCGTCGCGCACCTTTTCCTGATCAAGGACGTCTGGCAGCTCGAGGACCGAGAAGACATCGTCGACTATCGACACGACGTGCCGGCCGCGGTGGCCGCCGCGCGCGAGAGCGGTGGTTGCGCACTGCTGCTGAACCCGACTCCGGTCACGGAGGTCGCCGCCGTGGCGGCCGCGGGCGACCGGATGCCGCGCAAGTCGACGTTGTTCGTGCCGAAGCCGGCGACCGGCCTGCTCATTCGGGCTTTCGCGGACGCGTGATCGCAGCGGCAAGCCGTTTGGCCTTCCGGACCTCGACGTCGCAGGCACTGCCGAGTGCGCCGGTCGGCGCGCGCCAATAGCGGCTGCGCAGTGCACCGGCGACCTCGACCACGTCACCCCTGGCCCAGCTCTCGACCGTCTTTTGCAGTCGCGCTGTCCACGCGGTGCAGCTGACGACGTCGAAGCCGTCCTCGTCCGCGCGGTCGACCGTGACGCGGACGGTCTGGATCACGTCGCCACTCGGCAGTTCACGTTGCGTCGCCGTCGACGTCACACGGCCGACGACCAGGATCTCGTTGCGATGAGCAGTGTCAGGCATGCGTCCACGCTGGGCCATCGGGCGCAGCTGTCGGTCGTCGTACGCGCAAAGTGTGGACGCCGGCCGGGATGGCTCGGTTGTGGATGCTCAGGTGCCGCCCAGGGCGGCGGCGCGGTCGGCCGCGTCGGTCTGCTCGTCCTCGTCGATGGCCGCGACGGACTCGAACCACCGGATTGCCTCGTCGGTGCGGCCGGCGTCCTGGAGGGCAGCCGCGTAGGCGTACCAGAGCCGGGTGGTCCAGGGTTGCAACTTGTCACTGTCGAGGGCAGGGCCCTGCAGTGCGACCACCGCCGCATCATGCTCGCCCCGGTCACGACGCGCCCCGGAGACGACGATGCCGAGCTCCACCTTGGCGGCCGCGTCCAGCTTCTTGACGTCAGGGTCGCGCGCGAGGGCGAGGGCCCGTTCGGGTCGGCCGAGGCCACGCTCGCAGTCAGCCATGATCGGCAGGCCGCTGGGGTCGCCGGTCATCCGGCGTACGGCGCGGAGCTCCGCGAGCGCGGCCGCATAGTCACCATTGGCGTAGGCGGTGACGCCCGCCGCCTCGCGCACGACCGCGAGCCGCGGCGCGAGCTTCCGCGCGAACCACGCGTGCTCGCGGGCGCGCGGCGGATCCTCGTCGATCAGCCGTCCGGCGACGACCAGGTGTCGGGCCACCTTCTCGGCGAGCGACTCCGGTAGCGAACGCAGCCCGGCCCGGGCGTCGCGATCCAGATCGCGCGGTTGAGCGTCGTCGGGCAGCTCCGGTTCTCGCACCCGCGGGACATGCGGCCGCGGCGCGGCGGCGGCTGGTGGCCGCGGCGTGCGTGCGGTGTCCCGACCGCGCTGCGGTCGGGGGTCGCGGCCGCGCGGCGGTAGTGGCACGACGATCCTTTCGGTGAAACGCGAAAGGCCTCCCGAGAAATCGGAAGGCCTTTGCACGAAAGATGTCCGGCGGCGTCCTACTCTCCCACCCCGTCACCAGGGCAGTACCATCGGCGCTGAAGGGCTTAGCTTCCGGGTTCGGAATGGGACCGGGCGTTTCCCCTTCGCTATTGTGCCGCCGAAAC
>Ga0157369_10001723_pt1 | contig 26633 bp, 42 predicted proteins | sample C25metaG_FD_113461 | JGI IMG/M metagenome (GOLD analysis project Ga0157369, IMG submission 113461) | Corn rhizosphere microbial communities from Kellogg Biological Station, Michigan, USA - C2-5 metaG | ecosystem: Host-associated > Plants > Roots > Rhizosphere > Soil | place: USA: Michigan... | reverse complement strand
CTCATGGTTGCCACAGATCAGCACCTTACGTCCCGGTCGAGCCCGCAGCCAGGTGAACGCACCCTTGCGGGGGTTCATAGCGATGTCTCCCAGTACGTAAACCGTGTCATCCTTGCCGACTACTCGGTCCCAATTGGCAGCAACAGCAGCGTCGTGAGCATCGGTGTCAGGAGCCCCGTCTCGGAAGAAACCACGAGTACCAGCCACCAGCGCATGCTGAATGTGGAGGTCGGAGGTAAACCAGCGTTTCGTCATACTCCTACCTTACCGTCTTGCGCGGTAGTTGTCAAGTCATGGAGAGTCCTGACAAATGCATCGTGGTCTGCTAGCTGACGCTGAAGACGTTCAATAGTTTCGTACAAATTGGCAATATTTTCTTCTGTGTGCCGTCTTGTGACTTCGAGTGATTTGAAGGTCGCGTCTGCCTTGTCAGGCCATGACAGGTGCCGTATTACCGCGCTACGGCACTTCTCGCACTCGCACGTAGGCCAAGAGTCGGCCTTCTTGTGGTTACATGTAGCACATGCCGGTTGGATGTTCCACAAGTACAGGGTACCGCCTAGAGACTTAGGAACTATATGATCGATAGTAGTACCTTTAGCGTTGCCGCAGTAATGACACAACTCACCGATAGCGTACTTCTTTGCGAGAGCCTTTCGCGACCCACTCGATCCCGGCATCAGTAGTCTTCCTCGTCCCCATAGTTCAGCCGAATAGGCGAGTACTCGTGACCGGCGTATGCTTTGTCCAGCACCATCACCCACTTGTCGATATCCGCAGATCGCTTTACGTATGCAAGTGTAACGTGCGGGTGGTACACAGGGAATGTATCTGTGTGGTTTAGGACTTCCAGGCGCGCACGAGCTTCAAGTAGGTTGGGTGTTACTGCGACATCACCCTTCACCACGTAATAGTCTTGCGATTCATCTCTAATCGGGAAAGTGGATACCCCGGACACTAGAATCGGTTCCGGCATCCAACCCCGCAGAACGGCCTCTACGTTGCGATGGTAGCTAGGTGAGGGGTGGATACCGAACATGAGGGTAACGTGCGCCTTGCTCTCCCCTACGGCCCCCTGAGCATACTTCAGCTCAGGGGTGGTCCCGTAGAAGAGGTCCTTCTCCGCACCGTCCCACAGCAGGCTCAGCACGGCGAGAGGCATGATATTCAGCATTACACATTCGAGGTCCGGTGTGCCAAGACCTTCCGGCATAGGCAGATTAGGCATCGTAAAACTCCTTTGACAGTTCCATCAGTTCTTCAAACGCCCAGGCACGTTGATAGGTTGTGTGCAGTAGGCTGCTCATACCATCCCGGTCGCCAGTTTCAGGAAGGCGTGAAGCTTCAATCGCCGATTCTAGCCGCGATTCAAGCTCTTCAATCAGGTCCAGACACTCTCGCTTGGAAACTTCTCCGGCGCGGATATTCAGACACAGATCACGCTCGCCGTCCCGAAGAGGGAGAGAAATATTCTCGGTGGTCATAAGCTCATAGCCCTGCATGCCGAGTCTAACAGCGTGCATAGCGAACTTGGTGTCGTAGCCGTGTGCATGCACCAGCTCGGGGCGATTCGTCTTCCCCTTTTTCAGGCCTTCCATGTTCATGCGTTGACTCTTCATATAGCCAAGATACTTCCGGCCCGCATTCTTGGACACGCAAAGGTGCCGATTCTCCTGAAATATCTCAAAGAACATGCTTCTATGAATAAACTCGCTCAGCCAGAGTGTAGCCATGACTTGCGGATTACCGTCTACAGCCAGACCGGCCCACTTCTTCAGACCGTACGTCACCATATCGGTGTCGCCCGCATAGCTGCGGGAGCCCTGCTCGGCTGTGCTCGTATGCTGAGCACGGAACTCCTGTAGTCCTGTGATGTACTTAGGCTCCTCGATGACAACCTGGATAAGGTCACGGTCCGAGTACTCGTTATTGGTGCCGTAGGCGCGCGAGCCCCATTCGGCTTTAAAAAGTGTCACCATAATAATCCTTATCCACTAGCATTTCTGTAGGCGTATGCGTTTCGTCCGGATAGTGACCCTCCATGCTGTCACCGCAGTGGCAAATGCCTGACCCTACAGTGTACATACTACGCACACGGTAAGTAGCGTGATTAGACCATACCTCTATCATGAGACTGGTCGGCAGATTCCGGCTAGTCGCGTAGAAATCAGGTCCCATCCACAAGCTCCTTCTCGGCCCAGCCGTAAAAGTTACAAGAGCACTTCATAAGGAAGTGGGTGTCGATAAATTTCACCTTGTGGATATGATCCGTTGACATCTTCTCCCAGCCATGATTAATGTGTTGGCGGGCTTCATGGCTTTGCATGGAGTTCCTTCTTGAACTTGGTGAACGTGACGTGACGCACGCCTAGGCTGTCCATGTAAGTCATGTAGGCCTCCCACGCGCCGCGAACGTTACTGTTCTCGCCGTCTTCCGGGTCTGAGTACCAGTAGTGATTCCGTGCGGCGCGCATGCCGGAGGCGTGGTACGATTTCCACTCACGCCGCAGCTCGCGGTCTCTCGCTCTGAAGGTAGCCATGACAGCACCCTACACGAGAACTTTCTCGGCGTCAAGTTGACTTTTGGCTTGACTTCGGTAGTCCGCCATGTCTATAATCGAGGCATGACCCGAGACAACGACCGCCTAGAGCACTACGCGGCCAAAATTGAGCCGCTTCTGCCGCTCGCCAAGAGGGCGTATGGGTCCCGAGACACGGTGTCGGTACAACATGACGCCAGCCGAGAGTACACCCGACTCCTCGTAGAGTTCTATAATGATGGGCAGGGCTCCCTGCTGGACATGGCGAAGCGCCTGAACGTGACCTACGCCGGTCTTCGGCGCAGAGTCACCACGAACGATGTGAAGCCTAGCTCCCACCGTCCCCGCCGAAAGTTCGATGAGGCGGTGTACGATGCCGCCGTCGAAGACATTCTCGCGGCGAAGGAGGTTGGCACCTACGAGTACCACCTTACGCTCCATAAGTACTGGGCTATGGGTCTGTCTATCTCAAAGGTAGCCTATAAGATGGGGCTCTCATCCGCGAACCCCTGCTATTACGGCATAAACAAGATTCGTGCCGAAAGACAAGAGTTCGATATAGACGATGAACCGAAAGTAGACTAGACTGTACCTATGGACGCTACACTCGCACAGGATGTCGCGGAGGTCGAGGCTCGCCCCCTTTCCGACACACTTAACAATACCGACCGTTGCGATCAGTGCGGGGCTCAGGCCTTCGTGTGGGTCAATATGCCTAACTCTAAGGCGGGTCTTCTGTATTGCGGTCACCACTTTAACCGCAATGAAGAAGGTCTTCGCGAGTACGCTATTGACATCATTGATGAGCGGTATAAGATCAACTCGAAGCCGTCCGCGTCATCTCCCGACTGAGCTGTACTTAGTTCATATTATAGAAACCTTGCAAGCTAGGTACCATTGAACGTGCGGTATTTCATCGCACAACATCCCTTGCAAGGAGAATCATGAACAACATCTCGCACTATGGCAAGTCGATTACGTACATTGCCCTGGCCGCGCTGACGTTCCTGGTGACCGCACTTTCCGACAACTCTCTATCGGCTGAAGAAATCCTCAACCTGGTAGTAGTTGTTCTCGGTGCAATTGGTGTTTACGCTGTGCCTAATCTTCCGGAAGGCACGGCTAAGTACGCTAAGACAGGAATCGCATTCCTGACCGCTGGCGTTGTGGCTGCTCTCTCGTTCCTGACGGGAGGCATCGCTACCACTGAGTGGCTCCAGATCATCATCGCTGCGTTCACGGCTATCGGTGTTTACATCGTGCCGAATGAACTGAAGAAGCCTGCTGTCCAGCAGGTTGAAGTCGTTGCAGCTCCGGCACTCACGCCGCCGCCCACCACGACTAACATCGTCGTCAGCACTCCTAAGGAAGCTGCTGACGTGATCAAGGAAGCTTCCAACAACATCAACCAGGACGGCTTCTAAATTTTTTGAAGAGGAAACCCTCGGGCAACCGGGGGTTTTCTTTTTGCTAACTCAGTGCATTATATAAGTCCGCTAGACAGCGCTCAACTCTTCTGCTAACATAGAGGAACGCTATTCGGAGCCCCGATTCGAGAGCACAGATCGCATGATGATTCTGCGGTCTTTTCGTGTCTCTGGGGGCTATTCTACACAATCCTGAAAGAGGAACCTCATGACCATTACCGTATACTCAAAGCCAGGCTGCGGCCAGTGCATTGCTACTACTCGTACCCTCGACAAGGAGGGTATCGAGTATATTTACAAGGACATGAGCGTAGACCCAGAAGCTCACGCCGAGGCTGTGGCTCTAGGCTACATGCAGGCCCCCGTCATCGTAGCAGGCGACCAGCACTGGTCGGGCTTCCGTCCCGACAAGATCGTTGAACTTGCGTCTGCTCTGAAGGCCGCGTAAGATCAATGTGTAATGAAGATAGTCTATTTCTCATCCGTCTCGGAGAACACCCATCGGTTTGTTGCCAAGCTGGGGGATGCTGCTCTGGGGAGTGCTCGGATACCGATCAGTGCAACTGCCAACCTTCTAGAGCTGTCTAAGCCGTTTGTCCTGATCACACCCACCTACGGCGGCGGAAGCCGACGAGGGGCAGACGTTCCTAAGCAGGTTATCCGGTTCCTGAATAACCCCACTAACCGCTCACTGCTCCGGGGAGTAATCTCCGCAGGGAACACAAACTTTGGCGCGGACTTCTGCCGCGCCGGGGACGTTGTGTCTGAGAAGACCGGCGTCCCTGTTCTGTATCGTTTTGAACTTCTCGGTACGACAGAAGATGTTTCCGCTGTCCAATCTCTCATGGAAAAGATATAATACAATGGCCGTAGCCGAAGTAGACTCAGACATCAAGGTCTCCAACGAGAAGCTTGATTACCACTCGCTGAATGCAATGCTCAATCTATATGATGAGAATGGGCAAATTCAGTTTGACGCTGACAAGAAAGCAGCTCGCGAATATATAGTCAACCACGTTAATGCAAACGTAATCTCATTCGAGTCTCTGGAAGAGAAGATCGAATTTCTTGTAGGAGAAGGTTACTATGAGAAGGCGGTCCTGGATCAGTATCCGGCTGAGTTCGTAAAGGACCTATACAAGCGCGTTTACGCACAGAGATTCCGCTTCCCCACGTTCATGTCCGCATTCAAGTTCTACCAGAGCTACGCACTCCGTACACTTGACGGCAAGCGCTACCTGGAGCGTTACGAGGACCGCATCGCTATCACGGCTCTTTACCTGGCCCGCGGTGATCGCTATGGTGCTGAAGTTCTTGCAGACGAAATGCTCGCTGGACGATACCAGCCCGCCACCCCCACCTTCCTGAACGCAGGTAAGGCTCGTCGCGGTGAACTTGTGTCCTGCTTCCTGGTGCGTACTGAAGATTCGATGGATTCCATTTCTCGCTCGGTGAATGCTGTTCTCCAGCTTTCGAAGCGTGGTGGCGGTGTAGCTATCTCTCTGACGAACCTCCGTGAAACTGGTGCCCCCATCAAGGGCATGGCTGACCAGGCTGCTGGCGTCATTCCTGTAGCGAAGATGATCGAAGATGCGGTATCTTACGCAAACCAGCTCGGTCAGCGTGACGGCGCAGCAGCTATCTATCTCTCAGCACACCACCCGGACGTTATGCAGGTTCTCGACTCCAAACGAGAGAATGCTGATGCACGTATCCGACTGAACCGCCTGTCCATCGGCCTTGTCATCACAGATATCGTGATGCAGAAGTTCCGCGCAGGCGAGACGTTCTACACGTTCAGCCCGTACGACATCGAGAAGGAGTACGGCAAGGCGATGTCGGACATTTCGATCACCGAAATGTACGATGAGCTTATGGCGAACCCGAACATCAAGAAGACTGCTGTTGACGCTCGCAAGTTCATGAAGACGCTGGCTGAAGTTCAGTTCGAGTCTGGCTACCCCTACGTCATGTTCGAGGATACGGTCAACGGCGCATCGAATATCGATGGTCGAGTTTCCATGTCCAACCTCTGCTCTGAAATCCTTCAGGTTTCTGAGCCTTCGACATTCCACGAGAACCTGAACTACGATGTGATCGGCAAGGATATCTCGTGCAACCTCGGTTCCATGAATATCGCTCAGGCTATGAAGGGCGGTAACCTAGACCGCACCGTGAACGCAGCTATCCGCGCCCTAACGGCAGTGTCCGACCTGTCCAACATCGAGTCTGTACCTTCGGTGGCCCGAGGCAACAACGAGTCACACGCTATCGGTCTCGGCCAGATGAACCTGCACGGCTTCCTCGCCTCCGAGGGCATCATGTACGGTTCCGAAGAGTCGATTGACTTCACATCGGTGTACTTCGCAGCTATTGCCTACTCGGCTGTTCGCACTTCCATGTTTATCGCACGTGAAACCGGTCAGAAGTTCTCTGGCTTCGAGAAGAGCAAGTATGCTTCCGGGGAGTACTTTGCCAAGTATACAAATAGATCATGGGGTCCGCAGACGGAAACCGTTCGCAACCTGTTTGACAAGTACGGAATCGACATCCCTACCCGCGAGAACTGGCAGCGACTTGCCGCACTGGTACAGGAGCATGGCATGTATAACGCCTACCTCCAGGCCGTCCCGCCGACCGGCTCTATCTCGTACCTGTCTAACGCTACGTCTTCGATTCACCCTATTGTGGCCCAGATCGAGTCTCGCAAGGAAGGTAAGATCGGTCGTGTTTACGTTCCGGCTTACGGCCTGACGAATGAGAACCGCGAGTTCTACAAGGACGCTTACGAGATTGGCGCTCGTGCGGTAATTGACGTGTACGCAGCCGCCACCGAGCACGTAGACCAGGGCCTTAGCTGTACGCTGTTCTTCACGGACGAGGCGACTACGAAGACGATAAACATGGCGCAGATGTACGCACACAGCAAGGGCATCAAGACGCTGTATTATATACGTCTCCGTCAGACGGTTCTATCTGGAGCGGAAGTTGAGGGTTGCGTTTCCTGCGCGCTGTAGGATACAATGAGGGGGCGGGCTTCGGCTCGCCCCTCACTACTATGACAGAACTACATCTACACCCATCCATCAGCCGAGAACGAATACGCGAAGCGATGGTACGAGCAGAGAATGCACTTTTTGCCTCGACGTTTGGTCATCCTGTATCTGGCGTTGACCAGGCAACAAACACGGTGCGTATGATTATCAACGAACTAGATCGGCAGGACAATGACACAACTCTATGTAAAGAAGCGCATCCCGGTTGAGGCGAAGCAGTTCGAGGACAAGCGAAATGTGTGGGAAGACCTATACGATTTCGCGGACTCGCTCATCAAGCAGGACGAGGGCGGCGAGTACTTCGTCTTCGACCGACTCCACAACACCTGGGTCCAGTTCAAGGTCGGAGACTGGATCATCAAGGGCGTCAGAGGAGAATTTTACCCGTGTGAGGAAGAAGTCTTCGCGGAGACTTACGAGATTTGGGACGGAAAATGACGCTATGTGATCATATTCGCGAGGATGCCTACGAATGCAGCCAGAACGCGAAGTGGATGTTCTCGCTAGAGGATGAGCCATATATAACCATCTACTCCTGCAATGACCATCTAGCTAAGCTGCTTCCATGGACGCAGGCGGCTACCGTCTATTACATGGGGGATGCCAGTAAGGAACTATTTTGAGCGCCGAAAACCACAACCATATCACCAGAGACATCAAGCCCCCTGGGCAATGCTACTCATGCGACCGCTACCATGCGCTCCACGGACGACGCGAGGCGATTGAGCTTCGCAACGTGATCTATGGTACGCTCGACTCGTGGGAAGACTTTGGTGCCGCCCACGCCCACACCTACCTGACCCAAGAGGCGCAACGCCGGGGCATCGACCGATATGAGAATGAGTAAATGAAGGATTCTGAAGGCTACGTCCTCCCCACCAACTGGAATGACGTTGACGATTTCAACAAGTCCATTTGGGAAACGCTGACTACCAACTTCTGGGTACCGGAGCGCGTCAACATGTCTGGCGACCTCGCCTCCTGGCGCAAGCTGTCGGAGGCGGAACAGACGCTCGTTCTGCGTGTGTTCGCTGGCCTGACGCTGCTGGATACCATCCAGGGCACGGTAGGCGCTGTACGGCTGCTACAGGACGCGCAGAGCCCCTTCGAGGAGGCTGTACTGGCGAACATCGTGTTCATGGAGCAGGTTCACGCCAAAAGCTACAGTAATATATTCACCACGCTCTCGAATACTGAGGACATCAATGAGGCATTCGAGTGGTCACACGAGAACGAATTCCTCCGCGTGAAGCAGCGCCTCATTCTGGACGCCTACAATGGAGATGACCCGCTGAAGCGCAAGATCGCTTCGGTGTTCCTGGAATCTGGCCTGTTCTTCTCCGGCTTCGGCCTGCCGTTCCACCTGGCTGGACGTGGCAAGATGCCGAACACCGCAGATATGATCAGACTCATTCTCCGTGACGAAGCAGTTCACGGGTACGCAATCGGATATTGGTTCCAGCTCGAATTCAACAAGCTGTCTGATGACGAGAAGATGGAGTATCAGCTCTGGGCTATTGACCTTGCTACAGACCTCTACCTCAACGAGGAGAAGTATACGCGCTCGCTGTACGATGAAGCTGGTCTCACAGACATGATCCTGCCGTACGTGCGGTACAACTTTTCGAAAGCATTCCAGAATCTAGGTTTCGATCCGATCTTCCCGGAGACGCTTCGTGACATCGATCCGGTTCTCGCCAGCTCAATGAGCCAGCAGGAAAATGGCGACTTCTTCTCCGGCACAACCACCTACGCCATTGGCAAGGTGGAAGACGTAGACGATAGCGACTTCGACGCTATGGACGACTGGGAGTTTTAATGGACGACGAACTGACAACGTGGGACATGGAACCGAACGCTCTCGCGGTGCAGTTCGCCATGGAGAATCTTATAGAGCGTCTGGTCGAGTGCGGCGATGGGCATGAAGGTTATCTGATCATGCAGGAAGTGTGGCACTCATCAAGCAACCGAGAACTCTTTCAGCTTTTTGTATTCGCGTATGCGGAGCTGTGGGGGCATCGCACTAGAGAACTGGAGTCCAATAATGGAGAGACGTAATCGACTGGATGATTCACACCCGGCTGACCCTGACCTCGACTGGAATGACCACGGAGGGTGGGAAGATCACTGATGAAAATCCAGGATATCCCGTGGGTGCGTGAAGCTATCGAGCAATCGAAGGCGACTCTCAGAGAAACCCCAGAGGCGTCACGTCCGTCATACATCAGAACGATGATGCTTCTAGACCCGCACTACCTTGACCCGTCTGACGATTGACATTTCGAAGCGACTGAGCTAGACTATCACCATGACTGATTCAACTTTCAACGCTGACGCCTTCTCTGAGGGCGTATCTGACCTCATCGACAACGTGAACGTCTTCGTGGCTACCGTGGGCAACTTTGTCCAGGCAGTCGGAGAGACGGTCGGGTCTCCTGAGCTTCAGGATCGTCTTGGCGAGCTGGTGACAGATGCCAAGGACACTGCTGTCTTCGCCCGCGACCGCTTCAAGTCGGTGTTCGACTCACTCCAGGACGACGAGTAACCGACTATAGGTCTGCACCCGGTCCAATTGACTTCCCCTTCGGTTACTGTTAGGATACCCACATGACAAAGCCATTTCCCGATTTCACTCTGTACGTCAAGGTTGGCATCGAAGGCCTCGAAGAGGAAGAAATTTCCGAAGAGGTCGTCTTTGCCTGGAATGAGGACCTTTCTCCGGACCTCAACGCCACGGTAATTTCAGCGAATGCTCAGCTCGCCCAGGTCCGCCAGCAAGTTGCCCTCGTGACCCTCATGACGAAGACTCTTCCTCGGTACCTGGAGAAGAAGGCTGCGGAAGAGGGTCTTGATTTCGATCCGACCTTTTTCGAGCAGTAGTAGAATAGAAGGATGACCCGGCGAAGAAGATCGAAGCTCGATATGATGAGCGTAGGTTTTCTTGTTGCCGGGTTTATCCTCTTCCTCATAGCATCCGTGTGCTATACAGTCACGGCTGTCTACCTTCTAACCCACGTCGGCGCTGCTGTGCCTGTACTGTCGCTTACCCAGTTCGGTAACGTGGCTGGCATAGGAGGTATGACAATAATACCTCTGTTTGTTGTCACCGCAATCATCCAGAACTTCCGAATAAAGAGACGGGAAAAAGACGTTGGCGATAAAGCTGAGCCAGGAACAGCAGAGCGTAGTCGATCAGATCGACAAGACTCGTGAGCACATCTTCGTAACCGGACGAGCCGGTACAGGCAAGACTGCCGTGCTTAAAGCGTTCGCAAAGCAGACTTCAAAGAAGATGGTCATTGCTGCTTCCACTGGTATCGCCGCGCTTAATGCTGGAGGTATGACTCTCCACCGACTTGCCGGTGTCGGAACTGCTCTACCTGCTGATATGGGTGTAGACCTCCCCAAAGTCAAGATGAAGCGTCTGTGGCTAAAGCACATCGACACAATCATTATTGATGAGATTTCAATGGTGTCCGCCGATCTTCTAGATTCCGTGGACCGAAACCTCCGATATATCACAGGCATTCATGACCAAGCTTTTGGCGGTATTCAGATTGTCATGTTCGGTGATCCGTACCAGCTTCCTCCTGTGGTGACGAAGCCGGATCAGCGGTGGTACGACGTAGGTAAGTATCGGTCGGCTTGGTTCTTCGATGCTAAGGTATGGAACCGCACACCGTTCAAGACAGTTGAACTCCAGCATATCTTCCGCCAGGAGGATGCAATGTTCAAGGACCTCCTGAACGGCGTCAGGGACGCCTCTCTGGACCGTGACGGCCTGTTCGCACTGAATGCCCTGGGGGCGCGTACAGGGCGCACAGAGCACGCTCTGCTGCTCGGTAGCACCAATCGTATCGTGGAGCACCGTAACCGTGCGCGGCTGTCTGCACTCCCTGGACGAACCCATGTGTACACGGCGAGGGTAAACACCGGTTTCGGGCGCGGAGAGCCCGCTGAGCGCCGCCTGGAGCTGAAGGTGGGCTCGCACGTAATGATGCTGAACAACGACGCAGCGGATCGCTGGGTGAACGGCTCTCGCGGCGAAATTGAGTATTGCGAGCCCGATGCGGTTCAGGTGCGAATCTGGGACACAGACGAAGTGCATAAGGTAGAACGAAACGCCTGGGTCCCGGACGGCACACCGCCTGACGGATACGTATCCGCGCCCAAGTACTGGCAGCTCCCGGTTAAGCTCGCGTGGGCTGTATCCATCCACAAGTCTCAGGGGCTTTCTCTGCCAGAGATTGAGATTGACATGGGGCAGTTCGGTGCGTTCGAGGGCGGTATGACGTACGTAGCCCTCTCCAGAGCCACCGATCCCTGGGGCGTCTACTTCAACCAACCGCTGCGTATGGACGACATCATGGTCAATCCACACGTATCCCGGTTCTTCAGAGAACTGAGGGGGTGATAAGCATGCTTGATCCAGAAAACCCAGAAAACGATGTGGCTTTCACCGATGTGGTGGACCCGCACCAGGCTCGCATGGGACGACGTGAGGCGCTACAGTTCGCCTCGCTGGTGGTCAATAAGGACACCGATAGCGCCGAATCGCTCGTAGAAGCGGCTCGTACAATCGAGTCTTATCTCGACGGTGAGTAATTCTCACCGTATAATAGACAAGTAACTACAAACTAACCCTAGGCCGCAGAGCCTGGAGAAGGAGGCAACCAAGTGCCACATCTATCCAAGACCCTCCCGTGTGCAGGACCGCTATGCGTCTCCTGCCCGATTCAGCATCTCTGCAATTCGGCGGTATCCGCCACGGCCTAGGGGGTGGTCCCGAAATCTCTGAAGAAGCCCAGTCTTTCGACTGGGCTTCTTTGGGTTATCCGCGCAGCTCGGCTGCGGTAACGTAGGCTATCCGTGCCACGAACGCCTTCGGGATAATATCACGAATTAGTGCGTAGACAAATACCCCACTAGCTATCAGTATCATCGTTTTCATGGCAGGGACATCCACATCCTCGTGAGTAGGTCTGCTTTAGGTAAAAATCACGGCAGGTAGCGTGGGCGTCTCCCCACATACACCAGCCAGACCGCAGTTTTGGTTTGGTGCTTTTGCTCTCATCGTCAGTCACGATAAAGCTCAGCCTCACTTTCTCTATGCTTAGCGAGAGACACAGGGCCTCTCAGGAATTGGCCGCAATCGCGGCACTGTAGGCGGAGTCCACCAGCAGCGTTGATTTCGTCACCGTAGATTCCACGAAGATTGGAGTGAGCGCATAGTCGGCTCTTCCAGAGCCACATTATGCAGCCAGCTTGTAGGTAGCTACGAGGATCAGAAACAGCTCATTGATAGTATTTCGGAGTGAAGTCAGTACAGCTCTAGGCAGTCTAATCACTCGCACAATCCCTTCTTCTCCGAATACGACAAAACGGACCCCGGCAGGCCCATTCACACCAAGCTGGTGGTCGGGCCGAGCGAAAGTCCGTTCAGAAGGAAATAGCTGTGGATACGCGGAAGTAAGTGTCGAAAGCGCTGTGAGTGCATTGTCTGCTTCGTCTACTGAGAATTCATCGACTAGCACGCTAAGCATGTACTGATCGGTAGCTGAGGAATTGTACGTCATGTCTACATTCTACCTCCTTTTTTGATAAAAAGAAAGCGCCCCCACCGGAAGGTGGAGGCGCTTCCCCTACGCATCAGAATTCGCCGCGAGCGAAGGCCGAAACGAGTGCCGGAGCAGCCGAGTCGAAGCCGACGATATCCAGGCTGTGAGGGTCCCGGGGATCGGTGATCGTGTTCCGAGTTGCCTCTGTTGCCAGGACAATCAGCTTCGCGTCGATACCGGTCTCCTTTCGATACTTCTCCAGAGCCTGGTGAGGCTGCATGGAACCTGCGTAGGTCTCGTTGTCCGTGATGATCACGAAGACCTCAGGACGAAGACCCTGCTCCAGCGCGTAGAGCATCGGCAGCGAGCAGTCGGTTGAACCGAACGGCAGGCCGCTGATCTGGTTGATCACGTCATCGAGACGGCGGGCGGGGTCCACTGCCGAATCTAGGTCCGTGACCACATCACCGTATCGACCGCCACCTACGGACTTAATGCTCGAACGTGATCCCCAACCGCGTGAACCACCTGTGAAGCCAATGACGTGAGTCTCCGGCTCCGTAGCCGCCGTAACTAGCGCGATAGCCGCCGAAGCGTCACGCGAAGTCAGAGCAGTCGGGTTGCCCTTCGCATCGTAGATGTACGAGCCCATGGAACCAGACACATCCAGACCGATCAGGAACTTCTTGCCCGAAGGCACGACGTTCTTGAAGGCCAGGTAGAATGCCTTATCCAGCGCCACCACGATTTCTCGGCTAGGCGTCCAGGACGAGTCACCACGGAACGAGCGTCCAACGGCATAGGTGCGAAGAGCCGTAAGGACAGCGATAGGGTGAATACGAGCACGCTCGATTTCCTCCTTATCGGTCAGCCGATTTACGACCACACCTAGACGAGAACCGTCCTTCAGCTTCTCGAACAGACCCAGGCGGGTCAGCTTAGGAAGCTGGCGGAGCAGAGCACCGAGCGGCAGGTTGCCGGTATCGATGAGTGCGCGCCAAACGTCAGCGTCGTTCAGAGCCTCGGTCGGAAGCATCTCCCACGTCAGACCGTACGTGGCGATCAGAGCAGGCAGATCAGCGCCAGGAGCCTGTGCAAGCACATAGCCCTTGACGATCTTCGGCGTCAGGTTAGAGACTTCATTCTTCAGGATGAAGTTACCGAGAGCCTGGAATGCTGGGTCCTGAGTTTCCGGGTGAGATACCCGGAACAGGTCTCGGTGCGTCCAGCCGTCCCGCTGGCGGTACTTCGTCACCTGGAATGCAGCCTTGTCTGCGCCCTTGTCGGTGTACCACTCAGCAACCGCACGCTTCAGCGCACGGCCCCACCCACGGAACTGAAGTGCAAAGGTCACGAACTGGATCAGTGTGGTCGCGGTACGCGCCACAGCAGGCAGCTTCGAGAGTGCGTACGCCGGATCAGCCGACGTGTTCGGGTCCGAAGCGAGCGCGAGCGCGAAGATACCATAATCCTGCTTTGCAGCACGACCCTCGGTCGAAACCTCCACGATCAGGTCCACGACAGCACGAGCACCCTCCTTGGTCGCAAGAGCCTTGCGGAGCGTCTTCGTGTTGTCGGCGGTAACGTCAGCGCCCGGGCGGTAGTAGCTAGCCTCCGAGCCGAGGATGAGGAATCGCTTTACCTGTTCGAGGCCAGTCACGGCGAACGTGTATCCACCAGCCGCGTTCTTGATCTGGTCTTCGCGGGCCTTCACACGCTGCGAAGTAGCAACGGTGCCCTTACGGGTACGTACGCCCTTTAGAGATGAAGTCATTGTGTTCGTCCTTTCTTCGGCTCGTCCCTTAAACGAGCAATGCCCCCAGCTTACACGGAAGCCAGGGGCATGTCAAGTAGTAATCGACTGAACATGTGAGTGCGGATGGGGACTATTCCAAAGATAACCCAAATGCTTCGGCTCAGCGACCGTGTACCTCTATGGTACCACACTTCCGTGGTGTGTACAAACCAAAGGACCCCCGGTATCCGCCAGGGGTCCTTTGGTCTTCATCGTTTACGGGAGGGTCTTCCGGAACTCGTCAAGTAGATGAGCCAGTGCTACAGCTTCATCCATCGGCAGCTCAATCTTCCACACAGTGGGGATCGGCTCGGTAGGCGTGTCCCCACCGCCCGTTCCGGGATCAGTCGGGGTGTCCGTGCCAGGATCGGTCGGTGCGTTGGTGATATCCTGTACGAACTTAACCGCGTAGCTCACGATCTTGTCGAGGTCCATAGACGGTCCAGGGCATGCGGTGGCAGGGACGTTCGGAGCCTCACGGTGGCCCTTGACATGCTCACGGTCCACCGGGAAACCGTAGCGGAGGGAAGCCCAGGCAACCAGCTTGGCGATAGCTACGTGAGATTCCTCTGAGATTCCCCATGTCGGGCTACCAGATGTGTTACCGGTCTCCACAGATACCGAGTACATGTTGTTGCTCGGCGTCGTCCACGGTGCCCAATCATCCGGTGGAACAATTTCATTGATAGAACCGTCCTGACCGATGAACCACGTAGGCGATACGTGACGGTCATTGTTCGGGTCCATGAACCGGTTGATCTGCGTCTGCACGCTCGAAGTGTCCGCCGCGTGGTGGATGTAGAAGTGAGTAATCTTCGTACCGTTACGCGGTGTGCTGTTCGGGCTGTGGTTCCAGTAGTTGGCACCAGGGTAGGTCGGGGCAGCAGGCTTCGGGTATGTGACCGGAGGGGCTGTTGCAGGTACAGTGACCGGAGTGAATACCTTGTTGGCATTCAGGAAGGTCTGGAGAGCCTTGACAGTTTCTGGACCCATTGATCCGTCAACCGTAGCTCCCACGTTCATCTGAAGAGCCTTGATCGTGATCGGCCCCATAGCGCCGTCAGCAGTCTGACCTGTAGCCGTCTGAAGAGCCTTGATCGTGATCGGACCGAACTGACCGTCAACCGGAGAAACCTTCAGGTTGATCTGAAGAGCCTTTGTAGTCGCTTCGCCCCACTGACCGTCAACAACAAGCTGGTCGGTAACAGGCGGCGTAGCGTTCTGGAACTTTCCACCAGAATTCAGGTAATTCTGGAGAGCAGTAACGGTCTGCGGTCCGAGCTTACCGTCCGTGGTCACGTTAAGGAACTTCTGGAGAGCCTTGATCGACTCAGGACCAAACTGACCGTCCGCCGTAACACCGAGACGCTTCTGGAGTTCGGTGTACGTCTGAGGGCCAAGCTGCCCATCTACCGTCACACCGAGAGCGGCCTGAAGCTTACGAGTAGTAGCTTCTCCCCACTGGCCGTCTACAGCGATTGAGCCAGAACCCGTACCAGACAGAACCTGGTCCAGCTTGGCATTCGTGTCAGGACCGGCGATACCGTCAGTAGCTAGACCGTTCTTCCCCTGGAAGTTAATGACCGCAGCCTGCGTAGCTGGGCCGTCCCGACCGTCTACTACAAGACCATAACCTAGTCGGTTAAGCTTCTCCTGGATTGACTTTACCCAGGCTTCGCCGTACTTCTCGTATGCAGGCCACTGACCTGTCTCGCCGCCAGCCACGGAACCTCCACCAAAGTTACCGGTGAACTCGATGTGCCACGGCTCACCAAAGTTGTAACCGGCAGGGTTGAAGCCATACTTGGACGCATTGGAGCGAATCCAATTTCCGCGCTGCGTACCTGCCGTAGTGACACCGGCATTGGAGCCGGAGTCGTAGATATCTAGGGCGCGAGGACCGATTGGTCCATCTTCCTCGTGGTTGGATGTGCCAGGAACGGCTACAGTACCGGCAGAGGAGGTACGCACGTAGCGTACGCCCTGGTAGTAACGAACATCGTTGTACGGGCCGTTGTTCGTTGTGTTAGGCGTGTATCGTGAGAGGAAGATCGCACGCTGCTCAGCGTACGTTCTAGTCCCACTCTTGACATGCAGAACGAGTCCAAACGCCGCGTGGAATGCAGCATTAAGATTATTGTAGGCGGCAGCTACATCAGACTGAACGCGCTGGCCGTCGATAGTGGTGTATGTGTATGCCATAGGGAGAGTACCTTCGATAGAGGTTTACTCCCCAAGTTTACGCGCTTCTATAATGTTCGTTGTTTGATTTATGTACAAAAAGATCACCCCCGAATATCCATCATTGGAATGTCGGGGGTGATCAGGATGACGCGAACATGGTATGCATATGGAGTTAAAGTGGGGCCACCCTTAAACCTGAATCGAACAGGCAACTCTTTTTTAGCAGAAAAGATAATCCATAACGCTTCGGCTCGCGAAGTGTAACCTGAACATGTGGTAGGCATCGATGTTTTTAGGTGCTCTGCCAGTTGAGCTACCGGCACTATGTGCCGACCAGGACTCGAACCTGGAACATCCCGCTTAGAAGGCGATAACCGAAAGCCATTCGGCTCAGGAAGTATGTAGTTTTGAAGTGATATCTCTATAGTACCACATCTAGACGGTGTGTGCAAATCGAAAGCCTGGGCTCTTCCGAACCCAGGCTTCCGCTTGCTGGCTAGCGCTTACGACCGTCCAGAAGGAGCGAACCGTCACCGTTGTCGATGATGTAGTTACCGCCCTTGCTGGCTTCCACCAGCGCGTCCAGCTTACGAATCTGGATGACCTCCGGTGTCAGGCTGGCGGCGATAAGCTTGTTAGCCTCGGCCTCACCCTGAGCGGCGGCGATCTGCGCGGCAGACTTACCCTGGGCCACGATGAGAGCCTTCTCCGCGTTGACCTGAGCGGTACGCTTGTCCGCCTCAGCCTTCTGCGCATTCTGGTTGGCCTCTTCGATAGCGGTCAGAGCCTTCTCGACGTTCGGCGGGTAGCGAACATCCTGGATCGTGACGGACGTGAACTCCACGCCGTACTCCCCAAGGCGCTCGTTAAGGGCTGAACGAATAGCCTCCTCGGCCTCTCCACGCTTCTGGCCTCGGAACTCGACAGCCGTGTAGTTGGCGGGAACCTGGCGAGCGATACTGAGAAGCTGCTTCTGGACCATCTGCTCCGTGAACCGCTCCTGCGAACGGAACTGCGAGTAGATATCCTTGATCTTCTCCGTGCCGAGCGAGTATGTGGCGATGAGGTCGATATCGGCACGAGTTGACCCACCGTTGACACCGCCGACGTTTACGGTAATCTCCTTACCATTAACGGAGCCTCCTGTGTAGCTGGGGGCCTCGTGTCCGTGGCCTGCGAACTGAAGCTGCTGCGAGAAGAGGTCAAACTCCACGAAATCACTGAACGGAGACTTAAACCCGGAAGTCGGCTGGTCGATCTGGTCCACGATGCTACGGTCGATAGTGTTCACCACCACCTTGGCCTCGCCTACACTGTTCTGGAAGAACATGGAGAAGAAGAGGAAGCCGCCGCCGATAATAGCCAGGAGGATTCCTGCGACAATACCAACGCGACCTGTAGCCCTCCGCACATCTCTCGCGTCATCGTACTGGGCGCGCTTGGCGCTAACCAGACCGAGGACGCCGACGAGCAGCGCGATAACAGCAAGACCGAGCGCGATCATTGCGAATACGAACATGTATGTGTCTTTCTATAGATGGGTCTGTGGGCATCTGCCCCAACAAGATCATCTAAGCACACTACGCTTGCAGTGTCAAGTGCTACTCGAACTTGGCGTTAATCTCCACGCGGTCAGGGAATTTAGTGGTCCACACGAAGGTCCAACCTCGTACGCGAGTCAGATACTCGTGAATCTCCACATTGTCCCGATCAGCCGGGAGACGAAGAAACCCGCTCGTAGCGAGCGTGCGAAACTCGTCTACAGAAAGCGGGTTGTCATCCATGTGGAGCCTACGGGATTCGAACCCGTGACCTTCAGTCTGCCAGACTGGCGCTCTACCAACTGAGCTAAGACCCCGTATGACGCTATTTTTCTCCCTCAACCCTTTCGGGGTGCCCAATTACAAGGAACCCGGCGTCGTCACTCCGGACTGGGTGGACCGTAGGGGATTCGAACCCCTGCATCCTGCGTGCAAAACAGACGTGCTACCATTGACACCAACAGCCCATATTGTTATGTTATTTGGTGGAGACGGAGAGAGTTGAACTCTCGATCAAATGGTGCAAGCATTCGGCCTAGCCCGCTAGCGCCCCCGAGTATCTGAACATGTTGCGAGAATCGACTGTAGCTGGGGATTCGAACCCTCGCCTCCGCCTTCATGGGCGGTGTGCTACCGTTACACCAAGCCTTCAATAAATGGAGAAGGATAACCGATGTCTCTTCGGCTCAGACGATATTTAGTTGTGTGTAAACTGTACCCATGGAAAGAGTTGAACTTTCGTCTCCTCCGTATCAGAGAGGCGTCCTAAACCGTTGGACTACACGGGCGTACAAGGTGAACATGTATTGCTAAACGGTATAAACCGGAGTCGTGATTCCGGCTTGAATGCCTTTTGCAGCATTCGCATCGAGTTTTCTCTTACTCGCAAATAGCTGGAGTATCCCGCAGGACTTATACCCGCCAGCTAGGCCTCCAATATTACCCTAGGGAGGTTGGGTCCGGACTGCACCGGAGCTTACAGCAGAGGATGAGCGGACCTAAGCCCACTCGTTTGTTACTATTAACTGTGATAACCATTTAACTTCGGCTCACCCTGTTGAGTTGTAGATTCTATGGTAGCACACTTTCGTAAAGTGTGCAAGCCCAGATTATTCGTCTGATCCGTAGGCAGCGTTACGTGCGCGCTTCAGCGTTCGAATCATCTCGTTGATCTGGTGGCGGGTCAGCTTGTCCGTATAGAACGTTCTAGCCGAGATGCTGTCATCATCATAGCGTAGACGATCCTCTAGGTCAACCTTATCGATGTCGAGACCGATCTGTACCCACCCTTCTGGGTCCTCGTAGGCAGGCCGGGGGTTTTCTCCCTGCCGTGTCCACACAACTTCTACGTTCGGCTCTCTGGTAACACGCCGCGTGGAGGCGTAGTACTTTCCATGAGCTTCTTCAGTGTCTGGACCCCAGATACCGTCAACCTTAACGCCCAGGAACTCCTGGTAACGCTTATAGGCTTCAATCGTTTCCGGACCGACCTTACCGTCTACCTGAATCTGCTCATCGCGATTGGCGTTAAGCCACTCCTGGCGAATCTCTGTATTCGCAGCGTCAGTCAGTCCTACACGTCGGTCGCTATAGGGGGTAGATTCCCACCATTCTCCTACGCGATCCGTGGCGGGGTGATGTACCAGAAGGTACTGCTTTCCCCATTTAACTACTTGCTTGGGCATAGTGATTTCCTTTATCTCTACCGCATCTCGCGGTCTACCCGGCATCGCGCCGGGGAGTCGAAATTATTCTACCATACGAAATGCAAGAGCAGCTTCACCCATAATCTGCTTAGCAAGATTCTCAGCCGCCAGCTTAGTCGGCAGAGAAGCGATGATGAGGAGGTCCCACGGATGCTCACTACCTTCACGCTGCTCATGAGTAAGAATCAGGACGCTCCGCGCGGTATCGAAACTCTGGTGGTGAACCCACAGTGCCGGATCAACTCGAAGTTCAGCGGCGTCCGGATCGAGGACCATCATATCCAGCTCATTGCGGTTGACGCGATTGATGATCACGCCCTTCATATCGTCTCCCAGGTCACGACCGTCAGGCCACTCCCAGAGGTACGGTTGGATGGGCAGAATTGACCGATCCTCGAATCGATCCCAGTAGGCCGCTGCCTCACGAGGATCAGTAAATACCAGTACGTCCATTAGTCATTGTCCTTTGTAGTCATCCATCGCGCGCTGTAGATTCCGATGGGGCCATTCTCTGCTTCCCAGGCGTTCCACTCTTCCATCGAACGCGGCTTATTGAAATCCAGCCATAGATCGATTTCACCTAGAGCATTTGCTCGGTGAGCTTCCTCGGTTGCATTATAGAAACCGATGTCTACACCTACAGATACGCCGTGATCGAATTCCGTATCGTCACACATTAGTCCTCCAGCACAATCTCTACTAGGCCCGGAATGCCTGGGGTTGACGCATACAGACGGCGCATCTCTTCTGCGCGTCGATCATCGGAGAGCGACTGATTGAAGGGTATAGGCTGACAGCGGAACCAGACGGAGACAACATTGCCGTCCTTATCTACTTCCACATCCACCGCGTTATTCCGATGGATAGTGCGATCACCGCCGTAGCGGCGTTCTTTGTCATTTGTCTTTTTTCCGAACATGCGCCCCAGGCAGGATTCGAACCCGCATGTATCCTTTACCGTTTCAACTGGGTAGAAACCAGAGCGGTTACTGAGGCTTGTTGTCTGGATCGGGCGTAAGCTCGTCCACACGCTTTACTGTCTCTTCGATGGAAGCACGAAGCTTGTCATCTTGGTCCTTCTCGATTTGTGCTTGCTTGACTTCTACACGTGCAGACTGCCAGCCTGCCCAGTGGGACGCAACCAGAGCCCATATTGAGAGTACTGAGACGTATACTACCAGATTCACCCACCCGAACGCAAGTGAAGGGATGATGAGGACGGCGAAGAACAGAGCTGCCCACCCGTTGAAACTCTGCATGAACCGTGGATCACCAATGAGGTTTGTGATCTTATGGAATACGGTTCGCACGATTCTTGGTTACCTGGTATACTAGATTGTTTGGAAGGCGGCGATGAGGGCCAGGCGAAATAGGCGACACCCAACCTCCAGGTGTCCTAACCCTCATTCTTCTGTCGGAGTTTACGCCGCCTCCCAAACTGGAAGCGGCGTAGACACCACTCTACGCGGCTTGATTGTAATCTCCTAGTACCCGAGCTTGCGGCTCATCGATATCAAGGACAAAGAGAACCCATCGATTGCTGTCCCAGCCTTTTTCCCGCGCGAAGCTCTGGGCCTCCGAGAGGCTTCTGGCGTAAATCGAGTAGATCATCCCTTATATGGTAACACGATTTCCAATGATCAGCTTTCGTAGTTCAGTTTCATTACGAGCGTGCTTGTACCTGTTGAAATGATTCCGGTTAGCGATAGCGTGCGGGTCCGTTCCGCGATTGACATCAGCATTCGGGCGCTCGTGGTCGAAGTGCCACACGTTACCCTCAAAATGGACGACCGAGCCATATAGGTGCGTCACAGCGTGGTAGAACGCCGTATCTTCCCAGCCCCAACCCTGGAAGCGCTCATCGAAGCCGTTGACTTCATCGTATACTTCACGAGGAATGATCACCACGGATGATTTCGTTCCATTGTGTATAACTCGGTCCTTCCTGTGTTCGACCCACCCCTCGAAGAGAAACTGACTATACTCGTGCGGTTCTATGTTCACCCAACGAGAGTGTGGGATCACCATCTTTCGAGTCTTCTCCGCGACCTGAATCCCTGCGATAATCTGACTGCGAGGGACATAGCTGTCTGCGTCCGCAAAGATAGCCAGGTCCCAGTTCACTCGGCTGGCGGCATCGTTTCTCGCTGCCGAGATGTTGAACGGACCATCAGGTGATTTGCCCATGAAGACAGGAAAGTCAGTACCCCACGCGATACTTCTAACTCGTTCCCAGTTCTCAAATCGGTCGGTGCCTTCGGAGGCCCGGAAGGGGACGAATACAGGAACCTCAATACCCATGACCGCTACGCTCTCCGTGGTGTTCTACAAGGACGTTCTTGGTGAGTGCGAACTTCTTCCGACCCTTCAGCAGAGACAGCCGCTTTTGGTCTTCTGACCAGTCGCCTTCAGGCCAGCCGGTCTCCCACGTACGACGGTGCCAGATGCCTGGATTACATGAGAAGAACGCTGTATGCTCCCAGAACTCATCTACATCACGGAAAATCTGTCGGCGCTTCTTCTGGTGAAACTCTATAATGGAATCAAATTCCTTCTCCGCATCAAACCACGGTGCGCGCTGAAGAACGATCTGAGAGAGATACGGATGCGTGTCTAGGTGGGCAGCAAGCCGGTGGAAGTCTACAGTGCCAGTGAAGGTGAAGTCCTCTTCAAGCCAGACGGTGTGATCCTGCTCCAGTGCTCCTCGGGTCACAGCAGCCTGCATAGCAGCGTTATACCCGGCTCCGTGGGTCTCGATGACCTGACCTCGCTTGTGCAGCTCAGCGGCTACCAGCGGATCGTCAGAGTCGTCAATGAAGGCGTAGTCCGTGATACCGGTAACATGCTCTTCAATGGATTCGAGAAGGGCAGGCAGGTATGTCATACCTCGGTAAGTTCCAATAATTGCAAGCATCGGATCAGTATATCAGAGACCCTGGTCGGAATCGAACCGACAAATTCACTTCTTTTGCAGAGAAGGCGCTTGAACCACTCGCGCACAGGGCCGTAGTCCGCCTGGGTGTTGATCCCAGTATCCCCACCTTATAAGAGTGGTGCCTTTACCGTCTGGCTCGCGGACCGTCCCTCTAGCTGGATTCGAACCAGCGATCACGCCGTATGAAAGCGTTGCCCTTGGCCGCTAGGCTATAGAGGGGTACCCCGAAGGGTTGTTCAATTGTATCAGATATCTCGGCTCAGCACCACTCCGTGTTGTAACGCAGAGGGGTCGTCACCTTCAGGTCATTCCAGTCCTCGGCCCAGTCCTCCACGCCCGAGTTGGCGAGCTTGGTTGCCTTGCGCAGCTCATCACGCTTGTTGCGGCGGCGAGCACGCTCGAAGTGCGGGTCACGTCCGGAGCACATGCAGCACGTGCAACGGAACTGGTTGCGGTCCTCACCATTCCAGTCAGCCTCCATATAGCAAGGCTGCTGTCCGGAAGAGCGCCAGCCGGTGGTGGCTCGCTTCTCATCGATGGTGCAGTGGTCCGCGATAGTGTAGGCGAGGTAGTCCTCCATCACCGTCCGCATGTAGGTTCCGACACGGATGAGCTTGTTGGGCTCGTCGTATGCAACCGCGTGCTCAGCTTCAGCGATCACCTTGTTGGTGGGACGCTCGGAGCGGAGGTCGCGGACGTTGTGGTAGTAGAGGCTCTTGCCGGTCTCGTCGTAGTACGTGCGGTACGTCTTGTAGAAGAAGTACGTGCGGTCTTCCTTGACGAGGATGTCGGAGGCGCGGCGGTAAAGCGTAGCCTCTTCCTTGACGGGGTTGCCGTCTTCGTCGCGAACGGCACGCTTACGCCATACCTCTTTCCCAAGGGAGGAGTGGTCGTGGTGTTCGATGCCGTGATCATTGACCTTCACCCAGTACGGGCGGGTCTTATCGGTGCGTGACAATTTGACTCCTGTTCAGGAGTCTAGTGCGGGTCCTTTACCCGCTGTGACCTAGACTCCTAACACATTCGCCAGCCGTGGCTGGTACTGTGTGGAAGTCCGATCTTGATGGTGTTGTCGTTCATCATGCCTCTAGTGTAGCAGATCAAACGGGGGAGGTCAAGGGCGAACCCAACGTTCTCTCTCAACAGACCACAGCAGCTCCCCAGTCATGCCCATGAAGATGAGTTTGTTCAGGTCTTCGCTCTTGCCAGGGATGCCGGGGAAATCATAGACGTACATATCGAATTCTCGGCACTCTTCAACACCAGGCCACTCGCCGGTCCAGACTGTCGGCCTCGCATCCTCGTTACCGACAAGGATGTTGTAGTCGTGGTCATAGCAGGCGTCACAGGCGAGCCACTGCGTGCCGTGCAGACTACACCTGGCGACATCACAACTTTCGCTGTGACGTTCGCCAGGTGCGACCTGACAGTCAGGGCAGTTGTCGGACATGATTAGCCCTTCACACAGAGGATCGTCTGAAGGTGCTGGACGACCTCGACCAGGTTATCCTGGTCCTTGATGATCTGGTGGATGTCCTTATAGGCTCCGGGAAGCTCATCAAGGATACCTGAGTCTCGTCGGCTCTCGATTGTACCCATCTGCTTTGCGATTTCTGTAGCTCCGTCATCGTCACCGAGGAAGGCGCGCTTCGCAGCACCACGGCTGAGCTTACGGCCTGCGCCGTGGCTGGCTGATGTGAGAGAGTCCTCGTTGCCGAGGCCTCGTACGATGTAGGAGCCTGTTGCCATAGAGCCCGGAATGAGAGCAAGCTCTCCCTTCTTGGCCGAGATAGCGCCCTTACGTGTCACGATCATGTCCACCCCGTTGTGAGTCTCCTCGGCAACGTAGTTGTGGTGGCAGTTGATTTCGTCCTCATATTGTGTGTCCGGAAGCACAGTTGAAACTTCCCGCTTAATGAGATTCATCATGATTGTACGGCTGGTCGCAGCATAACGCTGAGCCCACCACAGGTCATCTCGATATGCACGCATCTCGGGAGTATCCTTCAGGAAGACAGCGAGTTCCTTGATCGGAAGGTCCTGGTTGTGGGGTAGGGTCTTCGCAATGCTGATGTGGTACTCAGCTAGCTCCTTGCCGATATTCCGCGAACCGGAATGCAGCGTGATCCAGATGTTGTCCTCGGCGTCGGTGCAGAGTTCGATGAAGTGGTTTCCGCCACCGAGTGTACCGAGCTGCTTACCGGCCTTGCCGCGAAGCTCGCTCTTGTCGGCATGGAGGTCACGGAAACCGTTTAGTAGCCCCTGAACCTCACTCACGATACCAAAGGACCGCAGAAGGTTCGTGGATACCTCGGAGTCATGAGCGCTGAATCCCACCGGTACGGCCTTCTCGAATGCCAGACGAAGCTTATGAAGGATGTCTTCCACATCGTCTCGCTTCAGACTCGTCTTGACGGCGTTGACGCCACAGCCGATGTCCACACCCACAGCGGACGGGCAGATTGCGGTCGTGGACCCGATCACCGTGCCGATGGTAGCACCGACACCCAGATGCACGTCAGGCATCACTCGCAGCTCATCGACCCACGGAAGCGCACCGACGTTACGAATCTGCTGGACAGCCTGCGATTCGATTTGCCACGGCTCGGCCCACATCAGCGTGCGAGCCTTCGCACCCGGCAGTTCTACCGGGAAGTTGTTCTCAGTCATTTACTCGTTCCAGTTCTGTGTCCGCCCGAAGGTGAAAGTGGTTATTGATCTTGATATTGCCGTTCGCGTGGGCGTAGAGCGTTTCAAGCGTCCACTTGGTTGCTCTGCGGGTGTAGACGATACGCCCGTCCTCGGTACGCTTGCTCCAAGCGTTCGGCTTGGCGGTCTTGTTGTTGTTCGGGTAGGTGATGGATCGGAATGTCTTCCCGATATCGCCTACACTGAGGTCAGTTGCCTTCATGCCAGGTGGCCTGCTCTACTAGAATCTTCGGGTCAGTTATGAGGGACCAACGCAGGTTGGTGCCCGCTACGCGGATCAGCACCCCGCTCGTGGTGTCTTCGACCGTCCAGCCGTCCTCTTCGAGTTCGTCACGGATCGCGTCAGCCTCAGCGTAGTTGCCGACCAGACGAGCACCAGCGCGGGCGAGCAGGCGGCGGTCTACCGTCTTTTTCAGCGCGCTGAATGCTCGTATGTCACTTGGATGAATCATGCCTTGTACGTCCACAGCTCGATGTCCACATCGCTTCCTTCCGCGAGGTAGGTGAGGATCGTCTCGACCAGGCCCTCATCCAGGCCTCCGATGCCGGAGCCGATCCGAGGTAGCGCGATGGTCTTAACGCCATACCACGCCGCCTGCGACAGCGCCTGCTTGACGCCCTGAATCAGGAAATCGTAGCTGGCGTTCGCACCCGGCTCCTCCTGCGAGCAGATGTTGAAGACGAAAGCTTCGCCCTGGTCGAGAATCCACGGGTAGGAGTTGCCGCCCTTGATCGTCCCGTTCGTGCAGGCGTTCTTATACGTCTGGTACATCTCCGGAAACCGAAGCTTGAACTGGAGGGCGATCCCGGCACCCATCACGCCCTTGGCGTTGATGCCGTGTCCGATCCCCTTGGCATCCGTGTCGAAGATGTCGCCGGTCATGTGGATAAGCTTAGTCATAGACTCAGCGTATCAGGCTCTCTCCTACTTGTCAAGATGATCGTAGATCACGTAGATGCTGACATACTCCGGAGCCTGCGCGTTCGCTGCCATGAGCATGCGCTTGCGTGCGGGAGGGTTCGACGTGTGGATTGTCAGGGTGTCAGGCCAGACATTGTTCTCGATCATCCAGTCCAGCACTTTCATGCCGTTGTCATCCCCGCCGAGGTCGTGGTCAAGAGAAACCTCAGTGAGGGTATCCTCCCAACGAGGCATGACACTGATGATCAGCATTTCGATAG
>Ga0157369_10001722_pt1 | contig 26646 bp, 17 predicted proteins | sample C25metaG_FD_113461 | JGI IMG/M metagenome (GOLD analysis project Ga0157369, IMG submission 113461) | Corn rhizosphere microbial communities from Kellogg Biological Station, Michigan, USA - C2-5 metaG | ecosystem: Host-associated > Plants > Roots > Rhizosphere > Soil | place: USA: Michigan... | reverse complement strand
CGGCGGGCACGGAGTTTCTCGACATGATCATTCCGCAATACATGGCGGGACTGGTGGCGTGGGGAGCAATCGGCGCGCGCACGACCGAGAGCCAGGTGCATCGCGAACTGGTTTCCGGGCTGTCGTGTCCTGTCGGTTTCAAGAACGGCACGTCGGGCAATGTGCAGATCGCGATCGACGCGGTGCACTCGGCGGCGCATGCGCACACGTTCCTCGGCCACACCAAGTACGGGCAGTCGGCCATCTTCTTTACCAAGGGGAATCCGGACTGCCACGTGATCCTGCGCGGCGGACGCCATTCCACGAACTACGACGCCGAATCCATCGCGAAGGCCTGCTCGTTCCTGGAGAAAGCCGGACTTGCCCAGCGCGTGATGGTGGACTGCAGCCACGCGAACAGCAGCAAGGATCACACACGGCAAGCTGCCGTGTGCCGGGACGTGGCCACACAGGTTGCTTCCGGCGAAAAACGCATTCTCGGCGTGATGATCGAGAGCAATCTCGTGGCTGGCGCCCAGAGGTTGCAAAAGGGCAAGGCGCTGACTTACGGGCAAAGCATCACGGACGCCTGCATCAGTTGGGCCGACACGGTGCCGCTGCTGCGCGAGCTGGCCGCGGCCGTCCGCAAAGGCCGGTGATCGAAAGCCGGGAACGCGGTAAGCTGATCCGCTCCAGTCCTGAGGAGAGAACCTGTATGCGCTTCTTGCGAACGATCTTTGCCGCTGTGCTCATTTCGGTTGCGTTGAACAGCCTTGGCTTTGCGCAGGCGGGACACGTCGAACGCCAACGCCGCTTCACGGAAGATTGGCGTTTTCTCAAGGGTGAAGCGCAGGGAGCAGAGCAGACCGGGTTCGACGATTCGAGCTGGCGGAGGCTCGATCTGCCGCACGACTGGGCGATCGAAGGCCCGTTCGATCGCAAGATCGATCCGCATTCCGGAGGGCTGCCGTTCTTCGGCGTCGGGTGGTATCGCAAGCACTTCGCCGTGCCCGCGGAGCTCAAAGGCTCCGTGATGGAATTGCAGTTCGACGGCGCGATGTCGAACTCCACCGTCTGGATCAATGGCGAAAAAGTGGGCGGCAGGCCGTACGGCTACAGCAGCTTTGTGGTCGATCTGACGCCTTACGTGAAGTTCGGCGGGGACAACGTGGTTGCGGTTCGGCTGGCGCCGGAAGACGACTCGTCGCGCTGGTATCCGGGCGCCGGTATCTATCGCAATGTGTGGTTGATCACGACGCCACCGGTGCACGTGGCGCCGTGGGGAACGTACGTCACTACGCCCACCGTGACCGACGCCAAGGCCGCGGTCCATGTGCGCACCGAGATTGAAAATCGCGGAGCGAGTGAAGCGAAGATCACGCTGGAGACCGAAGTTCTCGATGCGGCGGGTAAGCCAGCCGGTCATGCCAGCCAGCAGGTAACGGTCGCGGCAGGCGCGAAGCAAAACGTGGAATCGCAGATCGACGTGGCGCATCCGCATCGCTGGGACATGGATGATCCTTATCTCTACAGCGTCCGCACGCGGATTGGCGAAGGGAAGCGCGCGGGCGACGAGTATGTGACGCCGTTCGGCATCCGCACCGTCGAGTTCACGAAGGATCGCGGCTTCCTGCTGAATGGCAAGACGCGCAAGTTCCAGGGTGTTTGCGATCACCATGACCTGGGCGCGCTGGGATCGGCCGTGAGCCGCCGCGCGATCGAGCGGCAGCTCGAGATCCTGAAAGGCATGGGCGTGAATGCGATCCGCACCAGCCATAACCCTCCCGCGCCGGAGTTGCTCGACTTGGCTGATCGCATGGGCTTCGTCGTCATGGACGAAGCGTTCGACATGTGGAAGATCCCGAAGAAGAAGAACGGCCTCTCGAAGTATTGGGACGAGTGGTACGAACGGGATCTGCGGGATTTTGTCCGCCGGGATCGCAACCATCCGAGCGTCGTGCTGTGGAGCATAGGGAACGAGGTGCCCGAGCAGGGGCGTCCCGACGGCGCCGTCATCGCGCAGCGGCTGACCGACATCGTGCATGAAGAGGACCGAACGCGTCCGACGACCGCCGCATTCAATAGCGCCGATGCCGCGATGAAGAACCACCTGGCCGAAGCGGTGGACATTCCGGGATTCAACTACCGGCCGAATCAATACGCGCAGATCCAGAAGGACCATCCGGATTGGATCATTTTCGGGAGCGAGACGGCGTCGGCGGTGAGTTCCCGCGGTGTGTACCAACTGCCGATCGAGAAATACGAGAAACATCCGTCGCTGCAGTTGACCAGCTACGACGTGATCTCGCCGCCGTGGGCGTATATCCCGGACGTGGAATTCGACGCGCAGGAGAAGAATCCGCGCGTGATGGGCGAATTCGTGTGGACGGGCTTCGACTATCTCGGCGAGCCTACGCCTTATTTCAACGGACGTGGCAACAACGACGCAGACTGGCCGGCTCGCAGTTCGTATTTCGGGATCGTCGATCTCGCGGGATTTCCCAAGGATCGCTACTACCTCTACCAGAGCCAGTGGACCACCAAGCCGATGGTGCACGTGCTCCCGCACTGGAACTGGGAAGGCATGGAAGGGAAGCCCATCCCGGTGATGGTGTACACCAACGCCGATGAGGTCGAGCTGTTCGTCAATGGAAAGTCGCTGGGCAGAAAGAAGCGATTCTCGGAGCCGGTGGAGCTGCCCGTCGGACAGAGAACCAGCGAGAGTCGCAAGTTTGTGAGCAAGTATCGGTTGATGTGGCAGGTGCCGTACGAACCGGGATCGTTGAAGGTTGTCGGATATCGCGACGGCAAGATTGTTGCGACTGATGAGCGCAAGACGGCGGGAGCGCCCGCACGGATCGTGTTGCAGCCGGATCGCAACGCCATCCGCAGCGACGGCGACGATCTCTCGTTCATCACGGTCCGGGTGGAGGACAAGGACGGAAACCTGTGTCCGGTGGCCGATAACCTGGTCCACTTCCGACTCGACGGGCCCGCGGCCATCGCCGCGGTCGACAACGGGAATGCCGCTACGGTAGAGCCGTTCCAGGCGGATTACCGCAAAGCGTTCAACGGATTGGCGCTGCTCGTGGTGCGAGGGAAGCGCGACCAATCAGGGCGAGTCGGGATCGTGGCGAGCAGTGACGGATTGCGATCCGGGGAGACGAAGGTGGAAGTTCGAGCGCCGGGAGCACGCGCGTCGAAGTGACGAACCCGGCTCGTCGCACAGCCGTTTTGTAACGATTTGTAATCCTTAAATTTGACGATTGCGGTTTGCGGCCCGCCGGGGCAGACTTTTCATGTTCCGACGGCGGCTTCCGCCGGCAATCCTTAATCCCGTTCCCCAGCCCGGGCGGACGGAGCAATCTCTAGTTCAGCGTAATGGAGGCGGTATGCGCACTACATCGATCATTCGGCGATTGGCAGTTGTGGTCGTGATGTCACTGATGGTGACAACCCTGGCGACCGGCCAGGCGCAGGAAAATGCGCCGCTCATGGGCGCGAAATTCAACTATCAGCAGGCGCCGAAAATCATCCACGACGTGCTGAACTCTCCGGCGCAGCCGACTGTTGTTTTAGCGCCGACACGAGACCGCGCACTGATCGTCGACAGCCGCCGACATCCCACGGTGGCGGACCTGGCACAACCGATGTTGCGCATCGGCGGACTGCGCATTAACCCGGCAACGAACGGGCCGCATCATCCGACGCGCCATATCGCGCTGCGGCTGGTGACGGTTGCGACCGGCAAGGAAACGAAGGTCGCGCTGCCTGCCAACGCCTGGATCAGCGTGCCGGAATGGTCGTTCGACGGAAAGCACTTCGCTTTCATGAACTTTTTGCCGAACGGAATCCAGCTCTATGTCGGCGACGCGTCGACGGGAGCGATTCGCCTGGTGCCGGGCGTGAAGGTGAACGCGGCATACGGCGGCGGCTTCGGCCGCAGCGAAGCGCTGAACTGGATGCCCGACAATAAGACGCTCGCGGTGCTCACAGTGCCCGCGGGCCGCGGCGCGCCGCCAGCTGAGATCAAGGTGGCAAGCGGTCCGCACGTACAGGAAAGCGCGGGCAAGGTTGCGCCGATCCCGACTTACGAAGACCTGCTCCAGAATCCGCACGACGAAGATTTGTTCGACTTTTACTGCACGGCGCAGATGGATTTTGTCGACATCGCGACCAGCAAAGTTACGCCGGTAGGGAAGCCGCACGTCTTCGAGCGCGTCGATCCATCGCCCGACGGCAAGCACCTGCTGGTGGTGTTCCTCCACAAGCCGTACTCCTACCTGATCCCAGCGAGCGAGTTTCCGAAGACGGTGCAGGTGTGGGACCACACGGGCAAAGACGAATTTCAACTCGCCGACCTGCCAAGTCACGAAGGCGTGCCGCTCGAGGGCGTGCTGCCCGGACCGCGGGACTACTCATGGCGTCCGACGGCGCCGGCCACGCTAACGTGGGTTGAAGCGCTGGACGGCGGCAACACCCGCGCACGGGTTCCGTTCCACGACAAAGTCGTATCGCTGGCGGCGCCGTTCAAGGGTGAGCCGGTCGAGTTGACGAAGGTGCAGTTCCGCGTGCAGGCGCGCGGCGCCGGCGTCGGCGGACGCGGCGGCGCACCGGCGATCATGTGGGGCGAGAAGTACCTGATGGTCACCGAATATGACCGTGCCCGGCGCTGGACGCGCACGAAGATGATCGATCCCGACAAGGCGGGCGACGAAGGCCGCGTGATCTGGGACCGTTCGTCGCAGGACCGCTACGGCGATCCGGGCGCGCCGGTGTTCAACACGCGCGCGAATGGGACGCGCGTCATCCTCCAGAGCGGCAACACGATCTTCCTCCGCGGCGAAGGCGCGTCGGCCAAGGGCGATTATCCGTTCCTGGCAAAATTCGACCTCGATACGCTGAAGTCGGAGCGCATCTTCACCGCCGCCGACGGTACCTACGAGGCGGTCGAGGCGGTACTGTCCAATGACGGCACGAAGTTCATCACGCGCTTCGAGACGCCAAGCGACGTGCCGAATTACTTCATCCGCACCGCGGGCTCGAACGACAAAACCGCGGTCACGCACTTCACCGATCCAAATCCGTCGCTGCGGGGCATCCAGAAGCAGCTTGTCACTTACAAGCGCGACGACGGCGTGCCGTTGAGCTTCACGCTCTACCTGCCGCCGGATTGTGGCTCACCCGACGACAAGGGCGCCATGCCGTGCCATCAGAAGGGCGTGCCCATGCCGACGATCGTGTGGGCGTATCCGCTGGAATTCAGCGACGCCAGCACGGCGGGACAGGTGAGCGGCTCGCAGTATCGCTTCACCCAGATGGGCGGCATTTCGCAGCTCTTCCTGGTTACGCAGGGCTACGCGCTACTCGACAGCGCCACCATGCCGGTGATCGGCGATCCGGAAACGATGAACAACACCTACGTCGAGCAGATTTCGGCGAGCGCGAAGGCGGCCATCGACAAAGCGGTGGAGATGGGCGTGGCCGACCGCAATCGCGTGGGTGTGGGCGGGCACAGCTACGGCGCGTTCATGACGGCGAACCTGCTGGCGCACACCAAGCTGTTCAAGGCGGGCGTGGCGCGCAGCGGAGCCTACAACCGCACCCTGACGCCGTTCGGCTTCCAGAGCGAGCGCCGCACGTTCTGGGAAGCGCCGGACATGTACATGAACGTGTCGCCGTTCGCGCACGCGTCGGACATCAAGACGCCGATCCTGCTGATCCACGGCGAGGCCGACGACAACTCGGGCACGTTCCCCATCCAGTCGGAGCGCATGTACCAGGCGATCAAGGGCAACGGCGGAGTGGTGCGGTACGTCACGCTGCCGTACGAGCCGCACGGCTACATTGGGCGCGAGTCTGTCGAGCACGTTCAGTGGGAGATGGCGCACTGGTTCGATAAGTGGGTGAAGAACCCGCAGACCGTCCAGAGCACGACAGCGGCGAAGTAGATCGTTCACCACAGAGGCATAGAGAACACGAAGAATTGCAGATTGCAGATTGCGGATTGCAGATTGACGACTTGCCCGATGGGCGGTTTTCAATCTGCATTCTGCAATCGACAATCTGCAATTTTTTCTGTACACCGATGCGGTGGCCGACTTATCTCCATCCGTGACGCGTGAGCAACCGAAGCTTGTCCGCCGCCTTGGTTTGTTCGACGCGACCATGGTGGTGATGGGCGGCATTGTCGGGTCCGGCATTTTCATTAATCCCTACGTGGTCGCGCAGCAGGTGCACACGCCGGCGCTGATTCTGGGCGCGTGGATGTTCGGCGGCGTCATCGGGCTGGCGGGCGCGTTCATCTGGGCGGAACTCGCCGCGACTCTGCCGGAAGTGGGCGGACAGTACGCGTATCTACGCGAGGCATACCATCCGGGCGTCGCATTTCTCTACGCGTGGGGACTTCTGCTGGTCACGCAGACGGGCGGGATGGCGGCCGTCGCCATCACGTTCGCGAAGTACTTCCTGGAACTCACCGGATGGCGCGCCGCCGATTGGCTGGTGGCCAGCGTCGCGCTCGGCGTCCTCACGGTCATCAACTGCCTGGGCGTGAAGAGCGGCGGACGCACCCAAAGCCTGCTGATGGTGCTGAAGATCGTCGCCATTGCGATGCTGGTGGTCTTTGGATTCGCGCTGGCAGGGAAGTCGCACGAAGCGACTATAACCGCGGGCGCGACCACGCTTGGCTCGTTCGGCGCGGCGATGGTGCCGGTGCTGTTCGCGTACGGGGGCTGGCAGACGTCGAGTTTCCTCGCCGGCGAGATCAAGGAACCGGAGAAAAACTTGCCTCGCGGGCTGGTGATGGGCGTGCTCGGCGTAATCGCGCTTTACACGACGGTGAACCTGGTTTGCGTGCGTGCACTCGGCCCGGCTGCGCTGGCGCAAACGTCGACTCCGGCGACCGCTGTGATGCGGCTGGCGCTTGGCGGCCCGGGCGCCACGTTTATTGCGGCCGCCATCGCGATATCGACGTTCGGGTTTCTCAGCCAGTCGATCCTGACGGCGCCACGCGTCTACTTCGCCATGGCAGAGGATGGGCTCTTTTTCCGCGCTGTCGCGTGGGTGCATCCGACGACGCGCGTCCCTGTGGTCGCGATCGTCCTGCAAAGCGTGTGGACAATCGTGATTGCTCTCTCAGGCCGCTACGAGCAGATCCTGAATTATGTCGTGTCGATGGACTGGGTCTTCTTCGGCGCGACGGCCGCGACGCTGTTCGTGTTCCGGCGGCGGCAGCGGAGCGGTGCGATGCGTGTCGAGGGCGTCCCGCGTGTGCCGGGCCATCCCTACACGACAGCGATCTTCGTTGCGATATCCTGTTGGATCGTCGGCAACACTATCTACCGCTACCCGCAGAACAGCTTGATCGGCTTCGCGCTGCTGGCGGCAGGAGTGCCGGTGTATTTCCTGTGGGCGAGAAACTCAACCCCGAAGGCACGAAGACACGAAGGAATTCAGGATTGATCTTTCTTCGTGTCTTTGTGCCCTCGTGGTGACTCAAGGTACTTCATGAATGACGTTCGTTCGGATGTTTCGACCTACATGCACTGGGCCAAGACGTCGCCGCCGGCGAAATACAACCTGGCGATCAGCGGCGTAATTGACTATCCGCTGGCCGAGCTGCCGGTCACGATTCGTGACTTGGAAATCGGCGGCACCGACTCGTACGGCTTCAAACCGCTGATGAAGCGGCTGGCGGACAAGACGGGCGCGCCCGAGGAGAACATTGTCTACACGCTCGGGACATCGATGGCCAACTACGTTGCCCTCGAGGCGCTGATCTCCCGTGGCGACGAGGTGCTGGTCGAGCAGCCGACCTACGATCCGCTGCTCGCCATCCTGCATCATCTCGGAGCGAAGGTGGAGCGCTTCGAACGGCGGCCGGACAAGGGATTCCGCATCGGGCTGGGCGAGATGGAGCGGCGGATCGGGCCCAAGACGAAGCTCGTCGTCCTGTGCAACCTTCACAACCCGAGCAGCGCGTTCACCGACGACGCGACGCTGAAGCAGATCGGAGAAATGGCGGAGAAGGTCGGTGCGCGAGTGTTGGTCGACGAGGTCTACCTTGAGGCTGTATTCGACACGCCGCGGCGGTCGGCGTTCCATCTAGGCGCGAACTTTATCACCACGAACAGCCTGACAAAGGCCTATGGACTCAGCGGCATCCGGTGCGGCTGGGTTCTCGCGTCCAAGGAGCTGTGTGAGCGGATGTGGCAGATCGTGGACATCACCTATGGCACGCCCGCGCATCCGGCCGAGCTGCTGGCGATCGCAGCCCTCGACAACATGGACAAGATTCGCGGACGCGCCAAGAGCCTGCTCGACACGAATCGTGTCCCGATCAATCAGATGTTGGAATCGCGCTGGCTCGATTGCGAACCCAGCGTTTATGGGACGACCGTGTTTCCGCGACTGAAACACGGCCGCGTCGCAGACTTCGTCAAGCTGTTGCGCGACGAATTCGACACGAAGGTCGTGCCGGGCGAGTTCTTCGAGCAGCCGCAACACTTTCGCGTCGGTTTCTGTGGAACCACGGAATCGGTAAGAGAAGGAGCCGCGCGCATCGCGGCCGCGCTGGAGAAGTACAAACCCTGAGGCCCGTCAGCGGCTGACCGGCCCCAGGGTTTGGCGATGCGAATCACCACGAATAATGCACGGTGTAGCGCACCACGCCTTCCGAGTCCGGCTGGACAGTGACCGGGAACTCGACGGTCTGGGCATCCTTCTTGTTCCATTTCTGAGAGGCCTCAGCGAGCTGCCAATTCGTCCAGCGATAGAGGCGTTCCACCACCCGCACCTGCACCGCTTCCTTCTTGTGGTTGCGGACCTTGATTTCGAACGACTCGTCGAACCAGCGCTGCTGTGAATTGACGTGGAAATCGGTGCGCTTGCGTTCGCCGACGACGTCAAAGGCGTTGCCGGTATAGAGACGAATGGTTTCGTCCGCCGGCGTGTGATCGATCGTGTTTTCGCCGGTGAACTGGAGCTGACCGTCGTCGTCGCGGCGGTAGAAGCGCACGCGGCCGTGCGGCAGGGGCATGCCGAGGTTGTTGTCCTTGGAGTTCTTGAACTCCTGCATGACCCAGACCTTGGAGTTCGACTGCGTGGTGCCGTAGTTCGGGTCCTGGTTGAGACCGCCGTACCAGCCCCAGCGCGAGGTGTCGAAGCCTTCGTAGACGTAGATGCGCTGCGACTTCACCGACGCGCCGCGCACGAACTCCACTTGCTTGGTTTCCTGATCGCGCAGCGTGGTGGCGTTCTGCAGGGTGTAGAGATGGTATTCGTCGAACGACTTCTCGGTGACGACGGGCGCTCCGGCGACGGCTTCGTTCATGGCGTCCCGCATGGCCATGCTTTTCGCCATCGGCATCTGCTGCACGCGGTTGACGTCGCCCGCGAGCAACTTGATGCGCGCGTTCTCGAAGGTCTTGCCGGTGCGGTTGTTCATGGTGACCCAACCGACCAGGTCGATGGTGTCGCCGTGTTCGGGAGCGACGATGTTGTAGGAGGCATCCCAGCTCATGCCGCCGGTCACGTAGGCGATCTCAGCCGGCGTGGCGCCGTTGTTGTCGCTGCGGATGAGCCAATGCAGCGTCGGTTTGAGGATGGTGTCGTTGCCCAGAGCGGGGAAGAGCGGCTGACCCGGCAGGAAAAACTGGAGCTTGCCGTCGACCTCGATGATCGGCTGCTGCGAACCGCCGTGCGGGACGAAACCGGAGCGGATGACCTTGCCTTGCACGATCTCCTTTTCGCCGGCGTTGCCCTTGTAGCGGACAAAGTCGATGGTCTTGCCTTCGAACATCGAGAGCAGCAGGTCCTGGGAGACTGGGTCGTTGCGGTAGTTCTGCTCCAGGACCTGGATCGGCCGGTGCGTCAGGTCACGAAGGATGACTGAGTCGGGTTCGAGCGAGAGCGTGGCGTCGGGAAAGCTGACGCGGTTGAGGCCGGAATGCAGATCGAGGGTTAGACCTTGCCGGACGACGGCAAAGTCGCGGTTGTAGATGGTGAGCGCGGGGGCGGCCTCCGCAGGACCGGCGGCGGCCTTGTCGGCGGCCGGCGCGGCAGCGTAGTTCTTCACGGTAAATCCGAGGATGACCAGACACACGAAGGCCGTCAGGGTCTTTCGCATAAATTCTCCTTGTGCGGGGATGCTCGGGTTCCCGGCAAACTCGCTGGCCCGACCGGGTGACCGATGCTACAGAAGCGGCGCTGACCAGAGAACGTAGTCGCATCTGGAGCTTGCAGTAACTTTCGTAACTCACCGATAGCGCCAGCACCGCGCGTGCCATCGGCAACTGCCGAATTGCGGAACTGCCGAACCAAAAGCAAAGGACGCGGAGGATCATTCATGATTCAGACTCCGTGTCCTCCGCGTCCTTCTGACTTCTGTTGGTTCTAGTCTCCGCCGATCAGGGCTTCGAACGTGTTGCGCTCCTGCTCGCGGGTGGCGATGTCCTGCGCGTCGACCACGGCGATGGCGGTGACATTGACGATGTCATCGACCTCGAAGCCGCGTTGCAGCACATGCACCGGCTTCGCCATGCCGACGAGCAACGGCCCGATAGCCTCCGCTGCGCCGATCCGCATCAGCAGCTTGTACGCGATGTTGCCGGACTCGAGGTTGGGGAAGATCAACACGTTCGCCCGCCCCTTGAGGCTCGAGAACGGGTAGTGCTCGGAGAGCAGCTCGGGGGTAACGGCGACATCGGCCTGCATCTCGCCGTCGATCATCAAGTCCGGCTGGCGATCGCGAACGATCTCCACCGCCCGGCGCATCTTCTCAGCCAGCGGGTGCCGCGTGCTGCCGAAGTTGGAGAACGAGAGCATGGCGACACGCGGTTCCACGTCGAAGCGACGCGCCTCCTGCGCCGCCAGCATGGCGATCTCCGCCAGTTCCTCCGCGTTGGGATTGAAGTTCACCGTCGTGTCGGCGAGGAAGTAGAGCTCGCCGGTACGCGTGACCATGCAGTAGAGCCCGGCAATGCGCTTAACGCCGTCGCGGGCGCCGATGATCTGAAGCGCCGGCCGGATCGTCTCCGGGTACTGGTGCGTGATGCCTGACACGATCGCGTCCGCGTCGCCGAGGTGGACCATCATGGAGCCGAAGACGTCGCGCTGCTGCATCATCTGGCGCGCTTCGGTCAGCAGCAGCCCCTTGCGGTGCCGCAGCCGGTAGAGCTCGTCGGTGAAGTCTGGGATGCGCGACGACGTAGTGGGATCGATGATCTCCACGCCGTCGAGCTCGATGCCGAGGTTCTCCGCGTTGCGGCGGACCACGTCGTAGCGCCCGAGCAGGATGGGATGCGCGATCTTCTCGTCGGTCAGGATGTGGCAGGCGCGCAGGATCTTCTCGTGCTCGCCTTCGGGGAAGACGACGCGTTTCGGCGCCGCTGCCGCCTTCAGGATCATCATGCGCGCGATCTCGTGCGCCTTGCCGAAGCGCTTCTCGAGCTGCTCGCGATACTCGGCCAGGTCAACCTTGATCTGCGCGACGCCGGTTTCCATGGCGGCTTTAGCCACGGCCGTCGCTTCCCACACCAGGACGCGAGGATCAAACGGCTTCGGGATGAGGTACTCACGGCCGAACTGGAGCCGCTCCACGCCGTAGGCGCGGCAAACGGAGTCGGGCACATCTTCCTTGGCCAGGTCGGCGAGGGCGCGCGTAGCTGCCAGCTTCATCTCTTCGTTGATCGCCGTGGCGCGAACGTCGAGCGCGCCGCGGAAGATGAACGGGAAGCCGAGCACGTTGTTCACCTGGTTCGGATAGTCCGAGCGCCCGGTGGCCACGATCACGTCCGGCCGGGCCGCCATCGCGTCTTCGTACGAGATCTCCGGGATGGGATTCGCCATGGCGAACACCACCGGGTTCTTGCCCATGACGCGGATCATGTCCTGCGTCACGGTGTTGGGACCGGAGAGGCCGATGAACACGTCGGCGCCGGCCAGGGCGTCCATCAGCGTGCGGCACTTGGTGTCGTGGGCGAAGCGCTCCTTGTAGGGATTCATGCCCGCCTTGCGTCCCTTGTAGATCACGCCCTTGGTGTCGCACAGGGTGATGTGTTCGTGCTTCACTCCCAGGCGCTCATAGTGCTCGGCGCAGGCGATGCCCGCCGCTCCGGCGCCGCTGAACACCACCCGGATCTTCGCCAGATCCTTGCCGATGATCTCCACCGCGTTCAACAGGGCAGCGCCGCTGATGATGGCAGTTCCATGCTGATCATCGTGAAAGACGGGAATCTTCATGCTTTTCTTTAACTCTTCCTCGATGTAGAAGCACTCCGGCGCCTTGATGTCCTCGAGGTTGATACCGCCGAAGGTCGGCTCCAGCAGCTGGCAGAACTTGATGATTTCGTCGGGGTTCTTCGAGTTCACTTCCAGGTCGAAGACGTCGACGTCGGCGAAGCGTTTGAAGAGCACACCTTTGCCTTCCATGACCGGTTTGCCGGCGAGCGCGCCGATGTCACCCAGCCCCAGCACGGCCGTGCCGTTGGAGATGACGGCGACAAGATTGCCCTTGGCGGTGTAGCGGAAGGCATCCTGCGGATTCTTCTCGATCTCCAGGCAAGGATCGGCGACGCCCGGGGTGTAGGCGAGGCTCAGGTCGCGTTGCGTGCGACACGGCTTGGTGAGTCCCAGTTCGATCTTTCCGGGACGCTTGCCTTCGTGGTAGTTGAGCGCTTCCTGCTTGGTAACGGCCATCGCTATCCTCCGCGGCGCCCATGGGCGAGCGCGCGCACATATCCCAACGTCTCAGGGTAAGGAAATGGCCGGCGGAGGGCGGTGATGCGTATCACCGGAGAACGTGGCGGGGAGCACGATTGGACCGAAAAGCAAAAAGCCCGCCAAGCGAGGCGGGCTTCTTGCGAGACGTTGTCTTACCGCGGTTGCGGCTGCTGTTGTGCCATAGCCGACTTTGCAGCCGGGTTGTTGGCGCTGCCGCGCTCGGCGATGATCTTGCGCGCGTTTTCCGCCAGCGTCTTGGCCTGCGGGAGCAGGTCGAGTGCCTTGTTCACCTGCGGATCAGCTTCGGCGCGGACCTTGAGTCCTTCCTGCTGGCCGAACTCGGCCACGAACAGCTCCGACTTGATGTTCATCTTCACCCAATCGGAAACTTCATTCAGCTCCTGCTCGTTGAAGGGAATCTTCTCTTCATTCAGGAATTGCCGGAAGGCCTGCATCGTCTGGTCGTCGATCTGGAAATCCTTATTGACCTTGTGCTGCTGGCCGTAGCGCTGCGCGAAGTTGAAGAACGCATACTTCGAAAGCAGCTCATCCTGGAAGTGATTGTTCTTGGTGTCGGCAAGCTTCACATCAGGCGTGATGCCGCCGCCGCCCGTCACCTCGCGTCCGGAGTCGGTCTTGGCGCTCTGACGGTTCGGATTCTTGTCCTCGTTCTCGAGATGATTGTAGTAATCGAAGAGCGAGACGCCCTCGTACTCACGCTGGATCAAGCGTCCAGACGGCGTGTAGTACTTGGCGGTTGTCAATGCCAGCCCGGTGTTCTCGGAGAGCGGATACACGGTCTGGACCAGGCCCTTGCCGAATGTGGTTTCGCCGACGATCAGGCCGCGATCGTGATCCTGGATGGCTCCCGAGACAATCTCCGCGGCCGAAGCAGTTCCGCGGTTCACCAACACCACCAGCGGATAGTCCTTGCCGCTGTTGCCGTGGCTCGCCTTGTAAACGCGTTCGGTGGAAGCGCGCCCGTGGTGCGAAACGATGACCGCGCCCTTGTGCAGGAACTGATCGGCCACGCCGATGCCCTGGCTCAGCAGTCCGCCAGGATTGCCGCGCAGGTCGAGGATCAGGCCCTTGAGGTCGCCCATCTGATCCAGGGCCGAGCGAACTTCCGATTCCGTCGTCTCCTGGAATCCGGAAACGTGCATGTATCCGATGCCGGGCCGGATGAGGAAGTGCAGATCCACGCTCTCACGCGGGATCTCGGCGCGCTGCATGTTGAATTCGAGCGGCTTGTCGACGCCGGCGCGCAGAACGGTTACATGAACCGTCGTGCCCTTGGGGCCTTTCAGCAGATCGGCGACGCCGGTGGTGTCCATGTTGTCGGTCGGCTTGCCGTCGACTGCGATGATGACGTCGCCCGGCCGCAATCCCGCGCGATAAGCAGGCGTGCCGACGAACGGCGCGATCACGATCACCTTGTTGTTCCTAGGACCTACCGACATCCCAACGCCGTAGTAGCGGCCGTGCTGCTCTTCCAGCAGGCCGGAGTACGCCTTGGGATCGAAGAAATTGGAGTGCGGGTCGAGCGCGTGAAGCATTCCCGGGATGGCGCCGTTGTAGATCGCCTTCGAAGGATCCACCGGCTCGGCGTAGTTCTTCTCCACTACGTCGTAGACGCTGGAGAACTGGCGCAGGTTCGAGCGAACATCGTCGTCGCCCGACTGCTGCCCGGCTCCGATCCGCTGGCCGAATACGCCGCCAACGAATCCGCAGGTGAGAATGACGAGTGCAACGAGGAGGAGCGATCGACGCGAGCCAGAAACCATCGGGTATGTCCTCGATTCGGGGGACACTCAGGCGTGAGCCCGATCCCCACAAATCGCGCTGATTTTTAAGCAGTATAGCACCGTTTTCCAGGGCGACTTGACGCCCGTCCGGAGCTACACACTCTTAAGATGCTTGGCTGGAGAACGGAGATACAGGGAACTTTTGCGGGCGTTACTGGAAATTCTCCAGCAGTCCGATGTCGTAGCTGAGGACGTCCATCTGTCCCCAGATCAGCCACTTCCCGTCGGGCGAGATCGCGAGGTCGGACTTTCCGAATTCGATCTCCTTCTCCAGGTGCACAACCGTGGTGACCTTGGCGGTGGCGAAGCTGTAGTACTGGATAACCGGGTCGGTATCGCCGTGCAGGAACTCGACGTAGTAGAGCCCGGTGGGCGAAAGCGTCCAGGAACGATGCAGGTTGATCGGCAACGGCGCGGCCTTCTTCTCTTCGCCGCCATCGACCGGAATGGACCAAATACCGTCCGAGGGCTGTTTCGTGTAGTAAACCGTACGACCGTCGGACGATTCGCGCGATTCCCAGCCGCCATTCTTCGTCACCTGTACGGCGGGGCCTCCGTCGGCGGGCATCTTCCAGAGCTGCATCCTCTCGGTCAGGCGGTTGGAACTGAAGTAAATCCACTTGCCGTCGTTCGACCACATTGGCAGAACGTCACGAGCCGCATCGGTGGTCATGCGGATGGGTTCGCCGCCGGAAGCGCTGATCTTGAAAATGTCCGCGTTGCCGTCCGGACGAGAATCGAAGACGATCCACTTGCTGTCGGGCGACCACCGCGGGCTTCCCGTCCCACTACGGCCGAAGTGCGTTAGCTGGAGCGCGTGCCGGCCTTCCGCATCCGCAATCCAAACCTCGGGGTCGCCGCTGCGATTCGACACGAAAACAATGTGTGTGCCGTCGGGCGAGTATTGCGGACTGTCGTTCAGAAGGGCGGACGAGATCAGTTTTGTGGCCCGCAAAGCGCCCGCGGCGGGGACCTCGCCAGTGCGACGCAGCGGCATGCGGTAGATATTCGAGTTGTGAAAATCTTCCTCGAACGCCATGCGGCGGGCCCGCCGCGCGATGGAGGGATTGTAGCCGCTGTTCATCACCGGTTCGGGCGTGCCGCCGTTCACCGAAACACGAAACATGCTTGGCTGTGCGTTGCGATCTCCGAACGAGTAGACAAGCTCTTTGCTGTCGTTCGTCCAGTCGAGTCCTGAAAAACCACGGAGGTCGCTGACGAGCGGCTTCACATCGCCGCCGGCGAGAGGGACGACGCAGATCGTAGGAGTCCTGGACCCCGATTTTTGCCGAATGAAGGCCAGCATCCTCCCGTCAGGCGAGAACCGCGGGGCGCGATCGGCGTCGAAGGTGGGGATCGATTGCACGATGGTCTTGCGATCGCCCGTCGTGAGATTTAGGAGCACGAGCTGACGACCGTCTGCGATCACGAAGGAGCTGCCGTCCGGCGACCAGTCGAATGCGCCGCTCGAGGTTGCAATCAGTTTCTCCGGACCCCCGCCCGCGGGCACCGCGTAAATGCCGTAGCCGCTCTGGAGCTTGCGCAGAAACGCGATCCTGGCGCCGTCCGGGGACCAAACCGGCGACGTTTCGCGCTCCTTGTCATTCGTCAGGCGGACGGCCTCTTCGCCGGTCACCGGTTTGACGTAGAGATCGTATTGGTCCTGGTTCTCGCCGTTCCATATGAACGCGACCTGCTTGCCGTCGGGGGAAATGGCGGGCTCGACTTCGATTCCGGCATAGGTGGTAACGGGGATTACGGTGGTGGGCGGCCGGTGTGGCTTGCGAGGCCAGAACCAAACGACCGCGCCGATGGAAACGGCCGCGGCGATGGCGACCGCGGCGGAAATCCTTCTGGCCCGTCGTTTTTGCGCCCGCTGCCGGATCGCGTCCAGTTCGCGTCCGAGCGCAGTCTCGACCTCACCCATCTTCTGAAAGCGTTCATTGGGATCCTTCCGCAGGCACCTGGTCACGATCTGTTCCACGCCGGACGGCAGGGATTCGGAAAGCGCGTGAAGAGGCCGCGGTTCTTGCTGCTGGATTGCTTCCAGAACCCGATCGGGCGTCGGCGCGGAAAAGGGATGGTCGCGCGTGAGCATTTCGTAGAGCACGCAACCGAAGGCAAAGACGTCGGAGCGGGCGTCAGCCACCGATCCGGCCGCCTGCTCGGGAGAAAGATAGTTGAGCGTACCGATAATGGCGCCGAACTGGGTGCTGTCGTCGTCGCTGAGAGGCTGGCTCGGCGTTGGGATGGAAACGTGCGTTTCGTCGTCGCGTTCCAGCAGCTTGGCAAGGCCGAAGTCGAGGACCTTGATCCGCCCTTCGTCGGTGACGACGATGTTGTCCGGCTTGATGTCGCGATGGACGATGCCGGAGGCATGTGCTCGCGCCAGTGCGCTGGCAATCTGCAGTGCGTAGCGAAGAGTTTGCTCGAGCGGCAGTCCTTCGGAAAGCACCGCCGCGAGCGTGCGGCCGGTCACGAACTCCATCACGATGTAATCGAGCCCGTCGGACTGCTCGATGGCGTGGATGGTAATGATGTTCGGATGATTCAGCGCGGAAGCGGCCTTGGCCTCCAGCACGAAGCGGCGGCGACGTTCGGAATCCCGCAGGGCATCGGCACGCAGCAACTTAAGCGCAACAGGACGCTCCAGGCGAGTATCGACGGCGCGGAACACCACGCCCATTCCACCTTCGCCCAGTTTCTGCTCGATCCGGTAATGGCCAAGAGCCTGGCCGGCTACCAGCTCTTGCTGCTCCATGCGTTAGTCCTTGCGTGAACCTGGACCGAAAATTCCGTTCGTTCAGCCTTCCGGCGTGCGAACGAAGGCCGAGTAGCGGATGCTGGCTCCGGGATCGAGCGCCACGAGGTCCAGGCGAAGTTTCGCCTTGGATTGGCCAAACCGCAGCGACGGGAATTCCTTTGCCAATGCGACGAATTTGATCGGCGACAACGATTCGGTTTCGCCGCGGGCGTTGAACGTGGGCCCCGGCAGCGAAGTGGAGAAGTTGTTATCGCTGTCGTGGACGTGCAGCAGCGCGCGCTTCAGCGGGGTAAGGAACAGGATCTGGACCACGATCTCCCAGTCCGTGCTGAGCTGCGAGATGTCGATGGCTTCGCCCTTGACGGGCGCAGTGGCGTTGATGAAGTTCGCGCCGTTGGCATCGCGGCTGAGGCAGGCAAGCATGGCGGTTGAAGTTCCTTGGGCCGGGAGTGTAGCACGGCCCTGTACCTTTGGTGCCTTCCCGGAGAGGACGAATTTTGCGTGTAAAGGGTTACAACCCGTGTTCTTTGAGTCAGATAGCGACAGCTGGGCTTGACACTGCGGAGTAACCGGTCAAGAATGCACTCTCTCCGGAAACCCTGGCGCGAACGTCCCCATGACGCTACCGAACAGACCGGCCGCCCTGCTGGAAGAAGCCAAGAAGATGCAGCGGAGCATCGCCCTGCTGCTCTTCGTCTTGTATCTCCTGTTCTGCGTCGCGCACTACTTTCTGGCTCCGGAGATCGCGCACATCATGATCCCGATTTCGCTGGCGACAGCCATCGGGGCGGGCGCGATTGCGATCTTCAGCCCGAAGATTCCGCTGTCGATGTCGCACGTTGTGAATGCGTCTTACGCCTTACTGATTCTGGTCAACAGCATCGCCCATCTCTACCTGAGCTCGCGGCTGGAAGAGAGCACCAACATCATGCTGGTGCTGCTGGCGTCGGGCGCGGTGTTTTATTCCTGGCGCTGGTTCTGGGCGGTCCTGGGCATGAGCTTTGCCTCCTGGTTCTGGGCCACGCGAGCGATGCAACACGATTACCGGTGGGGACACTACCTTTTCGCCCTGCTGCTGAGCGCGTGCATGGCGTCGCTTTACCAGAGGCTGCGGATCAACGCGGCATGGAAGCTCGCCGAATCGCGGTATGCGGAAGTCGAACGAACGTACGAGGTCGCGGAAGCGAACATCGAGTTGCAGCGTTCCGCCCGCAAACTGAAAGACCAGGCCAAGGAACTGGAGAAGCAGAACGAAATCCTCGCCGAAAACGTGCGCCTGAAGGATGAAGTCGAACGCATTTCCCGCCATGACCTCCGAACGCCGCTCACGAGCATCATCTCGCTTGCCCAGATCGTGCGCGAAGGCGGCGGGCTTCCCCCGGAACACGATGCCTCGCTGCAGCTGATCGAGCAGGCCGGGTATCGCGTTCTGAACATGGCGAACCTTTCGCTCGACCTCTTCAAGATGGAGCAGGGAACCTATCGCCTGACGCCCGCGGCCGTTGACATTCGCACCGTTGCGGAGCGCATCGTTGTCGATTTGCAGGCGCTGCTGCGCACACGCGACGTGCGATGCCAGATCACGGCCGACGAGCAGGACACCGGCCCCGCGTTCATCCTCGGCGACGAACTGCTCTGTTACTCGATGTTCACCAACCTGCTGAAGAATGCCGTGGAGGCCTCGTCGAAGGGAGGCACGGTGGCCGTCCACATCATCGCGGGCGAGCGCGTCGAGCTGCGGATCCACAACGACCAGCCCATCCCGTCCGAGATTCGCGACCGCTTCTTCCAAAAGTACTCCACCGTGGGCAAGAAGGGCGGAACCGGCCTGGGCGCATATTCCGCTCGCTTGATGGCGGTGACGCAGGGTGGCAGCATCCGCGCCGAATCGTCCGAGGAGGCAGGCACAACCGTGGTGGTCGAGCTGCCGCGCGCGACCGCGGAAACGCAGAGCGCGCAGGCGAACCAGGTGGCCGCTTCCACGTGGCTGCTCGCGACCGCTGACTGGCCGCGCCGATCCATTCTTGTGGTGGACGACGACGCCAACAATCGCGCTATACTGCGCCACTTCCTGGCTCACCCTCGCTGGACTGTGGAAGAGGCGGAGAACGGGCCGCTGGCGCTGGAGATCTTCCGGAACGGCGCCTATGACTTCGTGCTTTGCGACATCGAAATGCCGGTCATGGATGGATTCGAAGTGGTGTCACAAATGCGGCGCATGGAAAGCTCCGAGAATCGGGCGCGCGCGACCGTGATCGCGCTGTCTTCTCATGATGACGCTCTCGTCACCGATCGCGCGCTGAAGTCGGGATTTGACCGCTACCTGGCCAAGCCGGTCAGTCGTCGCACGCTGCTGGAAGCCATCGTGGGTGCAGCGTTCTTGCGCACCGTCACCGTCGATGCCGATGTTCGTCACCTGATCCCCACGTTCCTCGAGAAGAAGAAGGAAGAGCTCCAGTCCGCGGCCGCAATGGTGGCGGCACAGGACCAGGAAGGCGCGCAACACGAGTTCCATCGGCTGCGCGGCAGCTTTAACATGTACGGGTTCTCGGCGGCGGGCGCCTTGTGCGCCGAGATGGAAGAATTGGCCCGCACCCGGCAACTGGCGCGAATCAGCGAGCCGCTCGCGTCGCTGAGCGATTACCTGAACCAGGTGGATGTCCATTATTCAGACGAGAAAGCAGAGGCGGAGAGACAATGAAGAAGATCCTGGTGGTCGATGACGATGCGGATGTGGCGAAACTGTTGAAATCGAAGCTGGAAGCGGCCAACCGGTACACCGTCGTTTCCGCCGTGGGCGGACGCGTGGGCGTCGCGCTGGCCCAGAGCGAACATCCCGACCTTGTTCTTTGCGACATCGACATGCCCGACATGGACGGCGGCGAAGTCGCCAATGTGATGGCGACCAAGGATGCGACGAAGAATACGCCCATCATTTTTCTGTCGTCGCTGATCTCGTCCGAGGAAGAGCAGAAGGGCGCGAAGGCGGGCCGGTGGCCCGTGGTATCGAAGGAGTCCCCGGTCCAGGCGCTGATCAAGCGCATCGACCAGACGCTCGGCATTTTCGGCGCTTAGCGCGGGCCGCGAAACTTTTTCGCCGGGAGTGAGTCTTAGCTAAGAGACGGTGGACGTCGCGCGCCTGCGCGCGTCCCGAGCGGACTTCGGGTATCATAGAAGCACCTCCAGTGCAGGAAACCCTATGAATCTAGGCATGCCGGAAATGATCTTCATCTTTCTTCTGGCCCTGATTATTTTCGGGCCGAAGAAGCTGCCCGAAATCGGCCGGCAGATCGGGCGCGCGCTTACCGAGTTCAAGCGCGCAAGCAACGAATTCAAGATGCAGATCGAGGACGAAATCCGCCAACTGGAGTACGACGAGCAGCAAAAGAAGATCGCCACCACCACGCCGCCGATTGAGACTCCGTCGTATGCGGAATCCGCTTCCGCCGCCCTGGTGAACAGTTCGCCCGACGGCACCGTCGCTCACGGCAGCGACCTTCATAACGGCGAGATTCCCGAAGAGCGCGGGCACCACGAAGAGCCGGCGTCCACTCCATCGCACTTCGTCCAGGGGACCGATGCATAGCCTGGGAGCGGGACCCGCCTTGTCACGCGCCGACATGGGCGCCATGAGTTTCCTCGAGCACCTCGAGGAACTGCGCAAACGCATCATCTGGTCGATCGTGTGGATCGGCGCCGGCTTCTGCGTCTGCTGGTGGAAGGCCGAATACATCTACGGCTACATGAAGAAGCCGATCGATGCCGCTCTCGCCGCGCACAAGCTGCCCACCGACCTCGTTTACCTGAATCCTACCGAGCCGTTCAACATGTACCTGAAGATCGGCTTGCTGGCGGGGGTCTTCCTTGCGTCGCCGCTCGTCCTGTACCAGGTGTGGGCCTTCATCGCGCCCGGGCTCTACCGGAACGAGAAGAAGTATGTGCTGCCGTTCATGTTCTCGACCGTGTTCCTCTTCCTCGCGGGCGGATACTTCGCCTACAAGGCGGTCTACCCGGCGGCGCTCGACTTCCTGATCGGATACGGCGAGCAGTTCAAGCCGATGATCACCATCGGCGAGTACACCGACCTGTTCCTGACCATCGTCATCGGCATGGGCATCATCTTCGAGCTGCCGATTCTGGTCTTCTTCCTGTCGTTGATGGGACTGATTAATGCCAGGTTCATGTGGAACAACCTGCGCTACTCGATCTTGATCATCTTCATCATCGCGGCGATCATCACGCCCACCACCGACATCATGAACATGTGCATCTTCGCCGCGCCCATGGTGGCTTTGTACATCTTCAGCATCGGCATCGCGTGGTTCGTGCATCCGGCCCAGCGCAGGAAGCGCGCCGAAAAGAACGCCTAATTCAGCACGAAGACACGAAGGGCTCCAATTGGGGTCATGCTGAGCAAAGCTCGCGAAGCGAGCGTGGTCGAGCATCCCTGCCGATAGCGATCCTTCGACTCGGCGCTCCTCCCGCGCTTCGCTGAGGATGACTCGAGGGCACCGCGTCTTCGTGGTGAGAACTACTTCTGGTCGAGCATCGCAATCGCTTGCAGCACCGTGTCGCCGGAAATCTCCAGGCTCTTTGGGCTGAGCTTGTCCATGGTGTCTTCGAGCGAGTGGTGGAAGGCGTTGTTGTAGCCATAGTTGATGTCGATGACGTCTGCTACCGGCACGCCGAGACGCTGGAAGGGCATGTGATCGTCGTCCACGCCGGTCTGCGTGGCGAAAAAGTGCGACTGGTAACCAAGGCTCGACGCGGCTTTGTAGACCACGTCTTCGAGCCACGGGGTTGAGTTCGTATCGCGCTGGATGTCGAGATCCTTGTCACCGATCATGTCCAGCACGAACAGCGCCTTGATCTTCTTCAGCGTGCCGTCCTGCTGCCATTTCTGCGCCAGATGGCGCGTGCCCCACAGCGCGTCGTTGTCGTTCCACTCCTGCTGGAACGACTCCTCGCCGTCATCGAAAACCAGCCACACGCTGTAGCCGTCGCGCTTGCCGCCGGCCTTCGGCTTAAGGACATTCGCCATCTCGAGCAGCAACCCGGTGGTGCTGCCGCCGTCGTTTGCGCCCACGAATTTATCCGGGAGCCAGTAGTTGGTCTCAAAGTGCGAGGCCAGTACGATGATCCCGTCTTTCGTGCCCGGAATCTTCGCGATCACGTTGTTGAGCGCAAACTGCCCGCGGCTGGTGTTGGCGGTGAACTTGTCGTCTTCCGCGTCGACGCCTGCCTGCTTCAGCTTGGCATGAATGTACTCAATGGCCTTCTGATGTCCTGCGCTGCCCGGCTTGCGCGAGCCGATCCCGACGAATTCCTTCACATAGGTCCACGTCCGCTGCGAGTCGATCTTAGGCGCGGGGGTCGAGGGCACCTGGTATTCGACACTTGCAGCCGACGACGAAGATCCCGGGGCGGCGGCTTCTGCGGGACGGGAATTCGTGCATCCGAGAAGTAAGAGAAGAGCGGCGGAGATAACGATCGCGCGAGGCACGCGCAGCATGATACGCCATCGCGAGGTGTTCCCGGCGTTTCCGGCGGTTATGGCAATTCCGGCGATGCTATGCCGCCTTCTTCTCCTTTGACTTCTTGGGCTTCACGTACACCTCGCCGCCGCGGATCTCCGTCTCGTAGACCTCGATCTTCTCCTCCGCCGGTCCGGCGACGACGCGTCCCGTGTGGATGTCGAACTGCGAGCCGTGCCACGGGCACTGCACGGTGCAGCCCACCAGCGCGCCGTCCGAGAGCGGCCCGCCCTTATGCGTGCAGTGATCGCTGAACGCCGCGATGCCTTCGGGACACTTGCCCACGACCACGCGCTCGCCGCCGACTTCGGCCAGCATCACCTGCCCATGCGCGAGTTCTGACTGATTACAAACCGGCCGGCTCCACGAATCCAGCGTGCGCGTCTTTAACTGGCCCGCGCCGGCGTAGCGCCGGTCGACGCCGATCTGGTTGCGGTAAGCCAGCGCGCCGCCCAGCCATCCCGAAAAACCGAGCGCGATGACCGCGCAGCCCTGCACCACCAGCGCCAGCGTATTCGGCTGCGTTGCCGCGTCGCCGCGATACGCCGCCATCCAGATGAACACCAGCAGGATGACCGCGTTCAGCCCGCCGTGCAGCCATCCGCGGTTGCGTCCGCTGCTGCGCGGAGGTACCACGCCGAGCAGATCGATGATGCCCGGAATCGCGGCGCACGCGCCGAAAACCAGGCCCGCGATGATGCAGTACCAACCCGCGCCCCAGAGCGTGGCATTTCCCGACGCGACGCCGATCAAATCGAAGATGTACCCGCCAATGAACAAGCCGATGGGAAACGCCACCAGCATTGGATGAATCGGATGGCTTCCTAACCGCGCACTCGAACGCATACTTCCCCCCCTGCGGAGCTGCCTACTAAGAGGGAAGCAGCAAGACTCAAACAGGATGTCCGAACGGTACGAGCAACAAGCAGTTAGCATCGAGCTGGGGAGGGTGGCCTGGAGAGCTGAATGGGAAATGCCGATTGCTAATTGCTGCTTCTTTCGCTCTAATGCGGCCCGCATGAAATCCACCAAGATTCTGCTCGGCCTGTTCGCTTTCGCTCTGCCCGCGCTTTCCCAGACCGGCCCCGTCAACCAGCGCATCATCGACGAGGCGCTCAAGCCCTCGCCCATCGAGACGAACCTGCGTCGCCTCACCGACGAGATCGGCGGTCGCGTGCCGGGAACGCAGGCCATGGACCGCGCCGTCCAGTGGGGAGTAGACGCCTTCAAAGCCGCGGGCGCGGATTTCGTCCACACCGAAGAGTTCACCTTGCCGGCCGGGTGGGCCGAAGGCAGGACCGAATTCAATCTTGTTGCCACCCGCAACGACTCGCCCGCCGGACACTTTCTTGCACGCGTGCAATCGATCGCCTGGTCACCGTCTTTGACGACCAAGGCGCGCGTAGTCTCGGTGGGCGACGGCTCCGAGCAGGCCTTCGCCAAGGCCGGCGACGTGAGCGGCGCGATCGTGCTGGTCAGTTCACATGTCCTGAAAACCTGGGATGACCTTTTCGCGGAGTACCTCGATGCCCCTCCCGTGGTGGAACGAGCCGTGAAGGCGCACGCTGCCGCTATTGCGTGGACGTCCACCCGCGAGCAGGATCTGCTCTATCGACATATCAACACGCTCACCGGGAGAATTGACCGAATCCCGCAGGTGCTCGTGGCGCGCGAAGACTCGCTGCGCATCCAGCGCCTGCTGGAATCCGGAGCGCAGATCCAGGCCGACCTCCTGGTGGGCACCCACACCTCCGGTCCGATCAAATCGAAGAACGTCATCGCCGAACTTCGCGGCTCCGAGCATCCTGAAGAATGGGTACTCATCGGCGCGCACCTCGACTCGTGGGAACTCGGCACCGGCGCGCTCGACAACGGCTGCAACGCCGCGCTGGTGATCGACGCGCTGCGCGCCATCAAGGCGGCGGGCGTGCGCCCCAAGCGCTCCATCCGCTTCGCGCTTTTCAGCGGCGAGGAACAGGGGATGCTCGGCTCGTGGGCGTACACCGCGCAACACAAGGCCGAACTCGATCGCGCGCTCATCGCCATCATCTTCGACGAAGGCACCGGCCCGGCCACAGGCTTCTCGCTCGGCGGTCGCAACGACCTTCGTCCCGCGATCCAGCCGCTGCTCGCGCCTTATGCGCAGTGGGGCGTGACCATGCTCACCGACGACGCACCCGTCGGGACCGATAACTTCGACTTCCTGCTCGAAGGCGTGCCCAACCTCATCGCCAATCAGCAGGAGGCGAACTACATCGTCAATTACCACGCGACGTCCGACACATTCGATAAAGTCGACTTCCCGCAGCTCAAGAAGCACGTCGCGCTCGCGGCCGGAGTCGCCGTCGCGATCGCCGACGCCGGACATCCCGGCTCGCGCCAGACCCGCGCCCAGATCCAGGCGCTCATGCAACCCACTCATCTCGATGAACAGATGAAGATCTTCGGCATGTGGGACGACTGGCAGAGCGGCAAGCGGGGTAGGAAAGAATGATTCACAACGGAGACGCAGAGACACGGAGTTCTTGAGTTGATTCTCCGGGTCTCCGCTGTGAACGTCTGATCTGTACACTATCCCCGATGGAAGGCCCGGTCTTCTGGATAGCGTTCAACGTTGCGGTTCTCGCGCTGCTGGCGTTCGATCTTGGCGTGTTCCACCGGCATCCTCGCGCCGTCAAGTTTCGCGAGGCGATGCTCTGGACCGTCTTTTGGGTCGCGCTCGCCGCCGCATTCGCCGTGCTCGTCTATTTCTGGCGCGGGCATCAGAAGGCGCTCGAATTCACGGCCGGCTATCTCATCGAAGAGTCACTCAGCGTCGACAACCTCTTCGTCTTCCTGATGCTCTTCAACTACTTCCGCGTTGAGCCGAAATACCAGCGCAAGGTGCTTTCGTGGGGCATCGTCGGCGCGCTCATAACGCGCGGAGTGTTCATTCTCGTCGGCGTGGGCGTTCTGCGGCTATTCCACTGGGTCATCTACATCTTCGGCGCGTTCGTGCTCTACACCGCGTTCAAGCTCGTCCGCGGTGAGCAGGAGCAAATCGATCCCGAGCGAAATTGGGCGCTGCGCATCGTCCGCCGCTGGGTGCCGATCACGCCGGAATATGACGGCGACCACTTCTTCGTCATCCGCGCCCGCCGCCGCTTCGCCACGATGCTGTTCGTGACCGTGATCGTGGTGGAAAGCACCGACATCCTGTTTGCCGCCGATTCCATTCCCGCGGTGCTCGCGATTTCCAACGATCCGTTCATTGTCTACACGTCGAACGTCTTCGCGATCCTCGGGTTGCGCTCTCTGTACTTCGCGCTCGCCGGAATGATGGAAGCCTTCCATCTGCTCCATTACGGGCTAGCCGGAATCCTGGCCTTTATCGGCGTGAAGATGCTGATCTCCGGCTGGATCCAGATTCCGACTTATGCGGCGCTCGCTGTCGTCGGAACCATTCTGGCGGCGTCGGTGGCGGCCAGCTTGATTTGGAAAAAGAAAGAAGAGCCTAACTCAGAAGTCGCCTCGCCAGAGGTACAAGAATAACCTTCCTCCGCGTCTCTGCGCCTCCGCGGTGAAAGAACTATTCGAAGCGGATATTCTCTCCCGCGACCACCGAGTGTTTCTGGAACCGCTTGTCGTCCGTCTCGGGATAATCGGTGCGGTAGTGCGCGCCGCGGCTTTCCAGGCGGGCGAGTGCCGACCGGGTGATGAGCTGCGCGACTTCCAGCACGTTGCGCGCTTCGTATCCGCGCCGTGAATGTGCGGCGGGAGCCTTCAAGTCCGCCAGCGCGGCCATCGCCGCTTCCAGCGACTTGCGGCTGCGCACGATCCCGACATCGCGCCACATGATCTG
>Ga0157369_10001721_pt1 | contig 26664 bp, 21 predicted proteins | sample C25metaG_FD_113461 | JGI IMG/M metagenome (GOLD analysis project Ga0157369, IMG submission 113461) | Corn rhizosphere microbial communities from Kellogg Biological Station, Michigan, USA - C2-5 metaG | ecosystem: Host-associated > Plants > Roots > Rhizosphere > Soil | place: USA: Michigan... | reverse complement strand
CGATTCGGATTTGCGTCCCGCCTGGAAGGAATTCGTAACGAATCTGGCACCCCTTCCTCTCAGCACAGATTCAGACGCGCTGAAGCCGGATGACTATAACGGCCCGCGCGTATTCACACGCGGCCGGAAACCCGCTGTGAAAGCCGGTCGAGGCGTGCTGCCCGATCCGAACAGCCTCCCGATGTGGTTCTTCGATCTGTGCAATCTGGAGTCGCATGATGCGGATCGGCTAAGCGTTGCTAACGCCACTTTCGATGCCTATTTCCGCCGCGGCATCTCCGCCGATACGCCAGTCTCGGTGCTGTCGAAGTTAGCGATCGCCGCGGCGACGCTCGGCCGTCCCGACGCAATCCGTAATCTTGTCCCGAACCAGATCCGGGCTCTGTCGCCCGAACGCAATACCGCGTATAAGGATGGAGTGGTTCTTGCCAATCGCATGACACTGCGCGAGGGTCCGCAAGCGCTCGACGCGCAGCGACTAGGTAGAGCGGCCGAGGCTTTGCATTTGGCACTATTGCAGAGCGCGCCTCCCGAGCCTGGCGGAGAACCCGTGATTCGTCTGTTCGCCGCTTGCCCCAAAGAATGGAACGTCCGGTTCACTCTTCTTGCCCGCGGCGGCTTCTTAGTCACTGCAGCGATCGAGAACGGAGATATTCATTCGGTCCAATTGCTTTCCCAAACCGGTGCTCCCTGCCAGTTGCGCAATCCGTGGCCCGGAGCCGCGGTTGAAATTGTTCGTGCCGATGGTCGAGCCGAGAGGCGCAACGATCCATTGCTTATCTTTCAAACCGCAAAAGACGAAAGAATCGTTCTGAGGCGAGTGTAGTGTAATGATGCCTACTCTAGCGATACACTGTTAGTCTTCGGAGAAGAATTGGCTGTGAGTATAAAAGATGTGGCCGCTAAGGCCGCCGTGTCCACGGCGACCGTTTCGCACGTCCTCAACGGAACACGTCACACGCGGCCGCGTACTCGCGATCGCGTTCTCGCCGCCGTCCGCGAGCTCGGCTACTCGCAAAATCAGGCCGCACGTAATCTTGCCCGCGGCACGAGCACGCTGCTTGGCCTGATCGTCTCCGACGTCCGCAATCCGTTCTTTCCCGAAATCACAGCGGCCTTCCAGGATCAGGCGCTCGCGCACGAAATGGACGCCCTGGTGCTCAACACTAACTACGACGCCCAGCGAACGCTCCACTCGGTTCGCCGTCTGCTCGGTCTCCAGGTGCCGGGCGTGGCTATTCTCACGTCTCAAATCGAGCCGTCGGTAGTCGACATGCTCGCCCAACACCGCGTAGCTGCTGTCTATCTCGATCTCGGCAAAGTCACGCACGCGGTCAGCAACATCGTCATTGATTACGAACACGGCATTATTCAAGCGCTCGAACATCTGACGAGCCTCGGGCACACCCGCATTGCCTACGTCGGCGGTCCGCCCAATCTGGTCTCCGCGCAGCGCCGCAAGAATGCCTTCGTCTCGACCGCAGAGCGCCTCTCACTGCAGGCCGGCCCTATCCTCGATTCTGACTTCACGGTGAAGGGCGGCTACTTCGCATGCTCGAAGCTGCTCGCAGGCGACACTCCGACGGCCATTGTGGCTGGTAACGATCTGACCGCTATCGGTATTTTGCACCGCACTTACGACGGGGGCCTGCGCGTGCCACAGGATATCTCGGTGGTCGGCTTCGATGACATTCTGTTTGCCGAATATACGCAGCCAGCGCTCACAACCGTCGCCGTACCACGCGCAGAAATCGGCAAGGTGGCATTTCAAGCGCTTTGGACCATGCTGAGCGACCCTTCCTTGAGCGGTCGCGAATTTCGCGTGGACACGCAGCTTGTGAGCCGCCAGTCCACGCGCACTCCTCGACCGCTTTTATCGACATCGTCATGAACAAACTTTCCACCGCATTCTTCTTTCTGTCGCTAGCGCCTATCCTCTCGGCAAGCCCCACCGGACACTGGCTTGCTAAACAAACCTTTCCGGACGGACAGACCCGTGAGACGTCGCTGTGGCTTACGGCCGATGGCAACACTCTCACCGGCTACATGATGTCCCCCAACCAGGACGCCGCTCCAGTCTCAAACGGCAGGATCAGTGGTAGTGAGATTTCGTTCACAATCGTGCGCGATAACTTCGGCGAAGAACGCAAGACCGATTACACCGGGACGCTCACGGACAAAACGCTTACCCTGCACCTGCCCGGTTTTTGGGGCAGCCGCGTGCGTGAAATGTCTTTCCAACAGGTCTCGACTGAGCCACCGGGTGCCCTGCCCGCGCCAAGGCCGAAAATCTCTTTGCCACCCGCTGCCGATGTGCCTTCGAATGGCCTGGCCAAAACTCCTCCCATGGGATGGAACAGTTGGAACAAATTCGCGCGCCGTGTTTCCGATCAGGTTGTGCGTCAGACCGCCGATGCGATCGTCAAGAACGGCATGAAGGACGCCGGTTACATTTACGTCAACATCGACGACGCCTGGCAAGGCACCCGTGACGCGGAAGGTAATATTCGTCCCAACGACAAATTTCCCGACATGAAGGCTCTGGCCGACTACATCCACAGCAAAGGTCTCAAGATCGGCATTTATTCTTCGCCCGGACCGAAAACGTGTGCCAACTATGAGGGCAGTTTTCAGCACGAAGAACAGGACGCCAAGACTTTCGCCGCCTGGGAAATCGACTACATCAAATACGACTGGTGCAGCGCGAGCCAGGTTTACGACTATCACTCGATGCAGGCTGTCTACGCCAAGATGGGGCACGCTTTGCTCGATTCCGGCCGGCCGATCTTCTTCAGTCTTTGTCAATATGGTGTTCTCAAGAGCGAGACGTGGGGGGCAAAAGTAGGCGGCAATTCGTGGCGCACGACGGGCGACATCCGCGACACGTGGGAATCGATGTCGCACATTGGCTTCGATCAGCAGCTTGAACTGGCGCCTTACGCCGGGCCTGGGCATTGGAACGACCCCGACATGCTGGAAATCGGCAACGGCGGCATGACCACCACCGAATACCGCACACACATGAGCCTGTGGAGCCTGCTCGCGGCCCCTTTGCTCGCCGGCAATGATCTGAACACCGCTTCGCCGAATATTATGCAAATCCTGCTTAACAAAGAGGTCATCGCTATCGACCAGGACCCTCTTGGAAAGCAGGCGAAGCGAGTTTCAAAAGACGGGAATCTGGAAATCTGGGCCCGACCACTTAAGGATGGAGCCTATGCCGTTGGTCTATTCAATCGCGGCGCATCGTCGGCGAAAGTGACGGCGCGGTGGAGCGATGTGGGAATCGACGGATCGGCCCGTGTCCGCGACCTATGGAAACACGAAGACCTCGGCGCATCCGCCGAGGTCTTCTCGAGCGACGTCCCGTCCCACGGGGTCACGTTAGTAAGAGTCGAGCCCTCTCGCTAGTTAGCGTCGCCAGTAACCGGGGTAGTAGCGATGGTTGTAATAGCGCGGGGCGTACCAGCGTGCGCCCGCGTAAGGCGGCCGCGCCCAATAACCCGCGTGCCAGTTATATCGGGGACCGGCCGGATACCAATATCCGCCCACCCATGTGTAACCGGGCCGTGCGTACACCGGCGGCGCGTAACTGTATACGGGAGGCGGGGGCGGCGAATAGTATCCGTAACCAGGCGCGCCTACACCGACTCCGAAGAACACTCGCGTACCCGCGAACAACGAGCTTCCAGCGAATAGTAGCAATGCAAGTAATTTGGTTTTCATCACAACCCTCTACCTGCTGGGGTGCAAATGCATTGCCAAATACAAATGATTGAAAAATAAGGAACTATCTATCCGAGCCGGTTATTGTCCACCAGTGCTCGGTGCATTTGAACCAACTCAATCGAGCGTCCGGCCCATCGGCTCAGGCGTAAGCGATCGCCGCGCCTTTTCTCACCGCAATCAGATCGTCCAGGAAAATGAAATATGCCGCTCCTTGGCATAGTACTTTGACAGTCCCCTCACTAAAGCCCGGTCCTCCGACGAAGATCTCAGCGCCCTCGGGCAACTGGGTAAGCAAACCCAGTCGGGTCGGCTCGCCGTCCTCGGCGGGCAAAACCTGAATCGCTGAGACGTTTTTCGGCAGGACATAAGCACTCGCGAATGGGACCGGGGAAGGTTGAATTAATGCGTCCACGTTCATAGCCCCTACCTTGCTATTCGCATAGTAGAGCGTTTCGTACCCAAACTTCTAGTACAAAATTGCTCCATTTACGGAAGCAAGCGGTTACATCGAATTTTTCTTTTGTGAGCTTCTACTTTCCGGATACAAACAGCCCTTGCCACGATTCGTCGAGAGAGATCCAGCGCTCAGCTTCTTCGTCCCAACTGGGTGCCATGTGAGGCACGTGCAGAACGCCATGCCCTTCACTGCAGAAAAGTTCGGTTCCCGACCAATCGAGCAGCAGGCAGCCTGGACAACCGACTCGTACCGGAAACGCCAGCAATCGCAGGCACACGCGGCAGCGTGCACGCTGATCCGCGACCGCCCAGAACAGTACGCCCATCGTGCCCAGGACATAGAGCCAAACCAGAAACGGTCCATCCCCAGGATCCTTAGAAGCCAGCAGGATCGCTGACTCCGACCGGCTCAGTTCGAGAAAGGCGGCGAAGACCCAAGACAGCGCCAAGGCAGCCTTGGCTAGGAAAAACAATGTACGCCGCGCGGCAGCCACTCGGAACGCCCGCAATCGAAAACGAAAGACCAGTGGCGCCATTAATCCGGCAAGTGCCAGCGCTACGCCAAACAGCCGCAGAGGCGTCAGTAATACGCTGGTCCAGGCGGCATAGCGCAACTGGGAATCCAGGGAGTAGTAACAAACGTCCTGTGCAATCTTGACTAGTTCCTTGTTCAGTTGCTGCTGCGTCACACCCGGTTTTTGGCGCGCCATGGCAAACACCAGACCAGTTGTAATCTCGCGTCGGACAACGTAAACGGTGGGTTGTCTCGAAAGAATCCAGAAGTTCTTGGGTAGTACCGCAGCTACCTTATAGGCGTTGCCACCCACCCTCAATTGCTGCCCGAGCGCCGCCGGATTTGCATGAGTAAGGGAACGCCAGGCGCGGTAGTCGAGCACAACAGCGCCTTGCCGGGGAATGGTCCCGATTGCCGGTTTCACACCGATGACATCGAAGAATTCGGGCTGTACGGTCACCAGCAAAGGCTGATCTCCGGATGCGCGGGCGATTTGGAATGCGGCGAGCTTGGCGATCTGGCGGCTGCGGCTTTCCCATGCCGGCATCAAATCGGGCGGCAATCCTTTGTCGTGCCCGCCGCCGGAGGGATGCATCCAGATGAACAGCAAGTCGCTTCGCGCCGAGAGCAATTCACGGGTGGCCGGCAATCCGCCGCTCAGGGCAGCCGTTACAAGAAGCAAAATGCCCAGCGCCCCCAAACAGGTGAACGGGGACCGCGCCCACTCCCGAATGCCCTGCCAAAGAGACTCTTGGGCCTTTAGCAGCCAGACAGCATCTTGGAAAGCCCCCAACGTGCCGCGCACCAAGCCGAACTTCTCGCGGCGGTTCCACATCCCCGCGTGCCACAAAAATTGCCAGCGATGCCAAATTTCGGCCCGCCATTCGCGTTTCCAATCGGAACGTTGTTCTTTGGGCGTTAACAACCCGGCTACCCCGACTAAGCAGTCGCTTAGAACCACCGCGAAAGGACGCCTGGCTGGGCTAGGCATGGTTTACCGCCGTGATTTCGACGTCAATCTCGCCAGTAATGGGTACCGTTTTTGCGATTGCTCGAGTACATGCGAACCTTCGCGCGTTACACGGTAGTATTTCCGCACCGGCCGCTGCTCGGCAAGCGCCTTCTTCTCAGGCTCCCATTGCGAAGAGATCAGTCCTTCGCTTTCCATGCGGCGCAGCGCTGGATAGACCGTGCCGCTTGGCAGCCCGGTTTCATCCATGATGTCGAACCCGTAACTGCAACCGTTATCTATGGTCTGCAGGATCAGCGCGGCAGTATGCGAGAGTTTGGCGGAATCGCTCATAGCCCTATCTAGAATCCTACACCCGATCAAGCTAACTTAAGCAACTCAAATGCGGCGGCCGGGCGATCTTCAAAGACAAGCGGCTCATCCTCGTCACTTTTCCCTCGCGCCGCCCACAAGGCGCCTCCGAGTGAAAACGCCAATGTGCCAAATCGCCAGAGGCTTTGGAGTGCCCAGCGTTCGATTCCCGTCAAGACGGGGATCAGCACCAAGATAGTGACGATCAAACCGACGACACGTATGACCATTTGACTTGTATCCGGTTTGGAGTTGCAAGTAAAGGCGATCTTTCGGTATCCGCGGAGTACAAGCTCGATTCCCAGCGCACTGAACAGCATGTCGAGCGTTACGGCTTGCCAGGAAAGCGGGAACGCGATCTGCCACGGCAGCACGGCAAACAATAGGAACCGGCGCGCTATCGCCCGCGGAGTCGGGTGAGGAACTCCCGCCGCGACGCGGAAGATCCAGTTCGCTGCAACCGTGGCCGGGATATCGAATATGAAGCGTAAGCCGCTGATCAGGAAGAAGGCAATCAGCAACGGCAGCGCCAGAAGGTCCACACCGGCGCTCATGACGAGCCCAATCCCCAAATAGGCGCCCAGCAGAAGAACGTGGCGCTCGTTGCGCAGCAGGACTTTCAAGGAAAACAGCGTGCACCCACGCTCCCATTGCGAACGGAACAACCAACCTGGGCTTGGAAAGCGAGTTACATGCCGGCCCGCACCGAGAGTATCGAGCGATTCCGCCAGTCGTAGAAAATGACGGCGGTAGCAGAGCGAGTAGGCAGCTACGGCAATCACGATCGAAGCCCCTAGTGCGGTAAGGGGCACGCTGGCGCCTACGCCCCGGTAGATTCTCAAAAACAAGAACGGCGGCAAGAACCGGGCATAGTCGCCCGCATGACCCGGCAACCGGCCCGATAGCAATTGCACGAATATATTCGAGACAAATTCGACCAGCAGCGCCACCACCAGCACGGTCCGCGCAGCTACGGAAATGTTGCGGAACCAGCGCGGTGGCGACACCAGCATGAGGATGCCGACTAGCGCGAAGATCGCGAAGAAACTGAACAGGCTGGCCGACAGGACTGCCGCCGCATGCGCCCCGGCGGTACGAAAGAACGCCGCAAAACTGCCGTCACTCATGGTTACGAAGGCCGGGAACAAAACGGTTGACACGGCGTTCACGTCGATGGCGAATATCACGGCGAGCAGAAACAGCGCCGTGAAATTCGCTAGAAATACCTGCCGGATCGGAATTGGCAGGACCGCCAGATTCCAGAAATCGCGACGATCTGGAAACAGCCGGTTCCACCGCAGCACCATCACGAGTCCGGTGACGGTCATCGAAAGAACGATGAAGAAGTATTCGTCGGCAATCGAAGCACGATACGGATCGAAGTGGCGCTGCCCGCGGAAAAATTGCAGCAGGGTGGAATACTTGTCCAATAAAAATAACGACGCCAGCGCACCCGGTGACGCGAGAAAAGCCAGCACCACACCCAAGCCCAGACTCATGCTCTCGACGCCCTCCTCGTCCTCGCCCGAAAACATGCGCTTCAGGAAATGAAAGATTAAGTGTCCGAAGGGAGTCATTGGCTTATCACCGCGTCGATTATTGCCTCCGCCGAAGCTTCCGCATCCTCTTCTTGCACGAGTCGCGAAAACGCGGCTTCGAGTGACGGCATTTCCTGAAATCGCTTCAGGTCTTCCACACTGCCGTAGGCGAGTTGCTTGCCCTTTTGTAAAACGATCACATGGGAGCAGACTTTTTCGACTACTTCAAGTACGTGTGAGCAGTAAAAGATGGTCTTCCGCTCGCGACTGAGCCCCGATACCAGCTTGCGAAAAATCATCGCGGATACAACATCCAGACCGGAGAGCGGCTCGTCAAAAACGAGAAGCTTTGGATTGTGCAGGAGCGCCGCAATCAGCAGGATTCGCTGGCGCATACCTTTCGAGTACGCCGAAATTGCGGTGTGCCGGTGTGGCTTCATCGAAAACATTTCAAGCATCGCCCCTGCCCGCCGGGTGATCAACGTCTCGGACAGGCCCCGCAGCCGGCCGACCAGTTGCAAATATTCGAAACCCGAAAGAAATGGGTAGAGATTCGCTTCTTCCGGCACATACCCGACCAGCCGTTTGTACCCGGCGAGATCGTCTTGAATATTTTGTCCGTTGAAAAAGACTTTGCCGCTCGAAGGCTCGAGCAAACCAGTGATGATTTTTACGGTTGTACTTTTTCCAGACCCGTTTGGTCCCAGATAGCCGAGTACTTCGCCCGGCCCGGTGGCAAAGCTGACATTTTCGAGCGCCGGCACCGAACTGTAAGATTTGCTAAGGGAGCGTGCCTCGAGCATATATGAAGCATACTACATAGCAAGCACGGCACAGTCCACCTCGTCCTGAGTGTTGAGCACATAGATCGCCTCGAACCCCTCGCTTCCGAGTCCAGGCAGCGAGCCTTCGAGGTCTCGGACTTGACTGCGGACTATTTGCGCAGGCACGCCGCGAGCAGGACGAGCCTGACTTCGGGCTACACAGAGATCCTCCGGCAACTGGAGCACAATTGCAATTGCGGGCACATGGTGCTCGAAAGCCAGAGCTAACAAGGGCTGACGTGCTCGTGGCTGCACGCTAGTCGCATCGACGACCGTGAGCCGGCCGGCGCTCAAACGCCGCGCGGCGATGAAACGCAATACTTCAAATGCCGCTTCCGTCGCCGATTGATCGGACTCATCGTCGGCTACCAGGCCACGGTAGAAGTCGGACGACAGAACCTCCGTACGCCTGAAATGTTTTCGCGCAAAAGTCGACTTGCCCGCGCCGGAAGGCCCGATCAAAACGACCAGCGACGGCCGCGGAATAGCGAGCCTCACTTGGCTACTTTTCCGTTGGAAACACGCGCCCGTATAAGCTGTAGAATTTTCGCCTCGACCTCTTCAGGCGAAAGCCCCGTAGTATCAATCAGCTCGGCATCGGGAGCCTGCACAAGGGGGGCCTCGGCTCGTGTACGATCGCGCAGATCGCGCTGGCTCATTTCACCGGCTACCGATTCGACGTTGGCGGCTTGCCCTCGCTGCTCGAATTCAAGAACACGGCGCCGCGCGCGCTCGGCGGGATCAGCATCGAGAAAGATTTTGACCTGTGCCTGCGGAAACACGACTGATCCAATATCGCGCCCTTCCATTACGACGCTGGTCTTCTCCGCCAGGTCGCGTTGTAGGGAAAGCAACGCGCGACGCACTCCGGGCACTGCCGAGACTTCGGAAGCGGCGGCAGCGACGCTCGCTTCTCCAATAGCCTCGGTGACATCTTCGCCATTGAGCAGCACGCGGCCATCCAGGGTCAACGCAATATCGGCCTCCTGAGCAAGGCGTTCAAGACGATGCATATCGCTGGTGGCGACGCTCAGTCGCAGCGCCCAGAGGGCCACGGCACGGTACATGGCGCCGGTGTTTATATAGATGAATCCCAGTTTGGCTGCAACGCGTTTGGCAAGCGTACTCTTGCCTGCGCCCGCGGGGCCGTCTATAGCAACGACAATACGTTTATCACTCATTAATGGGCAGCCGCTGCCGGTGCTTTCGCCCCGCGCGGTGGTCTTCTCATGATGAACGGTAGCGGCGCGAGACAAGCGACCACGATCGACATCAGCCAGAAGCTGTTCACAAAGCTTAGCGCGCCTGCCTGGGCCTGGACGGTGCGGTACGCCATCGCCAACGCCTTGTCAGCAGCTGTCACGGCGTCATATCCTTGCGCCACGAACATATCTTTCAAGCCATTCAGCATCTGTTCGAAGTTCGCATTGGCGTGGCTGGTGTGCGCCGCGAAGGCTTGTTGGTGTGCCTGATTCTGGCGGGATAGGAACGTACTCAGCAAGGATGTCCCAATGCTGCCGCCCAGATTGCGCGCGAAATTCGACATGCCGGAAACCTGATTATTCTTCTCGCGAGGAACACCAATGTAATTCAGCGTGCTGATCGGGATGAAGATCAGCGGCATGAATACTACTTGAATCATGCGCAACCAGATCACTGTCCGAAAATCGATTTGCAAATAGACGACGGTAAAGAGATGCAGCGTGATCGCGGTACCCAGAAATCCGATACAGATAAGCAAACGCGGATCGACCTTTGTAGCGGTGAGTCTTCCCGCAACCGGCATCATCAGCATGAGAACCAAGCCTCCAGGAGAGAGCGCCATGCCCGCCAGCTCCGCCGTGTATCCCAAACTGCTCTGCAAGAACTCTGGTATCAAGACCGTAGACCCGAACAAAACCATCCCCAGGACAAAAGAGAAGAATACCGCCGTCCCAAAATTGCGATTCTTCAAGAGACGTACATCGACGATGGGATGTTCGTGATACCACTCCCATAGAAAGAAAGCGACTAACGTGGGCACACCGATGCTGAACATCGTCGTGATCAGCGGCGAGCCGAACCAATCCTCTTCCTGGCCCTTGTCGAGAACAAGCTGAAAGCACGCGACACCAATCACAATGAGCGACAGGCCAATGTAGTCGATCTTAAACCCGCCGCGCCTCTCCTCTTTGAGCCAGGGCGGATCCTCCACCAGCCGCTGGGTTAGAAAGAGCGAAAGTATGCCGACCGGGATGTTGATGAAGAAGATCCAGTGCCAGTTGAAATTGTCGGTGATCCATCCGCCCAGTGTTGGACCGATGGCTGGAGCGACCACCACGGCCATGCCATACATCGCGAAAGCCTGGCCGCGTTTTTCGATCGGGAATGTGTCGGCTAAGATTGCCTGCTCCGACGGTTGCAGTCCACCACCGCCCGCGCCTTGCAGAATACGAGCCACGATAAGCAACGGGAGACTCGGTGCTATACCGCATAGGAACGAGCAAATGGTAAAGAGCAGAACGCAAGACATGTAGAAACGCTTGCGGCCGATGCGCGTCGAAAGCCAACCCGAGATGGGCAGCACAATCGCGCTTGAGACCAGATAGCTCGTCAGAATCCAGGTGGCTTCTTCATAGGTTGCACCGAGCGAGCCGGCGATATGCGGCAGCGCGACGTTCGCAATAGAAGAGTCGAGCACTTCCATGAAGGTGGCGAGTGTAACGGTAAGCGCCACCACCCAGGGATTGTGCGAGGGTTTCCAGTCGCGATGTGTTCCGGGTTGGGAAACGGGCACTTGGCCTAAGCTCCGATGCGTACTTCCGGTTCAACGGACATGCCGGGCCGCAGACGTTCCAATCCTTTTTGATCTTTCTTGAACCGGATCCGAACCGGAATGCGCTGCACAATCTTCACGTAGTTGCCGGTGGCATTCTCAGGCGGCAGAACGCTCGAAACGGCGCCAGTTGAACCGCCGATATTTTCAACGTAGCCGGCGAAATCTTCTTTGAGCGAGTCGACGTGGAGCGTGACCTCCTGCGCGGGTCGAATGTTCCTGAGCTGCGTTTCTTTGAAATTCGCCGTGACCCAGACGTCGTCGATCTGGGCGATAGTAAGAAGCTGCTGTCCGGCCGCCACGCGCGTGCCCACTTCCGCGGAACGCTTCAGAACGATCCCGCCGACCGGAGCGGTAATTTTCGTGTAGCTGAGCTTGAGTTGCGCCTGCTCTACCTGAACTTGAGCGGTCTTGACACTGGCTTCTTCCGACGCGACAACGGCGCGGCGCAACGCCAGTTGTTGGGGTGCGCTGCGGCGCGATTGCACGAGCTTGGTCTCGGCCTGCGCAAGTTGGGCGCGCCGCTGATCGATCACGTGGGCGGACGCTTCCAAATCGGCGCGGCTGCTCAGGACGATGGCATCCTGAGCGTTCATCGTGGCTGCCGCCTGGTCGTATTCCTGCTGTGAAACTTCTTCTTTTGCGATGAGTTGCTTATAGCGCCCCAGATCGGCTTGAGCCTTGGCGTCGTTCGCCTGCGCTTGCACAAGCTTGGCGGCCAACGACTCCCGATCGCGCTGGGCGGCAGCCAGAGCGGCCTTGGCGTTAGCGACCTCCGCCTCGCCGCTTGAAATGCTACTGACATTTTCTACCTGTGTCAGCGGCACGTTGGGCTGCTGCGCGAAGACCATAGTGCGCGCCTGCGCCAATTGGGCGACCGCCTGATCGAGCGAAACTTGATAGTCGCGTGGATCGAGGTCCACGAGTAGCTCACGCGGCTTGACCATTTGATTGTTTTCGACATAGACCCGCACGATCGTTCCTTCGACGCGAGCACTGATGGAGTTCAAGTGAGCTTCCACCTGTGCGTCGTCCGTGGTTTCGAACCGCCGCGCGTGCAGCCAGAAAAGCAGGCCGCCTGTAGCTATTGCGCCAACGATGAGAAAGAAGATCAGAAAAGCACGGCCCCGGCCGCGTGTCACCGGAGCCTTTTCTACCGCGGAGGCGCGTTCTTCCTGCGCGTTCATGGATGGTTTCCTTTCAGAAGATTCGAAAGATCGCTTTCGATTTCGCCCATGGCCCGGCCGAGTGAGAGCCTTGCCAGATTGAAGGAGAACAGGCTCGAAATGTAGTCCCTCTCGGCGCTGGCGACTTGCTGCTGTGCTTGTACCACTTCGAGTGTCGTGGAAACGCCTGCGCCAAAACGGTCACGCGCCTGCGTGAGGGTATCGCTGGCCAAGCCTCGATTACTCTCCGCTACCCGGACCTGACCCGCAGCCGTTTCTAGTTCAATCAAGGCGTTCCGCACCTCCTGCTCGACCTTGCCGCGTTCATCGGCCAGTTCAGCCTTCCGCTGATCCAGCGCCGCTTCGGCTTCATGGATATCGCCCTTGGTTCTGTTTCCTTGCCAGATTGGAACATTGATCGCTCCCGTCACGGCGAAGACGCCATGCGTCGAAGTCGGATTGGGCCCGAGAACACCGTAATTGCCATTGATCGAGGCCGAGGGCAATCTCTCGGCATGCGCCGCAGATAGAGCAATTTCCGCCGTATGCACTTGCGCCTCGCCCGCTCTTAAGTCTGGCCGTTGCCGGTAAGCAAGCTGAAGCGCCGCGCTCACTTCCGGAATCGATGATTCGGTAAAGCTGAGCGGATCGGCAAGCACTATCTCTCGATCGAGCGGCACACCGATTAAACGCGCGAGCGCAATCTTTTGCTTTCGCAGGTCCGCATCGAGCGAGCTGAGCCGCTGCTGCTGGGTTTTTAGCTCGACCAGGCTGCGTGTCACATCGATGCGGGCATTTGTCCCCGCCGTCTTGCGCACCTCCGCCTGCTGGTAGATCGCCTGGGCATTCGCCACCTGAGCGCGCTGCGAATCGAGTTGCGCGGCGGCCGCGACGGTCTCGAAATACGTGCCACCCACCGCGAGCACAACCAATTCGCGCGCGTTCTTCGCCGAGAACAACGAGCTGCGCTCGCTTTCCTTTCGGGCCTTCCAATTCCTCAGCGCAACCGGGTCGTAGACCGATTGGCTGAGCGTGCCCTGAAGCGATGAATAGTTGAAGGGTCCCACTACTGTCGGAATGGAAAAATCCGAATTGGCCGGCGGCTTGAACTGGAAACCGTAAGCGGCGAGATTAACTTGCGTGACGGTGTCACTTGCGTTAGCGGCAATGTTCGGAAGCAGCGCGCTCAGTGCCTGGATGCGTTCGGCGTGCGCCGCACGCGCGGCGTTGCCAGCCCCGATTGGCCCCATGTTCGCGGCCAGTCCCTTTTGAATCGCATCTCTCAATGTGAGCGTGATCGCGCCGGCCGGAACGCCCTCCCTTGGCACGCTGCCTTTATAGTCGCCACCCACCTGAAGGGAGGGGCCAGAAGCTGTCGTCTCTTGCGTAGCGACGGACTCTCCAGAGCCGTCTTTTCCGGAAAGCGGGAGTCGGACGGCGCGGCTCGGCTGCGGCGCTGGAGTGAACTGGGCCAGTATTTCCGTCGCTGCACAGAGCCACAGGATGCCGCTCAGGATAAAACGCATAAATACATACGGTAATGTACCATATTTCGTACATGTGTGTATATAATCGTAATGGCCAGCATGTCCGCTCCAAACAAGCACCAGCAAAGGACCGAACAGACGCGGCGGAAACTGCTTGAGGCGGGCCTGCGCATCTTCGTGCGCGATGGCTTTGAAGCTGCCCGCATCGAAGACATCGCTGCCGCTTCGGGACACACTCGAGGGGCGTTCTACGCCAATTTCGAAACTAAAGAAGATTTATTCCTCGCTCTGCTCGAACAGCAATCGGTCAAACGAATCACAGAACTGCACGCGATTCTCGAGCGCTGCAAGACTCCGGAAGGCGCTGTGAAAGCGCTACGGGCTCGCTATCTGAAGCGTGCGGACGATCTGCGTTGGGTCATACTTGCACTCGAATTCAAACTCTTTGCTTTACGGCACGGCAAGCTACGTGCCAGACTCGCCGCCGCACATCGCCGTATTCGCCGCTCCATGAATTTCGACGCGATTACAAAATTCCTGCCACCCCGACTCTATGACGCCAAAACCGCGGAAGGGTGCAAAGTGATGCTTGAAGTAGCTCTATCCGGATTGGTTCTCGAACACGCCTATGATCCTAAACGAATTTCCCGCAAACAAATGGCCGATCAACTGGGGCAGATTTTCGACATCGTTCTGAACCAGCGCTAGCCTGAAACCCCGTCGGCGTTTGCCGGGTGCGAATACTTAAAACTCGAGACGCGCCTCGAAAGCAATCATACGCGGGGAACTGTCTCCGCCTAGCCCTACGCCGAGCAGTCCCGTGGGCGGCGAGGTCGTATAGCTCAACCCACCGAAGCCTGTCTGAGTGGCACGATGGCCGGGAACGCCCGCGGCCACTAAAACCGGAAGGCCAAAATTCGTGTGGTTGAAGAGATTGAAAAACTGCCCGTCGAGACGCAGCTTTAGGCGCTCCCCCAGCGTGAACCACTTCGTCAGGTAGAGATCGCTCCAGGTAAAATTCGGCCCACGCAGGGCATTGCGCCCAAGATTGCCAAACTGGCAATTTCGAGGCATGTCGCCTCCCACACAAGCCCCGGTCGCAGGATCCGCCGTCGATATAAACGCGTCAGGATTCAGCCATTGCCGCGTACCGGGTTGGGTCACCCCGCCCACCGCATTCTGTTGATAAGCGGAGACGCCCGCCACAACACTCGCAAATTGTGCAAAGTTGGCATCGCCCAGGTTGACGATTCCATTGCCATTGGCTGAATACGAAGTACTCAAGATCGAGAACGGAATACCGCTATGCCAGAACACCGATCCGGACACCTGCCATCCATTGAGTACTGGACTCAAGATCCGATTGCGCGTCTTGAACGGCAATTGATATGTGTAATTTGCGGTGACGTTGTGCCGGACATCGTAATCGCACGGGCCGTACAATCTGCGCAAATCGCCTGGCAGCGGTGACAACAGGCCACCCGCGGAAAACTGCAGGAAGCCGCCGTTCGAGGCCGTGTCCAGGCAGTGGCTCCAGGCGTAGTTCACCTGAACCTGTAACCCGTGGTTCAGGCGTTTTTCGGCGGTGAGTTGCAGGCCATTGTAGTGGCTGTTGGCGCCGGTTGCAAGCTGGGTGACCGCCCCGAAGCGGGGATCCGGCGCCTGACCGTAAGGAAGCGGTGCAAAACACCCCTGGCAGACGGTTTGATAAGCATTCACTTCGGTCAAGTAAGGCTGGTTGACGGCCCTTGTTCCGACATACTGCGCGCGAAGCTTGATGTCGCCTCTCCATTGCCGCTCCAGTGCGAAACTCCACTGCATGAAGTACGGCGCGTGAAGAGTTCCGTCTGGAACCGCTGTCAAGTTGACTGGCGGCAAGCAAGTTTCGGGATTCGCCAGCGCCGACGCGCAGGAGAGTTGCCCTTGTTTGAATCCGGTCAGGAATCGTTGGTAGGCCGCCGCGGTTGCATCTACCGCGCTATCCGCCACACCTGGCGCAATGGCGCTTCCTCCGGCGGTTCCCAGGAGTCCGCCCTGAAACCTGGCTGAATAGGGAGGATTTGCACCTACCAGATCCACCACGCTGCCTGGAAGTATGTCGCTGAATACTCCGAACCCGGCGCGTATCACAGTGTTCGGCAGCACCTGCCACGCAATTGCGCTACGCGGCTGCAGAATGGCCAATGGCACGGACTCAAACACATGTTTCAAATTTGTTTGAATAGCGGAACTCAGTGGCTGATTCACGTCATGCGAAACAGCGTCGAACGAGCCTTTCAGTCGTGCCACGGCATTATGTGGATTGAGAGGACTCGAATTGTACGTGCTGCGCAGGCCGAAGGTCCAGGTCAGGGCCGGCGTAATCTTCCACGTATCCTGCGCATAAAAATCGGCATTCAGAAAATTGTAGGGCTGCGAATTGGCTACTGTAAACGTTCTTGACGCGGTCGAAGCGACGCCGTAAATAAACTGCGGCAACGTCGCATATCCGACGAGCGGAACACCGCCCTGTCCGAAATCGAAATCGTTTAGCCGAAAGATACGAGTGTTCGTGCCAAAACGAAGTTCGTGCGATCCGACTGTCCAGGCAAGATTATCGTTCAGGAAAAACCGCGTGGCGCGGCGCCCTTGGACCCAGGTATTGTTCAGACCTCCGAGAGTTGTGTACGGCGCATTTGCTCCGCTGCCTTCGAGCACGATCGGGAAGGCCGCCAGCGTTTTCTCAAAGTCCTCGGGGCCGAAAAGGCTCTCATACCAGGAGAACGCCGGATTGAAGTAATTGACCAGATTCTGCGAGAAGACATGCGTATAGCCGGCGGCGAACGAATAGAGCGGCTGAGGAGAAATCGCATTGAACAATGGATTAATGGCGTCTGTATAGGCGGCTTGCAGACCGCTGTCGTTTTGGAACCGGAACCACGCCGCATTTTTTTCGTTGATGTTGTAGTCGATGCGCGCCGTCTGCACTTGCTCGGAATCGCTGCTTGAGCGCGAGACAGTGCGCCGATTGGCGCAACCGTTCCCGTTCGCGGGCGCTCCCGGCGCGGGACTTCCATCGGCGTTCAAGGGACAGCCCAGAACGGTAAGTGGTGTTCCATTAGTCGATGGATATAGAGAAAAGAGATTGCGGTAAAAGGGGATTAACTGCGGAGCGGGCGCGTAGGCTGATCCCGTCACCGCGTCCGTTCCTCCCAGCGGAAGCTGTCTCAGCACATATTGTTGAAACGCAGCGCTCGGCACGGTCGCCGTCGAAACGATGGGCAGGGCAATCCGAACCCATTCTGTATCGCCGAAGAAGAACAATTTGTCGCGAAGAATCGGGCCGCCGAGACTGCCCCCGAAGTGATTGATAGTGGACCTAGGCTTGTGATTGCCGGGCGTAGAATTCGTAAAGAAATTCGCCGCATTGAATCGCGAGCCGTTCCAGAGTTCGTACAGATTACCGTGGAACTGGTTTGTCCCCGATTTAGTTACATAGTTGACCTGAGAAGCCCCGTATCTTCCTTGATCGACAGCGTAGGAGAGCGTATTCACCGTGACCTCGGCTATCGAGTTTAATCCCAGCACCAGGTTCGTCGAAAGTCCGCTGTTCAAGTTCGTGAGCGGATCGTTTGTCTCCAGGCCGTCCACAATGTAGCCGTTTGAGAGTGAAGGCAGCCCATTAAACTCGACATTGCCGTAGCCGTTCGTCCCGCCGACAAAGTCGTTTCCGCTCCCGGCGGTGTTGATCACCGCTCCGGCCGCAAACTGGAGCGGATACGTCATGTCGCCTCCTGGATTGGGAAGATTTTCGATGTTCCGGGCGTTCAGAGTTGTGGATGTGTTGGGATTGTCCGGAGTAACCGGCGGGGCGTCCTCCATAACCGTCACACTCTGTTTTCGAGAGGCAATTCTCAAAACAAAATCGGCTGTCTGCTTTTGCCCGAGTCCCGCGACGACCGAAGAATGCACCTCGCGTCCAAACCCTTGCGCCGACACTTCGACGGTATACGAGCCAGGAAGCAGTTGAGGGAAATTGAAGCGGCCCGACTCGTCCGTCATCGCTGTGCGCCTTAGTCCGGTATCGTTGCTTCGAGCTACTACTGCCGCACGCCAAATAGGAGCGTTTGTAGGATCGCTCACCTGGCCGAGAATGGCGCTGGTGGTTTCCCCCTGCCCCGGCAGTAGAGAAGCAAATGCCATCACGCCCAGAACGAACCTCCAATTATTAGGCATGCCTAAATTAGAACTATAGCGGGCCGATGGTCGTTCGGCAAGGCCTATAAGAAATATTTAGTTGCTCCTAATATCAGTGATCCGTTTCACACAGCCAGCTCGCCAGCGTCCTGAAAGCGGAACGATTATCCAGTGACCCAAGTATTCGAACCGGTAGGAATGTTTGACGCCGGCGGTCTGGATCGTCATCCGGCCGGAAATTCTGCATAGGCCGCCGTCATAAAACATTGTTGCTGGCGGCTAGCGGAGCTGGCTTTCGACTTCGCTCAACCAATCGGGACGTTTCAGCACTTCGCGCGGCTTGCTGCCATCCGGCGGACCGATAATGCCATCGCGTTGCATCATGTCCAGAATGCGCGCAGCTCGGCCATAGCCAAGCCGCAGGCGCCGCTGAAGCGTCGAGGTGGAGGCCTTTCCCATTTCCAGAACCACGCGCACCGCGTCGGCGTACATGGGATCTTGCGTTCCGTCGAAAGCCTGGTCGTCGTCTTCGAGGCCGCCCTCGTCCGAAGGCGGTGCCAGCAGGTAACTCTCGTCGTATTCCGGCTCGGCTTGTTCCTTCCAAAAATCGACAACCTGATTCGTCTCGGCCTCGGTGACGTAAGCTCCGTGCACGCGCACCAAACGCGATGATCCGGGTGGGAGAAAGAGCATGTCGCCTCTGCCGAGCAGATGCTCGGCGCCCATGCTGTCGAGTACGGTGCGCGAGTCCACCCGCGTGGCTACGCGGAAGCTGATGCGCGATGGGAAATTCGCCTTAATCAACCCGGTGATCACGTCCACGCTAGGACGCTGTGTCGCAAGCACCAGGTGCATACCTACCGCACGGGCCATCTGGGCCAGCCGCGTGATGCACTCTTCCACATTCGCGCGTTCGAGGATCATCAGATCGGCTAACTCGTCGATCAGAATAAGGATGTAGGGAAGCGGCGCATAGGGATCGTCTTCTTCCGGTTCGTCAAACAGCCCGCGCGGAGTCTGCCGTAATTGGGCAACCTTACGGTTGTACTGGTCGATATTACGGACGCCCTGCGTGGCGAGCAGTTTCAATCGGCGCTCCATTTCGAACACCGCATTGCGTAAGGCATTCGTGGCCTTTTTCGGCTCCGTAATCACCGGAGTGAGCAAGTGTGGAATGCCTTCGTAGATGCCGAGTTCCACGCGTTTCGGGTCGACCATGATCATGCGCACCTGGTCGGGCGTGGCTTTGTACAGGAACGACATGATCATGGCGTTGAGCATCACGCTCTTGCCCGAACCCGTAGAGCCCGCAATCAGCAGGTGAGGCATCGTTTCGAGGGCGGCCACTTTGATGCGCCCGTTGATATCCTTGCCTAGCGCAATGGTCATCTTGGAGGGCGAATCCGTGAATTCCGAAGATTCGAGTACCTGCCGCAAGCTGATCACTTCCCTGCGCGAGTTCGGCACTTCGATACCTACGGTGGACTTGCCAGGCAGCCGTTCGATGAGCACCGATTCGGCCTGCAAACCCAGGCAGAGATCTTCCGTCAGCGTAGTGATGCGGCTGTATTTCACACCCGCTTCCGGCTTATATTCGAAGGTGGTGACCACCGGGCCGGGATTGATTTGCACCACCGAGCCGCGCACGTTGAATTCATCGAGCTTCGATTTGATTCTGCCGGCGACGTCTTTGAGCTCCAGGCTGTCGTAGCCGTTACCGGGCGGCGGCTCGTTCAACAAATCCGTCGTGGGCAGCCGGTAGACTCGTTTGCGGCTGGGCGCGGGCTGCGTGTCGGCGTGACGGCTAAGAATGGCTGGCTGATCGATGGACTGGGGCGCAATATCGTCCAGCTGATCGGCCAGGCTTCGAATCGGAATATCCTGCTCGATTTCTTCGGTAGGTTCACCCGGTTCGGCGAAATCCTCGATCGGCGCGGGCATGTCGAAGGGCGGCGCATCGTCGACAACGGGAGGCGGTTCCGGCGAAACAGGCCGGACCGGCTCCACTGGCACGGAACGTTGCTGCATCTGCGCCGCGCGCTCGGCCCTGCGGCGGGCGACTCGTTCGGCCGCGCGCGCCTTAGCTGCGTCCACAGCACGGGCTCTACGTGCGGCGCGGGCAGCACGCCATTTTTCAATAATTGCGTGCCACTTGGCGATCGGCCCGGCCAACCAGCGCATCAATGTAGCCACTTCAAAGGTAGTCGCAAAGTAGAGAGCGATTACCGCCGAAGCAACAGTGATAATCGCGGCGCCGGCCACATTGAAATGGGTACGCAGAAAATCCGCCAATATTAAGCCGGTGAGTCCGCTAGGGCGGATCGTTCCGCCAATCAACCAATGCCGCGGCGCGAGCCCGCAGGCAGTAGAAACGCAGAACCAAAGCGCCAGACTGCCCGAAACCCGAAACCACGGACTTTCGACTGCCGAAGATCGCACCCACTTCCAACCGAGTAAGGCGGTGTGTAACGGCAGTAGAAAAATGCTGATTCCGAAAATCTGCAGCAGCAGATCCGACCACTTGGCGCCGAACAGCCCGAGCAGGTTGTGCGCGTGCTTGACGCCAGTCGCCGTATTCCAGGAAGGATCCGTAGAGGAATAGGACAGCAGTCCCAGCCAACCGGCCAGGCTGAGCAGCAGCAATAAGATCCCGACCGCTTCGTTGAGGCGGGGACTGCGAGTTGGTGAAAGGAAGTTCATCCGCCGATGCGGAAGAAAACTGCCAGAGCGATTACTATTATGCCAAATCCAACACGATAGCCTACAAAAAGATTCAAGCTATGGCGGCGCAGATACTTCAAAAAGAATGCAATGACGAGTATTCCCACGATTCCGCTCACCGAAATTCCAACCAGATACGGCATCTGCATGCCGGGCGGAATCCCGCCTTCCTTATGCAGGTCGAAGGCGTCTTTGGCTGCTGCCGCGGCGATAATGGGCGCCGAAAGAAGGAACGAAAATCGGGCCGATGCTTCGCGATCGAAATGCAGGAATCGCGCGGCGGTAATAGTCACACCGCTACGCGAAACACCCGGAATGATGGCCAGCGCTTGCCCGACCCCGATGACGATGGCGTCGAACAGATTCATCTGATTCAAACTATCCTTTTCGCGCCCCACCCTGTCCGCCACAAACATAAAGAGCCCAAGAACGATTTCGGCGGCTGCAATGACGTAGAAGCTGCGCCAGGAACTCTCCGCGTATTTTTGAAATTTCAAACCGGCCAATCCGGCGGGTATAGTCGCGATTACCAGAAACCAAAGCAGCGATCGGCTGTTTTCATCGGGCCTGTGGCCGCGGTAGGCAAACCCCATGCCGTTGGTGATCACCTGCACCCAGTCGCGAAAGAAATAGATCAAGATGGCAGCCAGTGTGCCAACGTGCAGAGCAACATCAAAACCAAGGCCCGGATCTTTCCAACCCATCAAGCTAGGGACAACGGTGAGATGCGCACTGCTGCTGATCGGTAAAAACTCCGTGAAACCTTGGATGATGGCAAGCCAAATGGCCTGGTAGAGCGGCATAATGAAATGTTGAAACGCGATTTTTCCTTTGTTTTCGGATCTTCGTTATCGTAGCGTACCCCGCCATTTTCCATTTGATACAGAATGCCAGCCACTAAGATAGTTGCCACCCTGGGACCATCCACCGATTCCGAGGCAGTGATGCGGAGCTTGTTTGACGCCGGCGTCGATGTATTCCGGTTGAACGCATCGCACGGAAGCCAGGAAGATCACGCGCAGCGTATCCGCATGGTGCGGGAGCTGGCCGCGGAGCGCAAAAGGCACGCCGGAATTTTACTGGACCTGCAGGGCCCGAAAATTCGGCTCGGCACCTTCAAAGATGGGCCTTATCTGCTTCAGGAAGGTTCGTTGTTCACGATCACAAGCGAGCAGATCGAAGGAAACGGCGAGCGCGCCTCGACGAACTACGCCGACTTCGGACGCGACGTGAAGGCCGGCGATACCGTGCTTCTCGCCGACGGCTCCATCGAGCTGCGAGTGCTCGAGACGGACGGCGTGGCGGCCCGTTGCCGGGTCATCAACGGAGGCACTATCAGCGACCGCAAAGGAATTAATCTGCCCGGCGTAAATGTGAGCACACCCTCGCTCTCGAAGAAAGATATTTCCGATGCGCACTTCGGAGTGGCGCAGGAGGTCGATTTTTTCGCGCTCTCCTTCGTGCGCCAGGCGCGCGATATTCTCCGGCTGCGGCATCTGCTCGAAGAAGTGGACGCCCGCCAGCCGATTGTCGCCAAAATTGAGAAGCCGGAAGGCTGGCAGAACCTGGATTCGATTCTCGATGAGTGCGATGGGGTCATGGTCGCGCGTGGCGATCTGGGCGTCGAAATGGCGCTCGAAAAGGTGCCGGCTATTCAGAAAACCATCATCGAAAAAGCGCGGCGGCGCGGCAAGTTCGTGATCACCGCCACTCAGATGCTCGAATCGATGATCGAAAATCCGCTGCCCACACGCGCCGAAGTCAGCGATGTGGCAAACGCCATTCACGATGGAACCAGCGCTGTAATGCTTTCGGCTGAGACCTCGGCCGGTAAGCACCCGATCGAGGCGGTAAAAGTAATGGCGCGTATCGCTTGCGAGACGGAAGTGTCTCTGCATGGCAAGGGATTTTCAGATCCCTTGGTATATGACGACCGGATGACCCCCGATATCATCGCGGACGCTGCCTATCATTGCGCACGTTCGGCCGGCGTGATTGGTCTGGCGGTCGCCACCAGTTCCGGAGCCTCCGCGCGCCTGCTGGCGCGTTACCGGCCGCCCGTCCCGATTTACGCTTTCTGTTCGAGCGGGGCCGTGGCACGCCAGCTTTCCATCGTCTATGGCGTAATCCCTATGCTCTTGCCCACCATGACGTCGACCGACCAGATGTTTCATGAGATGGAAAGTCAACTCCTGGAGGCAGGCCGTGTACAGCCGGGCGATAACGTCGTATTTGTGGCGGGGCAGCCCGTGGGCTTGCGTGGATCCACCAACATGTTGACTCTTCATCGTATAGCCGGAATTCGTGGGTAGATTACGGCCCGGAGTGTCATGCTGGAAGGGGATGTACGATTCGATCCTCCTAGTTTCTTTCGGCGGCCCGGAGAAGCCGGAAGACGTGATGCCGTTTCTCGGCAATGTCACGCGCGGCCGTAATATTCCGCGCGAACGCCTGCTCGAAGTCGCCGATCACTACCATCACTTTGGGGGCCGTAGTCCGCTCAACGAACAATGCCGCGCACTCATCGCGGCGCTAAAAAAAGATCTCGACGAACATGGGATCGCACTGCCTATTTATTGGGGGAACCGGAATTGGCGCCCATTTCTTCCGGACGCGCTGCGCCAGATGCGATCCGATGGCGCGAAACACGCGTTGGCCTTGGTGACGTCCGCCTACAGTTCGTATTCGAGTTGCCGGCAATATCGCGAGAACATTGCCGCGGCGCAAGCCGAACTGGGAGAAGGCGCGCCGCGTATCGACAAGCTGCGCGTCTACTACAATCATCCCGGCTTTATCCAGGCGTGCACCGATCGCGTCCGCGAGGCGCTCGCGCATTTTTCCGCTGAAAGTGCCGGCACAATCCGCCTCGTCGCCACCGCGCATAGTATTCCCTGCTCCATGGCGCAGAGGAGCGATTACGAAAAACAGCTCCGCGAGACCACGCGTTTGGTGGCGCAGTGCGTGGGCATGAAGGATTGGGATCTGGTCTATCAAAGCCGGAGCGGCGCTCCCAACCAACCCTGGCTCGGCCCCGACATCCTCGACTATCTGCGCAGGCTCGCCGGCGACGGTGTGAAGAACGTGATCGTGGCGCCGCTTGGATTCGTATCCGACCACATGGAAATCCTTTACGATCTCGATCACGAAGCTCAGGAATTGGCGACTTCTCTCGAACTGAAAATGGTGCGGGCGGGCACCGCCGGGACGCACCCCGCTTTCATCCGCATGCTGCGCCAGCTCATAGGCGAACGGCTCGCAGAAAATCCTACGAAGTTAGCGGTGGGCTTCTACGGTCCTAATCACGATGTTTGCCCGGCGGACTGTTGTCCGGCGCCATCGCGAGCCGATAAACCTCCCGCTTTGGAAGTCCCAGCCGCTTTGCAACAGTCTTAATGGCCTCCATCCGATCGACTCCGGCAGCCGTCAGCCTCAGAACCTCTTCGAGCGGGTCGCCGCTCTCGACCGTGGGCGACGGCGCGATGAGCAGAGTGATTTCGCCCTTTACTGCGTCTCGTGCGTCGAGAATTTTGAGAATGGAAGCAGCCGATCCGCGCAAGAACTCCTCATGTACCTTAGTCACTTCCCGTGCGAGTACCACGGATGCATTGGCGAGCAACTCTCGCATGTCCGCTAGCGTCTCGAGGATACGATGGGGACTCTCGTAAGCGACGATCGTCGTCGTTTCGTGCACCAGGCTCTCGAGCATCCGTCGTCTTGCCAATGCTTTCGGCGGCAGGAAACCGGCGAAGCGAAACTCGTGAACAGGCAGACCGGAGGCAGTGAGAGCGGCCAGCAGCGCGGACGCTCCCGGTATGGGAACTACGGGCATTCCATGCTCGATCGCCTCGGCGACCACGCGGTAGCCAGGATCCGAAATCAAGGGAGTTCCGGCATCGCTCACGAGCGCCACCGATTCTCCCCGCTCGAGCGCGGCGAGAATTTCCGCGCTGCGCCGGCCTTCATTGTGCTCGTGGTAGCTCACCAGCGGCTGGCGGATCTCGAAGTGCTGCAGGAGCTTTTGCGTTTGCCGCGTGTCTTCGCATGCAATTAACGAAACTTCTTCGCGCAGAACACGCAGCGCCCGCAGCGTGATGTCGTCCAAATTTCCGATGGGCGTTGCAACAAGATAAAGTGACCCGGGCAAGCACTACAAAGTGTAGCGTCGTGAGCCTTGTATTTTAGAGAGTGAGCCACTGGTAGGAGTATCAGCAGTTAAATGGCAAAGCCGTCTCATGAGCGGACGACCGAGCCGGCGCCCCTCTACGTGCGCTGGAACCCGGACCGCGCCCCGTACGCCGTCGAGCTTCGGCTGGAGCTGGTTTCACGCCTGACAACGCAAGTGGTGCAGGCCGACAGATTGGGAATCGAGATTGGCGGCATGCTGCTAGGCTCGCTGCCCGATCGTGAAGCCCCCACGTTACGGATCGACGACGTGGCGCTCATTTCTCGGCGCTTCGAGGATGGCGCCATCTATATGTTGGACCCCGGGCAGCAGCAGCGGCTGGATGAAATACGCGCCGCCGCCGGCGCGCAAAACCGCGTCTGCGTAGGTTTTTTCAGAAGCCACATGCGGCCGGGGGCTTTGCAACCGGCGCTTGCGGACCGGACGCTCCTGACCGAACAGTTCTCTCAGGGCGTCTACGCGTTGCTACTGGTCCAGAGCCGCGAGCCGCGCACTGCGGCGTTCTTTCTGGCCGCCAACGGACAGTTGCCCGACCAGCCATCGGCCCGCAAATTTTATTTCGACGATTCGGAATTCAAATTCCTTCCGGAGGTGGAAGGCGAGAAGCTGGATATTAGCGTCCACCTCCCCTCAATGGAATCCGCCCGCCCCCGCTATCGCTGGTTCGGTGGGGTTGGCTTGGCACTACTGGTGGCGTTCGTCATTCTGGTCATCTTTTCTAGCGCGATTGGTCGCGCCCTGCGTCCCGCATCGAACAAACTGGACCTGGAAGTCACATCTACCGGAGACGTTTTGAAGATTTCCTGGGACCACAGTGCACCGATCCTCGCCGAAGCCAAAGGAGCACAGATCTCGATCGCAGACGGCGCCAGCCATCGCGACGTACACCTGGGCCAGGATGAGCTGCTGTTGGGAGAGGTGGACTACGAGCGTGTCAGTCAAAAAATCCTGGTGACGCTCACTCTCGATTTACCCGATTCCAATCTGCCGCCGCAGACGTATAGCTGGTCCGCGGAATAACCCTGCAGCCCTCACAAAAGCTGCTTCCAGAAGATTGTTGTATCGCAGAATTCTCCATTTGGGAAAAGCGCATAGTTGGGAATAACTCCGGCTCTTTTCCATCCCAGCCGCAAGTACAGTTTTTCTGCGCTTCCTCCCGTCACCGTATCGAGCACAAGTACAGTCTTGCCGGCGAGCTTGCTCGCTTTCTCTACGTGCTCCATGAGACTGCTGCCTACACCTCTTGCGCGTGCAGACCGAAGCACTAGGAGCTTTGCCACGTCGGCGCGATGGGGTTGATTGGGTGGCGTCGAAGTGACGATCTGAACCGTACCCGATAGCTTGGCATCGACAAAAGCCGCCAATAGAATACGATCGCCACTTTGAACCTCTTTCAGTACCTTCTCGAAAAAAGCCTCCGCATCTTCGCGTGAAAGAGACGCCATGAAACCGACCGACGCCCCTCCCTCCACGCAGTCAAGCAAAACCTCGGCGAGATCCCCGAGGTATCTGTGCCCTTCGAGCGTGTTCAGTTGTCGAATCTCCGTCACGGAATCAGCTTACGCCGAGCCACGCTAACGACCGATCACTGTCGCAGCAGAATATGAAATTCGCCACCCCTGGCGTCCAAAATCACCGTGGTTCCTGGCGGCACTTGCCCTTCCGCCACCAGTGCGGCCACTGGCTGAATGAAGTTACGTTGTACAGTACGCTTTAACTCGCGCGCTCCGTATT
>Ga0157369_10001720_pt1 | contig 26665 bp, 16 predicted proteins | sample C25metaG_FD_113461 | JGI IMG/M metagenome (GOLD analysis project Ga0157369, IMG submission 113461) | Corn rhizosphere microbial communities from Kellogg Biological Station, Michigan, USA - C2-5 metaG | ecosystem: Host-associated > Plants > Roots > Rhizosphere > Soil | place: USA: Michigan... | reverse complement strand
CCGCGATGCGCGGCAGAGAGCGCCCGCGCGGACCCGGACGCGACCGCTCCGGTCACCACCGCGCTGCGTCCGGAATCGGTGTCGCGCTTGACCCGCTGCAAATCGGCGCGCAGGTCGGCGGCGCTCTGGTAGCGAAGGCGCGCGTCTTTCTCCAGCGCCTTATTAATGATCTCTTCCAACTGCGGCGGTACTTCGGGATTGAGCCGAACCGGTGCCGTCGGCGCCTTGTGAAGCAGGGCATCGAAGAGCGCGGCGGTGGTATCGCCGCGAAACGGAAGCGCGCCCGTCACCATCTCGTACAGCACCACGCCGAACGAAAAGAGGTCGCTGCGCCCGTCGAGTTCCTTGCCGAGCGCCTGCTCCGGTGACATGTACGCCGCCGTTCCCAAAGCCATGCCCGGACTAGTGAGGTGCTCCTCCGGAACGGCAAGCGCGGCTGTCGCCGCCATCGAGATCCCTTCGCCAACGATTTGCTGCTGTGCCGCCGTCAGCTTCGCCAACCCAAAGTCCAAAATCTTGGCGTGGCCGCGCTTGGTGACGAACAGATTCGCCGGCTTGATGTCGCGATGGACGATGCCCGCGCTGTGCGCGGCATCCAGCGCCTCTCCGATCTGGATCCCGAAATCGAGCAGCAGGTCGGTCTCGAGGGGTTTCCCCGAAATCATGTGTTTGAGGGTCCGGCCCTCGAGCAGCTCCATCGCGATAAAAGGCCGGCCATCGCACTCGTCGATCTCGTAGATGGTGCAGATGTTCGGATGATTCAACGCCGAGGCGGCGAACGCTTCTCGACGGAAGCGCTCCTGGGTGGACGCGTCCTTCGTCAGGGAGTCGGGAAGGAACTTCAGCGCGACGTGGCGCGGCAGCTTCAGGTCCTCAGCTTCGTACACCACCCCCATTCCGCCGCCGCCTAACTGCTTGAGAACGCGGTAGTGCGAGATGGTTGACCCGATCAAAGTGCCCCCCAAAGCATTCGCATTTTAGATGAGAGAATTCGGCCCCAGAAAGGGGCCATGCCTTCGATTACCGATGACGGTTGATATAGCCCCGATGGCGAAGCTTGCGCTTTTCATTCGCCTCGCGTCACAACCAAACGTGTCAGCCGTCACCGCTTTTCCATTCTGATTCGCGTACCGTTGCACCATCGAGGCGTATGCCTCGACGAAGCCGTTCCGAATCGGAACGGCTTTCGCCGTTCTTTGACAAATCGAAGCCGGGATCTGTCGCCGTAAGTCCTTTAGATTTCGGGATCGCCGGGATCAATCCCGGGAGGGGGTACCCGGGTCGGTGGCCCACATTTGCCTTCCGTTGGCAAATGTGGGATCGGGAGCGGATCCCAGGGATCGCCAGGGATCGACCCACTAACTCCTTTAAAGACAGGGATCGCAGGGATGGGGGCCTCCCATAGATCCGAGCCGCAGAGCGGCAGCACAGCGATAGCCTGGGACGTAAGTCCCAAGTTACGCGCCATTCCGGGACGGAGTCGCAGAGCGACGGCACAGGGATACTCAGGGATCTGCAGTCGGCAAGAAAAAGGGCGCATCCTCGCGGATGCGCCCATGAAAAAGGATGACTATTTAGAAGGTGATCTTCGCCGCGATCTGCAGCACGCGTGGATCGTTCCACGTCGCCGCGGTGGGTACGAACGACGGCGATGGCGCGGTCGTCACCTGCCCGAATCCCGACGAGTTCAAGTTGGTTCCCGGCTGCACCGGGTTCCAGTGATTGAACGCGTTGAACATGTCGAGACGTCCTTCGATCTTCAGGCGCTCGCGGATCGGGAATGTCCGGCTAATGGAAACATCCACCGTCCACGCTCCCGGATACCGCAGGAAGTCGCGGGCGACGTTGCCGAACTGGCCCAGCGCCGGCTTGCTGAATGCGGCCGGGTTGAAATACTGGTACGCGTACGTCCCGTTGCTGAGGGTCGTCCACGTCTTCAGGTAGAGCGGCACGCCTGGGTTCAGGTTCGGACGATCGATGCCCGTTCCTTCGCCCGTAAGGCTCGTGTCCGTTCCCAGCGTCACGTTGGCCGGCAATCCTGACGTCGCGCGGAACGACGGAGAGAGCTGCCATCCGCCGAGCAGCCAGCGCGTCGCGGCGTTTCCTTTGACCGGGCTGCTGACAACCGCTGAGCTGTTGAAGATGTGGCGGATGTCGAAGTTGCACGATCCGTAGTCGGCCTTGGGATTGTTCTGCTGCGCGTAGTAAACGCCGCGGAGGTCGCCGTTGAAATCTCCGGTGCTCAGGCAGTGCGACCAGGTGTAATTCGCCAGCCAGGTGAAGTTGTTGGCAAAGCGGTGGCGCACCGACGCGACCATTCCGTTGTAGTTGGACGAACCGGTGTCGTCAGCCTGGATAAGCTGACCGATGAGCGACGCGTTCTGCGCTGCGCTGGTTTGCGCCAGTGCCAGCAACCGGCGTTGCGTCTCGTTCGCCACCGTGCATCCGCCGGTGAACTTCGCGCAAACGCTGGGCTGGTTCTGCGACCAGTTGTAGTCATAGGACAGCGGCAGGTGGAGCGTGCGGCTGCCGATGTAAGAGACCGAAGCCACCCAGTTGCCGGCGAACTGGTTTTCGTACACCAGGTTCCACGGCGTCATGTAGGTCGGTCGCATGTTGGACTTCAGGTTGACCCAGAACGCCTGGCCGGGGAAGAACGTGAAGCCGCCGGGGAATGGGTTCTGGTTCGTCTTGGAATTGGCGACGCAGCCGTTCGCGATGGAGTAGTTGAGCCACGGCTGCGAGAACGTGCCGCAACCGGCCGCCACGTTGATTTCGTTCACCACCGGCGGATTAGAGGTCAGCCGCTGGCTGTACCACGTCATCGTGGAGTCATAAAGGATGCCGTACCCGGCGCGAATCACCTGCTTGCCATTGCCGAACGGATCCCACGTGATTCCCACGCGCGGGCCGAAGTTCCCCCAGTGGTTAGCCGTGAAACCGGGCGGCACGCCCTTGTCGCCGTAGAACAGCATTCCGGCAGGCGCCGTGGGATACACCGAGCTGTGCACGTTGTTCTGAAAATCGGCCAGGTTGAACGAACTGCCGCGGTGGAAGTAGTCGTACGGCTGGATCGAAGGCTCCCAGCGCACGCCGGCGATCATCGTCAGTCTGGGCATGAGCCGGATGGTGTCCTGCGCATACAGCGAGAACATGCTCTGGCGATACGCCACCTGCTGTGCGCGGCTCTGATCCCAGGCGCTGTAGTTGCCGAGCAGGAAGTCGGCCAGTCCATCGCCGCTGACGCTGCCGCCGAAGGTGATGGTGCCGTTTTCGTTGTATCCGGTCAGCGTGTTGTTCTGCGTGTGCATGTACTCGCCGCCGATGGCGAAGTGATGCTTGCCGTGGATCCAGTCGACATCGTCGGCAAACTGCAACGTGTTCACGTTGAAGTGACCGGGTGCGCAAGTGCCGCAACCGACGCCGAAGTATCCGGTGATGCTCATCAGCAGGAAGTTCGGGATTGCGGGCACGATGTTCACGCCCAGCGTCGTGGGATTGATGTCACGCGGATCGACGCCACGGTTGTCGCGTCGGCGGGTGAAGGTGAAGTGGGCCGAGTTGAGCAGCGTGGGCGTGAGCGTGTAGTTGTCGCCCAGCACGAAGCTCTGCGCGCGCTCCCAATTGCCCGGCGTTCCCGTGTAGATGAGGTTGTTGATGCTGAAGGGCGGAGGCGAGGTGTACTGGTCGAACAGGTAGCGGCCGAAGAGGCTCTGCTTCGCGCTCCAGGCGTAGTCGACGCGTCCGACGATCTGGTCTTCGTTGTTGATCGTGGGCTGCGAATAGGTGATCTTGGCGCACGGATCGGACGAAACCGGAATGTAGCCGCCGGAAAACAGCTTCAGCGACGCGGCATCGAACTGCGACGTGCTCACCTGGTTGGGCTTGCCGCCGACGGTGGCGAACGGAGCCTTCAATGTTTTCGCCGTCGAACCCGTGCAACCGGCGCTGGTCAACGCGCTGAAGTCGCCGGCCAGAGCCGCCGCAGTCACGGTCTTGGCGGTGAGGTTGTTGGCTTGCGATTTCAGGCGCGTGCCCTGGTAACCGGAGAAGAAGAAGAGCTTGTCCTTAATGATGCGTCCGCCGATCGTGCCGCCGAACTGATTGCGACGCAGACCATCGCGCAGCGAACCGGCCGAGGTGAAGCCGCGCGGCTTGGCGTTGAAGATGCCGTCGCGGTCGAAGTCGAAGACGGTGCCGTGCAAAGTGTTCGTCCCGGACTTGGTGACCGCATTAACGACGCCGCCCGGATGCAAGCCGTTGCGAGCCGACACCGTGCTGGTTTCAACACTGAATTCCTGGAGCGCGTCCGGGAAGGGGAAGGGCAGGTTAACGCTGCCGAACGTATCGTTGTTGTCGCCGCCATCCAGCAGGTAGTTGGTGCCGTTGGTCTGGCCGCCGGCCACGGCGATGGTCACCGAACTGAAGAAGCTCTTGCTGCCGGTCGAATCGTTCTGAAGTGTCGCGCCGGATACGGTCGCGGGCATGGTGTAAATCAGCTGCGTGGCGAAGCGCCCGTTGAGGGGCAGATCGACCATGCGCTGCGAGTCCACCACGTTGGAGACGGAGGTGGTTTCCGTCTGCACCATGGCGCTCCCCGCGCTGACTTCCACCGTCTCGGAGACGGAGCCAACGTCGAGATTCGCGTTGATCGCGACGTGGTCGTTGACCTGCAACACGATGCCGGTCCGGATGTACGTCTTGAAGCCGGACTTCGAGACCTCCATCTTGTACGCGCCGAGCGGGAGGGATGGGAACGTGAACGTCCCCTCCGAGTCTGTCGTCGTGGAGTGAACCACTCCGCGATCGGTTTCGGTCATGCGCACCGTAGCATCGGGCAGAGCGGCGCCGGTCTGGTCACTGGCTCGACCGGAAACCTGGGCGACTGCCACCTGCTGCGCCAGCGCCTGACTCGAAAAGAAGGTGATGACCAACACAAAGGCCAACAAGGAGAGGGTTAGTCCGAACTTTCGCATTCCGTCCTCCACGGCGCTTGGTCGCGCCACGATACGGGCCGGGTCGCCGGGACGGGCGTATTCCCCGGATGAGCAGCGGGCATCTTTCAGCGCGTCGCTTCCCACGGTCAAGCAAATTTCGTATTTTGAAACGGTTTCGTTATGCGAAACATTTATTTCTGACTTGTTTCGCTAGAAGTCATCAATTGACCGAGCTTTCAGGCCAAACGGCAATTTCATGCCGGGTTATCCCGGAAATGGTAGGAAGTGCGTTGCGTTCCGCTATGCGAAACGAAATCGCGTGACGCGACAGCAGTGAGCTGGCTTATCTCGCAGCCAGGATTTCTCGCGACGCGCGGCGTCCGCTGGCGATAGCCCCGTGAACGGTGCCGATGTTCCCGGTTACATCGGTTGCTTCGCCGGCGAAGAAGAGCGTGTTTTCAAGCGGCTCGCCGAGCCGGCGCGGTGCGTCCGCTCCGCCGACGCAGACATAGCTATAGGCGCCGCGCGCAAACGGATCGGATTGCCAATCGTGGACGAAGGCACTGCGAACTTCGAGATCGATCGCCTCGCGGGCGATGGGAAGAACCTCCGCCAACGCAGTGAGCGCCTGCTCGACGATCTCGGTTTCCGGGAGTCCTGCCAGGCGCTGCGCGCTCGCCGCTGGCGCCCATCCGGTCAGGATTGGCGCGCGATCGGGAGAGTGGGTCCACCAAGTCGGAAACGTTGGGTGGTCGCTGAAGAGGAAGTGCATTCCCGAAAGCGTGCGGTTCGCGGCGGGCAACTGATCCCAGAAGCGGCCGGCGAAGCTGATGGTCACGCGGATCACTTCGCCCATCACGAGTTGCGAAAGCGGCTCGCGCTTGGCCGCAAGTGGTGGATCGAATGCGATCGCGCCCGGCGATCCCGGCTCCGCCTGGAGCACGCCGAGGGGAATCGTGATAAGCACGCGGGGCGCCTCGAAGTGGGAAGACGCATTTTCGGCGTCGACCTCGACATGGCCTCGGCGCCAGCGAACGCTTCGCACGACGGTCGACGTGCGTAGTTCGAGAAGGGAGCTTTTGGACTCGCGGAGCAGCGAACAGATGAGCGGCTGATATCCCTCGCGGACGCGGAAGGCTCGCATCCCATCGATCGCGTCTTCCGCCTCCGACTGGTGTACCAGCGACTGCACGCTGATGCGCGCCGGGTCGGCGGCATTGAATCCAGAAACGTACTGCAACGCGCGGCGGCGCACTTGGTCGGAGACGTTCCCGCCGCATTCGCGAAGAAAATCGTTGAAGGAGCGGTCGGGGTTGCGGCAGTCGTCCATCTTCTTAAGCAGGCGCTCGACATCTTCGAAGAAGTTGCACTCGTCGAGCCGTCCCTGCTCGGAGCACCAGTCGTCGCCTTCGCCTTCGTAAACCGGGACCGGCTGCGACGCCAGCAGCTCCCAGATTTCCGCCGGTTTGCCGTGGATGAACTCCGCGCCCAATTCCACGCTGTGGCCGGTGTTGGGATCGACGCGGGTCAAGACACGCCCGCCGCATTCGTCGCGCGCCTCGAGCAGCAGGACGCGCATGCCATGGCGCGTAAGATCGGCCGCCGCCGCCATGCCCGAGGCGCCGGCCCCGACGACGATCACGTCATACGTGTTTCCGGCCATCCCGAATGAGATGCGGCAAGCACCGAGCCGCGCTTTTCCCCAAATTGACCAGCCGCCACCACAAAACCTCTCAAATCACTGAAAACGGCGGCCGGCAAGCCTAACTTGGGAGTCACCTTGGTGGTAGAGGTTTCCGGCCAAAATCGGGCAATTGGTGGATTGACAGTCCTTTGGGTGGGAAGTACAGTCTCCACTTCCCCAAGCAGCTGTTCACATTGGCCTGCTGCCCGATTGTGCCGCCGGGAAATCTCTGCGCGCAGGTAGAGGATTGTATGAATCGTCGTTCTGGATCCGTTGTGGTTGCGCTTCGCATTTCCTTCGTCAGCGCCGTTGTGGCCCTGATCGCATTGTTCGTAGGAACGAGCTTCGCTCAGGAGCCCATACGCGCAAGAGCGCCGAAAGAGCCGAACCAGGCTGTGTCCGGCGAAACGCGTCCGCTGGCAATGCAGCCGACCGCCGAGATGTCGGAAGGCGACGCTGCGGAGCACCGCAACGAGTGGTTCTACGGCCAACGCGCGAAACCCTACGGCAAGATTCCCGCAGGCGTCCGCGAGCGTTCGCTGGAATTGCTGGATCAGCGCGAGACGGCGCGGCGCCACGCGATCCTGAATGGCACGATCCAGCCGGACGCGCTCTCCACCAGCGTATGGACGGCAATTGGCCCGCAACCCACGGCCACCACGCGGCTCTACACGTCCTCGTCAGGACGAGTGGAAGCGATCGCGGTTGACCCGCGCAGCGTGAGCACCGTTTACCTCGGAACTGCGCTTGGCGGCGTATGGAAGACGACGGACGGCGGCGCGCACTGGACAGCCTTGTTCGACCAGCAGAAGAGCATGGCGATTGGCGCGATCGCGATCGATCCCAGCGCCCCGGACACCGTTTACGTCGCTACCGGTGAGGGCGGCGCGCTGGCTGGCTTCGACACCTACTATGGCGCGGGCATCTTCAAGTCCACCAACGGCGGAACCTCGTGGACGCAAATTGGGACCAGCTTCATCGGACCGGCGGGCGGCACCAGTAATTTCTGCGGCGGTGCGTACATCAGCTCGCTCGCGGTCCAGCCGAACAATTCGCAAGTGCTGTTGGCAACCGCGTACTCGTGCACGGGCTTTGGCGTGTATCGCTCGACGGATGCGGGAAACACCTGGACCCTGGTGAAGCAGGGCCTGGCCTACGAGGTGAAGTTCGACCTTTCGACCCCCTCCGTGGCATACACGGCATTTGGTCTGTGGAATGTTCTCGGCATCAGCACCGGTCCGACCGGCTTCTACAAGTCCACCGATGGCGGCGCCACATGGAACGCCCTCAACGGCACCGGTGCGAATCTTTTCCCGACGACCAACGTTCAGCGAGTGACATTCTCGGTCGCAGCCTCGTCGCCGACCACGATTTACGCCGGCATGTCGCGCGCCGACAACACGCAGTCGATGGGCCTGTGGAAGACCACCGACGGCGGAGCGAACTGGCTAAAGCTCGCGGCAACCGGGTTAGGCGACTACTGCACGGACTTCAGCGGCACGACGGTCGTTTCAGCGCAGTGCTGGTTCGATAACGTGATTTCGGTTCACCCCAAGAATCCAAACGTTGTGTTCGTGGGCGGCGCCGAAAATCCCCGCGATGTTCCGGTGTTGGTCTCTACCGACGGCGGGAACACGTTCACGCGCGCTACGCCGACCAGCGGCGAAGGCCTGCACGCCGACAGCCACGCCCTCGTTTTCTCCAATGACGGCACGGTCCTTTATACCGGCGACGATGGCGGCATCTGGAGCACGACGAATACGGCGTCGTCGGCTCCCAGCTGGACGAACCTCAATGGCACGCTGAACATCACGCAGTTCTACCCCGGAATCGCTATCAATCCGAAAGACTCGACGTGGACGTTCGGCGGCACCCAGGACAACGGCACACAGCAATTCGCCAACGGGACCTGGGCATACTTCACCTGCGGCGACGGTGGCTGGAATGCGTGGGACTCCACGGGTGTCACGTTGTACGCCGCGTGCACCGGGAACCCAGCGATCATCAAAGCGTCCGTCGCGGGAGGGTCTTCGGTTCTATCGACTCCACTTGCGGGCGACGCTTCGCGGATGAACTTCGTGCCGCCCATGGTGCTTGGCGCCGATGACAAGTCGATCTACTGGGCCTCGTACCGGGTATGGCAGTCGCCGGACTCCGGTACGACGTGGAACGCGATCTCGCCAGACCTGACCACTGGTCCAAGCAACGGCGGCAGCATCATCTCGCTCGCGGCTTCGCCGGTGGATTCCAAGACCGTCTGGGCATTGACGACGGAGAACGGCTTTGCGTTCGCGCAGGTTTGGGTGACGCACAATGCGACATCGGGAACTGCCGCGACCTGGTCGAATGTGACGCCGACTTCCGGCTGGCCCGGCCGCTCCGCCTCCAGTGTGGTGGCGGACCCAACGAACGCGTCCATTGCGTACGTTACCTTCTCCGGCTTCAGCTTCGGTACCTCGGGCCAGCAGATCACAACCACCAAGGGACACGTCTTTAAGACTACGAACGGTGGAGCCAGCTGGGTCGACATCAGCGGCGACCTGGAGACTCTCAATACGCCGGTGAACACGATTGCGGTCGATCCTTCTGTCGCCAACACGTTGTACGCGGCGACGGACATCGGAGTGTTCGTCACGCGGAACGGCGGCACGAACTGGACCCAGCTCGGAACCGGGCTGCCGCGCGTCGTGGTGCTCGATGTGAAACTGCACAGCGCCAGCCGGACGCTCCGAGCCGCCACACACGGACGTGGAATGTGGGACATCTCGGTGTCGGCTTCCACGGCCGCGGGATCGCTCGGCTTCTCGCCGTCGTTCCTCACGTTCCTCAATCAGAACGCTTCCACCACGAGCGCCCCGCAGACGGTAACGGTGACAGCGTCCAATGGCGCGGTTGCGATCTCATCCATCACCAGCAGCACAGCGAACTTCGTGGTCAGCAACAACAACTGCATCACCACGGTCCAGAGCGGCGCCAGCTGTACCTTCCAGGTCAGCTTCGCGCCCGGCACGAACGGAGCGCAGACTGGAACCATCACCATCACCTCCAACGGGACGGGAAGCCCGCAGTCGTTCTCTGTCCAGGGTAACGGTGTCTTCACCGGCGGTGTTAACGTCACGCCGGAGACCGGCTGGTGGTGGGATTCGAGCCTGAACGGCACGGGATTCTTCATTGAGTACCGGCCCGCAGGCACGGGCGGCAGCGCGAGCGCCGGAGTCTTTGTCGGCGGCTTTATCTACGACAACTCTGGCAACGCGACTTGGATCATCACTCTGCCGTTCAACGGCGTGGGCACATTTACCTCGAGCGCCTCAGGCCTGACCTACAGCGGCAACTGGCTGCGGTGCACGAATGGACAAACGCTGACAGGGGTGTGGAAGCAGAACGCCTGCTCCGTCTACACGCCGGTCACGATCAACTTCACCAGTTCGACGACCGCAACCATGACGCGTCCCGACGGCACCACGATCAGCCTGGCGCGCTTCCTGTTCTCCGGCACCAAGACGCCGCAGGCGGGCAGCCCGCAGAGCGGATGGTGGTGGATCGATCCGGCGAGCCCGACCTATAACCCAGGTGCAGGTGGAACGGGCTACGGGATCGAGATCCAGGGGAACGCGGCGTTCATCGTGGCGTACGTCTACGATGGCGCGACCGGCAACCCGATCTGGAACCTGACCACCAGCGGCGCCACGCCGATGACCAATCCGACGGTTTACAGCGGAACGTGGCAGCTCTTCAACGGCGTGCCGCACTGGTGTACGTCGGCGAGTCCGGCGTGTACGCCCGACGGCTCGTACAGTACGACCAGCTCGAACGTGACGCCGGTGACGATCAACTTTACCGACGCCACGCATGCCACCATGACCATGGGCAGCACGGTCATCCCGATCACGAAGTTCAACAACTTCTAACATCCGCCACCGGCCCCGGTTTTCCGGGGCCGGTGGTACGCTTGAATCCGATGTTTCGCAAGCTCGCTGCCGGATGGTTGTTGACCTGCGCCTTCGCCGCGTTTGGCCAGATTGCACCCGAGTCGCACTTCGCCTCCGTTTTCGAGAATCCGCAAGTCACGGTTTACTCCATTGAACTTGCGCCGCGCAGCCGCGCGACCGTCTTCCAGGGAACGCACGACGTCATCTGGGTGGCGCTCGGCGACAGCTCGCTGACCTTCGCGCGCCGCGACCGCAACGACACCGTAGATCTGCGACCCGGCGACGTCCGCATCTTCCGCGAATTCGATCTGAAAACCGTGAGCAACGAACGCGCTGCCGCCGCGAGGGGAATCCTGATCCAGATCCGGGCGCGCGGCGAGATGCCGAATTGCGGCTGCAGCACGCCCGTCGAGCGATCGGTGTGCGGGTGCGGCGAAAGCGTCCACTTGCCGCCGCTGTGGGCCTTGAGTTTCGGACGGATCACCTTCGGGGGCACGACTCTGCAAGGCGGACAGGCGTTCCTTGGATCCAGCTATCGCGACGACATGCTCATGGTGGCAGTCAGCGATGTCGATCTCAAGGATGATGCCGCGGCGCAGCCGTCTGAGATCAAGCTTGCCGCGGGCGAAACCCATTGGTTCGCGGCCGGCGCCCACCAGTTCCGCAACCTGGCGAACGGCGCCGCGCGGTTCATCACCGTGGAGTTCTGAACTCCTACCGCGTGGGTGGCGGCAGCTTTGGAGCCGGCTCGGTGCGTGCGTTCAGCCGCCGCTGCATGTCGTTGATCAGAACGTTCCACATTTCAATCTCCAACTCGAACTGATGCTTGAGCGGCGTGAGTCCGGAATCGACGAAGGCGATGTTTCGCTGCATCTGCCCGACCAGCACGCGCATGTGCGCAAGATCTGCGCGCATCGCGTCGGCATCGGCGTCGGTCGCCGGTCGCGCCGGCTGAGCGGCCACGGGGTCCTGCGTTCGCGAGGGTGTCGCTGTGGTTTGAGCCGCGGCTGGAAAAGCTGTCGCCAGGATGAAACAAGCAAGCAGAGCTGACACACGAAGCATGGATGTCTCCCGCATTGGTCCAACGGCGCCGCAGCGCGCGTGGATCGCAATGGTAGTCTTGTTGACTCGGGAGGACGCATGAAGTTTCGCAATTTGGGTCGCACCGGCCTTAGCGTCTGCGACGTCTCGTACGGTCTGTGGGGCATGAGCGGGTGGAAGGATTCTGAGGACGCGCAGTCGCGTCAGTCGCTCCAACTCGCGGCAGACCTGGGCTGCAACTTCTATGACTCGGCATTCGCTTACGGCGACGGCAAGAGCGATGGCTTCTTCGGCGCGTTGCGAGACAACAACCGTGACAAGAAGCTGATCGGCGCGTCGAAAGTTCATCCTCTCAACGGCAAGTGGCCTGCCTCCGGTTCCTACCAGGAGACGTTTCCGGCGAAGCACGTCTTCGAGACCGCCGACCGTATCCGCAGGAGCTTCCGAGTCGATACCATCCATTTGCTCCAGTTCCACGTGTGGGACGACAGCTGGAGCGACGAGCCCGAGTTCCGCAGTACCGTCGAGAAACTGAAACGCGACAACATTGCGCGTTCATTCGGCCTAAGTCTGAACCGCTGGGAGCCGTGGAACGGATTGAAGGCGATCCGCACCGGACTGGTCGAGACCGTGCAGGTCATCTACAACATCTTCGACCAGGCGCCGGAAGATGAACTCTTCCCGTTGTGCCGCGAAATGAACATTGGCGTGATCGCGCGCGTTCCGCTCGACGAGGGCAGCTTCGGCGGCAAGCTTACGCTCGACAGCAAGTGGCCCGAGGGAGATTGGCGCAACAACTACTTCAATATGGGGAATCTGAAGGCCACGGTCGAGCGTATCGACAAGCTGAAGAAGGTCCTGCCGTCGGGCATGACCCTGCCCGAGATGGCGATACGCTTCATCTTGTCGAATCGAGACGTGAGTACGACGATCGCGGGGATGCGCAAGCCCGAACATGTGCGCGCGAACCTCGCATTCAGCGACGCGGGCCCGCTGGACGCCGCACTGGTCGCCGAGTTGAAGAAGCATCGTTGGGACCGCAAGCCCAAGCCGTGGTCGGCGTAAAACCGCGAGCGCGATTTTGAAATCTGAAACTTGGGCGCAGGCGCTTGACATCCCTGCCTCAGCATTGAGGATGGAATGTTTCCGTTAACGCATTCATCAGGAGAGATCATGCGAGATCGTCGAGATTTCATGAAGTACGTTGGCGCGGGGCTGGTTGCCGCGCCCGTCGTCGCCGCGGAACCGACCTGGGCACTTCAAACTACCCCACAAGCGGCTGCAACCACGCCAGCAGGTCCCGACGTCTTCGACGTCCGCAAATTCGGCGCCATCGGCGACGGCAAGACGGTCGACACGCCCGCGATCAATAAGGCCATCGAAGCGGCCGCGGCTGCGGGCGGCGGCACGGTTGTATTTCCCACCGGCATCTACGCCTGCTACTCGATCCACCTGAAAACGAAAGTTGCGCTGTACATCAGCCAGGGCGCCATCATCCTTGCCGCGCCGACGCCGGTCGACGGAACCACGACAGGAGGCTACGACGCGGCCGAGCCGAATCCCGACGCGCACGATTACCAGGACTTCGGGCACACGCACTGGCACAACAGCCTGATGTGGGGCGAAGGACTGCACGACGTCACCATCTTCGGCCCCGGACTGATCTGGGGCAGGGGACTGAGCCGGGGCACGCGAAGCGACAACCTGCCGCGCGCGGAAGCGCCGGGCGTCGGCAACAAGGCCATCGCGCTGAAGAACTGCCGCAATGTCGTCATGCGTGACTTCTCCATCCTCCAGGGCGGGCACTTTGCCATCCTTGCGACCGGCGTCGACAACTGGACTTGCGACGGCCTCAAGATTGACACCAATCGTGACGGCATCGACTTCGACTGCTGCAAGAACGTCCGCGTCTCGAACCTGACCGTCAATTCGCCGTGGGACGACGGCATCTGCCCGAAGAGTTCCTTCGGCCTCGGTTATGCGCGCGCCACCGAGAATGTGACCATCACCAACTGCCAGGTCAGCGGATCGTATGAACTCGGCACGCTGCTCGACGGGACGTTCAAGAAGTTCGCGCCCGACTTCCGCGTGCCGCGTACCGGGCGCATCAAGTTCGGGACGGAATCAAACGGCGGGTTCAAGAACATCACCGTGTCGAACTGCATCTTCGACGGATGCAATGGCATAGCGCTCGAATCGGTGGACGGCGCGCTGCTGGAAGACGTGGCCTTCACCAACATCACCATGCGCGATTGCACGCGCGCACCGCTCTTCCTGCGCCTCGGCGCACGCATGCGCGGGCCGCAGGGCGTTCCAGTCGGAACCCTGAAGCGAATCATCCTCAGCAACATCGTCAGCTACAACTCCGACTCCCGGCTGTCGGCAATTCTCGCCGGAATCCCGGGACACAGGATCGAGGACGTGAAGATCCACGACGTCTACCTGCACCACCAGGGCGGCGGCACGGCGGAGATGGCGGCGCTCAAGCCGGAAGAATTTGCGGACAAGTATCCGGAGCCGACGATGTTTGGCAACATGCCGGCCAACGGGTTCTTCATCCGCCACGTGAAGAACCTCGAGATGTCGAACGTGGATGTCGCGTTCGAGAAGCCCGACGCGCGCCCTGCCTTCGTTCTGGAAGACGTGGACGGCGGCGACTTCTTCCGCATAAAGACCGCGAATGCGCCCGGTTCGATCATGTCGATGAAGAACGTGGGAAACTTCCGCGCGCTGGCGTGCCGAGGCATCAAGGACGGCGAGAACCCGCACATCGAACAGACCGTACTGTAACGCCGCGCTTTGCCCGCGCCCCAAGTCCAGCGGCAGCGCGGGGACGGCGGGTCGTCGTAGAATGAAGCTCGGCCGTCGCCCGCGGAGAGGTGCGTGAGTGGTTGAAACGGGCGGTCTTGAAAACCGCTGTGCCCGAAAGGGTACCGGGGGTTCGAATCCCTCCCTCTCCGCCAGTACCCTTGGCTCTCCCACCCACGCCCCAGCGAGTGAATAGCCAGGGCGTGGGTCATTCGCTCTCACGCCTACGCAAGTATCACCGCGCGATCAGTGCCTCTCTTTTTGTTCTGTTGCTGGAGCGGCTTGTGCGGGGTAGTACAGCTCGGCGCTGGCGCTGGGCCCGGTACCGGGTATCTCACCGCCGACGATCAGGACGCGGCCATCGTTGAGAAGCGTCGCGGTGTGAGCGTAGCGCCCGGTGCTCATATTGCCGGTCGACGAAAATGTCCCGCTCTTCGGATCGTAAAGCGCGGCACTGGTTTCCAAGCCGTGGCCGAGTCCACCCGTCACCAAGACAGTTCCGTCCTGAAGAAGAGTGTGGGTGAACAAAACCTTGGCAACCGGCATTGCGCCGTTTGGCTTTATGCCGTTGTTGGAGGGATCGAACAGCCAGGTTGTGGGATTGAAATTACCTGTGTCACAACCTTGAGACGAGCAGGACGAGTCTTCCAACCCGGCGAGCAAGACAAGACCAGAGTTCAGGAGAGTGAGAGTCGAGCCGCCCGCGATGTCGGTGGCTCCTGAGGGGAAGATCGGACTGGCCAAGGTGTACTCGCCGGTCGCCGGATCGAAGATTTCGAGTTGGGCCGATCCCGGAGGGCCGTAATACGCCGGGTTATCGACAAGCAGGACTTTGCCGTCGGCGAGTTGGGTCGCAGACGGGCACTGAAAGAATTCGTGGCTGTTCGAGGTATTAGCCGCAGTAAACGTCTGTGCCTCGGGGTCATAGATTTCGGCAGTCACTACGTTCGACGAGCCCCCGAGAATCAGGACCTTTCCGTTCGACAGCGGGAATCCCTTAACACACGGATGCGCCGCAAGCAGGTTCGCGGTTGCCGTGAACGTGCCGCTGGCAGGATCGTAGATCTCCGCGGATGAAACGGGACTCGGCGGACAGCCGGCACCCCCCAGGCAGACGTCTCCACCAGCAAGAAGCACGCGGCCATCTCGCAAAGGCACGGCGGCTTGGCTGGACCTCGCGACGGTCAGGTTGCCGGTTGCGGAAAACGCGCCAGTGGCGGGATCGTAGATTTCGGCTGTGTTAAGTGCCTTCTCGACCGTAGATCCCCCGGCGAATAACACCCGGCCATCGCGCAGCAAAGTTGCGGTATAGCCGATCCGGGCGGTCGTCATGCTGCCCGTGTTGATAAAGGTTCCTGGCTTGGCTTCGGGCAGAACGGTTACCGGCACAGAACCGTCCACTTCAATCAAGGGGTCGCCGTAGGCGTCCTTGTCGTCCGTCTCGCCGGTCAAAACAATGTGAAACGTCCCAGGGGTAGACGGAGCGGTGTAGGCGATTTGTCTCGGATTACTCCCAGTGGCGGCGATTGTCCCGCCGTCCGGGCCTTCCTTGACCGCCCAATGCCATGTCCATCCAATTGTCGAAGTGTTGAAACCCACGGCTTCAAAGCCAATCGTGCCATTCACCAGCACATTAGCCGCATGGGGCAGGATGTCTGCCGAGGGGATTGGGGCATTGACAACAACTGTAGCCACGCCAGATCTCGACGGGTCAGCCTGGCTCGTGGCAACGACCGTGAACGTGCTCGGATTGTGTGCCAGGCTCCGAGGCGCAGTGTAGAGCCCCGCATTGGTGATGGTGCCGCCGTCTGACGGCTGCACGGACCAGTTGACCGCCTTGTTTGTCGTACCGGTGACCGTTGCAAAGAACATTATGCCGCCGCCCGGAACGGTCTGGGTGGAAGCCGGTGAGACCGTGATGATGATGCTGCTCGGTTCCGGCGTCGTCGCCGGCGAGACGGTCTTTGTGGTGGTACCAGCCGCTCCACTACAGCCGGCGTTACCCAGAGCAATGAGCACTGCGGCGCAGCAGAGAATCGTGGAACCAGGGATCCGATGACTTTTCACAACATGCTTCTTCATGGCTTCGCCTCCAAACTTCACGCTTTTGACCCTCATCCCGAGCAAACTGGACCCTGTCGCCACATCCCCGCAATGGACGGGTCATCCTCTTTTCCTCCCCGTGCAAGTTATTGATAAGTAATAATTTACGGGAGTGACGAAAATCGCCCAAAACGGGAAACAGTGGTAGACTCTGAGCGCTTTCGGGGGCAGCGCGGAGAAGAATGAACGTCACGGAGAAGGAGACCCCGGTCTTCCGATTCGAGTCCTATACCGCCGACTTGCGGTCAGGAGAGTTGCGCAAGTTCGGGACGCGGATTCCCCTCCAGATCCAACCGTTTCAAATCCTCTCGGTCTTCCTGGAAAAGCCCAACGAACTGGTCACTCGCGAAGAGCTCCAGCGGAAGCTCTGGCCCTCCGATACGTTCGTGGACTTCGACCACGGGCTGAACAAGGCAATCAACAAGCTGCGCGACGCGCTGTGCGATACGGCCGAAGAGCCACGTTTCATTCAGACCGTGCCAAGACGCGGCTACCGTTTCGTCGCGCCAGTGGTCGTCGAGAATCCGCCCGTCATCGACATCAAGCGGGAAGCGCCGGAAATCGTTCCCGAGCCTCGAGTCGTTCCGGTGCCGGCTCCCACAAAGGCAAGGCACTATTGGGTCTGGGGTCTGGCATTGGTCGCGGTGGTCGCCGCTTCCATTGGTTTCTGGGTGTCCCGCCCCACACCGACTGCGGGGTCACCTACGCTGGCGGTGATGCCGCTGGCGACGCCAGCGGCGAGCGGCGACTACGACATCGCCGACGGTATGACGGACGGGCTGATTAACGATTTGTCCTACGTGCCAGGGTTGAAGGTCATTTCACATGCGTCCGTCTTCCAGTACCGCAACAAGGTGGTGGATGCTCCCGCCGCCGGACGGAAGCTCGGAGCGTCCGCCGTCCTCACCGGAAGAGCGGAGCAAGCGGGAAGCACGCTGCTCGTCGTCGTCGAACTCATCTCCACGAAGGACGGCAGCCACATCTGGGGACAGCAGTACACCCGAAACGTGTCCGAACGCGGCTCGCTGCAGCGGGAAATCGCCGCATCCGTCGGCGATGCGCTGAGCGTGAAGCTCACCAGCGATGACAGCGGTCGGAAGGCGCATCCTGTGGTCGACGACGAGGCGCAGCAGCTCTACCTCAACGGGCGCTATTACTTCTTCAAGCAAACTCCGGAAGATGTTTCGAAAGCGCGAGACCTGTTCCGAAAAGCGATCGATCGCGATCCCACTTACGCGCTCGCTTGGGCGGCTCTGGGGGACAGCTATGACTGGATGGCGACCGAAGGCTTCCAACCGCTCGACGAAGTCCTGGGTCAGTCGCAACAGGCGAAGCAGAAGGCGAACGAGCTAGATCCTTTCCGCGCCGAAGTCCACTCCAGCCTTGCTGCCCTCAACATGGTCCAGTGGCGGTGGCCGCAGGCTGAGGTGGAATTCCAGCGCGGGCTGGCGATCAATCCCAACGATGCTCCGGGACACGGGTTGTACTCGATCTACCTGCGAACCATGAAGCGATTTCCCGAGGCCCTGCAACAAGCGACGGCGGTTACTGAGCTCGATCCGCTATCGATGCCGGCCAAGTCGAACCTCGCCTTGACTTATTACTATGCCCGCCAATACGACGCCGCGGCCCGACAGTACCGTTTGATTGTGAAGGAATTTCCGAACGCGGCCGGCGCGCATGCCGGACTCGCATCGGTGCTGCTGCACATGGGGAAAGAGAACGAGGCCGTCGGCGAGTGGGCGCAGGCGTTGGTTCTGGCCGGCGACGGACCCTCAGCCGAGAACCTACGCCGCGCGTATGCCCGCGGCGGCTTGGCGGCAGCCCGTGCGGCGGTGCTTCAGGATGAGATCAACGATCTGAAACAGGCGGCCGGCGAAAGTTACGTTTCACCAGTCGAGTTTGCTTATCGTTACGCGCTGTTGAACGATAAGGACAACGCGTTTCTGTGGCTGGAAAAAGCATATTCCGACCGATCGCCACAGCTCTTCAATCTGAATGTTGACCCAGACTACGACAGTTTGCGCGATGACCCTCGATTCGCGGAACTTCTAACCCGGCTGCACGTGCCGGCTTAACGAACGGTGATCAGACGTGCCAGGGCCCGATGGATATGGAAAGGAATGCAATATGAGGTTAGCTTCGAAAATCGCGTTTCTGGTTTTGACGACCGCGGTTGCGGCATCCGCATGCGGCGACAAACTCCTCCACCTCAGCCGGATTCACCGCTTTCACGCGCTGGCCAGCAACGGCTCGGTCATCCTCTTTGCCAGGCCGAATTCGCTTCTTGAAAACGCTGCCAGCTTCCACTTGGAGAGAGCATTCAAGGATGAAGGGCTCAGCCTTCGGCTGGTCAGAACGGATCGTGAACTCGAGGAAGCGATCGAGTCCGGAAAAGTCGATGTTGTTATCGTCGACATTGCCGACCGCGATGTGGTTCGTAGAGTGACTTCCTCGGCGCCGGTGCTGGTTGTGCCGGTGATCGCGAAGGGTGATGCCAACGGAGAAGCCGATGCAAAGCACTTCTCCGCCGTGATCAAGACTCCCGCCAAGTCGGGCAAGTTCGTTGACGCTGTCGACCGCGCCGTCGGCGCACAGTCGGAACAGCGGGAGCCAAGGGCGCGGTTCCGGTAAGTTGGCACGGAACATGTCAGACGGTCGCATAGAACGGTTTGCGATTCTGGTCCTGGCACTGCTGCTGGGGGCGTTCACGAGACCCGCCACAGCGCAGGCCTGGACCCCAAGACAAGGCGAAGGCTATGTCTCGGTCGCGTTTGGCGACGACTTCGTAAGAGATCATCTCTTATCCAATGGCGATCACCAGGATCTCGGCCACATTCGGAGCCTCATCCTTGCCCAGTCAATCGAGTATGGCGTGACGGACCGGCTGGCGGCGGAGATTACGCTTCCTATCGTCGCTTCGAAGTACCTCGGCACGCGTCCTCATCAGCTTCCCATTGACAATGGGAACTATCACGGTGGGACGCAGGATCTTGCGGTGGGAGTGCGATACAGCGTTCAAAGGCGGCCATTTGCTTTGACTCCCTTCGTGACACTGACAGTGCCAAGCCGCGACTACACCTACTACGCGCATTCCGCCGTCGGGCTGAACATGCGCACGCTGGCATTCGGAGTGGCTCTCGGCAGGGAGTTCGAAAGCGGGCTTCCCAATACATATTTCCAGTCCACCTACTCCTACAGCATTGTCGAACGGGTGAACGGAATCCGGCCGAACCGTAACAACATCAGCCTCGAAGGAGGGTATTTCCTGGGCCGGCGCTTCACAGTCCGGGCCCTGACGGATGCACTGATCTCGCACGGCGGATTGAATGTCCCTGAAGATTTTCCAGAGTTGGAACACTCTCCGCCGACGGACGATGAGCACTTCCACCACCACGACCAGACCGCCAACGCCAAGCACTTCAACCTCGGCGGCGAACTCAGTGTCGCCCTGGGACCACGCTGGGAGGTATTCGGCGGTTTGACCCACACCCTCTGGGGCGAGAACGAACATGCCACGCGATTCGGCGTGAGCATGGGCGTGAGTCGAAGCTTCACCACTCCATGGGCGAAACAGCGCTCATTCCATGCCTCTTCAACAGCGGCTTCCGCAAACGACCGATAGTGACGGAAGTCGCAAATGCCTGCAGGGAGAAATCTCCGGCAGCGAACGCCGAGGATTACTCAACTTGCTGCGCGCAATAGTTTCGGCAATGGCCGTGTCTGCACTGTTGCTAATCGGGCTGGCCGGAAACGTCTACGCCCAAGCATGGTTGCCTGCCAAGGGCGAGGGCACATTCACCACCGGCTATAACTATCTCGCGTTCGACGGACACTTCCGCAGCGACGGAAGCCGCACGCCGGAAGCAGCGTCGAGGGCGCAGAGCGTGTCTTTCGATCTGGAGTACGGAGTCACTTCGCGATTTGCTTTCACTGTCTCGCTGCCGATCGTGGCGGCACGATACGCCAGCAATAATCCGCCGCCGTCCGCGTTGCGGGATTTGTTCGGGCAAGCGGTTCAGGCTGTGGGGCCCAAGTTTTACAAACACGGATTCCTCGACGATCTGCACTATCACGGCACCGTGCAAGATCTACATTTCAACGCGCGCTACAACATCAGCGCGCGGCCGGTGGTCATCACGCCATTTGTCGAAGTGGTTGTGCCGAGTCATGACTATGCGTATGTGGGAGAAGCGGCGCCGGGAAGGAACTTGTGGGAGTTCCAGTTCGGAGCCAACGTGGGGAAGCAACTTGATTTCCTGCTTCGCAACTCCTATGCGCACGCTCAGTTCGCGTTTGCGATTCCTGAGCAGTCACTGAACGTGCGCACGAGTCGCGCGAACCTGGCGCTGGAATATGGCTATTCGCCGACGAAGCGGCTGGCCTTGCATGGCTTTGGGGACTGGCAGCACACGTTCCAGGGTCTGCACTTTCCGGCTGACCTGACCACTCCCGAACTGGCTCTGACGCACGAGCGGCTTCTGAAAGCGAACTACTGGCACCTCGGCGGCGGCGCTTCGTACATGTTGACGCCTAAGACCGAGGTCGGGGCGGACGTGGTCACTTTTCTTTCAGGAAGCGATACGCACTACGGCACCGGTGTGAGCGTGCGGATCACGCGTAGTTTTTCGCTTCGCTCAGGCAGATCGCGTCCTCGTCCGATTCCGTAGTGCGCACCGGGTTCTTTGTCGAGCTATTGGAAGAACTCAGTGAACGCAGTCGCGCTGGCTGCGTTTCCCGGAAAGCTGCTCGCTCCGAGCGCTTGCAACGCGAATCGCAGGACCGACGGATGCTGCAACAACGTTCCCGACTGAAATCCCTGTTTTACCCGCGTTCCGAGAAGAAGCATAGCGATGTGCCCGCCGCCGTTGGCCGTGTCGGACTCGACGGCTTCGTCCCATACCACCACGATCACGCCGGACTGCTGGAACGACGTGCTCGACATCAACGTGCCGATCGCATTGTGGAGGAAGTTGTCGGCAGCGATGATTTTGGTAGCGTTGGAGCAGGTAGTCGTTCCGTCCGGGCATTCGCCGCCGCTGTTCGCATCATCCGGCACGATGAACATGAAGTTCGGGAGATTATTGGCGCCCGCGTCCACGCCGAGCTGCGAAAAGTTGACGACGTTCTGCTGTTGCGAGCTGCTGTTCACCACGTCCGACAGGTAGGCAAACGGATTGTGATGCTTGACGTACGGCGGCACATCAAGGCCCATGTAGCCGGTCGAGGGCAGGCTCTGGAAGTATCCCTTCCACGACTTGCCCGCCGATGCGAGCGAGCGCACGACGTTATTTACGTCCTGCACCGGGCTGGCATCCTGCGTGACAAGAGTTTGACCGGTTGTCAGCGCGAAGTAGTTCGGCAACGACGGATGCGCGCTGGCGAAATAATTCGTGGCGAGCGCGCCTTGCTTGATTTCGCTGTTGAAGAACGGCATGGAGCTGCTGCCCACCACCGTGCTGAAGCTCTGGTTCTCCAGCATGATCACGGCGACGTGTTGCACCGACGGCAGCGACGCACTGGTTGTGCCGGCGGTACCCGGTGTGGCTGACGTGGAACCAACGGTACGCGAGGTCCCGCAACCAGCGAGGGTGAACAAGACAAGAACGATACCGACGAACGAAGCGAGGCGAATGCGGCGAGTCCCGGACATAATCACATCCGATGACAAGTTGCTCGCCAGAGCTGCCACTGAATCGAGAGACTCTGGATTTTGTGGCATCCCTTTGTCTCGCACGCGAGTTCATCCAGAGCTGCTGGAATCCGCTCTAGAAGCGGAGTTCCTGCTGTTTACCAAAGCGTAAACGGACAACTTGAGCAGCTGAAGCTTTCATCCATTCCTCAGCAGTTTGGGTTTCTGGCCGACGTACTGGCGGACGATGCGGAGACGCATCGGCGACATGGCCGGAGACAAGGCAGCTTCGCTGCCGCACGAGGAACTGGCGTGGCACAAGATGTTAGCGAGATGGCGAAGCTGTGCTCCCAGCCACTCTTGATCACCCCATCAGAACCATCGACTCGTCCCGTTCCCGGATTGCAGCCGAGCACAGCGTTGGTGGAAGAGGCCTGGATACCGCGCTGGTACGTGGCCTCCACACGATCGCGCCACGAACGCACGGTGCAGGAGCAGCTGGCCTCGCGCTCGATCGAATGCTATCTACCTCTTTATTCGTCCGTGCGGCAGTGGCATGACCGGAAGAAGGAGATCATGCTGCCCGCTTTTCCCGGATACATCTTTGTTCGCGTGCCATTCGCGCAGCGCGTGAGCGTGCTGTCGGTGCCCGGCGTGACCCGGCTCGTCACGTTCGGCAGCAAGCCTGCCAGCCTGCCGGATGACGAAGTCGACCGCTGGCGCACGGCACTGGCGCTTCGCAAGTGCGAGCCGCATCCCTACCTCGCCGCGGGGGCGCGCGTTCGGATTGTCTCCGGGCCATTACGCGGATTGTGTGGCGTGGTGATGCGGGGGCAAGGGCTGCGCATCGTCATTTCGGTGGATTGTCTCAGCAGGTCAATCTCGGTCGAGCTTCAGGAATCCGATCTCCGTCCCGAATAGCAGGAAAGCCATGTTTCTCACCTACTACGGATTGAACGAACAGCCTTTCGGAGTGACGCCGGATCCGCGCTTCCTCTACTTCGGCGAGGTCCATCGCGAAGCGCTGGCTTCGCTGGTGTACGGCATCGAGGCGGGATTGGGATTCGCGTCGTTGATTGCGGAGCCGGGTACGGGCAAAACGACGCTTCTCTATTACCTTCTGACGCGTTATCGGGCGTCGGCGCGAACGGCGTTCATCTTCGAGTCGCAGTGCACGTCGCACGAGCTGCTACGGAACCTGGCGCTCGAGTTTGGGATCGGGGATCCTGGCGGGGACAGGCTCGGAACGCTGAACTGCCTTAAGGAATTCCTGGCGCAGCAGGCGCGCGCGCGCCGCCGCGTCATCCTGGTGCTCGACGAAGCGCAGAATTTCGACGATACGGTCCTGGAAACCGTCCGGCTGCTTTCGAATTTCGAAACCGCCGGGTCAAAACTGCTGCACATCATCCTCTCCGGCCAGCCGCAGTTGGCGGAGAAACTCTCGCGTCCACAGTTGTTGAACGTGCGGCAGCGTATCAGCATCGCCGGGCGGCTGCGTCCATTCCCGCCGATGGACGTCGTGAAGTATGTGGCGCATCGGTTGAGCGTCGCCGGCTATCGCGGTCCGGAGCTCTTCACGCCGGCTGCGCTCGAATCGATCGCGCGCCTCAGCGGTGGCGTGCCGCGCGAAATCAACCGCTTGTGCTTCGGTGCGATGTCGCTGGGGTTCGCCTTACAGCGCCGCTTGATCGACGCCGACATGCTGCGCGAAGTCGCGAACGATTTCGATTTCTCCGCGCTTCTCAGGGCGGAGCCGGCACGGTACGACTTGGCGATTCCTTCCAGCGAGGAACTTGGACGCGAGTTTGCCGAGGCGCTTGCGCGCGCGCAGGAGTCCGCGGCCGCGGAACAACGCGCGAAGGCACAATCGGCGGCAACGGCGGCACCTTCTGCGGCGCCGGTGGTTGCTGCCACTCCGCCTCCTGCGACGGCCGCAACGCCGCAGGCGCGGCCTGAGCGTAGAGGAATTCAAGCACCGATTTCCAAGCCCGCAACGAATTCCGCGGTTGCGAAGTCGCGCTCCGGGCGTCCGTTAGCAGCGCCTGTGCAGTATCCGCCGTCGGACGTCATGCCCTTGCAGTCGTGGATCGCTCGGGACGCAAGTCGCAACAGCCGGCTCAAGTCGGCGCTGATTGCCGGCGTACTGGCGCTGCTTGCGCTGGCGGCCATGGGAACGCAACTGCTGCCCACTGCGCCCGCAGCTCAACCAGCAGCGGCCGCAGCTTCGCTCACGTCCGCACAGACGGCAACTTCGCAGACTGCCGGCGCGCGTCCGGTAGCAGCACAATCTCAGCCGCAACGACGTGCGAAGCGCGCAACGAATCCATCCAGCCGAGGAATCGAATGAAATCCGTGTTGATGTTGATCATGATCGGAACCTTGTCGCTTGCGATGCAGGCACAGCAGGCGCCCGCCGCGCCGGCCAGCGGCTTCAACGATCGCGCGCCGCGATACGAGCTTGTCCCTGGCGACACGTTGAATCTTCACTTCGAGTTCAGCCCTGAGTTTGACCAGAACGCCGTGCCGGTTCAGCCCGATGGTTTCGTCAGCCTGAAGGGTATCGGTGACGTGCAACTGTCAGGCAAGACGCTGCCCGAAGTCCGCCAGACGCTGCTCCAGTCTTACGCGAAGATCCTGAAGCAACCGGAAATCAACGTGACACTCCAGGACTTCAGCAAACCGTACTTCGTCGCGGCCGGATACTTCGCCAAGCCGGGCAAGTACGACCTGCGCGGCCCGACAACGCTGACCGAGGCGGTGGCAATGGCCGGCGGTTTCCGCGACGGCGCCAAACACTCGCAGGTGTGGGTGTTCCATCGCTTACGCGACGGCACCGTGCAGAGCAAGAAAGTGGACGTCAAGCGCATGCTGGCCAAGGCAAACCTCAGCGAAGACGTTTCGTTGCAACCCGGCGACACCATTTACGTGCCCCAAAGCGTTTTGTCGAAGCTCGAAGGCTTCGTCATTCCGCGTCCGAACATCTCGATGATGCCGCAGATCCCCTAGGAGATCGATATGCACGAACCCAACATACTGCTGTTGCCGGGCCGCAGAGCGCCGTCGTCCTCGTGGACGCCGCGCGCGTTGCTGACCATCCTGTTCCGGCGCAAGCGAGTCTTCGCGCTCGCCTTCTGCGCCGTGCTTGCGCCCGTCATGCTCGCCATCCTGGTTCTGCCTCCTGCGTACGAATCGCAGACCAAGATCCTGGTGGAGCGCCGCCGGTTCGATCCTGTCATCACTTCGAGCGTCGAGCACCAGGGCGCCGGCGCGGACATGTCGCAACTGACGAAACTCGACGAGCAGGACATCGACTCGGAAATCGATCTGCTCACCGGCAATGATGTGCTTTCGCAAGTCGTCGAGAGGACTGGGCTGTGGAATCGATCGCCGAAGTGGCGCGAGATGATTCCCATTCCGCACAGTCCGAAGGAGACGCGGGTCGCTAAAGCCGTGCAGCAACTCCGCAAGGACCTTCATGTCGATCCGCCAAACAAATCCAACGTTGTGACGGTCAGTTATCAATCGAAGGATCCGCAGCTCGCGGCGCAGGTGCTGCGCGTGCTCTCGCAGGTTTACATGGAGAAGCACCTCGACGTGCACCGCCCGGCCGGCAGCACCGAGTTCTTCGCCAAGGAAGTCGAGAAGAACCGGAAGACGATGGAGGATGCCGAGGCGAAGCTGGCAGCGTTCACGCAGCAGGAAGGTGTTGTTTCCGCTGACCAGGAGAGCCATTCGCTGCTCGACAAGATTGCGGCTTTCGACTCATCGCTGCACACCACGCAGGCGCAGATCCAGGCAACGCAGCAGAAGATGGCGAATTTGCAGCAGCAGCTGAAGCACGCTTCGCCGCGCATCACCACCCAGGTAAAGACGTCGTCCACGCTGCTCGAAAATCTGAAGAACACGCTTTACACACTGGAGCTCAAGCGCTCCGAGCTGCTCACGAAGTATCAGCCGACTTATCGGGCCGTGCAGGATGTCGATCAGCAAATCGCCGACACGCGCACCGCGATCGCCGATGCGGAGAAGAACCTGACGGCGGAACAGACCACCGATCAGGATCCGGTCTATGGGTGGTTGAAATCGCAGATGGCGCAAGCCTCGGCGGAGCTGACGGCATTGCGGGCGACGGAGCGCGACACGCAGCGTACGCTCGCGCAATACCGGCAACAGGCTGTGCGGTTGGAGTCACTCGGTAATCAGCAGCAGGACCTGCAACGTACCGAGAAGGCCGCGGAAGAGGCTTACACCGAGTCAATGCGCAAGCAGAACGAGGCACGGCTGTCGGAAGCTCTCGATCGCGCGCAGATCACAAACGTGCAGGTTGCCGAAGCCGCTGCTGTACCCGTGCTGCCGCTGATGCCGTGGCATATCAAGCTGGCCCTGGGAATTGTGCTGGCGCTGTTCGTAGCTCTGGCTTCGGCATTCCTGGCTGACTACTGGGATCCATCGTTCCGTACGCCCTTGGAAGTGGAAGCGCTGCTCGACGTGCCGGTGCTGGCGGCCATTCCGCATCCGGACGCGCTTT
>Ga0157369_10001719_pt1 | contig 26668 bp, 17 predicted proteins | sample C25metaG_FD_113461 | JGI IMG/M metagenome (GOLD analysis project Ga0157369, IMG submission 113461) | Corn rhizosphere microbial communities from Kellogg Biological Station, Michigan, USA - C2-5 metaG | ecosystem: Host-associated > Plants > Roots > Rhizosphere > Soil | place: USA: Michigan... | reverse complement strand
GCCAAGATCGCTTCACGCAGGCGCATACCGGTCTCCCGAGCAAGGAGCACAATGGCACTCACCCTCTCCTGCTGACGATCTGACAGCGCTTGCGCAATCAGCTTGACCTGCACACGGTCTTGGCCTTGTGGCGCCTCACTACGCACGCTTGAGCGCTGCAAGCCAAGCGCCTTGCTCGGACTCGGAATTTTGACGTATTGATCACCGCGCAACGCAGCCATCGTTCGGTTCACGCTGGACAGTCGGTTCTGCGCGGTGGCAATGCCGACGTTGCCCTGATCAACCTGCTCCCGCACGTGGACGGCGTACCGCATTAGGACTTCGCGGTCGATCTGTCGCGCATCATTGAGCCTCGGCCCTTCCTCGGATAGACACCAACGCACGAAGGCCTGCCAGCGATCACTATGAGCTTTGACGGTAGCAAAATGGCCGTCGCCAAACAGGTCTTTCAGTGCCTGCGGTCCGGCATAGCTGAGCTGGCGACCGAAGCCGAAATTGCGCCCAACTCGCTTACCGACCCGAGCCATTTTTCTGTTCCTGATCGGCTGCTGCGAGATCATGCAAAAGGGCCCGCCAGTGCGCACTTACAATCGCGAACTGAGCCCAATCAGTCGGGCGAAAACACAGCGTGTTGTCGGTGACGTAAAGATGCGCGCCCTGCCCTTCCAACCATTGGATAATGGAGGTCGTCGAGGTGATAGTTCTATGGAGGGTGGCGACGCCGGCGACACCGGCGACAACCCTTGCCTTGCCTGCCTTTGAGCGTGGCGACAAAGTGGCGACAGTACCGGCGACAAATCGCACTTTCGGCTCCTTTTGGCGTTGAGCCAGATGGTTGCGCAGCGCTTCATCAAGATTGAACATGGCGCACCTCGAAGGTGTGGCCGTCGGAAATCAACCACTGATGATCAATCAACTCGACCAGCAGCTTTGCGGCATGACGACTGCTCTTGCGGGCAAAGCGGGGACCGTTGCGATTCAGATCTCGAATACTGAAGCGTTTCCAATCCTTGACCTGCAGCCAACGCAACAGCCGGTCCGCCTCTTCTTTTACCCGGCACACCGGCTCCTGCTCGGTCAGGCGCTGGATCTCGGTGAGGTAGTAGCCAACTAAGGCCGAGGCCCGCTGGATATGGTCGACCTCCACGACACTGCTCTCCTCCACAACTGCAAGAATGCCGGCGACGCGCAGCAGGTTATCGGCGGCCTTTGATCCGCTGGGCCGTACGCTGGCCAGCTCGCCAAACTCCCCCAGTTGAGCTTCGATAGCATCATGCAAATCAATCCAGCGACGACGCGCCAGAGGACTGAGACCCAGCTTTGACAGCTGCAGGGCTCCGTCAGCGGAAAGTGACCAAGGCTGATAAAACAGAGCCGAAAGGCGGTGATGATAGCGCTTGAGGGCGGCGTCTTTGGACAAGTCGACAGCCTGGTAGCTACGTTGCCCGGCCAGGCTGGTGGGCCAGGTCATCAGGCAGCGTCCGAGAATGCCTTGCCCCTGCAGCAACGGATCACTGAGTAACTGCATGGCCAAATACGGTTGCAGCATCAGGTGCAGGCTCAAGCGCCGGTCATAAGCCCGTAGGCTTTCGCCGGCCATGGAGCGCGCGCGATCAATCGGGCTACCGTCCCAGAGTGACGACAAGGTCGTGACCGCTTTTAAACGGTTGTCCCGACTCATGGTGCTGCTGCCTAGGAACTGCCCGCCTTCGTCACAGAACAGGCCCATGCTGGGCAGGTCGTGACAGAGCCCCTTGATCAGGGCCTCAATCGTCGGATCTGTGGTGATCAGCCGAGGGGCCGAAGGCTCCGCTTCAAGCGGTACGCTGTTTGTGGGGGCGGGATCGGCAGGATTGATACGCTGCGCTTGTCGCTGTGCGGCACGGTACCGAGCAAGCTGTTCGCGGTAGCGCTGCCACTGCTCACGCTCCCATTGCCGTGCAGGCAGCAATGCACATCGATCTGCCGCGGTCTTGCGATCACCGGATGCGGCCACTGTGATCAGGTACAGCGACAGGGGATAGTTTCTCCCGTCGAGTTGTAAGCCCGCATGTCCTTGGGTGGCCAGCGCCGAGGCAGCCAACACCGATTGTGCAGCCAATGCCTGGGGCACACCGATAACCTCGGCCATGCGCTCCACCGCAGGCCCAAGAATCCCACCCAGTGCCTGGACCGGATAAGGCTCGGCCACAGGACTCGACTCGATCAGCGGTCGAGGTGGTCGTGGTAGTTCAAGCTTCGGATCTAACTGCTGCATGGGCCCTCTCCTCGTTCATTGCTGGTTATCCTCACGTAGTCCCGCCACGACTGTTGAGTGTTATCAGGGATCAAGGCCCCTGCGGCCTGTGAGGTGTTCACTGACGTGGAACGAACGACTCCTTACGACCGGGAGCAAGGGCATGACCCCATGAATCTGGCCTCCTTAGACGCTTCCGAAGATGCGGGCGGGTGAAGGCTGTACCGACTGACGAGTTCGGCACCTAGAGATCCTGAGCGGGAGAAGGCAACAACATCGACGCCTGGGGCATGCCTGACTGTCAGTCAGGTGCAGCCTTTCCATGGGCTGCGGCACCGGTGGCTGTGTCGTTGCGGATGGCGACGAATCGAATTTGTCAGGCCGATTGTCACGAGGAGAGTTGCGGCAATGCCTTGTAAGACGTGGCTTGCAGCAGTGGTACGAGCGCCCGTCTCTTTCCAAGAGAAAGAGACGGGCGCGGTCTGGCGCAGCGAAGTGTGCCAAGAGGTGAGGTTGCTGCAATGCAGCGAGGTAGATCCATCGTCTGCCGCAGCGGGCAGATTGGTCGAGTAGGCATCCATCACTCTTGGGGAGTGACCGTGCGAGCCGCCGGACGCTAATCGCACTAGGGGAAGAACCACCACGCAAGTGGCGTAGCCTTAAAGGTTCTGGCTACCTGGGCTGGTGCTGTCAACGACAGCGATCCGTGCGCCAATTTTTATACCCTCTCGAAAAGGGGGTCAAGCGTCACAGTCGAAGTGCTCAGAAAGTGGCGACTGTCGCCACTTTTGTCGCCATGCTCCAGGCCAAGCTCTACGTGGGTTGTCGCCGGCGTCGCCGCTGTCGCCACACCTACATCCATGCCCAACGAAAAGATTCGCACATACACTGAAATCGCGCTGCGCTTGATAAAGGTTGCAGGGAATTACTGACGGGTGAAAGCAAGCGTGGCGTTCGTCAAATTTGAAAATGGGCGGGTGGAACGCCGCGGCTTCGGGAAAAAGCGAGTGAACCCTCCGATCGGCGCGATCAAAGATCGCTTGATCGGAGGGTTTGGCGGGAAAAGCAAATCTCAAACGTCAATTACAGACTCAGGCATCAAAGCGGGTTGATTGAGAAGTGACGGCCTCACGTCGCATGATCAGCGTCTGCTGCAACCGCAGCAAAAAACCTGCTTCAAATGCCTCTTGTGGATCACCTGGACGATGGCGTTTTCGGTTCTGAGACAGCGCCCACCATAACGGTAATGATGAGCCTTCAAGCCAAGTCTCTGCGCAACGAACACCGTCCTTAATTATCGGAGCGAACTCGTCGCCCCACGGGGTTTGGATCGCAGGAGAGCCTTCAGCGGATGGGACAGAGACATACTCATGGATCTGCTGATGAACGCTTTGAGCTGGGATACCAGTTAAATTTCGGAATGCCTTGTCGTACAACACGGCGGCGTCATCCAACAGCTCTACTGCCAGCTCAACGTCTTTCGGAAAATGAAGCAGAATACTCTGGGCTCCGTTAAGCCGCAGAGTGGCAGCCTGCCGCAGTTTAATCGCTGAATCTTCAGGGGTAAGCGATGAAGTATCGATGCTGTTGGGTTTGGGGAGACCGATGAGAAGCGAAAGATCAAACATCGCGGAATCCTCCGAGATAGTTTGCAGCTTGAACCATTGGGCCAGGGCGGCGCACGAGCTTAAAAGGTGGGCATGCCATTTTCCTTATCTCCTTGGTTTGATTAAGGATTGCCATCCACCGTTCTGACGCGGCATAGGGTGGCAAACCGTACGGGGGTCAGAAACCGGAAACCAAGGAACCGGCCAGGCCGAAGCCTGCCCCGCACGGTCCGCCATAGAAAAGCAGCAGCTAGCGCACAAAGCACTGGCTGTGCGGAATGGAAGAAACCGCGCCTTGGTTTTGATTCAGGTTCTGACGCCCGGTCGCGGGATTGACCGCAACGGAACAAAGCGTAAATGTGAAGCGGCGACAACACAAGCATGAGTGTAAATAAGCGCCGCATTCGAACGAAAGCTCATGACAGAACTGACGCTCGTCGGAATCTAGAGACTATGGGAAGCCAGCTAACGCGCAACCGACTCTTATGGTGTGAGGCCTTAACCTCAATCACAGTAGCTGTTCGCAGGCTTCAAAACTAACGTTCCACGTTTCAAGGCATAATTGAACGCCAGCCCTCCTCTGCAGCGCTGAGTCGCGACGGGCAGAAACCGGCCAAAAGCAGCCGTTGCAGAACCAAAGCTCGGAGGCTGTTAATCGCGCCATTATTTCAATTTTTTGGACTCGCATCCAAGAGGCTGCCAAGCAATCGTGGGTCAAACCAAGTCGTCTTATCCACCGAAATATTCAATCGGCTGGAGCCTGGAGAAACCAGCACGCCAGGCTGTAGCCTCCAATTTGAAAAACCTTCAATAAATTCTTTTAACTTGTGAGGCTTTTCTTTTTTGTATGGGATAATCAAATAGAACCAGTAGCTATTTATGGCAATCAAGCGAATCATAAAGCGATTAGCTAATACTCCATCGTATCCAATATCCGCGCACCTTAAAACTTCGGGCTTAACGATCCTGCGCGATTCGACATCCAGGCTATACTCTGTAGAATCAGTCACAATTTGGAGTCGCAACATAATATCGCCTCGATGAGTGCCTTTAAGCATGTAATTAATAAATTTCTGATGAGTCTTGACTACCTTGTCACTCCCGGATGATCGAGCAGAATTGAAAGATATTTTTAATAGCACCCGCAGCAACATATTATAGTCGTAAGCTAGCCCGGCCCCACTTCCTGCAGGAATTATATTCTCAAGTTGAGAGTCATACAATTTTGCCAGGTATTCGTCCAGCTTGCTCAGGGCGCCATTATTGCACCTCGCACACACATCCTTTATTACAGCCTCACCTTTGTAAAATGAATTAGTAGCTTTGTTGTATGTCAGGAAATCAGAATTTCTTTCTATTAAGGATTTTGGCCAAATATGCTCTTTGGTGAGCTTCTCAGCACTGGCGCAATAGCTGCACGACTTCATCTTGACTTCCCTATGCACGAGAGGTTTGAGTTGGTAAATGAATCGCCCTTGGTCTGGTAGACACCTCGAACGGTTGCAAAGGGTCGAAAGAGGCCGGTCGTGACAGACCGCTAACGACCCATAGCTGCCGCTCGATAGTTAACGATAACGACCGAAGCATTGACCGGGAGCAGGGCTCAATGCCAATCCTTGGGGTCGCTCTGGAATAATTCTAGTTCAAGCCGACGAAGCTCCTCAAAGCCAGAAGATCTAGTCTTGATCTCAATCCACGCCCGCGCGAATGCCGGTAGTTTTAGGTTCGCCTCAATTCCCTCCGACCAACTTTTCCATACATCCGGAGTAATTCGCCCATGCGCCCGGAGCGAAGTTTGTTCATTGGTCAAATCGACATAGCGATACAGCTCATCGAAGGCTTCTTCGTATTCAGAGTCAGTTAGGATCTCTCCCATTAAAGCCTTCTTCGGCAGCTCTCCGGCCAATTCGCGGTATTCCTTTCCCAATGAATCTTCAAACTGCAACTGCGCAATCTCACGACTCGTCTTTAACTGGTGTCGTGCGTACCATACGCCGATCGCAGCTACGCAGGCTGCAAGAGCCGAAACTGCGTTACCTACAGCGCTAACGATATCAGTTACATTTGACATGTTTCCCTCCTACTATAATAGTGCACTTATGAACATGCATTTAAAGCGCCGATACTTAAAGCGTTGCAGTCAGCTTAACTTCAATGGGTGCCATTGTCGTCGAGTTCAGCCTATATTTATGCTGCGTGAACGCCGTTATCAATCATGTTCAGAGAAACAAAGGATATCCCTAGTTGTGAGCCATGCCAGCTCCGATTGCAAAGTAGTCTCAGCAGGCAACGCGTTTTCTGCATCCATTCGGCAGGGCTTGCTCCATCGCTGTCGGGAAGCACGCACGGCTGCTCTACTTCCCCTTACCGGCATATTCGATATCGGAGAAGACCATCTACTTATCCTCAAAGCTTACTGAGGCGGCTGAGCGGAGGCCACTTCAGCACAGGTCGGTTGAAAGTGCTGACTTGATCGGAGTTTCCCGTCTTACATAGTGGATATACCCACTTGCTAGCAATGGGCTGCAATGGGCACGACCCGAGTATCATCGGGGGTCAAATAGAGTTTTGATCTGCGCTATTGGATAATCGAGCCGATCACTGTAAAATGCTGCAAGCGTGCAATATTCTTGTTGAGAGGCGTCTATTCTGTACGGGATGAATACACTCTCAATAGATAGCTCGATACTATTCGTAACTATAAGCATCAGCGCATGATCTTTAGTAAGCAGTTTTTCTGAAAGATGACGATATTTATTTTGGGGTTCAAATGCGGTATTAATGGGTTCGATCGTATCGTTGATAAACTGCAGGGCAAGTGCGCCAGGACGCTTACCTGTTAACTGTTTATTTAATGCTCGCTTGGATAATTTCTCAACTTCCGTCCAGATCCGGACATCTCCAGCGTACACAACCCTAATACCTTTCAACCTGTCTTCTGGGCTATGACACGCTACGAAAGCAGCTACTGAGCCAGGTAGCGACTGCGCAGCGTTAACACACGCGTCCTCATCCATAGGGTCGCCAACCAAAGGACAGAAGTCTTCAGAGACAGAGAATCCGGCGCATTCTAAATTGCTTCCCTTGGCTTCGATCTCGCTGGCTAAATTAACAACGAATGTCTGAAAGCTCTTTTCGTCCGTCGGCACGGATTCAGTCAAGGTAATGGTCAAAATGCTTGCGAAATCTTTCTTGGCTGGGAGAAGCCTTCCCAGCGAAATTTTTTCCAGCAAAGCACCTATCAAACGGTGCCCGTCAGCAAGGCGTACCGCAAATCCTTTATCGCCTGCGAAGGACTTGCACTCAAGTTCAAAGGGCTCTAGGCCTCCAGGCGGATAGACCAATAAGTCGAAGGTCTCCTTACCCTTGCTTTCTTCTGGCCAATCGATAGTGCATCCCCTAGACTTGAGCACATATGCCATGTAGAGCTCATACTGCAAAGCACGCATATCGCTAGAGAGCTTGAATGCTCCCTCAAATCGTTTTTTCAGTTCCTTTGGCCCCGGCTCACCACGATCGACAGCTTCGCAGAGTTCTACTACCCGCTGAACGAATAGCATAGTCTGATACATTGTGTTCCATTCGTAACCTGCACTTAGTGCGTACTTATGCCTCTCCCAGAACGTCAGGCCAAAAGCGACAGAGCTATCTAATTCCTCTTGGCCGCCGCGACCAGCGAACTGCTTTGATAGTTTACTAATATTTTCTACGACTTTAAGCCAAGGTTTGGCTGGATATAGATTAGTCAGTCGGTTATAGATATCCGGAAAACCTAATATGGCAAGGGTGATCAAGGCGTTGTTTCCTTACATCAGCATTGGATCCGGGCGCAGCCTGAAGGGTCGCGCATCCCGAATCGCACTCTACCTCAGGGAACCTTGATACGCCAAGGTCGGTGCTGGAGGGGATTTCGATGTCTAGACCGCGCCGACACATACGCTTCTCGGGACGCAGCATCCATCAACTTGCGTCCCCGCGCCCCCCGGAAGCTCCACAACAGACAGAAGCGGCAGGCTAAATCCCTGAGGAAAACACCTCCGGGATATTCTTTTAGATGGCTGTTGCCTCCAGGACTCCTCAAGCGAGCCTGCGTCAACCGGATCGAAACCTACCTGATCTACAAAAATCATCACTGTTTCTTTAGCTTTCTCATCGTCACCCGCTACCGCCGCTGCCAAACGACCTGAATTGCCCTGAGTTTTCATAGACACATCGACTGGCTACTTCTGGCCGTCCTCTGCCTTTAGCAAATATCAAATGCACGACGCACGCAACTCCGAGATAAGAAAAGGCATTGGATATATATTGGGGAGAGCTGAAAGGCCAGCTTGCGCTGGCCTTCCTTTTCTACTGATCGAAGCTTGCCAGCAATTCGAGTTCGTATTCGGCGTCGGTAACGAAGTCATCAGCGCCAGCGCGATCGCTGCGGAAGCTTTGCATCATATCGCCGCAAGCTGACGAACCATTCTTAAGGCCATCAGAAATCGCGGGTTTACAGGAGTCAACGCCATCTCGATGTCCGTTGCTATAGCCGATCACATTTCCTATAGCCAGCCCTTTGAGGTAACCACTGGATTCACCATCCCCGTAACCCTGTGCGTAGCCTGCAGTGAAAGCTACTTTGGCTGCGGGTTCGCCATGTTCCCGCCACATGGCCTCCATTTGCTCTGGTGTCATAGCCACATTTCCCATAAGACACTCACAATCGAAACTCTGGCGAAGGTGAGTGCTGCTCCGTCCATAATCTTTGAGCATAGTACAACCCCTGAACTGCCTACCCGCACTGGAGCTTGCGAGGTGTCTAGGGAATACGGGGCGTATTCACAAAGCTTTTTTCTTTCCTCTGCTAGCTGTAATTGAGCCTGCTCGTGATGCATATATCACGAGCTTTTAACCGCGACCCTAGTTGCTCCGCCGTGTTCAGTCACTCGTGGCCGACATCTAAGCTTTACGGCACCCTTTGAGAACGACTCGTCAGTGGCCCTGCTTGACCAGACGTAAGCCTCGCCGGCCTTGAGCAGAGCCATGCGCTCGGGAGTCAAATTGGCCAATGCGGCGTTGGCTTTCTGAATGTGCTTTAGCCAAGCGGGCGAGTTGAATTTGTGCATTATGATCTGGGTAGATAGCTCTATCAGGCTTACAGGAACAGATGGTGGATCTTGACTCGCCACCATAATGCTCACGCCCTTATGGCGCATTTCGCGTACAACTTCGATAAGCCCCGCAACAAGGTCTGGGCTTTCGATATACTTGTGGGCCTCATCGAACACCACCAGCTTGTTGAAGCTACGCCCCTCGATTCGCGCTTCTGCAAACAGCTGCAAGAGCACGACGAAGAGCCCAAGAGCCTGGTCCTTCTCTATGTACTCATCTCGAAGGTCCACGATGATTAAGCGACCAGGCTTGACCACTTCGGTAAGCGAGGCCGAATCGTTGATGAACTCGGCAGCCAGCTCCAGACGCATTCTGGCCAGTTCCTTCAGATGCTCCGGGATCGACGACGCTTCGACACCGGCTCGCAACCCCTCCAGAGTTATGTCATCGCGCATGGACTTCATGATGCGCATGATCTGACGAATGTAGGTGGCCTGATTGCCCACGGCCCCCATCAGAAACTTCCAGTGCGAGGCCTTCAATTCCGATGCAGAGAACTGCAGCGGCAACACCTCAATGTCCGGATACTCCGCACGCCGCTCTTCGATTTTGTCTGCGGGTACAAGCAGCAAAACATCAGTCAGAGCTTTCGGCTCTGCGCCGTACACCTCCTTCAGCGCTCGGACCTGATCCTCAACGCTATTGGCACCTACCATCGACGTAAACTCGGGCTTATAGTCCATCGTCGGGCTGTAATGGAAGATCACCGTGGACAGCGGTTCTGGTAGACAGTTTATGCCTGGGATTGGCAACGAGGCCATCTCCGCAACACTGCCCAACGTATAACTCTTCCCGCCCCCTTGAACACCGAATAGGCTGATGGTGTGGGTCTGGTTCAGGTCTAGTGCAACCTTGCGCCCAGATACTTCTCCGAGCAACCCGTATTGAGGAGTTGATCCGGTCGTGCCAAGCATGATGTCGTAGGCGACCCGGCCATTGATTGGCTGAGCAACTTCAGACGAAGCAACTGGGGCTTCGGTGACCATGGGCGTCGCCACCTTATCTTCGTCTGGCACAAGCGCGGGCTTGGAGTCAGCGATGGCAGGTTGCTTCATCTCTGGCATTGTGATCGGCAGCTGACGCGGTTCAATCACCTCTGAGACCACCATCACGGCCGGCTCTGGTTCGCGCACCTGCGCTGCAGGCGTGAAATTTGATGGGCTGTACGAAATTCGTGGCCTGTCGTCCCATGCCAGAGTTCTATCACGAGGCGGACTCAAGAAAGCAGCGGTCTCAAAGGTCGGGACAGCTGGTGCCAAAGTCCTGCGACGTAGCAATTCTTGGGTCACCTCGCGTGCCGTATCGGTGGATCGAACACTCGGCAAGCTCGCGATGGTCTCGGTGTCGATCACTGCTGCTTCGACCAATTGGCGAATCAGGTCGCTGCCGATGCGGTAGAACTCGATGCCGTTCTCATGCTCAGCCGGTTCCGTGCCCGGTTTGCTGAAGTCGAATACCACAGCGCTTCGCGTGAACTGCAGTGTGTAAGACCGCTCATCCAAGCGACGCAAGAAGAAGTCCGCCTCTTCTGCAGCTTCAGGCAAGACAACGCCATAACGTTCCGAGCGGTCCAAATAAAATCCTAGCAAAGCTGCAAGGTCACGGTTTTTGATAGGGCGATCCGGACGATCCACTTCTGCCAACTTAGGGTCGAAGTGGTAGGCGAGAACGTGCTCCGTCTGCGCGATCTGGTCAGCAATGGATGCCTTTAACTGCGCATATGCGGCCACATCCCCAACCTGGCTGTAGCACTTCACCTCGACCAGCCTGCAGGTCACGACACGGCTCATTGGATCAAGGTCGAACAGTGCAAGATCAGTTCGCCGGAAACTGACCTCGTCGCCCATTTCCTCGGCGTTCTGACGAATAGCCTTGTACAGCTCCAGGTGAGCATCCAAGGGCACAACAACCTGGTTCTGAAACACACCTTGATGTTCAAGGAACAACCGTGAAAGGGCGAGCCCCATCGCCTCCGCTCTTTGCGAAGACGACGACAACAGCTTCAGGGCCAACCGGCCAGATAGCGAGCGAAGCTGATCTAGCATCACTAGGGCATGACTGCCTGAATTTGGGAGGCCGTATTCGCCCAAGATTGGCACCAACAATGACTCAAGCTCTGCCACTGAGCGGGAGGTGATTGCCAGCCGATGGCCCATCGCATTTGCCATGTCAGGCGAGTGATCAATCAGATAGTCAGGGCGCGTTGGGTGCCGTCGATGGTCAAAAAACTCGATGCCCAGGTTCCGATCAATAGTGAGCACCCAATCGCTAACCTCATGCACCTGATGGAGCATCGCGCGCTCGTCGGCAGACAAGCTCAACGCCACCACCGGACGTGCATGTGGTAAATACTGGCTACGCGCAATGGTCGCCACGGCAACCGAAAACGCACGTGAGATGCCTCCCATCAGATCTGACAAGGCCTCAGCCCCCTCAATCGGCCGTGCCACCCCATGCAGCGGACGACGAAGCCAAGTGATGGATTGCTCATCTTCCAGGTAATCCACCTCGAAGGGCTGGACAAGTCCATGAACGAAGGAAGAGTCATCCGAGTCCCGAACGTCTACAGCACGAATTTCCTCAGCCGGAAACAAGTCAAACAAAAATGACAAATGCGCGGCGTGCAAATCAGGCTCGTCGCGGAACTCCTTGATGGCGCGGATCGCCAATCGCAACTTGGGGTGCAAATGACTGTCAGTCGGTGTGGAGAATGCGTCCGCCTCCTTCGCGCTAGTTCCCGAGTCAGGGGCCAGCAGTTCCAGCAGCGCCTCTCCCGTTGAAGGAGCCGCCGGATCGGGCACGAACAGCCTAATGTCGTACCGAAGATCGGCAAACTCGGAATGACGCTGCAGTGCAAGTAGCACTTCAGCCAAAGCCGTCGCCCGTCCCGAATTGAACGCGTTGATCGTCAGCGTCTCAACATACGGGTGCTGGATCAGATAACGCTGCACCCGAGCCGCCAAGTAGGTGCTATCGATGGTCGCACCACCAATTGCTGGCTCGGGCAACCCCAGTGCGGCGCACACCTCGCCAACCAAACCACGCGGGTCTTCTTCGTCGGTCGCCGCGTACAGCGACCAGAATGGGTTGATGTTATCCACAGCCAGCGCCGTGCGTCCAAGCTCCTCACCGAAAGGCAATACAGGTGGAAATGCTGCAGGCGAAAGCTGATTGAGAACAGCGTCTCGAGTCGGCACCACATACTCGCGGCCACTCGCCTGGCTGCGCTCCATCCAACGCTGCCCCAGCTGGCTCCAGGCGACATGCCAGTTGGCACGAAGAGGATGCGTCGGGCCCAGAAGAACGGCGTCACGCCGCCTACCCTGATAGTCCTCCAGGACCAAAGCAACTGAATCAATGGTGAGGGCGCAACGCAACTCTTCAAAAGCCAAGCGTGCAATGACGGCATCTGTTGAGCCACATCGAACCAACACAGCATCAATCCAAGCCAGGTAGGCTGCCGCATAGTTCTGAGCGGGCTCTTGCAGGCTCAGAAGGTCACTAGCCTGCATGATCAAGCGCTGATCGCCTTGCAAGACTGCACCAAATAGGGTTGCCCGAGACTCCCTAAACCTCGCCGCTTCATCCGAGGTCGGCCATTTGAAAGAGATCGTTGATCGCGTGGCAGCGCCGGACGCGTTGATCGACAGCCTCAATCGATTGAGGCCATCCGGGTCGCCAAGAAAGGCGCGTTCCAGGCCGGCCAAGACGGCAGACACCAAGACATTCGCTTTCCCTTCTTTTCCCAGCCGGACCTCCAGGGTCTCGCCACTGGCTGCAGTTTTGCTGCTTCGCTCCACCCAAGCGCATCCCGTGATCGAGATAGAACTCGGGTCTCGATCCTGAGTTACAGCAGCAAAGCGCGCGCGCAGCAGCGCATGCATCAAGCTTGGCTCGCGCGGCACAGCTCGCTGTGGAGGCTCAACCTCTACCTCGTCGTCGGTGAGCACATAAAAGAGATCGCTCTCATTGGCTTGGGCAAGGGTCTCGGAGGCATCGCTGTTGAAGCGAATAGGATTACCCTCGCCGTCAGCAAGCGGAATACGGTCACCGTCTTCAGTCTCCCCGTATACACGAACAAAGTGCCAACCCTCTTCCCAGTCGATCTTGCCAATTGACGAAAATGCGATCACCCCAGAATCCGTGCCCTTGGTCCACGCGGCCTTGCGGCGGCGCAAGCCTGTTGGGCCATTGTCGCGCGACACCACCTCAGCCACGAATCGAGACAAGCCCTCCACCCTGGACGGAACAGGATCGACCCTGAAGGATACACTGAACTTTTTAAGGCCCGTCTTCGAGATAGGCAACACCCGGTGGCCGATCAGCTCGGCCAGACGGGGGTCTTCATTGTCGTCCTTCACCACCGGCAAATCTGGCAGCTCAACATCGCCGATGAAAATGGCATCCGGATTGACGCCCCCGTCCTCAAACAGCCACTTGTTGAACGCAAGGGGCCAATTGACCCGATCGCGGACGATTAATTGAGTCCACTCCTTCGGATTGGCAACACCAACCCTCGAAAAGAACTCACCAAGCTGCTTGCAGAAAACTGGATCGAGCAAGCCCAGCTCAAGGGCGCGCACGCGCTCCGTTTTAGTTGACCATGTGACTTGCTCGACGCATTCGCGGTTGCGAGCCACCCGCGCAGGGGCACGTTCCGCCTGCTGGAACAACTCGAAATCCGGCACGAGGGCCAGCTCGAACAGCGCCGCCCCCATAGCATCTGGGTCAAAGCCGTTGACTTGGCATGTGAGCAGGTAGCGAACCACTGCGGCATCGTCGGCATATCGCCAGAGCGAATCGCTCCGGCGCAGCTCACCCAAACAAGCTTCGACAGCAACCCGAAGGTTGGCAGGAATCTGCGTGATCAGCTGTGCATTCAGCTCAGCGTAGGCACCATCAATCGACACTTCTTCAAACGTCGCAACACCGAACGAATCCTCGGCAGAAGCACGCAGATCATTTGGCACAAAGACCAGCAGCGGGGGCCTTAGCTCGTCGTTGGGCAACGGGTTGCGCAGTTCAACGAGCTTGGTACTCGTCACGGCCAACTCCGGTGCTTGGGCACGCAGGGCGTCGTCCGCTAGCACAACCACATTGGCAGAAGGAACGACCGCACGCAGCCCCCCAGCCAATCGGATCATCAGCTCACGATCCAGGTCCGTGACACGCATGCAATGCCCAAGATCACGGGCGGCCAAGACCTTGAAAAGCCTCGGCAGCAAGACGGACTCAAGCGCCGCGCTCAGTTCTTGGCTGGTAAGTTCACGCAGGCCCAGACTCATGTGCGCCCCCCTTCTGTTCGTTCTGCAATCGTGTAGCGCGGTACAACCGTCTGGGTTACATAGGCATCGGACAAGTCGCGGTAGAAGCCAATCTCGCGCAGGCGTCCAGTAAATGCCTGAACGTTGCTTCGTAGGGCTTTTCGCTCATCGATGGTTGGCGTTGCGAACCCTTCACCGGGCGGCAACTGATCAATGTAGAGACCGTAGCGTTCACGCAGAAAAGCCAGCAGATCATCTATCCGCATCTCGCCAGTGAAGTAGCCCCGATCCCCCCCTGGACGCAGCACCGCAATTTGCAGCAGCACCTCCAGCAAACGGCTCTCAAGAGAAAATCGACGAGGGGCATTTCGCGCACGCGTTTGAGCCAGCAGGGCTCCCGACTTGTTCTTCAACATCGTAGCGTCTAGCGACTCGATGATGTATTTCCTGTGAAAAGCACCGCGGAGAGCGACAAGAATTTCGATGTAGGTCTCAAAATCCGAGAGCCCCATCTTAGTGATGGCTTCAACCTCGGCATCCAATCCGGCTTCGCCCTCTGACAGTGACTCCAAAAGCCCCGACAAACGCTCACCGAAGAACTTATCTCGCTCCTCAGCGAATGGCTCTGCCTGAAGGCCATACAGTTCGCCAACAGAGAACACCGAATTCAACGGACGGATCAATTTGCCACGCCGCACAAGGTGCTCCGAGAACTCGTCTAGCTTCTTCGCAACAAAGTACGCACGAATAAAACTCGGGATTCGCCGGTAAAAACCATCGGCACTACGCTCAGCGAGCCCAGCGGTTGCTGAGTTGGCGTTGCCCGAGAGGTCAACAAACATCCCCAGTTTGTAAGGGCAGTCACCCTGTGGTTCGCGCTGCTCACGGGGTTTCATCGGACACGCTGACTCAGCGCACAACGAATTTGCACCCTCCAGTTTTTGCCAGGCAGGCAGGAGCTTCAGCAAGCGCAGGTGATAGAGCGCCAAGTGAAACGATAGCAGCACCTTCAGATACTCCACCATCACCGAGCGCGGCATGTATTGCTTGTAGAAAAGCAGTCGCTGAATGTCCTCAGCCATCAAGTCAGCCGATCCAATACACACCGGCGCGAAGCGCTCTCCACCGGCACGGGTATCCGCCGTGTCTTTGCGCTGAGATAGGAAGTGCAAAAGCGTGGACGTCTCAATGTCCGTCAGCGCCTTGTCGTTCAGCTCTCGCGTGAGTTTATCGAAGCCGTCAAAGAAGAAGCCCTTCAGGTGCTCTATAGCCTTGTGCCCCGAAAGATGCCGGGCGTGGTGCAGCATTTGGTACAGGTGCTGGGCAGCACCATAGTCACGTGAATGTTTGGGGTTACGGAAGCGGTAAGTGTAACCATGCAGGGGACGTGGGCCAGCCACCGCTGCATTTTTCTTGCCACGATTAACGATGTCCATGAGGTGGGTTTCAACCCAGCGCTGCACCATATCTCGGTGCTGAGCGAACCCCAAGAAACGGTCGCCGGCTTCGAGAATGTCGTCCACGAACTTGTCCACTGTCAGTTCGCGTTTGTCGCGAAACACGCTCGGATAGCCGCCATGCTCCAAGCGTTCAAACAAGCCCGTGAGCACGCGGTCCATCTCGATGGTCTTGAAATCGAGGTAGCTGACTTTCGGGAGGCGGAACTCCCTGTCCTTTTTTTGCAATGCCATCAGTTCCCCCTGAAGCCTTGTGCTAAGGCCTCTGCTCTGTGCTCACTGGTTGCTGCCCCCTGCAACAAGCGCATCTCCACCCGGCCGTCGTCATGGCGAGCCAAGCGGTAGAAGTCATGCCCCGTCGTGGTCAGCAAAATCTCCCGATAGGGCTGTGCATTGAGGCTGTTCTTGAACACACCCAGACACAGATAAAAGCCCTGCATCTCTTCGACACTGGGCCGGTAGCCTTCATTCAGTCGAACCAGCATCTCGAAAACATCGAGATTGATGATCAACTCACTGGAGATGGCACCGAAACCCTGGCCCTGATACTTCAGCAGTACGCCCGTCGGCAGGTGCTCGACGAAACGCGCGTTGGCGGCAAAGTCTTGCACCTGCAGGTCAAAACCCTCCGCGGGAAAAAGCCGATAGCTGCGAACCGTACCGTGCTCAACCTGACGTAATTGCAACGCCAAGCTCGTCCCCAATCGCTCCGGTCGTTGCAACCCCTCGCCGCGGTTGATGGCATGCAGAATTTCGCTTATCAGTGCATCAATCGAGGTTTCGCCACGAACGATTTCAACCATGCGCTTGGCCGAGCGGTACGGCAGCATCTTTTCCCAGCTCGCGTCGCGTCGTTCGAAAAAGTGCTTGCGCCGGGCCATCGTCACATACTCTCGGTGCTTGCGTGCGCGCTGCCGAACGGACACGTCGGCCCATCCACGAGGTAGATCACCGAACAGACGCTTCAGCACCTCGAAATCGAATTGTCCCCGCCGCTCAAAACGGAACAGTGCCCGGTCATCCGGCTGCACAAAGTCGAGCCCTCTGTCAAAGCGTGGGTCTTCCTGCTTGCCCACATCGAGTTCGCCCAGCAAGGTAAGCAATCGATCCGAAGTAGGCTGCCCACCGCCCATCCAGCTGTTGAAGTAATAGCTGCGCGCCACTTCGTCATGCTTTCCGGCCATATACAGCGCATGAATCTCGCCACAATCACGGTTCCCGATCAGCATGAACGACAGCGCCGAACGCAGGTCACGCATCGTGATATGCAAACGACCGCGCAAGTGCGCCATGGTGTAAAGAGTCTTGAGCCGTTCTAGCAAACGTGGGCCAGCAATCTCATCCTGGAAACTGCGTGCGTTATGCAAGGCATAGCAGCTGTTCTTCAGGTCGCAGCTTTCGCAGGCTGCCCAGTTCTTGGGCTGCACGATACTCTGCATCGTGCGTTCCAGAATCGAGCCCCCTTCGGCGTCTGCCACCACGCTGCGCAAGTTCAGGTTCACCACCGCGACGCCAGACTCAGTTTCACCCGACGAGAACGCCCGCCGAACCAGCGCCGTCAACTCAGAAAAGTCTTGCTCATGCGTCGCAAGGAAGTCCACCAAGCGGCCTTCATTGATTGCAATAAGGCGAGTTTCTTTCGACGTCCAGGTTCTTGCATCGCTACCCTTGAAGGGTGACAAGAAATCCAACAACACCTGGTTGTTGTCCTTGTTGCCTTCGTCCTGGCTGCCGTCGTAGTTGATTAAGTAACGCTTGCCGCCCAATGCCAGCTCGCTGCCATTGGGCAACCCGCGATTGGCAGATCCTCCAAGGACTTCAACTTCCTTCTCCAAGCGCTGCAAAAAGGCCGTTTTTCCATCGCCAGCGTTGCCAGAGATCAGCACTAAGCGGAACTCGCCTGACAGGACCGCTGGCAACAGCGCCCGATCTAAGGCGGTATCCACATAGGCTGAAAATCCCAGTGCATCCATGCCCCGCGTACCGGCATTGCTGCGGTGGCTTTGGCTGTAGAGTGTGAGCAGGTGAGAAACGAAGGCATTGCTGTTAGGCGCGGACTTGGCCAACACCCCTTGGCCGCTGCCGGCTGCCATCGTAGCCAAGCTCACGGTTTGGATGCGCCGCGCGTGGCGCACCTCGGCCAGGGCACCACGGAAATCTGTGGCTGTGGCAAAGCGCTCCGCACGACGTGGGGCGATGGCCTTCAGCACCACGCTCACAAGCTCTGGAGCAAGGTCAGAGAACCCCGACAACTCACGCGGGTCTGGCGCAGGCTTGTTGATGGGCGGCTCTGTCGTATCCCAGGGATACCGCGAGGTCAGCGCCTCATACAGCGTCAGCCCCATGGCATAAAGGTCGCGGTCTGCGCGCTCCCCGTTATACGGGATGACCTCTGGGTCGAAGTCAGGTGGCAGATAACGACGCGAACCGCCTCCTCGCGACTCCTTATCGTCAGCCCGCACCGACACATTGAAGTCGATGATTTTCGCGCCCTTCTGCGTCCACAGCAGATTCCGCGGTTTGATGTCGCAATGATGGAAGCCATTGGCATGCAAATGCACCAAGCCTTCTATCACCTGTTTGCCCAGCTCCAGGACGTCCTCGGGCGACAGCAGGCGCCCCTGAATCATGTCGCCAACGTCAGAGCCTTCAACGTACTCGAACACCAAGAAGGGAATGTCACGACCAGGGATCACATCCGCGTCCAGCACGCGTACTACGTGTGGATGCTCAGGGATGTGCACCAGGTGACGGTACTCCTGCTTCAGGCGATCCAGAGTTGAGTGGCGGTCGCTGACGATGAGTTTTACTGTGCGCGCCACATCGCCCAGCGTGTCGATAACCTTGTAGACCACGCCGAAACTGCCACGCCCCAGCTTCTTCTCGATGATGAACTTGCGGGTCAGCCTGTAGCCCGCAGGCAGGTTTAGGTAGTCGGCTTGGTCTTCAGACACCTTATTGGGCTCAAAGTCAGACACCTCAAGGGGGACCGCCACTTGTAGTGCCGCAGGCTGCAGCAAGGCATTCAATGCCGACAGCGCATTGGGGGCTGGTGGCCGCTTATGCTCGTCAAACGCGCACAGACTTTGCAGCCAAACATCGAAGGCGTCATTCAACTCCAGCCGCAGCGCAGATGGCTTGCTCAGGAACTCACCTACACGATCCCACACCGTGGTCGGCTCGCCCGCAAACGGACGCTCTCCAGTGAACAGTTCATAAATGATGACGCCAGCCGAGAAGATGTCCGACGCGCTAGACGCTGCACCCGGCTCGCGGAATGCCTCTGGCGCGACATAAGCCTTCTCGACCAAATCAACGATGTCTGCAGCAATGCTCAAGCTGCGATTCTCACCCGGCTTCGCGAAATCGAAGTCCGTAATACGGGTGGTGCCGTCTTGGCCGATCAGGATCGCGCCAGGCGTAAGGTTGCGATGCACCACACCATGTTGATGAGCATGTGCTAGGGCTGCCAGCAGGTCTTTGGCAACACGCCATTTCTGGTCTAAGGTCAGTGCCAACTGCGGCCGTGCCATGTGTACAGTCAGCGCTTGGCCGGGCGCGTCGTCCAGGATCAGGATGAAGGACCTGTCATCGTCGCTCGGGAAGAAGTCCCGCGCGGCAACAATGTTGGGATGTAGTGGTAATTTGGATAGTGCCCGATAGGCATTGGCAATGCGATGAACCTGAGCCTCACGCACATCTTCAGGCTGGTAGGGGTCCGCTTGATACACCCGCAGACGGGCCGTGCCTCCCGCAAAGGCGTTCTCTGCACGGAATTCGCTGTAGGCCTGCGCTGCGCCGAGCTTTTCCTTCACCTCCCAGTGGCCGAAGCGCTGCACGGCAGAGGCGGGTTTAACCACCTTCAAAGCATGCAGTATCAGCCCTTGCTGCTGCAGGATGTTCTTCGAAAAGCGCGCGGGAATGCGTGTGGCATCTTTGAAGTAGCGCTCGGCGTCCTTTAATTTCACCACGCGGTCTGAATCCAGCTGCTCGCGGTCAATCAGGTGTGCATCCGACGCAGTGAGCAAGATGGCTGCATCCACATAGATGTCGTTCAGCTCATTCCGCCCTGGATGGGCCTGAGTTACCAGGCCCTTGACTGTACGCGCATGCCCGCGCAGCTTACCCAGTGGTGACGGGTATGGCGCACGCCCCTCGGGATACCACTTGTTTCCGTACACATCGATGGTGCCGCGCGTGCCCTTCACATCGATCAAGTACAGCGCGTGCGGCGTCAGCAGAGCAATGTCGATCTCGAAGCGCTCACCCTGGCGTTCGATTTCGAAATTGTGCAAAAGGATAAAACTGTCTGGCAAGTGATCCCGCAGGTAAGCAATAGCACTGCGTTCTGCATCATTGACCGGCTGGCCTACTGGAATCACTTTGGCCATCGAACTACTCCCCTTTTGCAATTCGCCGTTCGATCATCTGGATTGCCTCATCATTCATTGCTATCGCCTTGTGGCGAGCTTCATAGGCCAATACCACTTTGGCATGAATTTCGTTCTGAACACTTAATTCGGGATACGGGACGGGCAACTCACCCCGATACTTATAATGATGATCCTGAAGCTTTGACCCCACAGAAATTGACCGAAGCATTCGAAAGGCGGTTTCTGATCGCATAAATGCAAAGAGGCACCCTCTTGGCATGACGGATTCATCCGAGACAGCTCGAAGAATATGTTCTGAGAAGGCCATTTCTGTCCATGGCCCCCATATAAACTCAGCCCTGCAATAGAGTTCGCTTTCACCCAAAGTCCCCTGTGCTGCAATCATTACTGCACCCGGTATGCCGAGGGAGTTCTTGTCCATTGCTGACTTTGCCACCCATCGCCCTTCGGGCTTCAGCCAGAAAAGCTCCTTTTGGCCGATCATCTGATACGCATGATCAGGATGAGCGTCCACTCTCTTAAATCGTCCACCACGAGCTAAAGTCCCCGGCAAACAAATATCATCCAATTTTTTGTACGGACCACTTTTTATTCTTGCCACAAGCGCAGCGAATTTTGGATTGAAGTTCAGTGCCCGCAGCGAAGCAACATCAGGCGTTCCCAATGAGAACCCGGTATCTGGCCCATAGCTATTCCACTCACCAGGCTCAAGGTCAACCAAACCCACTGCCGCGAATAGAGTATCTGTAGCTTCTCGGATCAAAGACTGATAGTTCGATAGGAGCTGGGCAGCCTCTTCTATCTTTGAATGTACAGTGTTTTCAAAGGATACATCAAAGCGCGGAACAGGCAAGTCGCTGATATGTTGCGGCTCGATGTGCTGAATGATTGCACCGTAGGTTCCCGCCACAACCAGTGGAACACCATATTTACTTGCCAAGTATGCGTACAGGTAACCTGGATAAATTTTCGAGTCATCGGGGACAACTCGTAATACATCTTCAGAGCAAGTCAGCCCCTCCATGTCCGGCCTCACGTACGCCATTCTTCCGACAGTCCCTGAGCGAGTAATCAAAGACCAGCCACGTTCAATCGTTAAGCGCGGATTCTTCGTTACTTGATTACGAGAAATCAATGGGAGATATGTCAGGTCTGCGGAGTTGATGGCCGAGGTACCCATGTACCTGACCCCATATTTCTTCGCATCGACCCACTTTCGGCTTTCTCGCCCGGAATCGAAAATAGCACTTGTGACCTCGTGCAATTTGTCGATTTTCGCATTTAGCGCATTAACAGTCTCGAATGCCTCAAGCGCTCCGGACATATATGGATTGCAGTCAAGCCTACGCCCACCCTTATCAAGCCAAGCAGAATTGGAGATGCATGCGTTCTTAAAGTTTCCAAAACTCATGCTGCAAACTCCAACGGGAACCACGCTCGAAACGCGGCGCGCACTTTGGCGAGGACAGCGAAGCGCTTTGTGACAAACGTGCCCTCAAGCACCTTGGATTGCACAACGGCAGGCAAGCGCTTCTCAACAGCCAGCGAAATGCCGCCGTCACGCCCAGCAAACACCGATTCGCTCAGATTGCCCGTGCGAAGCGGCAGCTCAGATCGGCGCTCCATAAAGGGGTCGGAGAAGTAAGTGTAGTGAAGCCGATCACCGAAAAGCCCGGGCAGATCAAACAACGTGGTCTTGCCAGAGCCGTTGGCCCCGACCAAGACCCAAAAGTCGCCAGCATCAACGCCCAGACGCTCAAAGCAGCGATAGCGCGTGACTTCTAATCGCGTGATCATTTGCTTGGCTCCGGGTGTTTCGCGCGGAACTCGGCATAGGCCTTAGCGATCTCGGGCAGATCATCGTCGAGGATGCGCTCTTTGCGATGAAGCGTGCGCACCTGTAGGCCGCCACCGATTCGGACCTTCTCTTCATGACTAACATCCACGAGGATTTCTTCGCCATCCGGGTGACGTTTGTACAGCGTATTACCACGGCGATCAAAGCCGACCTTATCAGCCACTGCCATAAACACGGGGTAGTCCTTTTTGTGACCCAAATCCTCTGCCTGAATGACTTCCGCAGGCTTACGCTTGAGGAACAGTAAACTGGTGAGAATGTTGACGTTGGCCTCCACGATGAACGATTCCACTGGCAAGTCGATACTAGCTAGCACCCAGCAATGGCGAAGAATCCAGTAGCGGATAAACTCGTCGCCAGGGTTACCCAAGATGCCATTAGGCAGGACTATGCCAGCTCGGCCACCCGGCTTAAGCCATTTCACACAGCGTTCGATGAACAAAACTTCGGGCGACACTGCGGGCTTTACCGCGCTAGTCATCACAAAACCGTCGCCTTGTCGCTCCCAACGGCGGGCTAACTCATATTGCTCAAGGATGGTCTTTTCAGTGACGGGAATGTCTGAACCGAACGGCGGGTTGGTCATCAAGACATCTATCGTACCGAGCGGGATAGACTCTTTCGCTGCCTGTAGGCCAGGGAGATGTCCCACCGGGAACTCCAGAGAGTTCATGTGATAGAGGTGGCCCAGCGAGTTGCCTGCCATCATCACGTTCATCTGAGCTGCTCGCACCAGAAACGGGTCGAAATCAGCTCCGAATAAGTTCTTGGCTGCGTAGTTGGCCAGCCGATCACGGATGGATAGAAACTCTTCAGTACTCTCATCGCCGGCCTTGATACGCGCCTCTTCGTGGAAGACTTTGTTTAGGTAGTTAAGCGTCTCAACTAGAAAGCCACCCGTCCCGCAAGACGAATCCAGAACACGTTCGTGCTCTTTGGGTGCGAGCATCTTAACCACAAGGCTGATGGCGCCACGCGGCGTGAAGTATTGACCACGATCCCCACGCAGGTTCGTACCAACGATCTCTTGATAGGCCGCACCTTTGGCATCGACGTCGGTGCGGCCAAAGTCATAGCGGGCCAACTCAGAGACAATGAAAGCCAGTGCCCGATCGGATACGGTGATTTCTTCATTACCCTTAAATAGGCCACCGTACTTCGTCTTCACTCTTTCGAAAAGTGGTTTGATTCGGAGGCGAATGGCTTTCTGGCCTTCAGGGTCAAAAGGCTCGAATGGGCCGACATAAAAAACCCTTGTCTCGTTAGGCTGCTGCTCGTCATACATCTTGCAAAAGATGAGATACAGAAACTGCCAGAAGGCGGCGTCCTTGGGCATGCCCTCATTGCCATGAATGTAATTATGGCAACGACGGAAAGCGGTACGCAGCATTACTGGGTCCGCACGGCGCATCCGACCCATCGAGCGACCTTCAACACTGAAGGAGTCGTCTCCCATTGGCCAGTCACCGATGGGCTTTAACTTGGTATCGAAACGGGTGACTTCCTTCTTGAAAAAAAAGAACTCCAATCCGTTGGTCCACAGCCCGTAGTCGCAGCTATCGACATCAGCCATCACGGCCTCCAATACCTCAAACTCTTTACGAGCCTCCTCGGGATCACGCATGCGATACGCGCCCTTAGTACCGATTTTCGGCTCTTTCTCAACTACCACAGCACGGTAAAGGTTGTCTAAAGTGTGCGCCTGGCCGGGCTTAAAGATCGCGATGTCAAGTTTACGGTTCTTGCCCAAAACCTTGACCTTGAAGTCAGGCTCCATGTCTTCAGCTGCTATGCCGTACTCATGGATGATTGCGCGAGCAATGCGCTGACGAACTTTTTCTTTGTCGCTGTCTTTCACCGGATTGCCGGTGACGTAGTCAAAGACCTTGCCCTCTTCGAGCGCGCGCGCTGGCGCTTGGAATTCTTGATCAAGGTCGCTCATGTAATTGCTGTCCTGTGTGGAGCGCTGCTTAGGCATTGCGCGGCTCCTTGTTGTCAAAGTCATCACTACTCGCAGCGGCACCACCTTCCCGCACCCAGGTGTCCACGTCTTCCTTTTTGAATTTCCAGAAGCGCCCCACCTTGTGCCCAGGCATGCCTTTGGAGGTCACCCAGGTATAGATGGTGTCTTTGGCCACACCTAGGTAGTCAGCTATTTCATCGACGGAGAGCCAGCGGTCATCCATAGCAAAGCCCTAATTGCTGTAGAGATATTGGAAGGAAGCTTACACGTATTAAGGCCTGCTTGCATGGGTTAGACCGGGTTAGGCCTGGTTAAATAGGCTAAAACCTATTAAGCCCGTGTTTTACGTGCCCACACCGGAATTGATGATCCAGGCTTCGTCCTGAGTCATGCCGGCTGCGCTTGCAGCAAGGGCGATTTTGCAGCCGCGAAAGGAGGCCCACCCCATATCGATAGCAAGCTAAATATTAATTTCGTCAACATTCTTCTCCAGGGGAAGTCTGTCGGCATGGCAAAACTTTAACCCTTCGCATATAGCACCGAAGAGCGAGATCCAGGTGCGGTAGCCAACTGGCTCCGGAAAAAGCCTTGACTATGAGGGGATGCAGAATTCAGGGTGACTTACTAACCGCACTGCGCTCAGGCCCTTCATCCAAGCTCGTCTACAGACTCGAAACTCAAGATACAATATCAACTCCTGTAAAAAGGTATTCCGAGGGGTATTCCACAGAAAAACTTAAAACTATAAATTCAATATAATTCAATTACCTACAAGCCTAGTTCAACTTACCCCGGCTCTAAAGACGTTCACGGACGTCTATTTTTGTGCCTAGAATCCAGTAAATACGGGGGAGTTTAGGGCCATTGAGCTCCGCAGCGCCTCATACAGATCCATTTCGAAAGGTATTCCCAGCCCGTGGCCGGGAAAGTTTTGACTACACAAATTGCGATGGAATGCCTAGGGCAGCTCAAGTCAGATGCCTTTCAGACGTGAAAATTCAAAGCCGCAAGCCCAAGGACTTGCTCCGCACGACGTCAGGCTCCAATCCGAATCATATTTGAGGTTTTGACAGCGTGGATTGGCTGATCCTCACTCAAACTTCAACAACCCAATGGTTCACGGAGCGGCTATGACTTGGGAGCTGAGGCACGATCCAGAAGAGTACGTCTCAATCATCGCGGAAGTTTTCTATGACCCAGCCCGCCGCAAGAATGGTGTTCGACCAGCCAGCGGAGAGTCTTTTGCCCAGAACATGAAGATAGAGTGTTCTAGAGAAATCCGGGGCTATCCGGTAGGCACGAAGGTGCGCTTGAGGGTTGTGGAGACCAAAAAGGAGGACAGTCGGCCTTTCTTGTACAGCAGCTATAAGTGGGCACATGAGCTCGTCTAGCTGGTATCACTGGCCGGGCGGAATCCACTTTGATATTCACAGTTTGGCTAGATCCGTCCCGGACAACCTATAGCGAGATCATAGCTTCCCGCCACCGCCGCCAACTAAAGCAAACCGCTTTGTTGCAGAAACGCTTTAGCCACCCCCTCAATAGCCTCCCGCCCCACATCAACCCGCGAATTAAGCCCCGCAATCGTCCCGTCATCCAGCTTGGAAGAAAGCGCATTCAGTAATTCCCCAACCTTCGGATTCGCCTCAAGCACCTGAGTACGAACAACCGGCGTCAACGCATAACCAGGAAAGAACCCCTTATCATCCTTCAACACCACAAACCCAAACGCCGGAATCCGCCCATCAGTCGAGAGCACCAACGCCAAATCAACCTGACCATCCCGAAGCGCCTGGTACGTCAACCCACCATCCATCCGCACAATATTCTTCCGCTCGAATTCAAACCCGTACTCTTTCTGAAGAGGACGCAGGCCATCGGGCCGGGAGAAGAACTCGGCATTCGAAGCGAACTTGTACGACTTGCCCGCTTCGATGTTTTTTGCCAGATCGCTGATCGAGACGACGCCATCCTTTTCAGCGTCCACTTTGCGCATGGCCAGTGCGTAGGTGTTATTGGCCTTGGAAGGGTTCAGCCAGGTGATGCCCTTTTGCGCATCGAGTTCGCTGATCTTTTTGTAGGTTTCCTCTGCGCTGAGTTTGTCGGTGACTTTGTTGTAAGTGATCAGGGAGGTGCCGGTGTATTCCCAATACACATCGACCTGGCCGTTCTCTTGCGCCGCGCGCAGTACCGATGAACCGAGATCCGCGCGTTTATCGACTTTGTAGCCGTTGGCGCGCAGCAGTTGTGCGGTCATTTCGGCGACCAGTTGCTGTTCGGTAAATTTCTTCCCGCCGACGACAATTGTGGTGTTGGCAGTAGCGTTGCCGACAACACCGGCAACGAGACTAAAGCTGAAGATCAGACTGGCCAGGATTCGATAAATCATCGTGCACCTCATGTTATTGATTTAGGTGAAGGGTGTTCGGATTCATTGGCGTCCGGCTATGCGCAAGCCTCGGGAGACTGCAACGGTTTGAATCAAGCCGCAGCCCAGATCAACGGCAATTGCCAGGAGCGCGGTCGATACGGCGCCGGCGAGCATCATGCCGAAGTCGTTCAGGTCGATTCCGGTGAAGATCAACTCGCCGAGTCCGCCGCCGCCGACCAGAAAGGCCAGCGGTGCGGTGCCGACGTTGATCGCCAGTGCGGTGCGGATGCCGGCGAATATCACGTTCAGTGCATTGGGAATTTCGACTTTCCACAGCGTTTCCCGTGGCGTCATGCCCATGGCT
>Ga0157369_10001717_pt1 | contig 26675 bp, 21 predicted proteins | sample C25metaG_FD_113461 | JGI IMG/M metagenome (GOLD analysis project Ga0157369, IMG submission 113461) | Corn rhizosphere microbial communities from Kellogg Biological Station, Michigan, USA - C2-5 metaG | ecosystem: Host-associated > Plants > Roots > Rhizosphere > Soil | place: USA: Michigan... | reverse complement strand
TGCGTCAACGCCCTGGAACCGTTCCAGAAAGGCGACGTCGTGGTTGACGGTACGTCGATCGCCGACCCGAAAACCAACCTGCCGAAACTGCGTTCGCGCGTGGGCATGGTGTTCCAGCATTTCGAGCTGTTCCCGCACCTGACCACCACCGAGAACCTGACCATCGCGCAGATCAAGGTGCTCGGCCGCAGCAAGGAAGAGGCGACCAAGAAAGGTCTGCAACTGCTCGAGCGCGTCGGCCTGTCGGCGCACGCCCACAAGCATCCGGGGCAACTGTCCGGTGGTCAGCAGCAGCGTGTGGCGATTGCTCGTGCGCTGGCGATGGACCCGATCGTCATGCTGTTCGACGAACCGACCTCGGCGCTCGACCCGGAAATGGTCAACGAAGTGCTCGACGTCATGGTGCAACTGGCCCACGAAGGCATGACCATGATGTGCGTGACCCACGAAATGGGCTTCGCCCGCAAAGTGGCCGACCGGGTGATCTTCATGGACCAGGGCAAGATCATCGAGGACTGCCCGAAAGAGGAATTCTTCGGCGACATCAGCGCCCGCTCCGAACGCGCGCAGCACTTCCTCGAGAAAATCCTGCAGCACTAAAAAACCGCTCCCCAACTGTGGGAGCGTGCCTGCTCGCGAATGCAATCTTTCAGTCGACAACGATGTGAATGACACAGCGCTTTCGCGACCAGGCTCGCTCCCACAAAGGGCCGTCAGCGCCCTTGAAACAAGTGTTGTGGTTGACCCAAGGCATCTGTGATGAAATGCGACCCCACTCTTTATCGCGCTGCAGAGCCATCACTTGCCGTGAAGCCCCGTCTGATCCGTCATCTGTTCCTGCCGCCACTGATCATCGCCCTGATGGTCGGACTGGGTTTCATCGGCTTCTGGACCAGTGAACACTTTGGCATCCGCAGCCTCGGCAAGAACGGCCAGCGTCAGCTGGAACTGCACGCCCGCGCGGTCGAAAGCGAGATCAGCAAATACACCTACCTGCCCAGCCTGCTGGAACTCGAAACGAGTGTGCCGCAGTTGCTGGCCGACCCGACCCCGGAGCACCGGCAGACGGTCAACGATTACCTCGAAGGCCTGAACCGCCGCAGCCGCAGCCGCGCCATTTACGTGATGGACACCACCGGCCGGGTCATGGCCACCAGCAACTGGCGTGATGTCGACAGTTATCTGGGTGAAGACCTGTCTTTCCGCGCCTATTTCAAAGACGCCGTGCGCGGCCAGCCCGGGCGCTTTTATGGCATCGGCAGCACCAATGGCGAACCCGGTTACTACCTCGCCCACGGCCTCGAAGAGCACGGCAAGATCATCGGTGTCGCGGTGGTCAAAGTGCGTCTGGAAGCCATGGAAGAGCGCTGGCAGCGGGCGCGTCTGGAAGCGTTTGTCAGCGACGAGAACGGCATCATCATTCTCTCCAGCGATCCGGCCAGGCGGCTGAAATCGGTGATCCCGCTGAGCGACGAGGTCAAGGAAAAACTTGCCCGCAGCCTGCAGTACTACTGGTTCCCGCTCAATGAACTGCAACCGCTGGCTCGCGAGACACTGGCCGAAGGCGTGGAGAAACTGACCTTCCCGGCCAACAGCGAATTGCAGCCCGACGAAGACGACATCAGTTATCTGGCGCAAACCCGACTGCTGAGCGACACGCCGTGGAATTTCACCCTGCTCACGCCATTGCAGGACCTGCGCCGCGAAGCGATCAACCAAGGCATTCTGGTGGCCGTTGCGTTTGCCCTGTTGGCCTTCCTGCTGATTGCCTGGAACGAGCGGCGCAAAGTCCTCGCCACCCGCCTCGCCGCCCGCGAAGCGTTGCAGGAAGCCAACAGCCAACTGGAGCGTCGGATTACCGAACGCACCGCCGATCTGCGCGCCAGCAACGAACGGCTGAAGAGTCAGATCCGCGAGCGCCGTCAGGCCGAGGAGACTTTGCGCCGCGCCCAGGATGAACTGGTACAGGCCGGCAAACTCGCCGCCATCGGCCAGATGTCGACCAGCATCGCCCATGAATTGAACCAGCCGCTGGCGGCGATGCGCACGCTGTCGGGCAACACCGTGCGCTTTCTCGAGCGTGGCCAGCTCGACGTCGCCAGCACCAACCTCAAGACCATCAACGATCTGATCGACCGCATGGGCCGGATCACCGCCAGCCTGCGTTCGTTTGCCCGGCGTGGCGATAACAAGGGTCAGGCCAGTCTCGGCAAAGCCGTCGACGCCGCGTTGCAAGTGCTCGGCGCGCGTGTGGAAAACACCGCGCTGCAGATTCACCGGCAGTTTGCCGATGTGCAGTTGCTGATCGATCAGACCCGTCTCGAACAGATTCTCGTCAACCTGATCGGCAACGCCCTCGACGCCATGCACGCGCAACCGCAGCCGCAGCTGTGGCTGGAGGGTGAAGAATTCAACGGCAAGTATCGCTTGCGGGTGCGCGACAATGGCCACGGCATCGACGCCGAAGCGCGCAAGCATCTGTTCGAACCGTTCTTCACCACCAAACCCGGCGAGCAAGGCCTGGGCCTGGGCCTGACCCTGTCCGCCAGCCTCGCCGCCGCCACCGGCGGGCACTTGGGTGTCGAACACCCGGCCGGCGGTGGCACCACTTTCGTCCTCAGTTTACCGTTGGTAAGCCCTCTTTCTGCCGAGCCAATATGAACCCCGAACTCATTGTGCTGATTGTCGAAGACGACCCCCATGTGCTGCTCGGCTGCCAACAGGCGCTGACCCTCGAGGACATTCCGTGCATCGGCGTCGGCAGTGCCGAAGAAGCACTGGCGCAGGTCGGCGACAACTTTGCCGGCATCGTCATCAGCGACATCCGCCTGCCGGGCATCGATGGCCTGGAATTGCTCACCCGCCTCAAGCAGCGTGATCGCAGCCTGCCGGTAGTGCTGATCACCGGCCACGGCGACATTTCCATGGCCGTCGGCGCGATGCAGAAAGGCGCCTACGATTTCATGGAGAAACCGTTCTCCCCGGAACGCTTGGTCGATGTCGCGCGACGGGCGCTGGAGCAACGCAGCCTCGCCCGTGAAGTGTCATCGCTGCGTCGGCAACTGGCTGAACGCGACTCCCTTGAAGGCCGGATCATTGGCCGCTCGCCAGCGATGCAGAACCTGCGCGAACTGATTGCCAATGTCGCCGACACTTCGGCCAACGTCTTGATCGAAGGCGAGACCGGCACCGGCAAGGAACTGGTTGCCCGCTGTCTGCACGATTTCAGTCGGCGCCACAGCAAACAATTCGTCGCGCTGAACTGCGGCGGCCTGCCGGAGAACCTCTTTGAAAGCGAAATCTTCGGCCACGAAGCCAATGCCTTCACCGGCGCCGGCAAACGGCGCATCGGCAAGATCGAGCACGCCGACGGCGGCACGCTGTTTCTCGACGAAGTGGAAAGCATGCCGCTGCCGTTGCAGATCAAGTTGCTGCGCGTATTGCAGGAACGCACCCTTGAACGCCTCGGCTCGAACCAGAGCGTGGCCGTGGATTGCCGGGTGATCGCGGCGACCAAATCCGACCTTGATGAGTCGAGCAAGGCCGGCGAGTTTCGCAGCGACTTGTACTACCGCCTCAACGTCGTGACCCTCGAATTGCCACCGCTGCGCGAACGCCGCGAAGACATCCTGCAACTGTTCGAACACTTCACCCAGCAGTCGGCGCTGCGCTTTGATCGCGCACTGCCGGAGCTGGACAACCAGACTCTGTCGAACCTGATGAGCCACGATTGGCCGGGCAACGTGCGCGAACTGCGCAACGTCGCCGAACGCTTCGCCCTCGGTCTTCCGGCCTTCAAAAAATCCAGGGCCAGCGCCGGCCAGGGTCTGGCGTTTGCCGAAGCGGTGGAAGCCTTCGAGCGCAACCTGCTGGTCGACGCCTTGCAACGCAGCGGCGGCAACCTGACCCAGGCCAGCCAGGAATTGGGCATGGCCAAGACCACGTTGTTCGACAAAGTCAAAAAGTACGGGCTGAGCCACTGATGGATCTGATTCTGAAAGCCGCCATCGGCGCCGCAGTGGTGCTGATCCTCGCGGCACTGTCCAAGACCAGGAACTATTACATCGCCGGCCTGGTGCCGCTGTTCCCGACCTTTGCCCTGATCGCGCACTACATCGTCGGCAAGGGCCGTTCGGTCGACGATCTGAAGACCACGATCGTCTTCGGCATGTGGTCGATCATTCCCTACTTTGTGTATCTGGCGACGTTGTATGTGATGGTCGACCGCATGCGCCTGGAAGCGTCGCTGGCGGTGGCGGCTGTGGCGTGGCTGATAGCGGCGACGGTGCTGGTCAGCGTGTGGGTCCGGCTGCATGCCTGAACCCACGTGCATCAGCCTCTAGCGACCGTAGACTCGGGCCAGTTGCGCGGACGACAAGGCATCCTCGAACGGCACCGGCACTGACTTCACCGCACCATAGAGATTGCGGTAGCGCCAGTAGCTGCCGTTCTGCGCCAGTTGATAACCGCGCTCGACCACGCGCTGGCCGTCGAGCACGTAACGCAGGGTTTCCTGCGCGGCGGGCGGGGGCGTCGGTTGCATCAGGTCGGCGCTCAATACGCGCATGGATTCATCAATGCATTCATCCAGCACGGCGGTGACCTTGGCCAGGTCAAGAGCGCCGTCATCGATGCATTGCTTGCCGCAACGACGGATCGGCTGACTGGCCACTTCGATGCGCATGCGGTACAGCGGCGAGCCGGCGATATCCTGCAATTGCACCTGATTGACCAGCACGAAACTGCCGCGATCGGGCGTCAGCATCAGCTTCGGTTCGATCAGCAAGCGTGCCGTCACCGCACCCTCCCCCTGCTTGAATCCGGACACCTGCGACGCCGCCTGAAAACGCTGTTGCAAGCGCTCCTGCAACGGCACGCCAGCAAGCAGGTCGGCCAGCGGCCGCGATTCGTTCAGCGCGGCTTTTTCGGCATCGCGCTGCAACGTACCGGAACCCATTTGCGTGTTGATCAGGCTGGCTACCAGAATCCCCGCCCGCCCGGCGCCCGCGCCGGAGCTCGACACCAGCGTGTAACTGGAATTCGCCGCGTTCACCGCAGCCTTGCTGTCGATCACCGTGCTGGCGCCGACAAACTCCGCCGCCAGTTGCACGTCGACCTTCAGCCCGTGCGCCTGCACATAGCTCATCGCGGCCTGATCCTTGAAACCGGCCTCGGGTGCCGGTTTCTGCGCACAGCCAGGCAGTGCCAGCAGCGAGATCGCCGCGAAAGTCAGGGCCAGACGTTTCATTGCGCGAACGGGGCGATCATTTGCTGACGGCTGTTATCCATCGCTTGATAGAACGCGTTGGACAGGTTGGTGTAAGACGGCTCGTCCCACTCACCTTGCGCGGCCTGGACAGCGGCGAATGGCTGGTACCACAAGAGTTTGTTGTCCGACAGATCGATCACCATGCCCTGGCCGCCGACCTGCGCCATCGGCACGCTGGTGGGCACGATGCTGTAGTAGCTGCGTGTAGCACCGGTGGCATAAATCGACACCAGCAACAGACGGTCGATGCCGTGGGCGACCTTCATCGGCGACAGGTCCTTGGTCATGTAGCCTTCGCGGAAATCGACTTCCTTGAAGGTCTTCAGATCCACCTTCTCATCAATGCGCTTGGCCTTGTAGCCCTTGGCTTGCAGTTTGGCAACGATGGCGTCGGGCAGGGTTTCCAGGTCGCGCACCTGCCAGGTCTCGACGTTGGCGCTGAGCTTGCTGTTGACGCCGGCATTGATGGCGTAATCGAGGATGCCCTGATTGCCGGTCAGCGCCAGCACCGGCGATGGTACGACGGTAATGGCCACGCCGATGGTCGGCTCTTTGGCATCCCAGAACTGTTTGTCCAGAGCCACGGGCGGTTGCACATGGGCACAGCAGGTGAGAGTCAGTACGGCGAGCAGAGCCAGTGCGGCCCATTGACGTGTAGCGCGAAAAATCATGGATCAAGTCCCTATGTTTGAAAACGTTCCTGCGCCTTATCGGCAACAACGCGGCAAACAATAGTGGCACATTGATATTTTTTTGGCGACAGGATGCTGGCACTCTTACAGCAGATTATTTTGCGCCGCTGGATCGACCTGCGCCCAATGCGAAGTATCTTCGCGATGCGCCTGCAGATACGGCAGCACCGCCGCCAGCAACGGCTCCTTGAACGCCTCCTGAAAGCGATGCGCCAGGCCCGGAATCAGTTTCAACTGACTGCCTCGGATGTGCGCCGCCAGATGTACGCCGTGCATCACCGGCAGCAGCGGATCGGCAGTGCCATGCACCACGAGGGTCGGCACGCGCAGTTGATTGAGCAAAGCCACGCGACTGGGTTCGGCAAGAATTGCCATAATCTGCCGCTTGACGCCTTCGGGGTTGAACGCGCGGTCGTAGGACACTGCCGCCTGTTGCAGCAAGGCCTGTCGATCATCGGTGACCGCCGGGCTGCCCAGTGCCGCGAGCAGATCGGCCTGTTGCTCCAGCGCCACTTCACGGTTCGGCGCCCCCCGGCGCGAGAGCAATTGCACCAGCGCCGCAGTCGGTGCCGGCAGCCCCTCAGCGCCGGAAGTGGTCATGATCAGCGTCAGGCTTTCCACCCGCTGCGGCGCCATCGCCGCCATATGCTGGGCGATCGTCCCGCCCATGCTCGCGCCCAGCACGTGGAATTGCTCTACCTTCAGCGCCGTCATCAAACCCAGCGCATCGTCGGCCATGTCGGTCAGGCTGTACGGCGCCGAAACCGGCAAACCGAGTTTGTAGCGCAGCACTTCGAAGGTCAGATTGGCCTCGATCGGCGCCTGCCGCCAGGTCGACAGGCCGACGTCGCGGTTGTCATAACGGATCACCCGGAAACCCTGCTGACACAGCGCGACCACGACTTCGTCCGGCCAGTGGATCAACTGCCCCCCCAGGCCCATGACCAGCAACAGCGCCGGGTCTGATGCACGACCGATACTCTGATAGGCAAGACTGACCTGCGCGAGCTCGGCGTGCTCGGTCGGCACGTTGACATCACAGCGCCCGGCTGCAAACGAGCCGGCCCCGAACAAAAGCGCGGCCAACGCGGCCGCGACTGAAAGAAATTTCTTCAACATGAAAAACACCAAAACGCAGCACCCCAGTAGAGCGCGAGTCTGATGAAGTTCGTACGAGCGCGCTGCCACACTTCGATGACAGTTTGATGAAGAGTGCCGAGCGGTCATGCAGCTGCGGCAAACAATACCCCTGTACCGCCATGCTCCGGCGCAAACTCTTTTGAATGACCCGCACAGGAGCGGATGCCCCGCTCCCCCTTGCGAGTCATCCACCATGCTCGAACCCCTTACCCTTGATTTGCCGCCCTTGCCCCCAGATTCATTCGCGACGTCTGCGGTGCTGCCTGAAACCATCGACGAAAGTCTGTTGTTACGGGCCAATCAGCGCTCGCGAGACAGCGGCGAGGGCTTGCGCGAACTGTTTGCAAGCAGCCCCGCACTGCGCGATACGATCAACGCGGCGCTGCGACGACATCTGCAACTGGGCGGCGAAAACAGCGGATTTGGCTTCATTGCCACCCAAACGCAGCCGGAGCATTTCGTCAGCCTGACCGATGCTTGCGCTTTTGTCGTCCAGCATCCGGCGCTGGAAACCTCGCTCGACCAGCATTGCCATGTCATCGGCCTGCTGCCTGGTCACCCGTTGTACGGTCTGAGACCGTCGCAACTGCTGGAACAGCTCAAGCCGCTCGACCCGCAGAGCGCACACGCCACACGCTGGGCCGAGTTCTGGGAAGCACGTGCGCCTGGCACACCGGTTTCCCGACGTACACGCGCCACCGAACTGTACCGGTCGCATTTCGAAGCCAGCGCTGACGCCGCCTTCGCCAGTAAAATCATCAACGCCGAGCAGCTCGAGCTCCTGCAACGCATCGTTGACTCAGGCTCCAGCCCAATGACTTTCAACGGTCAGCCCGTTCACCTGGAAAAACCGGCTCTGGTGCTGAGCAACCACAGCAAGGTCAAACTCCCGGGGGCTTGGGTGATCAGCGTGGGCGACCGAGCCACGGCGCGGCCCCTGGTGTACCTGCCCTGCCGCCCCGTCTGCATTCAGACATTCGACAATCGAGCGGACCTGCAAACGTGGCTGGCCGGCGAGGTGCAGATTCCCACTGGCCTGCCGCGCGAAATCCAGCGCTTCGATTACAGCGCAGCGACAGACCCGATGCTCACCGGTGCCAGCGATCTGTTCGGCGACCGGCAACAGGCGCAGATCAACGCTCTGCGCCATAGCAACCGGGGCAAACCCGGCTTGCGCGAGCACGGTGCGCAGGCACTGGTTCATGTCGATCTCATTGACCATCAGCGCAGCACAGCGATCATCGTTGCCGCACCGGCGCCCGCGAGGCTACCCACTGCAGATGCCCCCGTGAGCGAAGACCAGCCGTTGTTCGGCAGTCTGTCCGCTGGCATTCCGCTGGCCGTGAGGCATGCCGCGCTCAGGCGCGAGCGTGATGCACTAGAACACCTGCTGGCCAACGACCGCGACGGCGCCCGCTTGCGACAATGCCAGGACGCACTGAAAACACTGGAAATTGCCGAGCAAGCCTGCGACGACGCCTGCACCTCGTTACTCGACATCTCTCCTGTCTCTGACACGACGTTGGCTGCGATTTACCAGGCTCACAAAGAAGGCTTGTCCGCCGAAGCCAAGCTGCAAGCGCAACTCGGGCAAATCGGCAGCGCCGAACAGGATCTGCTCCAAGCCGTGCTGGACAATCCTGTGGCCAGCGCACGTGATGCGGATCTGGTTGCCGCGAGCCTGACCCTGTCGCTGAGCGAAACCCGCGACGCCATCACTACGGTGCAGCGCGAAACGCTCAAGGGCGCACTGGTATTCACCCGGCAAGCGGCACTGACGGACAGCGCGGCCAACGTGAGTCTGTTGCTGTACTGCCCCGGCAGCGGCGGTGGCCTGCAGCGCTTCAGCGATCGCCGGGCTTTGGCGCTGCAGTTTTGCAAAACTGGCGAGCAGGACAGTGAATCGGCCCTGCAACTCAACGCAATCACCTCGGACCCGCTGCAGCATTGTCTCAACGCGCTGATCGCCGATTGCGAAACGAGGGCCGCCAGGCTGCGCGACAAACCCGAGCACGCCGATGCACTGGAAATTCTCCGCCAGGACTGCACAGCTGCGGTAACAGTCCCGGTCAGCGCGGCGAGAAACCTGATGTTCGCGCAGATACAGGAGCAGGAGCACAGCGCTGTTCTGGCCGCTCATCTGCCGAGCTGGCTGGTGCGTTTGCAGAAGGCCGAGCGGCTCACACTCAAACACCATATCAAGGCGTACATCGAGGCAATGCGCAACAGCCACGCGCTGATGACCCTGGCCCTTGAACCGCGCGACGAATTTACCCGCAAACATCTGCATGCGCGCCTGCGCAAGGACTTCGCCACCGAAGGCTATTTTTCCGTGCAGGTCGAATTGCCCGACTCCACCACAACCGAAACGGTGGTGGAAGCCAGCCCCGCCGGCCCGCGGCGAAAAACCGTAATCGTGCCCGGTGCCACGCGCAGCAGAATGTCACTCGAAGATCTCGCCCAACTGAATATCGATAACGTTCAATCAGTGCTCAATGACTCACTGTCGCAGCGCCTGATTTTCATGCGCCTGACCGTCAATGCTGCACACCGAAAAGATCGCAACCGTCTGCTCAACGGCCTCAAGCTGAGCTATCTGCGTAAGGTACTGCCGGAGCTGGATCTGCCCCACGCGTATGAACGCAGGATCCGCGAGGCCTTCCATGGGGCGCCCGGCGAAGCGCTGTATGTCAGACAGCATCGGCGCGAAAGCCTGATCGAACCCTGGCGCCTGCTGCTGAAAATCCAGAGTGAAAATGCGCGCGCACAGAAGCACCTCGATCGTGATGAGGCTGAAATAGTGAACATCGCGATCGACGCCAATACCGCAGACGCCTGGCGCGCCAACGGCAAGCGCATCGCGCTGCGGCCGGTATCGCTGAAAACCGGCGGCAAAGACACCCCGCGTGAAGGCCCCGTGACCCTGTCTGGCGTGACCTTCATTGAAGAGCAGATCAGCGGCACCACCCTGCTGTACCTGCCCGACAGCCCGGACCAGCAATTTTTCCGCCGCTACCACAGCCTCGAGGCGGCGCGCGAAGGGCTATTCAGATTGTGCGCAACTGACCGTTGGAGCAAATACCTCGCGGACAAGGCGTTGCACGGCAATGTCCGCGCCCATATCAGCCGCATCGGCCAGGCGGTGGAGAAAAACTTCGACGCCATTATCGAGGTCGGCGGGCGCTGGCCGGCAGACACTTCGCTGGCGGCGCACCTGCTCGATGCGCACATGGGGCGTTTGATCGAAGCTCATCGCGGCAGTTCGCGTTCCAACGATGTGCTGTTCTTTGAGCGCTACGCACTCAAGGGGCCTCGCGCGTTCAATTACATAAAAATGGCCCTGGCATGGTGCCTTTCGTCGGCACCGTCGTGGCGCTGTATGACGCATGGAGCGCAGCCAGTCAGGCCGTGACGGCGTTTCTGCGCGGCGAGGTGGCCGACGGTCTGGCGCAAATCGAATCAATGCTGCTGTCATTGATCGACGCGTTCATGGATCTGCTCCCCGGCGAAGCGGCAGCCTCCACCCTCGCACGCACCACCCGCGCCCTGACACGTGCGCGCCAGCTGCATACGCTGCTGGGCAACGTCTCGGCCTTGCACGGCAAAACGCAGCGACAGGCCAGGCACGTGCTCGCCCGATTCCAGAATTACGACTACGAACAACCGCTGTCCCTGGCCGGCATCGAACCCGCCCGTCATGGTCTCTATCGTGGTATCTACCGGCATGCCGACGGCGATTTCATCGAACGTCAGGGCCGTATCTACCAGGTGGAACTGGGCATGGGCTCGCGCAACTGGCGGCTGTTCGGCAATTCACGCAAGTCCTACAAACAACCGATCGCGCTGGATGAAAGCGGCCAGTGGGACACCTGGTACGGCGTCTACGGAACCGCCAGTGACGGCGGCTTGCGTGGCGGCGGTAACGTCACCGGACATCTGGCCGATGCGCTCGACCCTTATTGGCCACCGGTGATTCGCCAGCGCTTGCCGCGCTGGTGGGCAGAGCGCACGTTTCGCCGGCATCAGCAGCTGGAATTCGAGACTGAACGCCTGGCGCATGTCATCGATAGCAGAGTCCAGGCGCACCAGAGGGCGATATTGGCTTTCCAGAACGCCAGCCCCGCCAACCAGCGTGCCCTTTTACCGGCAGCTGAAACAGCATGCCTGAAGATATCCGCCTGTGTGTTCAACGCTACGAGGCTTTGGCGCAGTTGAAGCCGCTCACCAGTGGCAACAAACAAGGGGCGGTCAGCCGCATACAAAGCTCCCTCGCCGTACGACTGACTTCGCGATATGCCATGCGCTCGGGCCAAGTGTCAGCAGCCACAATCCTGGTACTGGAGGACATCAGGCGGGTAAGCAGCACGGCCCACGCTTTACCGCCGAGCGCACGGTCGCGACGATTGGCGCTGTTTGCACAGGTTCGGGATTTGCAGATCGACTACGTAAAAAAATTCGAGGAGCTGGAAGATTTGAGATACCAGCTCAATCAATGGTACGAGCGCATCACCTTGAGATCCGACAAGGTCGGCCGCGCCGACAGCGTCGACCTGATCAATCGCCAACACAGCGATCCCCGCCTGCTTTTCCACAAAACCTACATACGCCTGGAACTGGTCAAGAATTACAGCTATGACAATGACGTGTCCTGGATGTATTTCCGCGAGCGCACAGAGGAAATCTGGCAGCAGGTGAGGCAGGCCGTCACCACCCAGTACGACCTGCCAAACCTTCGGACCACTGCGCAAAATCGCAGCCGGATGCTTGAGCAATGTCTGGATGTCTACACCCGGTTCCGGCGGCAGATGCCTATCTGGATGACGGACTATCCGGAGCACTTTCACCTGAGCTTCATCGAACCGTTGCTTGACGGCCTGGAGCAGATGGCTGGCCGTGCCCGCCGAGGCGTAATCGATCCACCCGGCCCAAGCACTCCCGGACAGCCCGTCCAGCGCGTCTTTACTACCGAGGACGGCAATCTGCTGTATGGCACGGAACGGTTCGATACCCGCTCGCAGCGTCGCGTTTATGAACGCCGGCTCAGAGATGGTGAGGTGCAAATCTGGGAACAAGGCGCCGATGGCCGCTCGCGCCAGATCGGTCCGCCTCAGGCTCAAGCACCTCAGGCACCGCCGGTAAGCCTCGCCGCTCTGGTCGAGGACGGCCGGCAGCGCCTGGACAAAATTCCTGCCTATCGGGCCAGTGTGCAGAGCAATGCCGACCGCGGCATGCTGCCGGTCGATCTGCATCACATGATGGACACCCAGGCCGCCGAGCTGAACATTCGAGCCGAACGGATCGCCGCCCGATCCCCACAGCATGCGCTCATCGAGCGATTGCGCGCTGAAGCCGCCGAGCTGATCGTTGCCGGGCGCGCCATACGCACCGAGCGTTCACTGACCAGCCAGAAGCCCACCGATGGCATGCTCGATGACCTCATTGGCCAAGGCGCCTTGGAAATACGCCGAACGCAACCGATCAAATTCCTCGGCAAGCGTGCCGGTCACCCGGACTACATGCAGGAGTACGAGATCTGGAACATTACCCGCGAACCCGAACAGTTGTTGTGGTACGCACACTTTCACTACCGCAACGCAACGCCGGTGTTCAACCGCTTCGAAACCGCGCATTTGAAACTGCCGCAGCACCGCTTCCTGACCCATGCCGATGATGCGACGCTGCCCTATTCGAAAATTGGCCCAAAGTCGATTGTCCTTGGGCATTTCGAGCGGATTTGACTACAGACGCTCGTCCTGCTCGCAGTCAGCAATGGCAGTGAGCAGAGACGAATCCTGCTGGCGCGAAAGCACGATGTCGACAACCCGCCGATCATGAGACAAACTCAACGGATTGCCTGTTATCACAAGTTTTTTTCATGGAGCCCCGCCGGTGCTTGAAATCCGTCATTTGAAAACCCTGCATGCCCTGCGCGAGGCCGACAGTCTGGTCGATGCCGCTGACCGTCTGCATCTGACGCAATCCGCTCTGTCGCATCAATTCAAAGAGCTGGAAGAACGCATGGGCATGCAGTTGTTCGTGCGCAAGACCAAACCGGTGCGCTTCACCAGTGCCGGTTTGCGCCTGCTGCAGTTGGCGGACGCCACCCTGCCGCTGTTGCGGGCCGCCGAGCGCGACATCAGTCGTCTGGCCGGTGGCACCGCCGGGCGCCTGCACATGGCCATCGAATGCCACAGCTGCTTTCAGTGGCTGATGCCAACCATCGACCAGTTCCGCGATGCCTGGCCGGAAGTCGAGCTGGACCTGGCTTCGGGTTTCGCTTTCGCTCCGCTGCCGGCACTGGCCCGTGGTGATCTGGAGCTGGTGGTGACTTCCGATCCGCTGGACATTGCCGGCATCACTTACGTGCCGCTGTTCACTTACGAAGCCATGCTCGCGGTGGCCAACCAGCATGCGCTGGCGAGCAAGCCGTACATCGTTCCCGAAGACTTGTTGACGGAGACGCTGATCACCTACCCGGTCGAGCGCGATCGTCTGGACATCTTCACCCGCTTCCTCGAGCCGGCCGACATTGAGCCTGCGCAGGTGCGCACCTCGGAGCTGACGGTGATGATGATGCAGTTGGTCGCCAGCGGCCGTGGCGTCTGCGGCATGCCGCACTGGGCGCTGCATGAATACAGCTCGCGCGGCTATGTGAAGGGTAAGCGGCTGGGGGAGAAAGGCTTGTTCGCGACGCTGTATGCGGCAATTCGCACCGACATGCTCGACGCACCGTACATGCGCGATTTCCTCCTGACTGCGAAGGACACCTCGTTCTCGACCCTCGATGGCGTCAGCGCCGTACGCTGAAAACCAAATCAAGAGATTCACCTGTGGGAGCAAGCCTGCTCGCGAAAGCGGTGGATGATTCAGCGATGATGTCGGCTGGGCGGACGCCTTCGCGAGCAGGTTCGCTCCCACAGGGCTTGGCGTGGTGGGTCAGAGTTCGCGCCACATGTGGATCTTGTCGAAGTAGTCTTCGCCTACCCGCACCGCCAGCGGTTCGAGGCCGTACTGAATGAAGCCGCAACGCTGATACAACTGAAAAGCCGCGTCGTTGCCGGCGGTGACAGTGAGCTGGAGCAGTTTCAATGCCGGATGCTTTTGCGCTTCAACCAAGGCCGCCTGCACCAGATCAAAGCCCAGCCCCTGCCGACGAAAATCCGCCGAGACATACATGCCGAACAGCGTGGCCTTGTGTCGCGCCTTTTCGCGCGGCTCGAAAGCCAGGCCGACAATCCCGGCCAATGCCCCGGCATCGAATGCTCCCAACACCACATCGAGTTTGCTGGTCAGGCGCCCTTCCCACCAACTCAACGGCATCACCGCGCGTTCGCGCACGCTGGAGGTGAACGCCTGCGGATGGCGGTCATAGGCTTCAAGCATCAGTTCGCGGTAAGCCAGGGCATGGCTGGCGTCCAGCCGTTCGATCCACATGTCAGGCGGTCCGGCGTTGTTCGAGCATCAGCCGAACGGCAAGGCCGCCGAGGACCAGGCCCATGAAATACCGCTGCATCGCCAGCCAGGTCGGGTTGCGTACGAACCACGAGGCGATGGCCGCAGCGAACAGCGCGATCAACAGATTGACGCTGAAACTGACGCTGATCTGCGTCAGGCCGAGAATGATGCTCTGGGTGAAAACCGAGCCATGTTCCGGGCTGATGAATTGCGGAAACACCGACAGATAGAACACGGCGATTTTCGGGTTCAGTGCGCTGGTGAGAAAGCCCATGGTGATCAGCTTGCGCGACGAGTCCGGCGGCAATTGCTGAGCTTCGAACGGCGAGCGTGCACCGGGTTTCAGCGCTTGCCAGGCCAGCCACAGCAGGTACAGCGCACCGGCCCATTTCAACACTTCATAAGCCATCGGCACGGCGAGAAACACCGCCGTCAAACCCGCCGCCGCAGCGAACATATGCACGAAGAACCCGCCGACCACGCCAAGCAGCGACGTCACCCCCGCGCGGCGTCCCTGACAGATCGAACGCGAGATCAGGTAGATCATGTTCGGCCCCGGCGTCAGCACCATCAACAGTGCGGCGGCGGCAAAGATCAGCAGGTCGTGCAGCGGGATCATGGCAAAGTCCTTTGCGAGAATGATCAGGCGAGTGCAGTCAGTGAACGGCGATAAAACGGCAGGATGTGCTCGCGTGTCAATGGCGCCAGCTCGAGCGCCGGATCAGTGGCCGGATCGACCCAGATCACCTCTTCGATCTCCGCCGCCGGGCAGACGTCGGTGTCGATGGTCAGTTGAAAGATTTCCGCATGGACGATGAAGCCCGGCTCGTTGGCGGCGGGGGCGGAAAAACTGTTGAGGAAAATCGCCTGCGCCGGGTCGATTTCCAGCCCGAGTTCTTCTTCCAGCTCACGGGCCAATGCGTGCACTGGCAACTCGTGGGCTTCGATCTTGCCACCCGGCTGCATGAACGCCGTGGTGCCGCGCTTGCGCACCAAAAGGGTCTGGCCTTGAGCGTTGAGCAGCAGCGCGGCGGCGATATGAATGGTCGACATACAGCAATCTCCTGGCGCAAAAGCGCCAAGGATCCCATGCCCGTCAGAGGTAAGCCAAGCGCAAGACTCAGGTCGCTTCCTGGAAGTCCAGTTCCGGCGGCTGACGGCGGAAACCACCCGTCAACACGGCAAGGTAAACCACGCCAATCGCCAACCAGCTCAGCCCCAGCCACACCGCGAGATGATCCAGGCTGACCATCAGCCACAGGTCGGCGACCAGGCCGATCAACGGGCAGAGCAGAAACAGCAGCAGCTCGCGCGGGCCTTTTTTCTCGCCGCCGATCCAGTAATGAAATATCACCGACAGGTTGACCAGGCTGAACGCCAGGAACGCGCCGAAGTTGATGAACGAAGTCGAGGTGGTCACGTCGAGTTTCAGCGCCAGCAAGGCCACCGCCGCGCACAACAGAATGCTGTTGACCGGAGTGCCGAAGCGCGCGTGCAAGGTGCCGAAAAACGACTTCGGCAAGACGCCGTCGCGGCCCATCGCGAACAACAGTCGCGAACCGCTGGCCTGGGCCGACAGCCCCGAGGCGAACTGGCCGACGATCAGGCCGATCAGGAAAATCGACACGAACAGGTCGCCACCGATATTGCGCGCGATTTCATAGGCAGCCGAGTCGACGCTGTCGAACTGGAAGGATGGATGTGCGATCTGCACGAAGTACGAGACGCCGACGAAGATCAGGCCGCCGATCAGCGTGATCAGCATGATCGCCCGGGGAATGGTGCGGCGTGGATCGCGGGTTTCTTCGGTCAGGGTGCTGACCGCGTCAAACCCGAGGAAGGAGTAACAGGCGATCGCCGCGCCGCTCATGGTCAGCGGCATCTGCATGTCGCCGTTGAAGAACGGTTTGATCGACCACAGCGGCGTACTCGCATCGCCGCCGATGTAGTGCACGCACAACGCAACGAAGGCAATCAGCACGAGGAACTGCACCAGCATCAGCAAGGCGTTGATGCCGTTGGCCAGCTTCAGGCCGACAATGTTGATCGCACTGGTAATGCCGATGAACGCCAGCACCCAGATCCACTGCGGGATCGACGGAAACGCCGAGGCCAGATAGGCCGCACCGATCAGCCAGATGGCCATCGGCAGGAACAGGTAATCGAGCAACACCGCCCAACCGGCAATGAAACCGAGTTTCGGGCTGATTGCCTTGCGCACGTAGCTGTACGCCGAGCCGGCGACCGGGAAAGCGGCGGCCATGCGTCCGTAACTCATGGCGGTGAAGAACATTGCCACCAGCGCGGCCAGGTAGGCGGCCGGGACCATGCCAGCGGTGGACTGGGCGAGGATACCGAAGGTGCCGAGGACAATGATCGGCGTCATATAGGCGATGCCGAACAGCACCACCGACCCTAGCGAAAGGGTGCATTGCAAACGAGCCATGGGCGACTTACTCCGAATGTTATTGGATTTATGGCAGAGCCGGGTTCGGCGAAAATTTCGGATGTGGCTATGTTGTTTTTATGTTGTCCGAGTGGGCTTTTTCGCGAGCAGGCTCGCTCCCACAGGGATTTGGCATGTGCAAAAAGTGTGTTCATCACCTATGAACTGTGGGAGCGGGCTTGCCCGCGAAGGCGTCAGCCCGAACGGCACAGCATTCGGATCAACCTGCAGGAATCAGCAGCTCGCGCAGACCAGAAGCCTGCTCAACCATCTCTCCCGATAATTTCAAACGCTGATCATCCAGATACCGGTAATCCTTGCGCGCAATCTCCAGTTGAGCGAAATCCAGCTCGACCCTGAACTGCCCTTCTGCGCGTCCGGCCTCGAACAGCAGCGCACCCAGCGGATCGCCCAGCGCACTGCCGCCGGCAAACACCAGACCGTCATCCCCCGCCTCGACGCGATTGACCATCAGCGCAAACGCCTGGTTTTCCTGAGCGCGGGCCATGATCGCGGTGCGGTGGGTCGGGCCGTACGGGTCCATGTTGCCGTTGGTGACGATGAGCAATTCCACCCCCAGTTGCGCCAGGGCGCGGGCGGTTTCCGGGAACTCGATGTCGTAGCAGATCAACAGGCCGACGCGTACGCCGTTCCATACGCAGGTGGCGTAGCGGTCGCCGGCTTCGAACACGCCGCGATCCGAAGCCCACAAGTGTGTCTTGCGGTATTTCAGGGCGATGCCTTCGGGGGTTATCAGCAACGTAGTGTTGTAGAAGCGGCCGTTGTCGTTTTCGGCCATGCCGATCACCACGGCGATATTCTTCGCACGCGCTGCAGCGAGCACGGCGCTGACGGTCGGGCCGTCCAGCGGTTCAGCGACCTGGGCCACGGTTTCGGCGTTGGGGAAGCCCATCAGGTGGGTTTCCGGGAACACGATCATTTGCGTGTCGGCCGCGCAGGCAGCGATCGCCGTCAGTGCGCGCTTGAGGTTATAAGCCGTGTCGTTGTCACGGCCCGCCAATTGGGCGAGTTCTACTTTCATGGGTATCCCTTGTTATCTGCGCCGGGCCTTGAAAGATTGCCCGGTGCCTGTCTGTGGGCCAGTATGCGCAGCAAGCAACCGGCCAGGGAATTACGCGGCCGGGGTAACCCGATAGGGGTAGATCGATGACACTTTCGTTGAATGACATCACTTGGCACCGCGCCGTCGGGCAATTGATCGACGCGCTCGACAAGCCGAATTTCTGGGCGCAACTGCTGCGTCTGCTCGAACAGTATGTGGCGTTCGATAGCTGGGTAGTGCTGCTGTTCAGCGCTGACCAGCATCCACAAGTGTTCGCCGAATGCCCCGGCGAGGATGGCAGCCCGGACCCGCTGTTCCAGGATTATCTGCGCGGTCTGTACCTGCTCGATCCGTTTTACATCGCCTGCCGCGAACAGTCGCGCACCGGGCTCTATCGCCTGTCGGAGGTTGCGCCGGAGCATTTCGAGCTGACCGAGTATTACCAGCGATACTTTCGTCTGAATGTGGTGGCTGACGAAATCCAGTTCAATTGTCAGCTCGAAGGCGAGCGCACGCTGTGCCTGTCGCTGGGCAGTGAAAAACGTTTCACTGGCGAACAGATCGCTTTGCTGTCTTTGATTCAGCCATGGGTACTGGGCCTGCTGCGCCAGCGCCTGCCGTACGAAATCAACGAAACCGTGGCCCTCGCCGCCGCGCCCGCGCAGGCAGACTGGCGGGTGCAACTGGAAGCGTCAGTGCAACAGCTCAAAGGCGCACAACTGACTGCGCGGGAACTCGATGTCGGGCGATTGATGCTCAGCGGATGTTCCAGCAAGGAAATCGCCCGTAAGCTGGAAATCTCCGTAGAAACCGTGAAAGTCCATAAGAAACACATGTACAGCAAGCTGGGGATCAAATCCCAGTCCGAGCTGTTTTCGATTTTTCTGCAGGCGCAGAACGCCTGAAACAGTGTGAGTAACGCTTTTTGTGGGAGCGAGCCTGCTCGCGAAGAGGCCCTCACTTCAATACTGATGTCACCTGCCACACCGCTTTCGCGAGCAGGCTCGCTCCCACAGGGATGCGTGCTGTTGCACAAATTTGAGTCCGAACCAGGGAACCCGTATGAGCCTGTCTTTGCTGAGCCGCTACGCCTTCTTTGCCGTCTGTGTGATTTTCACCCTCGCCAGCCTGCCCTTTCTCGAACACGACTGGCTGTGGCCGATCACCGCCGTTACCGGCGTGCTGAGCCTGCTCGGTCTCTTCGACCTGGTGCAGACGCGCCATGCAGTGCGCCGCAATTATCCGATTCTGGGCAACATCCGTATCTGGTCGAAGGCATCCGCCCGGAGATTCGCCAGTATCTGCTGGAGTCCGACAGCGACGCCCTGCCCTTCTCCCGCGCCCAGCGTTCGCTGGTGTACTCGCGCGCGAAAAACGAAACCGCCGACAAACCGTTCGGCACGCTGATCGACGTTTACCAGTCGGGCTTCGAGTTCATCAGCCACTCGATGCGCCCGGCGCCGTTGAGCGACCCGAGCGGTTTCCGCGTCACCGTCGGCGGGCCGCAGTGCACGCAGCCGTACTCGGCGTCGATCTTCAATATCTCGGCGATGAGTTTCGGCTCACTCAGCGCCAACGCCATTCGCGCGCTGAACCAGGGCGCGAAACTCGGCAACTTCGCCCACGACACCGGTGAAGGCAGCATCAGCCCGTATCACCGCGAACACGGCGGCGACCTGACCTGGGAGCTGGGCAGCGGCTACTTCGGCTGCCGCACCAGCGACGGCCGTTTCGACCCGGAGCGCTTCGCCGTGCAGGCGCAGAATCCGCAAGTGCGCATGATCGAAATCAAGATGAGCCAGGGCGCCAAACCCGGCCACGGCGGGATTTTGCCCAAACACAAAGTCACCAAGGAGATTGCCGAAACCCGCGGCATCCTGATGGGCGAGGACTGCGTTTCGCCCTCGCGCCACAGTGCGTTTTCCACGCCGATCGAGATGATGCAGTTCATCCAGCAATTGCGTGAGCTGTCCGGTGGCAAACCGGTCGGCTTCAAATTCTGCCTTGGCCATCCGTGGGAATTCATGGGCATTGCCAAGGCCATGCTGGAAACCGGCATTCTTCCCGACTTCATCGTTGTCGATGGCAAGGAAGGCGGTACTGGCGCGGCGCCGGTCGAGTTCACCGACCACATCGGCGTGCCGATGCGCGAAGGCTTGCTGTTCGTGCACAACACACTGGTCGGCCTCAACTTGCGTGACAAGATCAAACTCGGCGCCAGCGGCAAGATCGTCAGCGCCTTCGACATCGCCAGCGTGCTGGCCATCGGCGCCGACTGGGCCAACTCTGCGCGCGGTTTCATGTTCGCCATTGGCTGTATCCAGTCGCAGTCCTGCCACACCAACAAATGTCCGACCGGTGTCGCCACGCATGACGCCTTGCGCCAGCGCGCCCTGGTGGTGCCGGACAAAGCCCAGCGCGTTTACAACTTCCATCGCAGCACGCTCAAAGCACTGGCGGAGATGCTCGCTGCGGCCGGACTTGAGCATCCGTCGCAACTCTCAGCCAAGCATCTGGTGCGACGTACGTCGGCGACCGAGATCAAGTTGTTCTCGCAGCTGCATGTATTCCTGAAACCTGGAGAATTGCTCACTGGCGAAGTGAATGGCGAGTTCTATTCGCGGATGTGGCAGATGGCGCGGGCGGACAGTTTTGAGCCGCTGGAAATAGCGGCGGCGTGAATGCAAGGCGCCAATCCGGACCCAGGATTGGCGCTGTACGCCCGTTGAATCACGCAGCCACTGCACCGTCCAGGATCGGCACCGGCCGGATAACGGCTTTCACCACGCTAGTGTCGGGGTAAACGCTGACCAGCGTGTCCGGCGACGTGAACCACCCAGGTTTCTGCGAAGAGTATTTTATGATCGTGGCGGCACCTTCGCTGGACTGGAAATACAGCTTCCAGGAACGCGCCGAACGGTCATATTTCATAAACGCGAAACCCAATAGCCGCGAATCAGCCCGACCGTTGGCATCCACCCGCAGACCGTAATCGGGATACTCCAGGGACGTACTGAGCCCCAGGCCATGTTCATTCGTGGCAAGGCCGTTGTACTGCGCCAGCTCCTTCCCCCCTTCGACATGCCTAACCCGCAGGCGACTGGTGTCCATCTGATCGACCACCAGCGAGCAGCCACTGAAGCCGGGCGTGAACAAATGATCAGGCTGCCCAAGACCGGGATGTAAAGGGATATCCACGTAGCCTCCCTGAGCCGCCCAATAACCCAACACTGCGTCTGATCCTTCAGGAATCGTGGCGACTCTGGTGTCATGAATTTTCAGCGCATTGAATTGCGCTCCGGCCGATTTCGCAGGCTGAACGCGCTCCATGACAAAGACAAAACTTGCGCCGCCTTCCTTGTTGACCAGTTCTGAGGCGATCTCGGCGCTGTAGTTGACTCGGCCCGGTTGCAACAACTCTGTCGCCACCGGAACCCGGCTCAGCTGTGAGGTCGACAGCGCCTGATGGATGCTGGTGGGCTGCAGCGAATAATGCACCAGCGATGGCTCGCCCCATTCGTATCCCAGATGTGCAATCTGGCTGGCAGGAACCGCTTCGATGGCAGGCTCCCATAAACCGTTGGGCAGCCGCTCACGCGTAAACGCCGAGTCGGAGCGCAGCGGATTGCCTGAGGTATACACAAGCTGATGAGTGACACTGGTGCCTTCATCGATAAGTACACCCGCCCGCACATCGGCTGCCCCGGTCGCAAGATCGCCCCCGCGCAGCGAAACCGGCTGCCATTGATCCGGCGCAACTTGCCAGAGTCTGGAACCTTGCGCACGACGGGTCGCGGGGTCGACGATGACAACATCCGTCAGATCGCCGTTAAGCGTGAAATCATTGCTGATGCCGTACACCGCTTCCTTGCCGGTTGCATCGATGTTGCGGATAAAAAATCGCTGCCCGTCAGCGCTGCGATAAATACCCTGGGCATTGGCTTGCAGTCCGTTGAGTTCCGCTGGCTTGATGGCGAAGCGCCTGAGGTGGTCATTGCCGAATCCGACCAGTGCGAAGCGGCCAGGCGTGGGCCGGAAATCGCCCGGTGCACCAAAAGGCCGATTGCTCAGCGGATTGTAGTGATACCACTGTTCGTTCTTCAGTACGCCGATGCCCTCGACACTGTGCTCGTTTATCTTCCAGGCCCCCAGCAGCGTCGGCCCGTGTTCTCTGCGCAATAGTTGCAATAACTCGCTGGAATCTGCCGCTTTGCGCAGCGCCATGATCTGCCGCAAGCCGTGCTCACCGAGAAATTTGAAGCCATGGCCAAGCAGCCGGATGGCCCCCACGCCCACGTCGCGCAGGGCAACCAACGGATTGAGTTCGGTTATCACCACCGCGCCGATTATTCTCGCGGCCTTGAGGGTCTTGCTGAGCGCTGACGCTGTGGAAACACCAATCCTGGCCAGTTTTCCAGCCACACTTGCACCGGCAGTCACGAAACCCAACACATCGAAAAACAGGTCCACTGCACCGTCGAGATAGTTGCCGTTGATGAAGTGGGTGATCGCCGATTTGAACGGGATCATGTCAACGACAAAATCGATAACCTTCTGCACGGCCGCGTTTTCACGATCTTGCGTCGTCTGGCCTTTGGCTGCGTGCAAAATATCCTCGCTGTCCAGATCCAGATGTTGAACAAACGCCTCAGCGATCAGCTCGGTTCGCTCGCTCGAATAACTGGCGGGCGCTGCTGAGCTGTTTGCGCTTTGAGCCTTAAGCTTTTCGACTGTCGACCGGTCAGCCAGCCTGAAGGGCTCGATGGTGTACTGGATGCTCGGAACAAATGCATCGGTGCGCTCGATCGCTTGCGCTGGATCGTAAGCACGGGTGTGGATAACCCCTTTCTTCAGATCGATTTCGTACAGCTTCGATTCACGGCCCAGGTCAACTTTCACCCTCAGGATGCCGCTTGTGGAGGTGAGGTTTCGGCCGACAAACCCCATACTCAAACGATAGGTCTTGTACTGGTAAAACGAGACGTGACCATATTCGAGATTTTTTCTGTCCTCCAGCGGCAACTCGGCTATCAAATGCTTGACCAGCAATCGAGAACCTTGCTTGAGGTTGCTGACGGCGTTTTCAAATTGCGCGTTAAAGGCATTTGCCGCGCCAAGTTCCAACGGCGCATTGATCTGCCCAAGCAGCGGCAACAAACGCGGATCGCGAGTCGTCCACTGATAGTAGGGAGGCCCTCCCATCATGACGATGTCCAGCAACGAATATTTGCCGTTAAGGGTCGGGTACAAGCCGACCCCGCCCTCAGTGACCACTGCAGGCTGTTGCAGAAGCCGCTCTTCGAAGGGTACATCGCCCTTGAACTGCTTCTTCAGTCGCTCCAGCGCGATGGCCTTGCGACTGGGTAATTCACTGTTCAACAGGATCGAAGCATTAAGGCGATCGGTCAGTTGTTGGTTGAACTGGGTCCTGGCGTTCTCCAGCTCGTCGCGCGGGTAATGCTCGTCGTCGTTCTTGCGCATGAAGCCGTTGATCACGCCCCAGTCTGCGAGCGCGTCAGCATGAACTTGCGGAGCAACTTGCGAGTCGATCAGCGCAGCACTTTCAGCGCTGGCCATGACTTGAGCAAAGGTCATGCAGGCGACTTTTCCGGGCGTGTGAGCCTCGATTGTCCGCGCCGCAACGGTCAGGTTGAACCACGCCGTAGTGCCGTATTTCAAGTTGGCGGGCAACTTTTCGATGAGAAGCTCGGGCGCCTTGCGCGCCAGCAACAAGGCGGCTGTCAATCCGGCGAGTTTGCGGCTGCTCAGTCGTTGCTTTATCAGGTGGTCGGCCAGATTGTCAAAAACCGCCGAGGCAGGTTTGCCCCAAAGTTTCTCCCCGGCCAGGTCGAAGCCTGCGACTTTGCCGCGCGACGGCTGATCGATATCGCCCTCGTGCAGGCTCAAATGGATGCCGGCCATTGCGTATTCGCGCGCGCTGACATCCGTGGCGATGCCGTTCAAGCGGGTCTGAATGGCTCGCCCCAGCGCCTGCCCGCGCGCACTGCTGATGAGGTGTGCCAACGCGGAGGGCGGATCACTCAGCGCATCATTTGAAAGTGGCTGGTCAGCGTCCAGGTAGTCCAATACTCCAGCGCCCGTTATCGAAAGCCTGTCGAGGCTGTCCAGATAAACACTGGTGGCGTGCAAGGCTTGTTTTTGTTGCACGGTAGTCAATGGAATTGGCCAGGACAGTGCTCCGGCAAAGTCACCAAATGCGTGGGGAGTAACTTTTTCGGCTTCCAGAAGGATTGCGACTTGTTCTATCTGATTATTTTCGGATGTCGATACTTCATCGTTAACGTCTACATTGGATTCGGACATATATTCTTCCGTGACGGGAATAAAATGGAATCCAAAGTAAGCAATAAAAGATCCTGGAACATGAAGCGAGAATGTATTACCAATTAAACAACGCCAACCTGGCAAACCTTAATCAACATACAAATTCACAAAAGTCCCATCTGGCAAATGCCACCAAATAATATATCTGCCGAACACCAGCTGAATTCATCAGCGATACAACTACACAGAGTCATTGTTCTCGCTCTCGGCAATAGTTCATCGCGTCCGCTTTCAAGGAATCAACCGTAATTGCCGGAAACGTAAAAACAAAAAGCCCCGATCTCTCGATCAAGGCTTCGTTTTGTTTGCGCAGTTACGGTTCAAGAAACCGAGCGTACCGAGCCTTGCGACACTTGCGTCGGCTGCAACTTGAACACGTAAAACAACACCGTCAGCAGCACCAGAAACGCTGGCCCGACATACAGCGCCACGCGGGTATCCGGGAAGTACGCCATCAGGCCGACCACCAACACCAGAAACGCCAGTGCGAAGTACGAGCTGACCGGGTACAGCCACATCTTGTACTTGAGGCCGGCACGTTCGCTGGCGCTCAGGCCTTTGCGGAATTTCAGTTGCGCCAGCAGGATCATCACCCAGGTCCAGATCGCGCCGAAGGTGGCGATCGAGGTGACCCAGACGAAGACTTTTTCCGGCACCAGATAGTTGAGCATTACGCCCAGCAGCAACACCGCAATCGACAGCAACAGCGCCCGGCGCGGCACGCCGTTGTTCGAGGTCTTGGCGAAACCGGCCGGAGCCTGGCCGTTCTGCGCCAGGCTGTAGAGCATGCGCCCGGTGCTGAAGATGCCGCCGTTGCATGACGACAGCGCTGCGGTGATGACCACGAAGTTGATGATACCGGCGGCGGTCTTGATGCCCAGACGCTCGAAGGTCATCACGAACGGGCTGCCCTGGGTGCCTATTTCATTCCACGGGTAGATCGAGAGGATCACGAACAGCGCGCCGACGTAGAACAGCAGGATCCGCCAGAACACCGAGCCGATCGCGTCTGGAATGGTCTTTTGCGGGTTCTTCGCCTCACCAGCGGTCAGGCCGATCATCTCGACGCCGAGGTAGGCGAACATGACCATCTGCAGCGACATCAGCACACCGGTCACGCCGTTGGGCATGAAACCGCCGTGGGCCCAGAGATTGGAAATCCCCAGCGGCACGCCGTCATTGCCGAAACCGAAGGCGATGATGCCGACGCCGCCGATGACCATCGCAATGATCGTGACGATCTTGATCAGGGCGAACCAGAATTCGAATTCGCCGAAGGCTTTCACCGCGATCAGGTTGATCGACCCCATGCTAATCAGCGCCGCCAGGGCCCAGATCCAGCGCGGCACATCGGGAAACCAGATGCCCATGTACACGGCGACGGCGGTGATTTCCGCGACACAGGTCACCAGCCACAGGAACCAGTAGTTCCAGCCGGTGAGGAAGCCGGCCAGCGGACCAAGATAATCCTGCGCGTAGCGGCTGAACGAACCGGCCACCGGGTTGTGCACGGCCATCTCACCGAGCGCGCGCATGATCACCAGGATCGCCAGACCGCCAAGAATGTAAGACAGCATGATCGCCGGGCCGGCCATTTCGATCGCCCTGGCCGAACCGAGAAACAGACCGACGCCGATACAGGCACCAAGCGCCATCAGGCGGATATGCCGTTCGCCGAGTTCACGTTTGAGCGGACCACCCGAAGCGGTGTCGCCGTACGGCTGAGGATTGCCAACTGGCATAGGGGTACAACCTCGTCTTGTTATTGGATATGACCACCGGGTTTCGAAGCGTCGGCCGATAGGCCTTGGCTGGGCAGGAAACCGCGTCGGCTTCGTGGGCAGACGCGTCTTGCAGGGAGGGCCTGAAAGATCAGCGGGGCGTGCAGTATAAAAACCTTGTCGCAGGTCTTTTCACTCTATAAATCACAAGATTCAGGGGGAGTTTTCGCGAATATGCCAATTGACCGAGGTGATCAACTGGCAACTGTAGGAAAAGTCGCCACTAAAACATCGCGGCGAGTATTGCACATGGAGGGTGAAGCGTCACATCAGCCGCCCGACGCTCCGGGTATGACGAGCACGGGTCTGGTCACGACTTTGCAGACTTTTGCAGTGGAGCAGACTCTCATGAGCGTGTCCGGCCGTCGTCCCCACCAGGTGGGGGTGACCGACGAATGCCGGGCAACGTTCGCGACACCTTGGATGGACTGGAAATGAAGCTTCCATGCCCGCTCCGTGCGGTCATATCTCATGAAGGCGAACC
>Ga0157369_10001716_pt1 | contig 26679 bp, 23 predicted proteins | sample C25metaG_FD_113461 | JGI IMG/M metagenome (GOLD analysis project Ga0157369, IMG submission 113461) | Corn rhizosphere microbial communities from Kellogg Biological Station, Michigan, USA - C2-5 metaG | ecosystem: Host-associated > Plants > Roots > Rhizosphere > Soil | place: USA: Michigan... | reverse complement strand
TGGCGAGATAGACGGCGAAGGCTGCTGGGTCGAGCGGATGCGGGATGGTGCCGAGTTGGGCGAAACGCTGGCTGACCTCCGGCGTCTCGACGATCTTGTTGAAGGTCGCACCAAGCATCTCGACGCGATCCTTCGGGGTTCCCGCCGGTACGACGATGCTGAGCCAGGCGGCGAGATCGATGCCGGGATAGCCCTGCTCGATCAGCGTCGGCGTATCCGGGAAGGACGGCACGCGCTTGCCATAGGCACTCGCGATCAGCCGCATCTTGCCGGAACGGATGAAGGGCTCGGTCACGGTGACCGTGTCCATGGCGACGCTGACGACGCCGCTCATCAGGTCGGTCATCGCCGGCGGACTGCCGCGATAGGGCACGTGCAGGATGGTGATGCCGGCCTGGTGCTTGAACAGCTCCATGCCGAGATGAGACAGCGTGCCGTTGCCGGAGGAAGGATGCGTCAGCCGGTCGGGATGCGCCTTGACGAAGGCGACGAGCTCGGCGACGTTGTGGACCGGCAGCGACGGATTGACCACCATCACCATCGGCAGATCGCCGATCAGCGCCACCGGCGCAAAATCCTTCAGGCTGTCATAGCCGACGGTCTTGTAGAGATGGGGGTTGACGACGAGCGAAGCGAGCGGCGCCAGCACCATGGTGTGGCCGTCGGGCGGCGAAGTCTTGAGTGCGGCGAGCGCCATGCTGCCGCCCTGCCCCGGCCGGTTATCCACGATCACGGTCTCGCCGAGCATGGCGGAGAGCTTGTCGGCGAGCAGCCGCGCGATCAGGTCGGTGGCCTGTCCCGGCGGAAAGCCGACCAGGATGCGGTTAAGTTCGGCAGCGCGCGCATCCGCGAACGTCGCAAATAGCGCGAGCACCGCAATCAGCAAGCGTCGCATGGCGTTTCCTCTTCGCTCGTATCGTGTCGTTTATCTTGTCTTTTAAATCGTCTCTTAGATTATCCTGGCGGCACGCAGCCGCGCGATCTCCTCTCCGGCAAGGCCGAGCGCGGCAAGGATCTCCTCATTGTGCTGGCCGAGCGAAGGCCCGGCGCGGCGCACGGAGACCGGCGTCTCGGAAAAGCGCGGCACCACGCATTGCATGCGGACATCGCCGAGCTCCTCGTCCGGAACGCTGACGATGGCCTGCCGCGCCTGGAAATGCGGATCGACGAAGATGTCGGCGGCGTCATAGATCGGCGAGAAGCCGACCTCATGCGCATGCAGCGTGTCGCGCAGCTCTTCCAGCGTCAGGCGCGAGATGGCGTCGGCCACGATCGCATCGATCGCCGCAAAATTATTCACCCGCGACGGATTGTCGACGAAGCGGGGATCGGCGATGAGCTGTTCGAGCTTGAGCGCCTTGCAGAAGCGCTCATAGATGCTCTGCGTCGAGGCCGCGATCGAGGCCCATTTGCCATCCTTGGTCGCGTAGACGTTGCTGGGCGCGGCATATTGGCTGCGGTTGCCGGTTTGCGTGCGGACCGAGCCGAGCTGATCATATTCGATCGCAAGAAAGTCGAGCGTGCGCATCATGGCTTCGGTGACGGCGCAATCGATCTCCTGCCCGCGCAGCGACGGATCGCCCTTGAGACGGAACAGCTCGGCGAGAATGCCGATGGCGCCGAACAGGCCCCCGACGGCATCCGAAATGGGATAGCCGAGATGCAGGGGTGTGCCGCCCTCCTCGCCGCACATCCGCGTCAGCCCGCTCATCGCCTCGAACACGCGGGCAAAACCGGGATTGGTACGATAGGGCCCGGTCTGGCCGAAACCGGTGACGCGCAGGATGGTGAGCCGCGGGCTGATCGATTGCAGCCAGCCGCGGGTGATGCCCCATTCATCGAGCGTGCCGGTGCGGAAATTCTCCACCAGCACGTCGTAATCCTGGATCAGCCGTCCGAGCAGCGCCTTGCCTTCCGCCTTGCGCAGGTCGAGCGTGATGCCCTTCTTGTTGCGGTTGGTGACCTTCCACCACAGCGGCACGCCGTCCTTGTGCGGCGCGAGCCGGCGCAGCGCATCGCCGGCACCGGGCATCTCCACCTTCAGCACCTCGGCGCCGAGATCGGCGAGCAAGGTCGAAGCAAAGGGACCGGCGACCACGGTCGAGATATCGAGGATGCGCAGGCCTGCGAGCGGACCAGTGGGCTTTGGCTCGGATGCTGTCATGACGCGATGCTAGCCGCGCCCGCGGCTATGCGATATCGTCAATTCCGATAATTCAGAATTACCGGATCGGCATATCAGGAATGGACATCCGCCAGCTCAGGACCTTTGTCGAGGTCGCCGCCATTGGCAGCTACGCCCGCACGGCTTCCGTCATCGGCATCGCGCAATCGGCGCTGAGCCGACAGCTATCGGCGCTGGAACACGGCATTGGCGGCCGGCTGTTTCACCGCACCGGCCGCGGCGTGGTGCTGACCGAGCTCGGCGAGCGGTTGCTGCCGCGCGCCCGCGCGCTGGTTGCCGACGCGGAAGCCTGGGAAAATGCAGCGCGGCAGGAACAGAGCGAGCCGCAGGGCGAGGTGACGCTCGGCATGGTGCCGGTCGCCTCGCGCGGACTGGTGGCAAAACTCGCCGCGGAGCTCCGCCAGCGCTATGCCGGCATCCGCCTGCGCGCGCTGGAAGCCTATAGCGGGCAGGTCGAGGAATGGCTGGCCTCGGGCCGCGTCGAGGTCGGCATCTATAACCGCTACCGCCGCGGCAGCATTGCGAAGTCCGAGGTGCTGGCGCGAAGCGATGTGCATCTGATCGCGCGGCGCGATCATCCGATGGCGCGGCGGCGCGAGCTTGCCGTACGCGCCTTTGCCGAAATCCCGCTGGCGATGCCGGTCCGGCCGAACAGCCTGACCAGCCTGCTCACGGGCTTGGCTGCGTCACAGCATTTCGAGCTCGATATCCGGCTTGAGGCCGGCTCGACACCGCTGATCCGCGAGGTGCTGCTCGCCTCCGACCTCGCAACCGTCTCGCCGCGGCAGGTGTTCGCCACCGAAATCGCCGCCGGTGAGCTTGTCGCCATCCCGATCGTGCGGCCGAAGATCGTGCAGACCACCTGGATGTCGCTGAGCTCGCATCATCCGCCGACGCAGGCTGCCGAGATCGTGGCAAGGCTCATTCGCCAACTGGCCGCGCGTCAGCGGCTGGCGAGATAGCAGCGGGTCGACAGGATTGCTGTCCGCAATTTCCGATGATGTGAGGTGCCAATTTCAGGCACTTTCCACCATTTCCACATATGTGGAATTTCTCCACGCGCCTTGGCGCGCACTCCGCTCCCGCCGTAACTTCGCTTGCAACAGCTCCCGATCACGGGACGGCAGACGGTACAGGGAAGAACGCGATGAAGGTTTTTATCTTTGACCTGCTCGCCTATGGCGAACAGCTCGATCATCTCAAGGTCGGCAGCGAGCTCCCCTACCCGCTCTCCAACCGCTACTTCAAGGCCGATGTCGCGGTGCGCACTTACGCCGAGCATCTCGAAGCCTGGGAGGAGATGGATAAGCTCGGCTATGACGGCGTCGGCTTCAACGAGCATCATTGCTCGCCCTATGGCCTGATGAACTCGCCAAACCTGATGGCGGCGGCCGCGGCACAGCGGACCAAAAAGCTGAAACTCCTGATCTACGGCAATCTGTTGCCGCTGCACGAGCCGCTGCGGCTCGCCGAAGAGCTCGCCATGATCGACTGCCTGTCGAACGGCCGGCTGATCTCGGGCTTTGCCCGCGGCATCCCACGCGAATATCAGGTGCACAATGTACCGCTGAAGGATTCACGCGCGCGTTTCGAAGAGGCCTACGAGATCGTCACCCGCGCCTGGACCGAGGAGATATTCTCCTATGAAGGCAAGTTCTGGTCCTACAAGGATGTCGCAATTTGGCCGCGGCCGGTGCAGAAGCCGGGTCCGGAAATCTGGATCCCCGTCGTCGGCAGCAAGGAATCGATCGAATTCGCGGCGAGGAAGAACGCCGTGATCACGCCGGGCCTCGCCCGCGGCGGCTTGCAGGAAGACATCATCCGCTATTTCGCCAAGTGCCTTGCGAGTAACGGCCACCAGATCACCCCGCATCATCTTTCGATCGCGATGTCGGCCTATGTCGCCGACAGCAAGGCGGAGGCCGTGAAGGAGTTCGCGCCCTATCACCTCTATTTCAACCGCACGCTGTTCAGCCACGGCAATTTCACGGAAACCGCCAAGCAGCGCGATGCCGGCTACGTCTCGGAATCCTCGACCGACTATGTGCGGCCGGAGAACCAGAAGGCGGCGCAGGGCCTGCGCGAAGACTATCGCAACATGACCATGGCCGATTTCGAGCGGCAGGCCGAGCACATGCCGCTCGGCACCGCCAAGGAAGTCACCGAGCGCATCATCTCGGCCGCGGAAGCCGCCGGCGCCAACCAGGTGCAGATCAGTCTCAACCGCGGCGCTCTGCCGCATGAGATGTTCATCGAGCAGATCCGCCGCTTTGCGCGCGAGGTACTGCCGGCATTGCAGGCGCATGAAGTGCGCCGCGTGCCGCTCGGCGAGGAGATCGCGGCCTAGTGAATGTCCGTTTTGGAGCGAACGAGCGCGGCATCGGAAGGCCGCCTCTCCCTTGGGAGAGGTAAACCAAGGGCGCTCTAGGATTCGAGTAAAACATCTGCGAACATAACAACAAGAGTGCTGGCCCAAGGCACCCTCTTCTAACTCGCACGGGGAGGCAGTGATGAGCGGGGAATTGAAGTCACCGGTCGAGGAGGCGCTGGAGAACCAGCCCTTCGGCGCGTTGCAACTGCGCGTCGTGCTGCTCTGCGCGCTGGTGCAGGCCTTCGATGGTTTTGATCTCGGCACCATCGGCATGGCGGCGCCCTCGCTGTCCAAAGCCTGGGGCGTGCCGCCGGCGCACTTCACCCTCGCCTTCGTGATGTCGAGCGTCGGCATCCTCGTCGGCGCGCTGCTGTCCGGGCCGCTCGGCGACCGCGTCGGGCGCAAGCCGCTGCTGATCTGGAGCACCGGCTTCATCGGCCTGTTCTCGGTGCTGTCGGCCTTCGCGTGGTCGGTGCCTACGATCACCGCGATGCGCTTCATGACCGGCATCGGCATCGGCGGCGCCATGCCTGTCACCGTCGCGCTTACCGCCGACTATTCCCCGATCAGCCGCCGCGGCACGCTGCTGATGCTGATGTTCTGCGGCAACACCATCGGCGGCTTCATCGGCGGCCAGCTTGTTGCGCAGATCCTTCCCATTTTCGGCTGGCAGAGCATCTTCTTCTCCGGTGGCTTGCCGCCGCTGATCCTGCTCCCGTTCCTGATTCTGTTCCTGCCGGAATCGCCGCGCTTCCTGATCGCGCACCGCGCCGAGGCGCCGGCGACGCAGGCGATCCTGCGCCAGCTCAATGTCAGCGCGCAGGCGGCCGCGACCAAGCTCGTCGATGTCGCCACGGGCAATCCGGTGCAGCAGCTCTTCACCGGCGGGCTTGCTGCGACCACCGTGCTGGTCTGGATCGTGTTCTTCGCGAACCTGCTCAACATGTATCTGTTCAGCTACTGGATGCCGACGGTGCTGCATCTCTCCGGGCTGAAGCCCGAGGTCGCCGTGTTCTACGCCAGCATGTTCCAGCTCGGCGGCATTATCTCCTGCCTGCTGCTTGGGCCGATGATCGACCGCTTCGGCGCGCCAAAGGTGCTGGCGTGCAGCTTTGCTTCCGGTGTGATCTTCGTGCTCGCCATCGGCCTCGCCAGCCTGCCGACGCCGTTCATCGCGATCCCGATCCTGGGCGCGGGCGCGGCGATGATCGGCAGCCAACTCGGCGCCAATGCGATGGTCGCGGCGCTCTATCCGGCGCGTATTCGCTCGACCGGTGTCGGCTGGGCGCTCGGCGTCGGCCGGCTCGGCGGTATCGCCGGTCCCGCGATCGGCGGCTCGCTCCTGGCTTTCGGCCTGCCGCCAAAGGAGATTTTCCTTTGCGCTTGCGGGCCCGCACTGATCGCTGCCGTCTGCACGTTCATGCTGACCATGAAGGCCGCGCGCAACCGCGAGGTCGTCGCGTCGGCGCCGCAGGCGCGCACGGCGTGAGCTGATGATGCCGGTGAGACCATGAAAGCTTTCGCCGGCAAGGCCGCTTTCATCACAGGAGGCGCAGGCGGTATCGGGCTTGCGATGGCACGCGCCTTCGGCCAGCGCGGCATGAAGGTCGCGATCGCCGATGTCGAAGCGGATACCTGTGCCAGGGCGGTCGAGGCCTTGCGGCGCGAAGGCGTTGAGGCGATCGGCACCGCCTGCGACGTGTCCGACCGCGAGGCGCTGGCGAAGGCCACCAGGCACACCTTTGCCGAGTTCGGCAAGATTCACATCCTCTGCAACAATGCCGGCGTCTCCCGCGCCGGTTCGGTCGAAACCATCGCAATGACCGACTGGGACTGGGTGATCGGCGTTAATCTGAAAGGCCTCGTGCACGGGCTACAGCTTTTCCTGCCGCACATGAGGGCGCATGGCGAGGAATGTCACATCGTCAACACCGCCTCGATCAACGGCGTCGCCGGCGCGCCGCTCGCCGGCCCCTACAGCGCGACCAAGTTCGCGGTGGTCGGCCTATCCGAAGTGCTGGCGGCGGAACTGGCGGACACGCCGATCGGCGTCAGCGTGCTCTGCCCGAGCTGGGTCAAAACCCGGATGCTCGACAACGGCCGCAACCGTCCTGCTCATTTCGGCGGACCGATCAAGCTCGATGCCGACAACGCCAATGCCGAGCGCAATGCGCGCTATTCGAAGGCGCTGGAGAGCGGGCTTGATCCGGCTCACGTCGCACAGCTTGTGATCGGCGCGATCGAAACTCGGCGGCTGTTTGTGTTCACCCATGCCGAGACCCGGGCCGCGGTGGAACGCGGTTACGAGCTGATGATCGAAGGTTTCGATGCGCTCGACGAACTTCACCGCAAGGCGGGATAGGAGTAGCGAATGGACTTCTCCGGCAAGACGGCGTTCGTCACCGGCGCCGCCAACGGGATCGGGCTCGGCATCTGCCGCACGCTGGCGCGGAACGGCGTCAACCTGGTGCTCACGGATATCGAGCGGGCGTTGCTGGAGCAGGCTCGCGCCGAGCTTTCAGCCTTCAACGTCCGCACGCGTGCGATCGAGGTCGACGTATCCGATGCGGCTGCGTTCGAGCGCGCCGCGGATCTGGCCGAGCGAGAGTTCGGCAATATCCATTTCCTGTTCAACAATGCCGGCATCACAATGGCACCCAAGCCGCTGTGGGAGATCACGCCGGAGCAATGGGAATGGATTTTTGGCGTCAATATCTTCGGCGTCATCAACGGCATCCGCACGCTGGTGCCGCGGATGAAGGCGCATGGCGAAGCCGGTCATGTCGTCAACACCGCCTCGATCGGCGGGTTGCAGGTCAATCCGAAGCTGCGCAACGGCCCCTACGCCATGACCAAATACGCGATCGTCGCGGCCTCCGAGGCGCTGGCGCTTGACCTTGAAGGCAGCCATCTCGGCGTCTCCGTGCTGTGCCCGGCGATCGTTGCGACCACGCTATACGCCTCAGCTCAACGTCGCCCCGAGCGCCTCGGCGGTCCGTTCGGACGGACGATTCCCGAGCGCGCCAAGGCGTTTCATGCCGCCGGTATACCGCCCGACGATGTCGGCCGGCGCGCGCTCGACGCCATCGCGAAGAGGGAGTTCTTCATCTTCACCCATGAAGAGCCGCGCGAATGGATCGAGGCGCGGCACCAGCGGCTGATGGCGGGGTTTGATTCGATCGAGCGGTATAATGCGCGGGAGGGTGGGGCGTAGGCGGCCCGGAGCGCGCTGCCTTTTCTTCCTCTCCCTGTCCTTACGGGGGAGAGGTGGAGAACACGGTTCAATCCTCTTCGCCTGCAAACTTCTTCAACCTGGCGTTCTCCGCACGAAACGCTGCCAGAATCTTCGTCAGATTCTTCTCGATCCGCTCCTGCGGGCCGGCGATGCCGATGGCGAGCGGGCGGTGACCTGCCGGCGTCGGCACCATCATGCCGACCACGCCGACGCCGCGCGTTACCATGCCGTGAGACAGACAGTAGCCGTCGCGGCGCACCTGCTCGACGCCGCCTCTGAGGCGGTTGAGCGAGGAGATGGCACGATCGATCTTGTTCTGCCGCACCGTGCGCCGGTAGATTTTCGCCACCTCGTCGTCACGCATTTCACTGAGCAGCGGCCAGCCGAGGCCCGAATGCACGAGCAGCACGCGCGTGCCGATATGGGTGAAATATTGCAGCGGCTCGCGCGCGCGCAGGATGTCGACGATCTCGACATAGATGTCAGTCGCTGTGCCGAGCAAAATGGTTTCGCCGAGTTTGCGGCCTATCCGCCGGAACGCTTCCTGGATCGGCCCGCCCTCGTAGCTCGCCGGCGTCACCCAGTCGCCGAGCTGCGACAGCCGCGGCGTCGGCAGATAGGCGCGCGAGGTGCTCTCGAAGGAGAGATAGTTCATCTGCGCCATGGTCTTGAGCAATGCCGCGGCGCTGGACGTCGGCATGCCCAGCGCATCGACGACATCCTTCAGCCGCAGCGGACATTGCCGCTCGCGGAACAGCTCGAGGATATCGAAGACCCGGCGCGCCGACTTGGTCAGTCCGTCCGCCATATCGGTTACGGCGCGTGCTCGATATGGGCGCGGATCGAGCGGCTCTCGTTGTCGATCCAGCCGAATTTCTGCACGGCTGATATCATGCCGGTCAGCCCGTCCTGCCACCAGGCCTCGGCCTTGAGCGGCGGCCAGTCGCGCAAGGCCTGCTCGGAAATCCAGGCATGCTCGCGGTCATGCTTCACCGCGATGCGGCCGAGCAGATCGGCCTGCGCGGCAGGATCAAGCGCGCCTTCGACGCGCACGGAAAATGCGCGAAAATTTTTGAGATCGTCGATTTCGATGGAATGGCTTTGGGCAATCAGGCGGATGATCATGATGCGGTTCCGGGCAATCACGCCTTAGAGTGCCTTCATCAGCCTTGCGGCGCAAGAACCGTTGACTTCTGCCAGGCTGCAATGGACGCTTCTCGCCGTGAAGGAGCGATCACGTGTCAGACAACAACGGCGAAGGCTACGATTGCGACGTGCTGGTGGTCGGCTCCGGCTGCGCGGGACTATCCGCCGCGGTCACTGCGGGCCATCACGGCCTCGAGGTGCTGATCACCGAGAAGGAGCCGCGTTTCGGCGGCACCACCGCGCGCTCCGGCGGCTGGCTCTGGATCCCCGGCACATCGCTTGCGAAAGCCTGGGGCATCGTCGAGGACAAGGAGCAGGCGCGCACTTATCTCCGCCACGAGGCCGGCAACAATTTTGATGCCGCGCGTGTGGAAGCGTTCCTCGCCAACGGTCCCGAGGCGGTCGATTTCTTCACGACCAGGACCGCGGTACGCTTCGACATGCCGCTGACCTTCCCGGACTATCACGCGGAAGCACCGGGCGGCGCGCAGGGCGGCCGTTCCATGGTGACGCGTCCGTTCGACGGACGCGAGCTCGGCAGCCACGTGCATGATCTCGGCCGCCCGCTGCCCGAGCTCACCGTGTTCGGCATCATGCTCGGCTCCGGCAAGGACATCGTGCATTTCATGCGCGCGACCAGGTCATTCACCTCCGCGGTCTATGTCGCCAAGCGGCTGTCGAAGCATGCCATGGATGTGATGCAGACCGGCCGCGGCATGACGCTCACCAACGGCAATGCGCTGGCGGGACGGCTCGCCAAATCCGCCTTCGACCTCAACATTCCGCTCTGGCTGTCCTCGCCGGTGCGCGAATTGATCATGGAAAATGGCGCGGTGCGCGGCGCCATTGTCGAGCACAACGGCAAGTCGGTTCGCGTCACCGCGAAACGCGGCGTAGTGCTCGCTTGCGGCGGCTTTCCACATGACGTGGCGCGGCGACAGAAGATGTTTCCGCATACACCAACCGGACGGGAACATTATTCGCCGGGCCCGACCGGCAATACCGGCGACGGCCTGCGGCTCGCGGAAAGCGCGGGCGGACGGATCGAGGACACCTTGCCGAATGCGGCGGCCTGGGTGCCCGTGTCGATCACGACACGCAAGGACGGGTCCAAGGGCGTGATGCCGCATTTCATCGACCGCGCCAAGCCGGGCGTGATCGCGGTGACGCGCGAGGGCAAACGCTTTGCCAATGAGGGCAATTCCTACCACGACTTCGTCCAGGACATGGTGAAGGCGGCAAAGCCGGGCGAGGAGATCACGGCGTATCTCGTCTGCGATCACCGCACCTTGCGCAAATACGGGCTCGGCTGCGTGCCGCCCTTTCCGATGCCGATCGGCGACTACGTGCGGAGCGGTTATCTCAAGCGCGGCGCAACGCTGGCCGAACTCGCGCGGCAAGCCGGCATCGACGCCGAGGCTCTGGAAGCGACCGTCGCCGAGTTCAACACCAACGCCGCCGAGGGACGCGATCCCCTCTTCGGCAAGGGCTCGCGCGCCTATAATCGCTATCAGGGCGATGCGCTGCACGGCCCCAATCCGTGCATTGCGCCGGTCGCGCGCGGTCCGTTCTATGCGATCAAGCTCGTGATCGGCGATCTCGGCACCTATGCCGGCATCAAGACCGACGCCAATGCACGCGCGCTCGATGCCGACGGCAAGGTCATCGGCGGCCTCTATGCCGCCGGCAACGACATGGCAAGCATCATGGGCGGCAATTACCCCGGCGCCGGCATCACGCTCGGACCCGCGCTGACCTTCGGCTATATCGCCGGAAAGCATCTCGCCGGCCTCGATCCGTAGCGCCGATCCGCGCTTGCTTGCGACACCGTGCGCATGGCAAATGCCGTCAAATCGCCGCACCCGAGGGCGATCGTAGACGGCGTAAGCGCGGTTCAAGAAAATGATAAAATGCCTTGCACTTATTTTCCTGATCGCGATGACGGCCACCTCCGGCCTGACGAACGCGCGGCAACGGCTCGATGACGCCCTGATCGCCGTCGGGCTGGACAGCGCTGCGCCCGCTCCGTCCGCATCGCCAGCGCCTGCACCCGACAATGCCGCAACAAACGACGCCACCGCCTGCGATGGCGTCACCTTCACGCGGAACCTGAAATACGGCGATCACCAGCTCAACGTCCTCGACGTCGCGAGCGCGCAGGCGCCCGGCGCCAAGCGCCCGGTCGTCGTGTTCGTGGCCGGCGATACCTTCGCGAGCGACGGCAAGACATCGGCGAAGAGCCCGCTCGTAGAGCAGGCCATGTGCTTTGCCGGGCGCAACGGACTTGTCGCCTTCAGCATGTCCTACCGGCTCGCACCGGCGGCGCCATGGCCGGCGGGCGCCAAGGACGTCGCCGCGGCGATCTCATGGGTGCATGAAAACGCCGATCTGTTCGGCGGCAACAAGGAAGAGATCATCCCGATCGGCTACGCCGCGGGCGCGTTCCACCTCGCGAGCTTCCTTGCGCATAGCGAATTCCAGGAAAGCGACTCCTATGTCGCCGGCGCTGTGCTGGTGTCGGGAATCTATCGACCCGACAGCGATCCGGGCGAGGCCGAAAAATCCTATTTCGGCAGCGACGCCAGCAAATATGACGGCCAGTCCTCTCTTCCCGGCCTCACCAGGATCCACGTGCCGCTGGTGGTGGCGTGGTCGCAGGTCGATGCGCAGCGCTTCGTTGCCCAGGGCGAGAAGCTGAAGGACACCCTCTGCGGCGCCGGCCATTGCCCGCGCACCGCGCTGCTCAGCAAGGCGTCGAGCCCCGCCTCCGTCTTCGATCTCGACGGTGCGAGCGCCGACCTGCACGACCGCCTGCGGCAACTCATCGGGCAGATCGACGCGCGCGGACTGCCGTAGGTCAAAGGCTGGTCGTGCGCCTACTGGAGGACGATCAGCGGGCGAACTGAAAGCCCTGCCGAAAAAGGCGAGCGACACCATGTGAGGTGATCCAGCCAATCCTCATCGTAGGACGCACATCGCGCAGACGATGTGGGTCTGCGGACATAGCGTCCGCCTTTGGGGGCTTCAAGGGCGTGTCCGACGAGCAGCTTGCGCTGATGGAACGGGAATCAGTCTCCCTCGCGCGCGAGTTCAAGGTCGCCAAGCAGACCCATGGGGTCGACCATCTCGATCTGGTGCTGGCTGTTGGTTACGTCTCAAAGCTGTTACGCAACGGCAAAGTGATCGGCCATCTCGCTAAGCATTTCCAAGAGCTGCTGTTCGAATTCCAGAAGATCACGGAATCGGAAGCCACGGCAGCTTAGCTGCCCCCAGGTCCAAGGCATTTGATTCAAGTCGGCTTCATTTGAGATCGTCACATGTGAGACGGTAGCCACAACGCGATCATCGGGAAGGATACAAGCAGCGCCAACGCAAGTAGGTGCGCCACGAAATGCGGCCAGACTCCATGAAATACCTCGGACACCGGTCGATCGGCATATCGCGCAACGATGTAGCAATTTAAGCCGACGGGAGGCGTTACCATTCCAATTTCTGCCGTCACGATCTTGACTACTCCAAACCAGATCGGATCGAAACCGAGTGACTTGATGAGCGGGACGACGATCGGAACAGTCAGAACAAGAATGGCAATCTGATCCATAAATGAGCCAAGAACGATGTAACCGCAGAGTAGCAGCACGATAACGATCCAGGGCGACACCTGTAGCGAGCCAACCCATGCGATCAGGTTCTGCGGCACCTGCGCGAGCGTGAAATAGTAACCAAAAATATGAGCGCCGACCAGAATCATAGAGATCATGCATGTACTGCGTGAAGCTCGCCAAAAGACCGTTCCGAAATTCTTCCGATTGAGCGAGCCTCTCAAGGCGGCGATCAGGAAGGCCCCGAACGCTCCGACCGCCGAAGCCTCGGTCGGCGTTGCAATTCCCGTGTAGATCACGCCCGTGACGCCAGCAAACAAGAAAAGCATAGGGCCCACGATCTTGAGCAACTTCAGCTTTTCGATCATCGGGGTGCGCTGAACCATCGGTGCACGTCGAGGATCTGCGCGAGCGAGAATGTAAATCGTCAGCATGATCGTGACCGTGATCACGATCGCCGGAAAAATGCCGCTTATGAGTAATTTGCTAACACTGACGTCCGCGAGTATTCCGTAGAGGATCAAAGCAATGCTTGTCGGAAGCAGCATCGCAAGCGTGCCCGATATGGCGACGACGCCGGCGGCCATCCTGGGTTCATAACCTTGTTTCAACATTGCCGGGAGGCTGGTGGACGACAGAGTAGCCGCTGATGCTGCGCTCGATCCGCAGATCGCTCCGAAGCCGGCACCTGCGAGCGCGGTAGCCATTCCGAGACCGCCGGGAATGCGCCCGACCCAGGCCGCCGCGGCCTTGAACAAATCCTCAGCGACGCCGCTTACCAGCACAAACTCTGCAAGAAGCAGGAACATCGGAATGGTGATTAGCTCGTACGAACTCACCGTCGAGATAGAAGCGGTTTGCAGGATACCGTAGAGTGCCGCGGTGCCCCCGACACAGTAAAGTCCTACCGAGCCGCTGATTGCGAGGGCAAAACCGACCGGCGTACCAACGGCGAGGAGCGCGAACAGGCTGACTATTGTAAGTGCGGTGATCACGCCTATTCCCCCGTCGAGATTTCGAGCGAATGCTTGTCCCCAACGCTCGGTTCAATTTCGCGCCCGCTCCAGATCGCCGAGACATGATCGACCGCAAGAACAAAGAGTCGCAATATCGTCAGGACAGTGCCGATTGGGACAAAGACGGTGGATAGCCAGGTGGGCCAGTCCATATAGGAGGAGATCACGTCCGCGCCGTCGTACTGCGATCTTGTCAGCCTCAGAGTAAGCATGGTGAGGATCGAAAAGAGAACGATCGCGAGGATGCAGGTCAATAAATCGAACGCATGCCTCGTTCGAAGGCTCATATGGGCTCGCAGTAGGTCGACATTGATGTGACCGTGCTCGCGCAACGTTCTGGCGAGCGCCAGATAGAATACCGCGACTGTGAGGTAAATGCTTACGATGTCGTAAGCCCAAGGCCAGGGCCGACCGATGCCATATCGCAGCGCGACGTCACTTGCGACGATCACCATGATCCCGCCGAGTCCGATGGCGGCAAGCGCACCGCACAGATTTTCCGCCACTGTTAGACAATCAACAAAGCGGCGCCACATCGCTGCTCCTCGGAATTGGAGAGGGCACGGACGACTCCGCGCCCTAGAATCGGTCACTTCTGCGACGTGGAAATTGGATTGGCTTCCGCTCTTAACTTGCTAGCCGCCTCGTCCCAGGCGGCTAGCGCAGCCGCTCCCGGCTTGTTGCGGGCATCAAGCCGCTTGGCCCATTCCAGCTTCACCTTGCCAAGCTTGGTTCGCCACTCATTCAGCGCAGCATCGGAGGGGCGCGTGGCTTTGATTTTAGAAGCGAGTACCTCCTTCTCCTTCGCCTCCTGCGTATCCATGTAGTGGCAGTAGTTCATGCCGGCTTCCTTGCCGGCTTGATCCAGAATGGCTTGAATATCCGGCGGAAGCGTCTGCCATCGGGCTTGCGAAAACAGGAAAGTCGTAGCTACCGAGCCCACGCCGACGTCTTCGGTCGCGAACTTTACGGTGTCGATCAGATCGAACGACTTCAGACTCAGATAGGGATACATCGCACCATCAATCGTGCCTCGTGAGAGTGCCTCGTGAATATCGGGTCCGGCTAAGCGAATGGAGACGGCGCCTAGCTCGCTCACGGTCAAGTCGCTTGCGCCGCCTGCGCTGCGCAGTTTCAGGCCCTGGATATCGCCGGCCTGCTCCAACTCTTTCTTAGTCGTGAAGATCTTGTACGGCACGAGCGGCGCAGCCATCAGCACATGCACCTTTTGTGGATCATATTCCTTCTTGGCGAGGAAATTTCCAGGCCTCGTCAATTCGTAAAAGACTCTGGTGCCGTCGCAGGAATCCTTGATCTGGCCTGGCAGTTCGGCCACCCCAGACAGTGGCAATTTATCCGGTACGTAGCCGGGAACGACGTCAGCCATATCGGCCACGCCGGTCTGCAGCAGCGTGAGCAGGTCCTTGGCCTTACCGAGCTGCTCCGCTGGGTACCACTCGAACTTGATGCGGCCATTGGAAAGGGCCACCGCCCGGTCCATAAAGAACTTTCCGCCCGCAACTGCCGTGAAATGCGTCGGCGGGACGGCCATTGCGAACTTGATGACGATTGGGTCTTCTGCTCGCGCAGGCAACGCGCAGGCGACGACGAGAACCGCTGCCAGTGTTGACGTTCTCAGCATTCCGTTTCCTCCTTAATTTTTCATTTGTATTTTTTCTACGATTATTCGGGCTGGCCCTCTATGGGGCTTTAGACCCAACCTCGACGACGATGCGGCCGACGACGGTAACGTTGAAGAAGCGGTCCATTGTCTCATCGAGCTTCTCGAACGGAATGGGACGCGCGATCTCAGACAGGTGCATCGGCTTCAAGTCGCTAGCCATCCGTTGCCAGAGATGCTTTCGCTCGGGCATTTGCAGCTGCCGCGAGACGTTGATGCCGAGCACGTCAATCGCCCGGAGGACCCAGGGAAGTACCGTGGTGTGCAGTTCGGCGCCAACCGCCATCCCGGCGATTGCGAGCTTGCCATTTGGTTGCAGGCGGGCCGCGAGCCGATCGAAGTACACGCCACCGACGTTGTCCAACGCGCCGGCAAATAGCGACGGTGCTAGCGGGGCCTTGTCATCGAGCAGGTCCTGGCGTGACATGATCCTGCTGGCGCCAATTTTCTTCAGGAAGCTTTCCTGTTCCGGCTTGCCCGAAATCGCTGCGACCTTGAAGCCGCGCTTGGCGAACATGTCGACGGCGAGGCTGCCGACGCCGCCGGTGGCCCCGGAGACCCCGAGCAACCCGTCTTCGGGCTTCAATCCACTTTTCTCAAGCCGGTCGACGGCGAGCGCGGCGGTGAGCCCTGAGGTGCCAAGGCCCATGGCCTCATAGAGTGAGAGCCCTTTGGGCAGAGGCACGATCCAGTCGCCTGGCACCCGAGCGTAGTCAGCGTAGCCACCGTCCTGGTTGACGCCGAGCTTGTAATTAGTAACGACTACCTGGTCGCCCTCCCGAAACCGGGGGTCGACAGACGAGACAACCACCCCCGAGAGGTCAACGCCCGTGACGCAGGGCCGATCGGTGCGCACATTCTTGCCGACGCCGCGGGCCGCCATTGCATCTTTGTATGTGATCGCGGAATAGGCCACCTTTATGGTGACATCGCCCTGATCAAGATCGTCCATCGTCAGCTGCTCGAACTTGCAAATGGGCTTGCCGCCGACGGTGTGCACGCGATACGCCTTGAAACCCTTCGTCATTGGAATTCTCCTGTCAGCCGCTAAATTGCCGCGGCGCGGTCCGATCTATTCTGGGCCGCATCTTCATCACAGAAGATCACGCCAGAGCTGATCAGTCCGTCGATGGCTTGATCGCTTAAGTCGCAGAAGTCTTTGAGGATAGAGATCGTATCTTGTCCATTGCGGCGACCTGCCCAAGCAACGCTCCCGGGCGTAGCCGAGAGTTTCGGAACCACACCCGCCAGCGTGACGGAGCCGAGATCGTCATCGGGGACTTTCAGCAGCATATCTCTCGCCGAGAAATGCGGGTTCTGGAATATGTCGGCCATCGTGAAGATGCGGCTTGCCGGCACCGACGCGACGTCAAGGATTGGTTCGAGCTCATCCAGCGAATGCTTGCGCGTCCATTCGGCGACTATTTCATCGATGAGATCGACGTTAGCGAACCTGACCTTCTGTTCGACGAACCGGGGGTCGGTGCCGAGCTCCGGCTGCCCCATCGCCACGGCAAGTCTCCTGAACACCGCATCCGCCAGCGCCGCGATATGGATGTAGCTGCCGTCTTTGGTCGGATAGAGGCTATTCGGCGCACTGTTGGGCAGCCTGGAGCCGGATCGCATGTCGAGAGCGCCCGTCTTGTCGTATTGCGGAACGGAAGCCTCCATGAAACTGAAGGCCGCATCGACCAGCGAGGTGTCGACCATCTGGCCCTTCCCGGTCCTCTCTCGCGCCAGCAGTGCCATGACCGTTCCGAACGCAGCATATACACCCGTGATGTAGTCGGTGAGCGGCATCGCCACACGCGACGGCGGACGATCCGGATCCCCGATTAGCGAACGCAGTCCGCTCATGGCTTCGCCGATCACGCCATAGCCTGGCCGATCTCGATATGGTCCGGACTGCCCGTATCCACTGATGCGGGTCATGACGAGGTCAGGTCGAAGCGCCCTTAAGTCCTCGTATCCGAGCTTCCACTTCTCCAAGGTACCGGGTCTGAAATTCTCGACGACAACGTCGAACTTCGGCACCATATGCCTCAGCAAGTCCTGTGCTTCGGGCTTTCGCAGATCGAACGATGCAATCGACTTGTTGCGAAGGATGCTCGCGGCGTAGAGCGATTTGCCTTGTACGCTTTTGCCGAGCTTGCGGATCGGATCGCCTTCGGCAGCTTCGATCTTAATGACTTCCGCGCCAAAATCGGCAAGCAGCCTCGCGCAGAATGGCCCTGCAGCTGTCGACCCTAATTCTAATACGCGATAGCCGGTCAGTGGTCCTCCCCTGACCGAGCGATCCTCCGCCCCAGGCATGCATTTCCTCGATGATTAGACTTCGTAGGCCCTCAGGCCCCGCTTGCAGAGCACGATAGGCAGAAAGACGATGTTGTAAAATACCAAAACCTGATGATTTTATGCTGTCCGGGGTATGACGGAGCCGACATGATTAGACTCAGGCAGTTGCAGGCCCTCAGCTACGTACTTTCCAGTCGAACCATGACCGCGGCAGCCGAGCTGTTCGGGGTTACGCAGCCCGCTATGAGCCGACTGATTATGCAGCTGGAAGACGAGGTGGGATGCAAACTTCTCAAGCGTGATCGGGGACGCCTCCGGCTGACAGAGGACGGCGAGCGCTTCTATGAGAAGGCTGAACAGGTTCTTTTGTCGATGCGCGAATTGAACGGATTTTCGTCGACGCTAAAACATGACCCCAAGGGCGAGGTTCGCATTGTTTCGATCTACGGCCTTGTAAGTAATTTGATACCGACAGCGATCGCCGCCTTCACGGCTGATTATCCGCACGTGCGGATCGCCATCGATGTCCTCAATCGCGCCCGGCTCGAAGAAGTCATTAACGAGCGTAGCTTCGACATTGCTTTGGCGACGCTGCCAGTGAAGTCGCCCGCATCAATGACAATCGATACACTAGGAGCCCTCCCGGCCATCTGCATCCTGCCAAAAGGTCACCCACTGAGCCGACGGAAAGTGATCGAGGCCGAAGACTTGGCGGAATACCCATTTGTTTCGGCACGTCGCGAAACGCTACTCAGGCAGCGGGTTGACGAGGTTTTCGATCGCCTTTCGATCGCCCGCAAGCTTCAGTTCGAGTGCCATAACACCGAAGTGATGCTCCAACTCGTCGCCGCTGGCTTCGGTGTGTCGGTTGTCCATCCGTTCATCCAAAAGCGCGCAGACGTGGCCCTTGAATGTCGCCCGTTCCTGCCGTCGATCCGGATGGAATACGCGATGTTCAGACGTCCGCGCGGCGAGAGCAGCAATGCGGCGGATACACTCGCCAAATACATCATGGCCGAAACGCGCCATCTCGGCATTCCCGTTTCGCTCAAATTCGACAAACGCAAGCCGCGCGCCATATCGAAACAGGCATAATTTTATCCCGTTTTATCATTTTACGCATGATAGATCCCCCAGTAGCATTCCCAAAAATGTTGGAGGAAACCGCGATGGGGCCGCTTAGCGGTTTTCGTATTGTAGAGCTTGCGAGCATTGGCCCAGCTCCGATGTGCGCGATGCTACTCGCCGATCTCGGCGCCAATATCATTCGAGTGGACCGGACGGCACCGAGCGAACTCGGGGTCCAACGCCCGCTCAAGTTTAATCTCACCCTGCGCAATCGGAATGCGATCGCGCTCGACCTGAAATCCGACGAAGGCCGGGAGACAGTACTGGAACTCGTCGAGCGAGCGGATGTGTTGATTGAAGGATTTCGGCCGGGCGTAACGGAGCGATTGGGACTTGGCCCGGACGACTGCCTGAAGCGCAATTCGCGCCTCGTCTATGGGCGCATGACCGGTTGGGGGCAGACTGGCCCACTTGCCAGCACTGCAGGGCACGACCTCAACTACATCGGACTGATTGGGGCGCTCAACGCCATAGGCCGTGCGGATCAGCCGCCGACGCCGCCACTCAATCTCGTCGGCGATTTTGGTGGCGGCGCGCTCTACCTTGCCCTCGGCATTTTGTCTGCACTGCTCGAGCGGCGGACCTCGGGACGTGGTCAGGTCGTAGATGCAGCAATCGTCGACGGTGCGGCCTCGCTCATGATGCAATTCTTCGGCATGTCCGCAGCAGGACTTTGGGAGGATGTTCGCGGCAAGAACGTACTGGATTCCGGCGCGCCGTTCTATGACGTGTATGCGTGCGAGGACGGCGGCCTTCTCAGCATCGCGCCGATCGAGCGGAAATTCCTGGAAGAGTTGATCAGGACCCTTAAGCTGCCGAACGATTCCGTCGCACTCGCCGGAGACAAGAAAGGCTGGCCCGAGTTGCGCAAACGGCTGGCGGCGGTCTTTCGACAAAAGCCCCGCGCTCATTGGTGCGCGCTGTTCGAGGGGACCGATAGCTGTGTCGCACCTGTGCTCGCCATGAACGAAGCCCCGGAGCATCCGCACCTGAAGAGTCGCGGAACCTTCATCACCGTTGACGGTGTTGTCCAGCCAGCGCCAGCGCCTCGCTTCAGCCGCTCGCAACCGGTCCAGCCAATACCGCCACAGCCGCCACGAGTCGCCTCAAAATCGGAAATCCTCGCCGCGTGGCCACCTAGGCCCGCCTGATCTCGTCATCGCCACGACGAATTTTCGACAATCCTGCAAGAGCACAAGCCATGGACTTTAACCTCACCACCGAACAGCAGATGATCGTTCAGGCGGCCAAACGGATGGTCGAAACCGACATCCAGCCTGAACTCGACAGGGCGGACAAGAACCGCGCGCTGCCGAAACCAACCATCCTCAAGATCATGGCGAAGGCGGCTAATCTCGGAATGACCAGCGCGCGAATTCCCGGGGAAGCCGGCGGCGCGGGCATGACGATGCTGGACTATGGCCTGATCACCGAACAGATGCCGCCGAGCGCTGGCCTCATTCTGCAGCCGCACGAGGCCACGACCGCACGCATCTTTTACGGCTGCACACCTGAGCAGAAGGAGCGCTATCTTGCGGACCTGATGGAAGGCAAGAAAATCGCATGCACGGCGAGCACCGAGCCAGACGTCGGGTCCGATCCTCGCGGCATCAAGACCAAGGTCCAGGAGAACGGCAGCGATCTCGTTCTCAGCGGCGCAAAGCAGTGGATCTCAAATGCCACGGTCTGCGACATCATGAACGTGACGTGCCGCCTCGTGAAAGCCGACGGCAGCTCGACGATGGTGCGGGTACTGGTCGATCCGAACGAGTCCCGTTTCGAGGCGCGTGAGCTGGAGATGCACGGGCTGCGGCAGGCACCTCTCGCCGAAGTGACCTTCAGCGATTGTCACGTCCCGTCGCGAAACCTTTGCCCAGACACCGGTGAGACCGCAAAGCTTCTCACCATCACTTGGCTCGCCAATCGGCCGTTGGTCGGGCTGATGGCAGTGGGCCTTGCCCAGAAAGCGCTCGAAGCCGCGCGCAACTACGCCGGCGTTCGAAAGCAGTTCGGCCGTCTTATCGGCGGCTTCCAATTGGTACAACAGGATCTCGCGGAAATCGAGACTTGCGTCCTGAGCAGCAGGCTGGTCTGCTACAACGCGCTGGCGGCAATCGACCGTGGTGAACGGGCTAATGGGCTTTCAGCGATGGCCAAGCGGTACGCTGTCGATACTTGCGACAGAGCGATTGCTTTGGCGATGCGCTTGCATGGCGCCATGGGATTGAGCCGGGAATTAGGGCTGGAGCAGATGGCACGTGATGTCCGAACCCTCACCATCCCTGATGGAACACCGGGCATCCTGACGCTAATTCAAGGCCGCGAGCTAACCGGCCTCGATCCTTTCCGCGGGTGAGGCGCCTGGTTGTGAATTAGCTCGCCACGAGAGCAGTCAGCCAACCAAGGCTTCCATTGCGGTTGAGACGAACGCGCGCCAAGTTGCGCAGAATTTTGTAAAACAGATGTCGTAAAACAGATGTTATGGCGTAAACCGGCCAGCGGCCGAATAGCCAACACGCCAGACCCTTTGTTGCTGCGCGCTAGACTAGGAGCTCGTCACAGTGATTTTGACGGATAGATACCGAGCCAGCTTAGGATCGGCAGGTTTTCTGGCGGCACGAGGATTTCGATGCTTCGGAGGGCGCCGGCTTGACGGCGAATGAGGCCGTTACGTTCGAGCGTGACGATCATCTGGTGGACCGAAGGCGGGCTGACACCGAAGTGACGCTGCAGGTCGGCTTCGGCCGGTGGCCGTCCGAACATGTGCCAGTAGGCATAGATGAAAGCCAGATAGTGGCCAGCGCCGCCTGCGTCGGTGTCGTGCAGGACAACCTGTCGATCCATGCCCCCGGCGTCCTCTACCACGCCTTTGCCCCCGCCGAGGCCCGCCGCATCCTGCGCCGCCTCGAGTTCCACTACACCCCGAAACACGCCAGCTGGCTCAACATGGTCGAGATCGAGATCGGCGTGCGCCAGGGGGAGTGTCTCGGCCGTCGAATCGACGATCCAAAACGCCATAGAAACGAATCGCAGCACGGGAGCGGCAGCGAAACAAGGCGCGCGCCCGTATCAACTGGATGTTCACAACAGACAAAGCTCGCGCCAAATTGGGCCGCGCTTATCCAGACACGCCCAAAGAGTCAAAATCACTGTGACGAGCTAGTAGTGCGCTTTCGCCTGCATCAATTAACGCATCCAAATCGGTGTTCCTGCTCCTCGCACACCGCACGATGTTTTGAGCGGCGTGCTTACGGACATTATGTTTTCCCCCATATGGAAACCGCTTACAGGCACTATCAAGCGCGACTTCCATCTTCGCCAAAGTTTGACGATCAAACTGTTCAACGATCATCTCTCGAACCTCCTACTGACTGACAATCCAAAAACCCTCTTTTCTAAAGAAAAATATCTTTTACAGACACCTCTTAGCCTATTGGTTTAGCGGAGCGGCGCCTTGCTTCGCGTCGTGCGAAGCTGCGGCATCCTTGGCGTGGGTTCTTCCAGCCGAGTGAGCCAATGCCTGTTCGATTGGATGGGCGACTGGGAACGCTGCTCTATCCGGCCTGTTCCGTATACGCGAAGATCAACACTCGGAATCGGTGAAAGCCGAATATCACTCGCCGAGTTTTACACTTGCCGGCGTTGAATGACTGGACGAAATAGATCGTTTCACGGGCCATCACCTCTCCTTGCTTCACTGGTCGAATGCACTTGCATATCGCGCTGTGCCTTCGCGGAGATGGCAATCAGGCCCGCATCGCTTGCATCAACGCCGAGATATTGATTGTCGCAAAATTGGAGTAAGTATCCGACACCGCGTATGGCAAAATGATCTGGTCGTCGTGCCTCATGGCGCCGCACGTATACACAACATTGGGAACGTATCCCTCGCGCTCGGATGGTTCGGGCCGCAACAACGGTTCGCTTGAGCGCGCCAGCACTTTGGAGGGATCGCGCTTGTCGAGCAGCGCCGCGCCGATCGAATATCTCCGGACCGGCCCGACACCGTGCGTGAACAGCAGCCAGCCTTCTTCCAGTTCGATCGGTGATCCGCAGTTGCCGATCTGTACGAACTCCCAGGGAAATTGCGGCTTCAGGATCGCTTGACCGCCTTCCCACCTGTACAGGTCGTCCGAATAGACGAGATAGAGATTCTCATTGTCCTGTCGCGCGATCATCGCGTACTTGCCGTCGATCCTGCGCGGGAACAGCGCCATGCCCTTGTTGCGCGCGGCGGCGCCGTGGAGGGGTGACATCCGGAAAGACTGGAAGTCGCTGGTCTCCATCAATTCAGATCGGATCGCTGTGCCCCTGTACGCGGTATAGGTCGCGTAATAGGTCGTCCGGCCGCCATCGCTGAACTCGACGAAGCGGGCATCTTCGATGCCGTGCGATTGGGACTCCGTCACCGGAAAGATGACGCGTTCGCTGATGTCCTGCTCCGCCTTGAAGACGACCTCGACCTCGTCGCCGATCGGTCCCGGTATCGAATACCCGGTCCGGGGGCTCGAAGCGAGCCTGGCCGTCGGATCAACGGCAATGCTGCCATCGGCCGCGACGGTGCCGGCGCGAAACGTCAGCGACGACACATGCCCTTCGCCGACGGCACGCAAGCTGAGGATAAAGCGCAGGCTGCCGGTCGGGGTTCCCGACTGGTCAGGGTGCGGCACGATGCTCGGATTGAACAGGGCTGACGCCTCGAACGAATACTCGTTCAAGAAATAAGCACCGATGAGCTGGCGCTGGGTTTCGGAAAAACTGCCGTGCGCCGCAAAAGCCTCCTCCATCTCGTCGGCCCGAAGCCCGAACGTCTCCAGCAGGTTGCGATGCCGGCCCTCGAAGTTTTGCAGGACCTCCTCGAGCTGGCTGGCCGCGGCCTTCGGATCAAGCGCGAGAACGCGTTCGACGATGTGGTTGGCGCGTGTCTTGTCGGTCGGGTTGAGATCGCGCGGCTCCGTCGCCGGCTTGAACGGGCGTACAATGACGCGCGCGGGGTCGGGCCGCAAATAGAGCGCCTGTCTATGCAGAAATGTGGCGTGCAACGGCGTTGCCCTCGGTTGGTCGGAACGGGCATTAAATCAAGCGCCAACGGCGTGAATCGCCACGGGACTTGTCAGGCTGACATTGATGCGAGCTTGCTGACGAATCTCGGCAAGACCCAACAGATAGCACACGACGGACTCGCCTCCCCGATTTTCGTTGGCGCGATCGGGATGCAGTCCGTCCCGGCAACTGCCGGTCGTGACATCGACGAGCGCGAGCGACAGGTCGTTGTTGCCGAGAAACCAGGCGAAGACGTTAGTTGCGATGGATTTCCATTCGGCATCGCCGTCCGCGCGCCACGCCGTCAGGCAGGCGGCAATCGTCGCCGTCGCTTCCACCGGCTGCTGATCGAAAGTGCGAGGAGATTTCCGGAGTTCGCCGAAACTGGCCGTGCCAACCGGCCGGAAACAACCCGTCGATGCCGTTTGTTGCGTCATCAGCCAACGCAGCGATCTCAGGCCGGCATCGACATAGCCGGGTGTTTGCGTTGCCATGCCTGTCACTATCAAGGCCTGCGGCAATCGCGCATTGTCATATGCGAGGCCTTCCTCGAACCACTTCCAGTCCGGCGTCTCGACCGACGCGAGGCTCAACATCAATCTGTCGGCGAGCCCACGACGAATGTCGCGGGCTTGACGATCATCGAGATCCACGGTGCAATAGGCGTCGAGACCTAGCAGCGTAAACGCCGACGCGCGGGGCGAATGAAAGGTTTTCACGATCGGCAGGGCAGAAGCGAACAGGGCGGCCGCCCATCGACGCCGTGACGGACTGGCATCCTTGCGCGCGCATTCGCCCAACGCCCACAGCGTCCGTCCATGACTGTCTTCGGAGCCTTTGTCTTCAAGCCAGATCCGATTGAAGCCCAGGAAGTTGCGGAAGCGCCCGCTGTCCGGGTTCCAGGCATGCTGCACAAAAGCGGCAAATCGCGCGGTCAGCACCTCCGCAAGCGGCTGCTCGCCCGGTTCGTTGAGGGCACAGGCCAATAACAGCGCGCGGGCGTTGTCGTCCACACAATAGCCATGCGAGCGATCCGGTACCGAATACACGGCGTGCTGGAACAAGCCGGTATCATCGCACATCGACAGAAAATGGCCGGTTTGCATTGCCGGCACCGCGGGGCCGTGCGGCGCGTTCGTGTCCAGCTCGGTGCGCGCGATGACCTTCAACCAATGGCCCTGCCGCGCATTCTCGAAGACAGACAAATAACGTTCGGCGGTGCGCTCCCATGTCATCGATCGGCTAGCCGCATGAGCCTGCTCGCGCATCGCTTGCCGACGGGGGTCGTCGGTCAGCAATTGCGCAATTTCGTTGCCGATCGCTGCCACGTCGCCAAAGCGAACCAGAACGCCGCGTCCATCGGCCAGCAATTCGCGCGCGTGCCAATAGGGTGTCGACACTACCGGCTTTCCGAGGCCGAAGCTGTAGGCCAGCGTGCCCGACGTCATCTGCGCTTCGTTGAGATAGGGCGTGACATAAACGTCGCACATTGAAATGAATTCGAGCAGCGTGGACTGGTCAACGAACCTGTCGAGGAATACGACCTGCTTCTCGATGCCGAGTTGCTGCACGCGCGTCATCAGGCTCTCGCGATAGGCTTCACCCTGGTCCCGAACCAGATTGGGATGGGTCGCGCCGAGCACCACATAGACCGCGTCGGGACGTCGTTTCAGGATCGAGGGCATGGCGTCGATCATGACCTCGATGCCCTTGCTGGGGGACAGCAGGCCGAATGTCAGAATAACGGAACGGCCGCTGAATCCGAGCTTGGCCTTTGCCGCGTCCGGCTCAACAAACGGAAAGTCGGGAATGCCATGGGCGATGACTTCGATTTTCTCGTCCGGCACATGATAGACGCTACGCAGCAGCTCGCGTCCCTTGTTGGCCATCACGATGATCCTCGAGGATCCTTCGACGATGCGTTCCATCACCGCGCGTTGACCCACGGTCGGCTTGGCGAGCACCGTGTGCAGCGTCGTCACGACGGGCATGGTGAGGCGCGATAGCAGCTCGAGAATGCTGGCGCCCGCCTTTCCGCCAAAAATTCCGAACTCGTGCTGCAGACAAGCGATATCGAAACGGCCGGCGTTCAGAAACTCCGCCGCACGAACATAGTCCTCGATCGCGTCATCCTTGACCTGGAAGGCGACGGAAGCGGGATAGGCATAGGCCTGACCGTGGTCGGTCATCGCCACGATACAAGTCTCGAGATTCCGCCGTGATGTCGCGATCGCGCGTTGCAGGTCCGTCGTGAAAGTTGCGATTCCACAGCGGCGCGGCAGCGAGTTGCCGATCACCGCGATCCTGCGGAGTGGCGTCACGTTCGCGCCTCGGCAAGGTCTGTCAGTGCCGGAGCGGCAGTAGCAGTGGCGCGTTGTGGAACAGCATGGGCCGATGACTCGCCGAGCCGCTGCAACAACGAACCGATCGGCGCGGTTGCCGGATAGGCGACGAGCGCCGTCAATCCATTGACACCGACCTCGATGCTGGTGCGGCCGCCGGCGACGAAGACCGCTTGTCCTATCGATGCCGCGGCCAGTCCGATCGCGGCGTGACCGTCGAGAACGAGAATCCAGGTCTCCGCTTCGGCGAGCAACGCCCAGCTTGAGCCCTCGGGCAGGTCAAGTCGCTCGAGAACGAAATATCGGCTGGCGACAAGAACCGTCCGTTCACCCGTCAGGCGGGTCGACTTTTGCGCAGGTCGAAGCGGCCATGCGTTGGCCACCGCCACGCCATTGTCTTCGTGCAATTCGCGCTGACTGCCATAATCGAACAGGCGGAATGTGGTGTCGCTGCGCTGTTGAATTTCGGCCAGCACGATACCGGCACCGAGAGCGTGGATCGTGCCGGCCGGGATGAAGATGACATCGCCCTTCTCGACCGGACGCCATCGAACCAGTTCGACGATCGAGCCGTCGTGGATCGACGCGCGTAATTCCTGCGGCGTTACCCGGCGCTCCAATCCAACGCCGATCCG
>Ga0157369_10001715_pt1 | contig 26679 bp, 26 predicted proteins | sample C25metaG_FD_113461 | JGI IMG/M metagenome (GOLD analysis project Ga0157369, IMG submission 113461) | Corn rhizosphere microbial communities from Kellogg Biological Station, Michigan, USA - C2-5 metaG | ecosystem: Host-associated > Plants > Roots > Rhizosphere > Soil | place: USA: Michigan... | reverse complement strand
CGAGTTCCCGCCCGGCACGCCGCCGTTCAAATACAACTTCCCCGTTCGCAATCGCATCATCAGCGGCATCTCGCTCGGCACCGTGATTGTGGAAGCAACCGGGCGCAGCGGATCGCTGATTACCGCCCGCACGGCCGCGGAGCAAAACCGCGAGGTCTACGCCGTCCCCGGCTCGATCTTCTCGCCCGGCTCCGAGGGAACGCATCGGCTCATTCAGTACGGAGTGAAACTCGTGCACGATGCGAACGACATCCTCGACGAGCTGAAGTCGAAGTTGCACGTCGTGCCCGCGGCTCCAGAGCAACCGCCATCACCGCTGCGCGAGGTGCTCGAAGCCTTTCGCCGCGACGAAGGGATTCATATCGACACCGCGGCCGAGGCGTTGGGACAATCCGTCGCAGGACTCTCCGCGCCACTGCTGCAACTCGAATTGGATGGCTGGCTCAAGGCGCTGCCGGGCGGGAGGTATGTGCGGATGCGATAGATGCACGCGCGCGTGGCGCAGTCAGATTGCTTTCGGCGGATTTGCTTCCCACTCTTCGTCGAGCACCTGCGGCCATTTCCAGCGTGCTTCGGCGATTTCTTCGTCGATGGCATCGCGCTCCGGAGCGTCGTCGAGTTGGGGGACCGACCAGTTGGCGAGCCACATCGGCGAGACGTACGGCAGTACGGCGATGCTGTCGAGGCGATACGGCAGTCCGCGCGCGGCGAAGCGTGCGTTGAGGTGATCGATGACGTCGCGGGCGGTGGGGATGTTGCGATCAGTCATCGATCTCGTGCTCTTTCATTTTCGCTGCGAGCGTGCGCGTGGAGATGCCGAGCGACTCTGCGGCTTCGGCGCGCGAGCCGTTTCGCAACGCATCGGTGATCTTCAGCCGCTCGACGACCCTCGTCGCCCTCTCCGCAGCCTCGGCGAGCGTGCCGGAGAGGTCGAGTGCATCGCGGAGCGCGTCCGTCGAGGCGACGCCGAGGTGGAGGTCGGAGCGTTCGATCGTGGCGTTGTCGCAGAGGATGGCCGCGCGTTCGATGCAATTCTCCAGCTCGCGGATGTTGCCCGGCCAGTCGTACGCGCGCAACGCCTCGCGCGCATCGGGCGAAATCCGCAGGGACGGTTTCTTCAACTCCCGCGCGAACTTCTGCAGAAAAAAATCGCTGAGCGCGTCGATGTCCTCGCGGCGCGCGCGCAGCGGCGGCACGATGACCGGAAAAACGTTGATGCGAAAGAAGAGATCGTCGCGGAAACGGCCTTCCTTCACCTCGTCGGAGAGCGCGCGATTGGTCGCGCAGATGATGCGAACGTCGACGTCGAGCGTGGACGTCCCGCCGATGCGATCGAAGCGCCGCTCCTGGATCACGCGCAGAATCTTCGACTGAACGCTGAGGCCGAGGTCGCCGATCTCGTCGAGGAAAATCGTGCCGCTGTCGGCCAGCTCGAACTTACCGAGCTGCCGTCCCGTCGCGCCGGTGAAGGAACCCTTCTCGTGTCCGAACAACTCGTTCTCGATCAGCGTCTCCGGAATGGCGGCGCAGTTGATGGCCACGAACGGCCGGTCGCGGCGCGGCGAGAGCTGATGGATGGCCCGGGCGAAAAGCTCCTTGCCCGTGCCTGACTCGCCTTGCAGCAGGACCGTCGACTCCGTCGGCGCGACGCGCTGGATCGCGTTCGAGACTTCGACGATCCGCGGCGATTCGCCGACGATGGCCGGAAGCCGGTAGCGCTGCCGGAACTCCTCCTTCAGCAGGATGTTCTCGTAGCGCAGCTCGCGATACTCACGGCATCGCCGCAGCAGCAGGAGCAGATGATCGACGTCGACCGGCTTCTGCACGAAGTCGAACGCGCCGAGCTTCATCGCCTCGACCGCGTTCTCGATCGTCCCAAAGGCGGTCATGACGATGACCGGACAATCGGGATCGCTTTCTTTGACCTGCCGGAGGACGGCGATGCCGTCCGCGCCCGGCATCCGCAAATCGGTGAGCACCGCGAAGTAGCGCCGGCCCGACGCGATCCGCGTCATCGCCTCCCGCCCGTCGCCGGCAACGTCCGCCTCCAGCCCCTCCGCCTCGACCGTCTCGCGCAACATATGCGCGAGCGACTCTTTGTCTTCAACGATGAGCAGGCGCTTCATGGGCAGTGAGACTATAAACGCCGTTTCACAACCCGAACCACTCCCGCACCCGCGACACGATCGTCCGTTGCTCTTCCTCGGGGCCGCCGCTGCGGATGGCGTCGAGGTGGCCTTTGCGCTGGATGACTTTTGCGGTCATGGCTTCGGCGAGGTTCGGATGGTCGGAGAGGATCGGCTGGAGCGCGTCTTTGCCGATTTCGAGGGCGGTGACGTCGGTGATGGCGACGACGTCCGCGGTTCGGGTCTCGCCGGTGAGGAGAGCCATCTCGCCGAAGACCGTGCCGGGACCGAGCTGGGCCACCTCGTGCCACCCTTCGTGCGAATCGTCGGGAAGGCGCACCGAGGCCGTGCCGGAGTGGACGACGAACATGGAATCGCCGGCGGCGGCGTGGCGGAGGATCGTCTCGCCTTTCGAGTAATAGTGCACGCGCGTCCCTGCCGCGATGCTCTGCCGCGACTCCTCGCTTAACGGCGAGAGGATGTCCACCTCGCGCAGGCGCGACAGAACCTCGCCCGTTGCCACCTCGTGACGCGTTTCCGGCGGCGTGTAGGTCTGGAAGGCGCGCACCGGCGTGGCGAAACTGATCTTGTTGCGGTGCAGTGCGTACCAGACCGCCTTGCGGATGTCGGCATCGATGCGGTCGCGCTTCGCGTAGTCGCGCGTGTGGTATTTGATCTCGTAGACGACGGCGGAATCGGCGAACGCTGCCACGCGTGCGAAGCACGGAAGGTCGCGCGCGACGCCATCGACATGCGCCGCGGCCTGGCTGACGATGTCGATGACCGTGGACGGCGCCACGTTGTAGTCGATGCCGAGTTGCAGGACGCGCGCGTTCAGATTGCCGTGCGGAAAGACTTCGAGCCGCTCGCGGGCAATGACGGAGTTGGGAAGAACGAGCGTCTGATTGTTGAAGCCGCGCATCCGCGTCGCGCGCCAGCTCACGTTCTCGACGACGCCGACGTACTCGCCGGAGTGGAGGACGTCGCCGACGTCGAACGCGCCCTCGAGATGCAGCGCGATTCCGCTAAAGAGATTACCGAGTGTTTCCTGGAGCGCCAGGCCGATGACCGCTGCCACCACGGCGCCGCCCGTCAGCGCCGGCGTGACATCGACCTTGAGAATGCTCTTGAACGCGATGACGAAGAGCACGCCGTAGAGAACGATCGCCACAATCTGCCGCAGCAGTTGTGGCGCCACCACGTTTCGACGCCGCGAGATCACGACGTCGAAGATGAACGCGTCGATCACGCGGACGACGAAGATGATCAGTGCGATCCAGCCGAAAAAGTGCAGCGCGTTGGAGACCGGCTCGCGGACATCGATATCGTTGAACCGCAGAGGCTTGCGGAAGTAGCCCAGCGCGAAATAGGCGCCGAACGAAATCGCGCTGATGATCAGCGGGATGAAGTACGACAGAACCTTACGGCGCGGAGCCACCTACTCGCCCTGCCTCTCCCGCCGGTCCTGGGCGAATTTCAGGATGTCTTTGATGCCGATGAGCAGGTGGATGACGCCGAATCCCGACACGAAACCGCGCACGAATGGATTGCCCGCCAGGAGCAGCAGTTGCGGCGACGCCTGGAGGAGCGGATTCATGCTCCAGACGCGCGTCCACGGCACGACGATGAAAAAGAGACCGGCCTCGAGGCAGTAGAGGGCGAAGAACAGCGGAACCGTCATTCAGGACCGGATTGTATCCGGTGGGTGTGGGGAGTAGGGCGCGGGGTGTGGGAGCCGCGATGGAGGGTTGGATCCGAAATCCGCGATCGACTTCGGGGTGTGGGGAGTTGGAGTTGGGGTGTGAGATCAGGAGGGTGTCAGAATCCCACCCCCTGCTCCCCACCCCCCACACCCACGAACCTAATCCTTCTTCGAGTGGCCGCCGCCGTCGCTGTGCGACTGGTGCGACCCGCTGTCGTGCGATTGCGACGAGCGATCGACGTGCGACGGCTCCGAATGCGACGGCGGAGACGTAGAACGCGTCGACCCCGAGCCTCCGCTGGCGCGGCCGGAATCGTGCGAGCCGGAGTCGTGCGAGCCCGATCCTGACGGCGTCTCGCCGTGGAAGATGCGCGCGCCGCCGATGCCGTCGATGATGCGCCGCGGGACGTCGCGGCTGCCGGAGTTTCCGGACGGCGCAGGCGAGGTTCCCGCGTCGTCGCGGCGGCCGACGGCGCGTCCGCGCCAGTTGTCGCCGCCCGTGGCGGGTTTCGACGTCGTGTCGCCTGAGGGGGCGTCGCCGCGGCGAAGTCCGCTGTCGCCGTTGTTGCCGCGATTGCGGTCGATGCTGCCGCGATCGGGAGTGATCGTGCGCGGTGTATCGGCTGCCGGCGTCTGTGTCGTGTCGCCGTGACGGAAATTGCCGTCGACCGCGCGGCCGCGGCGCCAATCGTTCGGAGTCGTCGTAGTCGTCGTTCCGGACGGAGCATCGCCGCGGCGCAGACCGCTCGCGGGATCGTCGGTATGCACGGGACGTCCATCGCGGACGATGACCGGCGATTCGCCGCTGCGCGGGATGGTGCCGTCGCCGCCGCGGTTCACGCGTCCTTCGAGCGTCCCGGACGTGCCGGGCGTCGGAACGCCGGATGGCGCACCTACGCGCGACGGATTGGCGATGACGACGCCACCCTCCACCGGCCGCGCGCGCACCACGCGCTCGCGGATCGAATTGGAAAGCTCCGGGTCGCGGCGGAAGAACGGAGTCATATCCGCCGCGGACCCGGAACCTTCTCTGCCGGTACCACTACCGATACCACGGCGGTAGACATTGCCCACCGCCGCGTTCGGATCTCTGATTTCATTTCGGGTGAAACGGGCGGGCGCGCTGCTGACGAGGCCTGTATTGCCATCGCGGCGCAGCCGCTCGCGGATCAGGTCCGCAGTCAGCGAAGCCTGATCGACGTGACGATTCATGAGCTGATTCGGAGTGACGAAGGTCCAGGGACGGAGATCGACTTCGCCGGGACGCACGCGGCCCGACCATCCCCATCCGATGTCAAAGCCGGCGCGCGCATACGGCCGGTAGGCCCAGTCGTAGTACGGGCGATAGCAGTCGTACCACCCCATCGGCGCCCAGCCGACGTAGCTCGGGCCGTACATCCAGTAAACCCACGCCGGGGCGTACGCGGCGCCGGGGAGCCACACCCACCCGTACGCGGCTTCATAAGCCCAGCGGCCGTAGTGGTACGGCACCCAACCCCACGGATCGTACGAGACCCACACGAGGACGCCGCCGGGGCTGTGCCGCCAATAGCCGTTGTAGTACGGACGCCAGCCGACGGAAACGTGCGGACGCCAGCACCAGCCGCCGTAGTTGGCCGCGAAGAACCAGGAACCATTGGTGCCGAGGTCTGCTTCGGAGTAGGCAAGCGAATTGTCGAGATAGCGTCCGCTGGCGGTGTTGTAACGCGATGCGCGCTGGATGAACCAGCGCTCGAATTCGTCGGCCGTATTGTGAGCGCTGACGAGATCGTAGATGCCGCCGTCGTCGATGCGCGCCTCTTCCCCCTGGCGGACGCGCGTGGTGCGCGCCGGAGTGCGTACTTCCATCGTCCCGTCAAACACGCTCACGCGGTCGTTGCTCTTGGCGTCGGTCTCGACGGCGTACGTGGCCACTTCGGTCGCTGCATAGCTGGCGTTCGCGGTGTCGAGGCGAAGCAGTTGCCGCGTCTCGTCGTCGCGCTGAATGGCCACGTGACCGTACTTCAGTTCGACGACCGTCTGCTCGGAGTCGCCGTCGTATGAATCGAGGATCGACTTGAATTCGACGGAAGTCGAACGATCGAGGGCGATGATGTTGCCATCGGCCATCCGGATCTCGGTGCGCCCGCGGTGTCCGGTGGTGACCACATCGCCCGGAAACACCGGCATATTGATCCGCGCATCAACATCGCGCCCATCCTCGGACTGCCGGATGGTCGTCCCGCCGTCGTCGTAAGTGATGTAAGAGTGGCTGCGATCGCGAGCAAACAGCGGGAGTGCAACAGTTGCGAGCGCGATAAGAAGAAGGAGTGTGGACTTGCGCATGATTTCCTCTCGAACTGCCCGCCCAAGTGCGGGCGACGTGCCACGCAACGGACGAGTATTCCGCGCGTGTTTTCAGGAGTTTAGCTTGGGTTGACCGTGGCTCGACGCCACTTGCTCTCCTCATGTGAGGACAGGGCGTCCCGGGAGTAGGTCAGTGATTTAATCTCCGAACTCATCTGCGTGAATCTGCGTAATCTTCGGATGAAGGGTTATCCGCAGATGGACGCAGATTTACGCAGATGAAGGGATCGCGTCGAGAAACTTCCGCGCCACAACATCCGCTGCGAATTGCTTCACGCATTCGCGGCCTGCGTTGCCGAGACTCTCGCGAAGGTTCGTATCGCCGAGAAGTTTCTCGATCGCTTGCGTCAGTGCGGGTTCATCGCCGGGATCGACGAGTAGTCCATCGGCGACAACCTCCGGCACTGCGGCCACTCGCGTGGCGACGATCGGAAGTCCAGAGGCCATCGCTTCGAGGAAGACGATGCCGAAGCCTTCCTGCTCGGTGGGGAGGGCGAAGATGGTGGCGTTTCGGTATTCGGCCACGAGATCCCGAAATGGGAGGTGACCGAGGAAATAGACGCGGGCATTGAGGCCGAGGGTTTGCGCTAGATGTTCGAGGCGATTGCGTTCGGGGCCGGCGCCGACGATGCGCAGCGTGGCAGTCGTCGAAATGTTGGCGAAGGCGCGCAGCAGGGTATCGACGCCTTTGCGCGGGTAGAGATGGGCGACGGTGAGAATTCGCGGCGGGCCTTCTTCGCGCGCCGCCTCGGATAGCGCGCGTTGCCAGGCGTCGAGGTCGATCGGTTCGGGGACGACGGCGATCTTTTCGCGATCGATGCCGTAGAACTTCACGATCTGGCCGGCGGAGTAGTTGCTGGACGTGATCACGCGATCGGCGCGGCGGACGTGGCGGCGTTCGAGTAGCGCTTCGATGGCCAGGACGATCCGGTTCACGCCACGCTCGTGTCTTGCCTCGTCGGCGAGGACGCCTTTGATCGCGGCGATATGGCGAAGACTCCTCGGCGCGAAGACGCCGTCGAGGTCGAATCCGACGACGGCATCGGCTTGCAGCGATCGGAGCGTTTTGCGGATTCGGATGTTGAAGCCGAGGCGTGAGACGTTCAGCGGACGGGAGATGATCTCGACCTCGTGGCCGAGCGCGACGATCGCGTCGCGTAGAACCGAAATCCCTACCCAGGTGCCGCTCCCCTCGGCCACCGAGGAGGACGTGCCGGTCACGAAAATCAAGCGCGCCATGAGGTTTGCATCGAACGGACCTGATGCAGGGCGGCGACGAGATCAGGCGCTACTACGACGCGATCCTTCCGCTTTACGACGAATCGCTCGCCGATCGCGGCGACCTTCCATTCTGGGAGGCGATGGCGGCGGGGTCGAAACGGATTCTGGAGTTGGGATGCGGAACGGGACGCGTAACTGAGGTGCTCGTGCGCAGTGCGGAGGTAACGGCGGTCGATCTGCTGGTGGAGATGCTGCGCCGCGCATCGCGGCGCGTGCCGAATGCGAACCTCGTCGCTGCCGACCTTCGGCAATTCACGTTCGCGGAGCGATTCGATCTGATCGTGCTCGCCGATGATCCGATGGCGCATCTGATCTCTGTTGACGATCGCGCGAGCGTGCTGCAGCTCATTCGCGATCATCTGACGCGCGATGGGCGCGTCGTGATCGAGGGATTGTATCGTCGGGAAGCTGGCCGATCGCAGCATCAACATGGCGATCTGCTCGTTGAGGAATCGTGGACGGCGACGGACGATCCCTCGGTATTTAACGCGCACTACCGCTACACGAAGGGGTCGGCGACTGTGGATGCTGCTTCGCTCATGCGTTCGTGGTCGGTGGAGGAAGTTTCCCCTCTGAGTGTTGAGAATGTTTGGGGGGATTTCGATCGGAATCCGTTTCTCCCCGACTCGCCAAGGATGATCATGGTCGCGAAACGATAGAGGGAACCGGGTTCACGCGGAGACGCGGGGCGCGGAGAACTACGTCCCGTACTGCAGGCGTTGCGCGAGGATTTCGGGGAGGCCGGCTTTGAGAATCGAGACCTGCGTTTTTTCGACGTCGTAGGGGACGCGGAAGAACTGCACGGTCAACTTTTTCGAGTCGAAGATGATGAAGGACGAGGCGGGATTGCGGTCGCGCGGCTGGCCGACCGAGCCGGGGTTGATCAGGTAGCGGTGATCGCGGTCGAGGCGGACCACGACGTCGCTGCGCACCGCGGCGCCGTGAACGCGGTGGTGACGGTCGATCGAGAAGATCACCGGCAGGTGCGTGTGGCCGTAGAGGATGAACGGCGCGGTGGTCTCCGCAAAAATGTCGCGGGCGTGGCCTTCGTGGAAAACGTATTCGTCTTCGTTGTGCGGCGCGCCGTGGCAGAGCAGGACGCCGTCGCGCTCGACGGGGCCGAGGGGGAGCTTGGCGAGGAAATGGCGGTTGCGGGCGGAGAGGTGATCGCGCGTCCAGAGCGCGGCCGCTTTCGCGGCGTTGTTGAAGCCCTCGGCATCATCGAGGCCGGCGGCGACGCGGTCGTGATTGCCGCGGATGTAAAGCTTCGGCACCTTCATCGTGCGCATCGTGTCGAGCACCTGATTCGGCTGCGCGCCGTAGCCGACGAAATCGCCGAGGCAGATGACCTGATCGAACTTCTTGCGGCGCACGCGGTTCATCACCACGCGCAATGCCTCGGCGTTCGAATGCAAGTCGCTGACGACGAGCGCTCTCACGTGCGGGCACCTCGCGACGGTCCGCGGCGGCCGGGATCGAGAAAGCCTTTCGGCAGCTCGAGCAGCAAACGCTCGACGATCTCGTTCGTCGTCTCTTCCTCGCGCACTTCGATGGTGATGTCGGACATTCGGTAGTAGCGGATGCGGCTGTTGTACAGCTCGTGAGCGGCAACGTCGTCGCGAAACAGCGGCCGCTCGGCGGCTTTGTCGCCGATACGGCTTCTCAATAGCGAGTACGGTGCCGAAAGATATACGGACAGACCCTCGGACTGGATGAACTGAATGTTTTCGTCGAAGGTGAAGGTCCCGCCGCCGGTGGCGACGATGGCGCTTTCGAGATGGCGTGTGGAGCGGAGCACGTCGCGCTCGCGCTTGCGGAAGTAGGGCTCGCCATGCTGCGCGAAGAGGTCCTTGATCGACGACTTCTCCGCCGACTCGATCAGCTCATCGAGGTCGAAAAAAGGAGCGCCGACTCGCGCCGACAGCTCGCGCCCGACGGTCGTCTTGCCGGCGCCCATGAAGCCGACGAGGTAGATTTTCATTGGCAGTCATCCTGAGCCGCCGAAGCTGCGAAGGCGAAGCTGCAGCAGCGGAGGACGGCGAAGGATCTCAAGATGCGACGGCTGCGTTGAATCCCAAGGGTTCCAGCCGCAGTTGCGTAGCTTGAGATCCTTCGCCGTCCTGCGGCGTTCCGCGCTTCGCGCTCCAACGCCTCCGGCAGGCTCAGGATGACTTTCCTCCCCACTCGAACTCTTCCATGAATCTCGTGGAGAAGTCGCCGCGGATGAACTTTTCGTTGTTGACGATGGCGCGGTCGAGCGGGATGGAGGTCTTGACGCCTTCGATGACGAACTGTTCGAGGGCGCGGCGGGCGCGGGCCAGGACCTCGGCGCGATCCTTTCCGCGCAGCACGAGCTTGGCGATCAGCGAGTCGTAGTGCGGCGGGATGACGTAGTCGCGATACGCGGCCGTGTCGACGCGGACGCCCGGTCCGCCGGGGATGTGGAACTCCCGAATCTTTCCCGGATTCGGCGCGAACGTGACCGGATCCTCGGCGTTGATGCGGAACTCCATGGCATGTCCACGAAGACGGAAGTCACCCTGCGGCACCGACAGCGGCAGACCGGAGGCGACGCGAATCTGCTCTTTCACTAGATCGATACCGGTCACTTCCTCCGTCACCGGGTGCTCGACCTGGATGCGCGTGTTCATCTCCATGAAGTAAAACTCGCCGTCCTGAAAGAGGAACTCGATCGTGCCGGCGTTGACGTAATTCACTGACTGGCAGAGTTTGATCGCGGCATCGCCCATGGCCTGGCGAATCTCCTGCGTCAGTGCGGGCGATGGCGACTCTTCGATCAGCTTCTGGTGACGGCGCTGGATCGAGCAATCGCGCTCGCCGAGGTGGACGATGCGGCCGTGGGTGTCGCCGAAGACCTGGATTTCGATGTGGCGCGGATGCTCGAGGTACTTCTCGAGATAGACGTCGGCCGATCCAAATGCGCGTTCGGCCTCGTTGCGGGCGGTATCGAAGGCGCTCTGCAGGCCGGATTCATCGCCGCAGATGCGCATGCCGCGTCCGCCGCCGCCGGCCGAGGCTTTGAGGATGACCGGGTAGCCGATGGTCTGGGCGATCTCGCGCGCGTCTTCGAAGGTACGCACCGGACCGTCGCTGCCGGGAAGGATCGGGACGCCGGCTTTCTTCGCGGTGTCGCGCGCGACCGCTTTGTTGCCCATCAGCCGGATCGACTCGGGCGTCGGTCCGATGAACGTCAGACGGCACTCGCCGGCGATCTCTGCAAAGTGAGCGTTCTCGGCGAGGAAACCGTAGCCGGGATGGATGGCGTCGGCGCCGGTGATTTCGGCGGCGGCGATGATCGAGGAGACGTTGAGGTAACTCTGGCGCGACGCGGCCGGGCCGATGCAGACGTCATCGTCGGCATAGCGGACGTGCAGCGCGTCGCGGTCGGCCTCGGAATGGACGGCCACGGTCTTCAGGCCCATTTCCTTGCACGCCAGGATGACGCGCAGCGCGATCTCGCCGCGATTGGCGATGAGGACTTTCGAGATTGTCGGCATAGATCGCGTTACGACAGCTTCACCGCGAAGAGTTTCTCGCCGTATTCGATCGGCTGTCCGTTCTGCGGATAGATGCGCGTGACCACGCCGTCGACGTCCGACTCGATCTCGTTCATCAGCTTCATCGCCTCGATGATGCAGAGCACCTGCCCTTTCGAGATGCGGTCGCCGACGTTGACGAACGGATCCGACTCCGGATTGGCGGAGCGATAGAACGTTCCGACGATCGGCGAGGTGATGATGTGCAGGCCGGCTTCCGCGGCGTCTTCCTCCGCTTTGACCGTGGCTGCTTTTTCGGCAGCGGTCGGCGGCGCGGGTGGAGGCGGCGCGGCGGGAACGGGCGGCGCGGGCTGCGCGCCGGCGTAGGAGTGGATGACCTGCGGCTGCGGCGCGGCTTTGCCGTCGATACGCAGCTTCAGGCCGGCCTGTTCGATCTCCACGGCACCGATGCCGCGGTCCGCAACCTTGTCGATGAGCTCGAGAATCTCTTTGAAGTTCAAATTAGCTACCTCAGACCAACTCGTCGCGAAGCGCGTACTTCGCCTTCGAAAGCTCGTGCCGCGCGCGGCCGTAATTGCCGTCCGGCCGCATCACGAGCAGCAGAAAGTACTCCGGCGTGACCGCCGAGAGCAAGGTGATGTACTTCTCGGTGAAAAGCGCGAACTGCAGAACGTCGCCTGTATTCAGGTCGGTATTCGACAGCCGCACCGATTTGATGAAGCCTCCGAACTCGGCGCCGATGACGTCCAGCGGCACCGACTCGGATCTGATCGTCTCGATGGCGATGCCGTCGAGCGCGATCAGACTGATGGCCAGCGTCCCCTCGACGCGAGCCTGAATCGAGGCGAGGACGTCGCGAAAGACGCTGCTAAGCATCGGCCTGCTCCCGCTTCGCGACTTTCGTCAGCCATTGCTGGAGGACGATGACTTTGGCGTGGTTGTGAAGCGTGGCGGGATTGCCAGGCTGGGGGATTTCTTCGTCTCCCATCGATTCCGACGCGGACGCCGCTGGAGTTTCGGCGGATTCATCGAGCGCATCGAGCTTCGAGCGCAGCTCATCGTTCGACGGATCGCGCTCCAGCATGTGCTGGTAGATCTTGCGGGCCTCGCCGACCAGGCCTTGTTTCACGTAAAGGTCGGCCATCGTGGTCGTCGAGGTGAGGTCGTCCTCTTCCTGCGGCGCGGGCTCCGGCTCGGCGGGAGCAAAGACGTCCGCATCCGGCTCTTCCCACACCGTCGGCACCTCGGCGGCCAGCGGCGCCTCTTCGACGTGCATCCCTTCCGGTTGCTCGATCTCCAGCGCCGCCGCGGTGTAGCCGGACGGCTCTTCGAACGGACTCTCGTCGTGTTGCGCGGCCATCGGGATTTCGTCATCGGTGTCGAACGGGCGCTCCATCGTGCGGATGATCGGCGCGGTTTCGTCGAACGGCGATTCGGATGGCGGTTCCGGAGCGAATGGCGGTTCCGGCTGATCAGGGGGTCGGGGGTCGGGAGTCGGGGGTCGGAGCGCTTCTTCAACTTCCGGCTCGGATTGCGATTGCGGTTCAGGCTGCGACTCCGCGAATGGCGATTCGGACTGGCCGGAGAGAAGGTCGTGTGTTGGAAGTGGTGCGGACTCGGGCGGCTCTTCGACTCCCGACTCCCGACTCCCGACATCCGTCGCTACCGGCTCAGGCGCGGGACTGAGCTCGCGATCGAGTTGATCGATCTTCGCCTGAAGCTCTTCGTCCGAGGGCATCAGGGCGTGGACGAGTTTGTACTTCTTGATCGCTTCGACTTTTTCGCCGAGGTCGAGATAGGCGTCGGCGAGTAATCGCGCGGCGACGACATTGCCGGGATCGACCTGCAGCGCGGTCGTCAGAGCCTCGACGGCCTCCGCATTCTTATGCTGTTCGCGAAGCACACGGCCGAGGCTCACCCACGCCGAGAGGTACGTCGCGTGAAAGCCGAGGCCTTTGCGCAGAACGTCTTCCGCCTCCGCCAGTTTGCCGTTTTTCCGAAACTCCTCGGCGAGCGGAAAAAAGAGTCTGCTCTTCGGATCGGTTTTGATCCGGAATTGCAGTTCCTCGATTTTGGCAGTGATGCCGGGTTGCGCCATTTGCTGAAAGTCCGAATTCTGCTCAACAACAGCGGGCGGCGCAACCTCGGCCGCAGAAAAGAACCGCCCCACGGAGGGGCGGTTCGAGGAGACCGCTGTTCAATTCTCTACGTGCCGTTTCCGCAAACGGTGATGACTAAGGTCGTCTTGGTAGGATCATTCGTGGTGAAGGTGATCGTTCCGCCATCCGGTCCCGCCGCGGTCGGGTCGACCGTCACTGTGTAGTTCGCAGTGGCCCCGGGCGCTACCGTGCCGGCCACATTCGGAGAGACGCCAACCGTGGCGTTCGTCACCGTCGTAGTCGGCGCCCCGAGGTTCAACGTCTGGGTGCCGTTGTTCGTGATCGAAATGGTGGCGGTGTGCGTTGCCGGACCAACGGCGACGACGCTCGCAGGCGTCAGATTCGGAGTCGGACATGACGCCGCAGGCGACGTAACCGTGGCAGTCGGCGGGACGACGCACGCATTCGTGCCCGGAGGCACGATCGTAATCGCGTTCGGCTGTGTAGCCGTGCAGGATGTCGTCGTGTTCGTAAACTGAACGTTGAAAAGCGCCGACCCGAGCTGCGTACCGGGGAAGCCGCCGGCCGTGCATGCAACCGTCGGGAACGTCAGGCCGGTTGGGACGATGACGGTAAACGGCTGGATGCCCGTGCCGGTGTTGATCGTCTGCGGAGTCACCGCGGCAGGTTGACCGCCGACCGTAAAGGCGACCGTCGCGCTGCCGAGGAGCCCGACGCCCGGGTTCTGCACATTGACGGTGAGCGCGCTGCCTACTGTGATCGGCGCGGTCCCCGTTACCCCGGTGATGACGGCGGGCACACCGACGTAGCTGAACTGCGACTTCGAAGTATCCGAATCACCATTGTCGACGTTGGTGACGGTAACCGGTCCGGTTGTACCGGCGCACGGGGTGCCGGTCGCGCCTGTACGAACGCGAATTTCCGTACCGCTGACGCTGATGACGGACGCGCGCACCGGATGGTCGGGCGGGCCGATGTCGACGGTGACCGGCGAGGTGAAGCCGATTCCGTCGATCAGAACATCCGTTCCGCCCAACGCGCTGCCGAAGTTCGGTGAGATGGCCGTGATCTGCATCTTGGCCGTATACCGGAAGGCCGCGGCGAGCGTGGCGGACTTACCGGAGTTGACGTTGAGGACGCGCAGCTCGACCGGTCCGACGACAGTACCGGAACCGTTCGGATTCGTATCGCGCGCCGTCGGCGTGATGACCTGGATCGTATGGAACTGGACGTTGATCACCTGGGCCTGCGCGGAACCGAAGAAGACCTGCACCGGCGCCTCGAAGGCGTCGCCGGTGATCGTGACGGCCGTGCCGCCGTCGATCGGACCGCTGGTCGGATTCAGCGCGCGGATCACCGGCGTCAGGACGGGAGCAGTGATCGTGAACGCGGCGGTCTTGGTTACGCGCTGTTCAGTCGGCGTTCCCGCTTCGACGATGACCGTGACGTTGGCGATGACCTGCTGCGCCACGCCCAGGTCGAATGCAGGCGTGGTGACGGTGATCTGCGTCGGAGTGACGTTGGTGACGAAGCCTTCCTTCGGCGCCAGCCCGTTGCCCGGATCGAAGATGACGTGCACCGGAACGCGGAAGTTCGTCCCCGTGATGACCACGGTCTGATTGCCGGTGGGAAGTCCGGTGGTCGGCGTGATGGAACTGATCGTCGGCGTCGTCGACGTCGGCGGGTTCGGGATGATCGGATCCTGGAAGTTGAGCGTGACGCTCTTGGTCACGTTGTTGACGGTAACCGTGACGACCACCGGACCTGCCGTCGATGAGGTGACGGTCGCTTTGGCGACGCCCTTGGTCGTGGTGCGGATCAACGTTGTGGGGTTGTCCGCGGTGTCGGTGAAGTTCGCGTTCAGCGAGGTCGTCGCGAACTCGACAGCGGTTCCGTCCGGAACGGCGACGTTGTTCTGCGTGACCGTCGCCGTGATCGTCGATATCGAGCCGGTGAACGGCGTGGACGTCGAGACGGTCAGGGCGATGTTTGCCCCGCTCGGCGGCGGCGTCCCGCCCGTGCTCCCCGTGCCGTTCCCGCTGGTGCCGGTGATGGGAGGCGGGGCGGTCGGCGACTCGCCTTTGCAACCCGCGAAAAGCGCCAATAGCGCCATGAGCGCCAGAAGGATGAATCGCTGTGTCGTCTGCTTCATGTCTACCCCCGTCAACTCCTCGTCACACCCAACGGATCCGTCCGCGAACGGCCGGCCGCAACTAGAAACAGCCGCCGCAGTTGTAGCAGAAGTTCACCGGAAATCTGGCTGAACCCTGCACGCGCTCACCGGCCAGCGTCTCGCCGTACACGGTAAGAATGATGTCCATTTTCACAAAGCCGAGGCCCGTCTCCGGGTCTTTTCCGCCATTTTGCGGAAGGAGCGCGGCGAACGGCGCCAGGTTGAAGGCGTTGGTCTCGAAGGCGATGAAATCGCTGAGGCTCGCGAAGTCTCCGCCCGCCGTCAGCACTTGCGCCGTCGACCGGACGAAGGACGGTGGAACGAGCTTGCCTCCGTCCGTGCGCTGATACGTGACCTGATAACGGTCCAGTTTGACATCGTTGAAGTTGTTGTTCACCGCGTGCTGAGCATCGTTCTGATTCTGAAGGAACAGAACTCGCAACTGAACGGTGCCGAGCGATTGATCGCAACCAGCGGCGCCAGCCTGGAGGTCCACCTGATTGATGTTCTGCGTCCCGGCAACCACCAGCTGCACCGGAGCACTTTCGCGCGCAATCGAGTTGCACGACAGGATGGCCACGCTCGGCAGCGCAATCGCGGCAATCAATGCAATCTGTTTCATCCTCATACCACCCCTCCAACTCTCCCGGATCTTTCGCTGCAACCGATTTCTACGACGCTCTCACGATTCGAGGTGTGATGAAGATCAACAGCTCGTCGTGTTCGGAGTTGTAGTTCCGCGTGCGGAACAACGCTCCGATAATCGGGATCTGATGTACGAACGGCATCCTGCTCTGGCTGTTGTTTTCTTTGACCTGGTAAATGCCGGCGATGACGGAGGTGCCGCCGTCGCGCACCATCAACTTCGTCGACGCGCGGCGCGTTGACAGCGGCGTACCGGAGCCGCCTTCGATGTTCAGACCGGTGGCCGGCTCGTTCTTCTGCACCTGAATGTCCATGATCACCGTGCCCGCCTCGGTGATCTGGGGCGTCACCGACAGGCGCAGCGTCGCGTCGACGTACTGCACCGTCGTCGTGAAATTGATTCGCGTCTGATACGGAATCTGGAAGCCGCTCTGGATCTCGGCCGCCGTGTTGTCCTGCGTCATGACGCGCGGCGCGGAGATGATGCGGGCGATACCTTCGTTCTCCGCGGCGAGCAACGCCAGGTCGAGCGTGAATGTGCCGAGGACGTTTTGCAGCGAGAAGGAGAGCACGGGAAGGCCGGCGCCGAAATTGAACGGGCCACCGACGGTGTCGATCCGGTTCGGGAACACCAGGCCGGTGCCGGTGCCGAGCGACGGATCCATCGTTCCTTTGAATCCCCAGTTGAATCCGTACTGCTGGATGAAGAGCTTGGTCGTTTCCACGATGCGCGCTTCGATGACCACCTGGCGCGTCGGCACGTCCACCGAGTCGATCAGGTTGCGCATCGTCTGCAGATAGCCGGGGATCTCGCTGATGATGAGCTGGTTCGTACGCTGATCGACGATGATCCGCGCCCGCGGCGATGCCATCTCGCGGAGCAGGCCGGCGACGTCCTGCGCTTTCGCATACGAGAGCTTGAAACCAACCGTGTTCAGCGGAACGTTCAGCTTTTCCTGCTCGTTGAGGCGGCGATTCGACTCCCCTTCCGCCGACAGGCGCTCGGCCGTTCCGACGCGCATCACGTTGCCCTCGAGCACGTACGCGAGCGAGTTCTGGCGGAGGATCACTTCCAGCGCCTGGTCCCACGGCACATCGACAAAGTCGACGGTGACCGAACCGGTGACGTTCGGATCGATGGCCATGTTCAGGCCCGTGAGTTGCGCGAAGGTGCGCAGGACGTCTTTGATGTCGGCGTCCTTCAGGTTCAGCGAGAGAGGCTCACCGGTGTAGGTCTTTTCGGCGCTGCTGAGGGTGCGGCCGCCGGCGGCTGCCCCGGCCGATAGCACGGTACCGGTCGTCGGCGACGGCTGCGGCGCGGGCTCGGTGAATACGTTCTCGCTGCTCAGCGCCGGTTCGACGGCGGGAGGTTCCGTGGTGGCCGGTTGCGTCGTGGCGCCGCGGCGCTTCTTCGATGCGGGCGGCGTCTGCGTCTGCGGCGCGTTGATGACCGAGGTGGCCGGCTTGTGCTGCTCCGGCATCTTCCACGTCGCGCTCTCCGCAATGGTCGGAACCTGCGACGGGATGTCCGTGGCCGCGGCCGTCTTCACCGGCGCGGGCGCGGTCGTTTTGACGACGGGAGGAGCGACCGGCGCCGCGGCAACGAGCGGCTCTTCCTTCTTCGGCGCGGGAGTCACAACCGGCGCCGGTGCGGCGACGATGACAGCCGGCGCGGCACCGAACGTGACGTTCAGCGCATCGCCTGATTTCGTGACGTGATAGCTGGCCTTCTCATCGACGTCGAGCACGACGCGCGTGACGGCCTCGGGTGCGCTCTTGAACTGCGAGACGCGAATCCGCTTCACGACCGGATCGGAGACGTTGATGATGTTCTTCACGAGCTTGTCATTGACGCCGGTGAGGTCGATGACGACCCGCGACGGCTTCTCGAGCTTGAACGCGTTGTAGGCGACGTCGCCGTCGGTGGCCAGACGCACTTCCATGGCCGCACCGGCGCCGTTGGTCTCGATCTTCTTCAACGCCGTCGCTTTATTCGCCGGCAATGCCTCGGTGACAACCGGGGCTTCGACAGGCTGTGCAAGCGGCTCAGTTTTCACCGGTTCCGGCTCGACATGCACCGGCGCAGGCTCAGCATGCGGCGGTTCGACGGCGGCGGTAACGACAGGCGTTGGATCAGCCGGCTTCGGAGCCGGCGGCACAACCTCGGCGGCGACAGCCGGGAGGCTGATGATGATGTCGTTTCCTTCCGCGGATGCTTCGATCGTTCCGGGCTGATTGAGATGGACGCTGACGCGCGTCAGGCGGCTGCCCATGTCGGTGACTTCTTCGGCCGAGACCGATCCCACCGAGGGCGGGAGCGCGGACGGAATCGCAAGCGACGCGGCCTTCGCTGCGCCGGTCAGATCGATCACGAACAGATCGGGCATCGGGCTGTAGGAGGTGTAGACCGGGCTGGCCGTGGTGCGCAGGATGATGCGCGGCGACGGAGAGGTCACGACGTCGACCGCTGTGAGCGACATGCCGGCGGAGGCGGCCGAAGCGGCAGCAGCCGGCGCAGGCGCTTTTGCAGCGCCACGCTTCCAGAACGCTGCCTGCGCGCTGGTGACGCCCGCTACTAGCGTGCCCGTGAGCAGCAGGATCAGCTTGGCTCTTGTCTTACGTCTTACGTTCACCATCTCACAGCCCTCCACACACATGGCTTGACAGCCGCACGCGACCCTACTTCTTGGGAGTTTCCGAGGAGAGTTCCTTCACGACCTCGCGGAATCGTTCGATCCGCGTCGGGTCGTTGACCTCCTGCCGGAAAACGATCGAACCCGGTGTAATCCGAATCACTTCACCATCGAGGACCTTGTCCCCGACATGAACCAGATACCCTTTGTTGTCGGGACCGTTGACCATGGCCACCAGTCCCTGCTGGCGCGTTTTCACGACGCCCTGAAGCTTGATTTCGTCGATGAGGAAGCCCGGAGGTCCGGCCGGCCGCTGGCCAGGCTGCAACGCCGGCGCGGGGCCGATGAGCGACTGGAACGGATCGCGGCGTCCTTTCGGATCGTAGTGATACGCATCGGGCGAGGTCGGCTCTTCCAGGATTTCCTGGAGGCTCTGCTGCATCGTCGGCTCCTCGCTCTGCGTCGAGGTCGTCGAGGTGGTCGACGTTGCCGTGGCAGGTTTCGCGGGTGTCTGCGCGAAAAGCGTCGCCATCGCCGCGACGACGATCAAAAGCGACAGCGCGAATCGGCTCACTCTCATTTCTTGGCGCCTTTCACCGGCGTCGGCTCCGGTTCCTTCGGCTCGACGTAGACGAAGGTCTTGGCGATGAAGTCCGCCGTGATGGTCCGTTCCGTCTGCACCGGCATCGCGGCGATCGAAATCTGCTCGACGTTGACGATGCGCTTGAACTTGCTCAGATGATCGAAGAGCGTGGCCAGATTGTGGTACCGGCCGTCGACCGAAATCGAGATCGGCCACTCGGCGTACGGATCGCTTCCCTGCGCCGGCGCGAGCGGCGGGAACGTGAGGCGGTGCAGCGTGAAGTTCCCGGCATCGACGAGCGTCTTGATGCGCTTGATGATCTCCTCGGTATTCCGCGTCGAGGGAAGGATGCTGCGGAGCTTCGTGAGCTCGGCGTTCAGGCGTTTCACTTCCTCGCGAAATTGCGGAAGCTTGCGCTGCGCCGAACGTCCCTGCTCGATCTTCGTATCGAGATCACGAATCTGCGCATCGGCGGAGTCGATCTGTTTCGTGATGTCGGACGTGAGCGCGTAGTTCACACCCCAGATGATGGCAGCGGCCAGCACCAGCCCGATGATCAGGCCGAAGTACCAAGGTTTTCCTTCCAGCGAAAGCCCCGCCATCACCCCTCCTGCTACTTCGCCGCGGGCGGCGCTGTCGCCGTCCCCGTCGCCGAACCGGACGTTCCGGTCGTCGACGTTCCCGTGGCTGCCGCACCCGCTGCAGCGGCTTCACCCTTCGGCACATAGCTGAAATGAAACTTCATGTTGTAGCCGTAAACCACCGGAGTGCCGGTCATCTGCGTCAGGTTGCTCAGGTCCGGCTCTTCGAACATCGGATCGTTCTTCACGTTTTCGACGAAATTGGCGATCGCATTGGGATTCAATCCGCGCCCGTCGATCGAGACCAGACCGCCGCTGACCGTCATCTTGTCGAGCCAGACCAGGTCGGGCAGATCCTGGCTGATGCGGTCCATCAGCTGCACCGGACCGCGCTGATTCTGCTTGAGCTGTTTGATCAGCTCGATGCGCTTTTCCAGATTGGTCTTTTGCTTCTGGTAGTCAGCCACATCTTTGATGATCTGTTCGAGACGTTTGGCTTCGTCCTGCTTCTGCGCAATCGTTTCGTTGCGCTCGGCCAGCGCTCGCTTCTGCATGTACCACCAGCTGCCAGCGATCAGGACGCCGATGATCAGGCCGGCGACGATGAGGGCGTTGTTGGCGCCGCCGCCGCTCGGCCCTCCCGCGGCCGCAGGCATGCCTGTAACCGCTCCGGCTCCACGGACCGCCCGCCCTTCCCGAACCAGATTGATCTTAATCAAGCATCCCCCAGCTTCCGGATGGCCAGTCCTACGGCGATGGCCATACTCGGCCCGATTTCGGCCAGCTCCTCGGGGTTGAATTCTTTTTCGTCGACGGTGATCTTCTGGAACGGATCCATGATCGCCACCGGGATGCCGAACTTGTCGCGAAGGATGGCGTCGAGGTTGAGGACGCCCGAGCCGCCGCCGGCCAGGACGATCTCATCGACACGGTCCGCGCCCGACGTGGCGGTGAAGAAGTCGAGCGTCTTGCGCAACTCGCCGGCGAAGTCTTCGCTGACGGAGTTGAGGATGGGGATGACCTGCTGAATGCTGTACTCGCCCGCCTGCCGCCCCTTCTTCAACTCCTCGGCCTGCTCGAACGAGAGGCTCAGCTCGCGCTGAATGGCATCCGTGTACTGGTTGCCGCCGAAGGTGATGTCGCGCCAGAAGAGCGAGGTGGCGCCGGAGAGGACGTTGACGTTCGTCACCGACGCGCCGACGTTCACGAGCGCGAGGACCTTCGAGTCTTCGACGTTGTAGTTCATCTCGTAGGCGTTCTGGAGGGCGAAGGCGTCGACGTCGACGAGCACCGGAACCTTGCCGGTCTGGCTGATCACCGAGGTGTAGTCGTTGATCTTTTCCTTCTTCACGGCCACGAGGATGACGTCGATGTTGTCGCCGGCGCCGGGCGTGTTGAGGGGGACGTAGTCGAGGTTTACGTCGTTGATGTCGAACGGGATGTACTGCTCGGCCTCCCACTGAATCGACTCCGCCAGCTCCTCGGGCGACATGGCCGGCAGGGTGATCTTTTTGATGATCACGGAGTGGCCGGAAAGGGAGGTCGCGTAATTGGAATTCTTGACGTTTTTGCCGGTGTTGAGCCGCGAGATCGTCTCCACGACCAGGGACGAGTCCATGATCGACCCGTCGACGATCGCTTCCGGAGAAAGGTGTTCGATTCCGAGCTTTACCAGCTGGAACGTTCCGCCCTTCTTCTCCTTCAGCTCAACGAGTTTTACGGCTGAGGAGCCGATATCGAGACCAACGACATTTTTGCTCTTTGAGAAGAACACCACTCACCCCGTCCATCTCACCCACTCACTTCTCTAGGCTGGCTCCAGATGTGGAAAGTCGAGTGAAATTACAACCTTTAAAGGTGAGTGTCAACTCTACAGGATTTAGATTTATCAACTGATTAGGCGAAGACGAGGCCGTTTCGGGCCTCCAGGTTGCGCCGAACCGGTCCCGCCGGTACAATCCCGCCCCCCTGGCGTTATTTGAGGTTTGAGGAGTCTATCGATGGCAAAGATGTGCGAAGTCTGCGGCAAGGCCCCCGTGTTCGGTAACCGGGTCAGCCATGCCCACAACGTTTCCAGCAGGCGCTGGCTGCCGAATCTGCAGCGCGTCCGCGTGATGGTCGGCTCGGCGGTGAAGCGGATGAACGTCTGCACCCGCTGCATCCGTACCGGCAAGATCGCCAAAGCCGCGCGCTAACGGTCGCCGACGATGTGGCACAGACCACTCTTGTCTGTGCTTTTGAAGCCGCGCGAAATGAGAAGTTGAGCGCAAGCCTCCCAGCAGCACAGACAAGAGTGTCTGTGCCACATCAGCGCGCTCTCCGCCTACTTCACCGTGAACGTAGCGCGCGCCAGCATCGGATCATTCGAGTAGTAGATCTTCAGATTCTGGCCTTTGTCGTTCACGGTCACCGACTGCAGGTGCCATACGCCGCGCGCTGAGTTCGCGTGCAGGCGGATCGTGCCGACGAAGGTGTTCCCTTCGCGCTGCTGGAACGAGAAGAACGTCCCGCTCGAGCTGCTGCCCGGTCCGACCACCTGTCCGCTGACGCCGCCGATGCCGCACGTGTCGTCACTCACCTGAGCGATGACCTCGATGACCGGCTCGTCGCGGCCCATCACGATCTCCGGACGGCTGAGCTGCAAGGACTGCAACACGGGCGGCGAGTTGTCGCAGGTGTCGCCGGTGATGTTGAGCCGGATCGCACCGACGAGCGGATTGTCGCCTCGCACGGTGTTGAAGTTGTTGGCGTTGTCCTGCAGCTGCACCTGTTCGAGCGTCCAGTCACCACAGTCGAGGCATTGCGGCGGGAAGACGTCGCACTGGTAAACGTCGTTCGCCCCTTTCTGGCAGCCGACGCCGAAACGGGCCAGCTTCGAAGGGCTGAGGAAGACCGCGGCCACGAGATGGACGCCCGATTTCTCGTCCGAGGCATCGACGAAGAGCGTGTTGTGCTCGCCGGCGCGCATGGCCCGGCGATCGAGCCATACGTTTCGCAGCGCCGGCGCGGTGGAGTCGGAGGCGCTCGAAACCACTTTCAGCACCGCCGTCGGCGGGAGCGTGCCCTGCGCCGAATTGAGCGTGACCGAGTTCGTGGCCATGTCGCTCATCGTCAGGAAGCTCACCTTCCAGATCCCCTCCTCCGCCTTTTCGGGGATGTGGATGCGGCTCGTGTAGCGCGTCGTCTCCCCTTCGCGCTGCTGCGCGAATCCCTGCACCGCCTTGCCGTTCGGGCTGGTCAGAGTGCCGGAGATTCCGCGGATGCCGGAGAGGTCATCCTGGGCGTTGACGATGAGAAGCGTGTCGCCGCCGTCCTGGATCTGCGGCGGATCGAAGGAAATCGAGAGCAGCTGCGGCGGCACGGTGTCGGAGTTCGGATCCTTCGGATCGAGGGGAGCCTTCTGATCCGGTTTGTTGCCCGATCCCGATTGATTGGATCCGGTAGCGCCTCCGGCTGGATTCATCGGATTGCGCGGTCCGTTCACCGGCTTCGACACCGGCGCCGGCGGTCTCGTCTGCGGCGGAGGCGCAGCCGGTTTCGGCTGCGGCGTCAGTTGTTGCGCCGCCGCCGGCGCGGCCGTGGGCGCGATCGCCGAAATGCCTGCGGCGAGCAGTTCGCGAAATTTCTGTGCGCGTGTGGTCGCGGCTGAGGATGTCGTGGCGACAGGTACGGCCGATGACGTCGTGCCTTGCGTGCCGTCGGGCAGCGGCTCGAAGGTCGCGTGCGCCGCCGTCGAAGCCGATGCCGCGGAAGCCGTCGCCACCGTCGATGGATCCGCGGCCGATTCCGACGCCGTTTTCACCGTGTACGTCCGGACGCGAACCATCAACGCCGTCGCAAAGGCGACGGTCAGCAGCGTCAGAAAAACCGAGAGAAACGAGATCTGAACTCGCCGGCGCACGGATGACCCTTCAGTTGACAACGCCCGGAACAGCGAGAGTGAACGGCTCGATTTCCGCCCGGAAGGTTTCTCCGTTCGAAACCTTCATCATGTAACCGCCCTGCATCGATCCCATCGACGTGCGCAGCGGACAAAAGCTCGTGTATTCGAAGCTCTGGCCGGGCTTGAGCACCGGCGATTCGCCGACGACGCCCGCACCCTGCACGCGCTCCATGTTGCCGTCGGAGTCGGTGATGACCCACTCCCGGCTGATGAGTTGCACCGTTTCTCTGCCGTCATTCGAGATTACGACGTGATAGGCGAAGAAAAAGTAGCTTTCCTGCGGATCGCTCCGCTCCTCGACATACGTGCTCTCGACCTGGATGCGAATCCCTCGGGTAGTGGTGTCGGACATTGCTGGCTCGGTTTGTGACTTTATCATTCCGCGAAATCGCGACGATGCTCATCCCCTTCCTTTTCCTTGCCGCAACGCTCCCGCCCTCACCGCCGCCGCCCGCCGAGCTGTCGACGATCGTGATCCCCATCCGCACCTCGCTCGCGCCGCTGCTGCCGCAACTCGAGGCACAGGTGCCGAAACGGATGGAGAAGCTCGACGACTACGAGCTCGATCCAAAGCAACAGTTCGGCATGAAGTACCGCGTCGTCCGCGATCCGATCGCGCTCACTGTCATCGGCAGCGGCATTCACGCCATGACCACCGTCCACTATTCGCTGGAAGGGTGCCGCAGGACGCAGAAGCCGTTCACGCAGGTGATCGTGATGTGGCCGTGCGTCTCCTGCGGTTTCGGCGAGCCGATGCGCGACGCCTGGATCTCGCTCTCCTCACATCTCGACTGGGATGCGAACTGGCGTCTCCGCTCCACCACGCGCGCGCAGCCGGTCGATTTCTCATCGAAGCGTTGCCAGGTCACGTTCGCGAACATCGACATCACCGATTGGAAAATCGCGCCGATCGTCAATGAGCAATTGCGCCAGGCGGTGAAGACAATCGACGCAAATACACCGAAGCTGACGAACATCCGTCCGATCGCGGAGCAGGTCTGGTCATCGCTGCAGGCGCCCGTCCTCATCGGTCCGCGCACATGGCTGGTCATGGATCCCGCCGACGTCGCCCTCGGCCCGATCACCGGCTCCGGCCTCTCGCTCACCAGCACGCTGACGCTTCGCGCGCGAACGCGCGTCGTCGTCGGTGAACGTCCGCCGGTGACGCCGCGGCCGCTGCCGGCCTTACGCGTGGCGCAGGCGCCGAACGGCGGAATCCGCGTTCCATTCGACGTCGACGTGCCTTACGAAGAGGCCACGCGCCTGATGATGGAGAACTTCGCGAACCGCACCTACGAGGGCGTGGCCGTCCGTTCCATTCGCCTCGGCGCGAGTCCCGCCGCAAGCGGCCGCGTTTCGATCGAGCTCGACGTCAGCTACCACGCCTCGTTTCTGAAGCATTACGACGGCCTCGTTTTCCTCGAGGCCACGCCGGTCTTCGATCCTGCCACGCGCACCTTGACGCTGACGAACCTCGACTATTCACTCGATCCGCACCGCCGGAATCCGTTCCTGCGCATCGCCAACCGCGTGGCGCACGAACAGTTGCGGGCGACGCTGGCGAAATCGGCGCACTGGTCGGTCGCACCGCAGATCGACGCGCTGCGCGATGAGATCGCGCGCGCAGTGACGCGGCCACTCGCACCTGGCGTGATGATGCGGGGCCGCGTCGACACCATCGAGCCGGGCACCGTAGTGCTCGACCCGACCGGCATCGTCCTGCACGTGCTGGCGACGGGAAGCGCTGAAGTAGAGATCAGCGCGATGATGCGGTGACGTCTACTCCGGAGCGACGATGCTCGACCACGGCATCTTGCGCACGGCGATCACTTTTTCGTCGACCGCTTCCTGCGTTGCCGTCGCGCCGAGAACGCGCTGGATGTACTGCACCTCGGGGGAGACCAGCGGACGCTGCATCAGTCGCATCGCCGCTTTCTTGATGTTGCTTTCCGAGACAGTGACTTTCGGGGCGCGCTTCGGTTTCAACACGTTCGTCATACAAATGCTCCTTGTTGGGGGTTAGACCGCGGCGGCCGCGGCCTTTGGTGCCTCTTTCTTCGACTTGGCTTCGTTCACCACGACGGCCTGACCGTTCATGTCCTTGCCGTTCAGCGCGGTGATCGTGGCCTGTGCTTCTTCGTCACTCGCGAACTCGACGAAGGCAAAGCCTTTCGATGCGCCGGTGACCTTGTCCTTGACCACTTCCGCCGACGTAGCGGCGCCGTACGGCTTCACGATCTCGCCAAGCTTCGCGTCGTCGATGTCCCTGGGAAGATTTCCGAAATAGACTTTCATTGGGGTTGCTCCTGCTCTTTTCGCGGCACACTTCGAGCGGCGCGAAGAGATAGTTTGCTAAGAAGATTGGGTTCAGAGGCGCTGACTCAGCTCAGGCGGTCTGAAGGTCGAGGAAGGTTCCTCAAGGTGCCCACGATACAACCTCGCTGCGAATAAGTCTATTCGCCGCGAATCTCGGCGAAGAACGCATCGCTCGAAACGGGACGCCCGAGGAAGCGTTCGACGAGGTCGCGAGCAGGCTCTTCGCTGCCGCGCGAAAGGATCAATTCGCGGAATCGGCGGCCGGTCGCTTCGTTCATGACGTCGGGTCCGAATGCCGAGATCAGATCGAGCGCGATCACTTTCGCCCACATGTAGCCGTAGTAGCCGGCCGCGTAGCCGCTGGCGATGTGCTCGAACGTGCCGGGGAAGGACGTGCCGTCGACGTAGCCCATCGGCGTGGAGCCTTCCATCTCGCGCCAGAGATCGAGCGACTTTCGCGGATGCTCGCCCGACAGCGCCATGTCGAAACTGGCGTAGAGAAGCTGCCGGCCGTAGTCGACGCCCGATCCAAATTTCTTGGCCGCGCGAATGCGCTGCACGAGCGACTCGTCGATCATCGGACAGGTCGTGCAGTGATCGCGCATGAGCGCCAGGCTTTCCATCCGGCTGGCCCACTCCTCATACATCTGCGACGGCGCCTCGACGAAATCGCGCTCCACGCTCGTGCCGGAATGCTGGTTGTACTCGGTCT
>Ga0157369_10001714_pt1 | contig 26692 bp, 25 predicted proteins | sample C25metaG_FD_113461 | JGI IMG/M metagenome (GOLD analysis project Ga0157369, IMG submission 113461) | Corn rhizosphere microbial communities from Kellogg Biological Station, Michigan, USA - C2-5 metaG | ecosystem: Host-associated > Plants > Roots > Rhizosphere > Soil | place: USA: Michigan... | reverse complement strand
CCCGGGCGCCACTTCCGTGACATCCGGCCCTACGGCTTCCACGGTGCCCGACCCTTCATCGCCGGGCGAGAACCGGGGACCGACGTTTTAGAGGCCATATCGGAAATAAACGTCGATGAAATTGACTCCCGTAGCGGCGATTTTCACCAGCGCTTCGCCGGGGCCGGGTTTGGGAACCGGAGCATCGACGAGCTTCAACTCTTCGGGACCACCGTATTTCGCGACCTGTATGATTTTCATGTTCGTTCAGGATGAAGCAGTGCGCAGCATCAGCCGCAGTCTGCGGCGCGCATGCGCGATGAAAGCATAAATTATCAGAAACAGCAGCGTGAACGGAAACGCGACCAGACGCCCGAGGGTACGAACTGACCCCGCGCCCGAAAGCCCCGCCCGAAGGAGAAAGAAATGCCGCACGACTTTCGCGTTCTCGCGGTCCACCCAGAAATAATCCGCGTTCTCGTTAACGATGAAAAATTTCGCCGGAACGCGCGCCGCAATCAGCCATTTCCATTTCGCCATCACCGGCTCGGCGGCGCAGATAATGCCCGCATACGCGTAATCGCGGGAACGAAGCTCGGCGATCAGGCGGCGGCGCGCTTCCGGCCCGTTGTAATCCGCCACGCGGAAAATCGTCGCGTCCTCCGGCAAGCTGGCGGGGCAGCCCCCGTAGCACGTCACAAGATCGATCGGCCTGGTAGCGCCCCAGGTGGAGCGGATGTGCGGCAGAACCCTCTCGAGCAGTTCCCGCGAGCCGCTTTCCACCAGGAGAATGCGCGAACCGGGCGGCGTGCGGCGACTGATGAGGTACTTCACTGGGCTTTTTCCGCCGCAATGCGCTTCAGATCGGAGCGCGCTTTTTCATTCGAGGGTTCCAGTTCCAAAGCCGCTTTCAATTCCGCCATCGCTTCAGCGCGCTTGCCGGCAGCGGCGAGCGCCAGCCCGAGTTGCCAGTGCGCTCGTGCCCACGATGGCTGCCCGCCTTCCACCGGATGATCCAGATACTTGCGCAGCCAGAGCTGGGCGGCGTCTATCTGTTCACCCTTCCTGACTGCGGCAGCGGCAATGGCGTACCACGGAGCGAGATCATCGGGATCGATCGTTTCCGAAATGCGCGCGATGTCTTCGGCTTCAGTCCAGCAGCCGCACATGGCAGACGCTCGCGCGAGCAGCGCCCATCCATCCCCGCGCGTGGCGTCGGCGTGCACCGCGGCGCAGGCCCAGCTTTCGGCCTTCGCCTGATCGGGCTTCAGCTCCATATAAAGGTTCGCGAGTTCCGCCGCGATCTCGAAGGAGCCAGGGTCAGCCACGGCGGACTGCAAATAGAATTTCTCGGCGCTTGAAATATCGTTCATCTCCGTCGCCAGCCTGCCTTCATAGTAGAAACCGATCTGAGGCGTTTCGATCGCAAGCGATTGACCGATGGCCCGGGCCGTATTGACATCCCCGCCAATCAAACCCGGAGCCGCGTAATAGAACATCATCAAGCCCCATTGCGCATCTGCGTCCGACGGATCGAGCGCAGCCGCGGTATCCAGTTCCTTTTTCGCGCGGCGGGCGAAGGATAGCTGCTTCAGGAGCGATGAACCGCGGGCGAGGCGCCCCGAGACGGCCGCAACCTGCACGTGATACGCGGGATTTGACTCGTCGCTCGCGAGCGCCGCTTCGGCCAGTTTTAAAGCGTAATCAGATTCGCCCAGCGCAGCTTTGGCTCGCGAGAGCATCCACGCGATGCGCCCGTCTCCCGGCCTCGCCTGCGCGATTGGCTCGAGCGCCCTTTCCGCGGCCCGATAATGTCCGGAATCGAGAAGCTGGGAAGGCGTGAGGCGCGCGATGGCGCCGGGCGCGACCTCGGGAAGCCGGCATTCCGCGGCAATAAAACCGGGCAGCAGAAACACAAGCAGAAGCCCGCGCACTCTGTCCAGAGTTAGCACATCCGGGCGCCCTCAGGGACGCGCTTCCGCCGTCTTGTCGGGAGCGTAGCAGACCGGATTGAGTTTGCACTCCGCGCATTTCGGCTTGCGCGCCACACAAAGCGCGCGTCCGTGATGAATGATCTGGTGTGAAAAGAGAATCCAGCGGTCCTTCGGAATGATCTTCATCAGATCCTGCTCGATCTTCACTGGCTCTGCGTTTTTCGTCAGGTCGAGCCGGCGCGAAACGCGCTGCACGTGCGTATCGACGACGACGCCGGACCCAATGCCATACGCTGTTCCGAGCACGACATTGGCCGTTTTGCGAGCCGCCCCGGGCACCGTAAGCAGTTCTTCCATTGTCCGCGGCACTTTCCCACCGAACTGATCTACAATCTTCTTCGCCGCGCCGATCAGCGACCTGGCCTTGTTGTTGAAGAAGCCTGTCGAGCGAATGTCATTGGCAAGCACCTCCTGGCGCGCGGCCGCGAAATCGCGCGGCGTCGGATATTTTTCGAAAAGGCCGGGAGTCACTTCGTTGACGCGCTTATCCGTACACTGCGCCGAAAGGATGGTGGCGACCAGCAGTTCCCACGGGTTGCGATGATGCAGCGCACACGTGGCGTTCGGATACATCTCGTCGAGATCTTTGAGGATTGTCGCGACGCGGGCCTGGCGCTCGGCCTGAGTTTTCGGCTTTGCAGGTTTCGGGATTTTGGCGATTCGCGCGGTCGGCATTATTCGTATCGTAAGACCTCAACAGGCGTGATCCGTGTGGCGTTGCGCGCCGGATAGATAGTCGCGAGCAGGCTGACGGCAAGCGCCGCCGCCGCGATCCAGGCTCCATCCCAGGGCCGCGGCTCGAAGGGAACGAAGCTGAGCGCGTAGACCGTTTCATCAAGCCGGATCCACCGGTATTTATCGGCGAAGTAACAAAGGGTGTACCCGATCGAAAGACCGATCGCCGTGCCCACGAGGCCGATCATCGCGCCCTGCAGAATAAAAATGCGGCGGATCTGTTTGCGCGTGGCGCCCATGGACATGAGAACGCCGATGTCCTTGTACTTTGTGAGCACGATCATGGTGAGCGTGATCAGGATATTGAGCGCGGCGACAAGCACGATAAGTCCAATAGTGACTGCAGTCACGGCGCGCTCCATTTTGAGCGCGTTCAGCAATTGCCCGTTCTGCTGTTCCCAGTTCTTCGCGGCGTACTCCGGCCCCGCAAGTTTTTCCAGTTGCTCACCCACCTGCGGCGCCAGATAAAGATCGTCCAGCCGTACCTCGATCGTGTTCACGACATCGCCCACAGAGAGCAGTTTCTGAACGGAGGCGAGCGAAGTATAGGCCCAGTTGTCATCGAAATCGAAGAAGCCGGATTCGAAGATTCCGCTGACACGAAAGTTTCGAACACGCAGTTGCGGGCCGAAAGGCGTAAGAGTGCCTTCCGGACTGATCACCTTCGCCACGCTGCCGATGGGCGTTCCAAGGTCCTGAGCCAGACGCGAACCGAGAATGATGCCGGGCATCCCGTTCACGTCTTCGAGATTCTTGAGCGATCCGGCTTTCAGATGGCGCAGAGCATCGCTGGTTTTCAGTTCATCGGCGGGGATGATGCCTTTGACCACCGCGCTCTTGCTGCTCACGGTTCCGGAGACAAGCACCACGTCATAGAGCACGGGCGCAGCGGCAACCACGTGCGGGGCCTGGCGAATCTTCCGCACGAGTTCGGGCCAGTTCGCGATGCCTTCGCCGGATTGCTTCTGCACGATGTTGATGTGAGCCGTGGCGCCAAGCAGGTCGCGCTGCAGCGTGTTGCGGAAGCCATTGTTAACAGCTAACGATATGACGAGAGCCATCACGCCCGCGGTAACTCCGGCCACGGAAATGACCGTAATAACCGAGATCACCTTTTCCCGGCGCCGCGCCCGCAGATAGCGGCCCGCGACAAAGAGCTCGAAAGCGCTCACAATCGCCTATGCATCCCACCGCCGGAATTTTTCCGCAATACCGATTTCGCCTTCGGGACGCAGCAGCGGAAACAGGATCACGTCGCGGATCGAGGTCGAATTCGTCAGCAACATGGTGAGCCGATCGATCCCCAGGCCCTCGCCCCCCGTCGGAGGCATGCCGTAAGCCATGGCGCGCAGGTAATCCTCATCCATCGCATGGGCTTCTTCATCGCCGCGCTCGCGCATGGCAAGCTGGGCGTCGAAGCGGCGGCGTTGTTCGAGCGGGTCGTTCAGCTCCGTATAAGCGTTGCCGATTTCCATACCGGCAATGATGATTTCGAATCGCTCCACCATCGAGGGATCGGTTGGGCTGTTTTTCGCCAGGGGAGAGACTTCCACCGGAAAATCGTAAACGCACGTGGGCTGGAACAATTTCTTTTCCGCGTGGAGCTCGAAGAGATGCGCCAGCGATTCGCCGGGCGTGGGCTTGCCGGCCGCCTGCTTCAGCCATTCGGGATCACGCACGTTATCGAGCGAAGGCTTCCCCGGACCTTCCCAGTATTCGACCACAGCTTCCCGCATGGATATCCGCCGCAGCGAACCGAAGTCCAGCTTTTGTCCGGCATATTCAACGACAGTCCCGCCGGTCGCGTCAATCGCAAGCTGCCGCAGCAGTTCTTCGCTGAATTCCATCAGTCCGCGATAGTCCGTATACGCCTGGTAAAACTCGAGCATCGTGAACTCGGGGTTGTGCCGCGTCGAGATGCCTTCGTTTCGAAAGTTCCGATTGATCTCGTAGACGCGCTCGAGCCCGCCCACAATCAGGCGCTTGAGATAAAGCTCCGGCGCAATCCGCAGATAGAGATCGATATCGAGCGTGTTGTGATGCGTGATGAACGGCCGCGCCGCCGCGCCCCCATATATCGGCTGCATCATCGGCGTTTCGACTTCGATGAAGCCGCGTTCCTCGAGTTGCCGCCGAAGCGAGCCGATTATCTTCGCGCGCGCCACGAAAACCTCGCGCGATTCCGGATTCGCAATCAGATCGAGATATCGCTGGCGATACCGGATCTCAACATCTTCCAGACCGTGCCACTTTTCGGGCATTGCGAAAAGAGTCTTCGAGAGAAACTCGAGCTTTTCCACGTGCAGCGAAAGCTCGCCCGTCTTCGTACGGAAAAGGTAGCCCCCGGCGCCCACGATATCGCCCAGGTCGAGCAGTTTGAAAAGCGCGTAGTCTCTCTCGCTGACCGCGTCTTTCCTCACGTACAACTGAAGACGCGCGCCATTCTGCGCGATATGCATGAACCCGGCCTTCCCCATGTGGCGAATGGTCTGGATGCGGCCGGCGATCCGCACGCGGACTTCGGGAACCAGCTCTCCGGCGGGCTTCTCCGAATATTCGCGGAGAATATCAGGAATCGTATGCGTGAAATCGAAACGCTTGCCGAAGGGGGCAAATCCGAGTGTTTCGATCTCCCGCAGACGCGCCGCGCGCTGCTCAAAAAGTCCGTCTTCGAGGGACAAAAATGATCTCCTGTGGGGAAATCAGTTATTATAAGTCTTTCACCCTGAACATCCTGGCCTCTTGACTTCTTCGCTCTCCATCGTTATTCCCGCCTTCAATGAACAGACGAGACTGCCGGAAACGATACGACGCATCGAATCCTACGTGCAGGCGCTCAATCCCGGGTTTCACGAGATTCTGGTAGTGGATGATGGCTCGACGGATGCCACAGCCGAAGCCGTTCGCCGGTTCAGCGAAACCAATCCCTGCATCCGAATCTTGAGCAACCCGGGGAACAAGGGAAAAGGCTATTCGGTCCGCCATGGCATGCTCGATGCGCGTGGCGAATGGGCGCTGTTTACCGATGCGGATCTTTCCACGCCGATTGAAGAGTTCCAGAAGCTCTGGTGCGCGACGGTGCGGGAACAGGCGGCGATCGCAATCGGTTCGCGCGCGCTCGATCGCTCGCTGATCGGCGTCCACCAGCCCGGGTTTCGGGAAACGGCGGGCAAGTTCTTCAACTCCGTAATGCGCGTGGCGATCGGGCTCCACATTGCAGATACTCAGTGCGGCTTCAAGCTGTTTCGTACGGATGTGGCCAGGCGCGTATTTTCCCGTCAGCGCATCGAAAGATTCGGATTCGACGTCGAGGTGCTATTCATCGCGCAACGCCTCGGCTATCGCATCGCGGAAGTTCCGGTCCGATGGAATCACGCGGAGGGCAGCAAAGTTGGAATGCTGACCGGCTTGCACGCCTTCGTCGAACTCGGGATCATTCGCTCCAACGCCGCTCGCGGCTTCTACCGCTGATTCAGGATGTACCGGTAAGCGCCATGACAATTTCAGGCATCCACCACATCACCGCGATTGCGAGCGATCCGCAAAAAAATCTGGATTTCTATACCGAAAAGCTGGGATTGCGGCTGGTAAAACTCACGGTGAATTTCGATGACCCCGGCGCATACCACTTCTACTTCGGCGACGAGACCGGCAAACCTGGAAGCATACTCACCTTTTTCCCCTGGCCGAACGCGACCCGAGGCCGGCGTGGAACCGGACAGGCGACGGCGATCGCGTTCGATGTGCCGAATCTGGAAGGTTGGGCGGCGCGGCTCCCGAATGGCCGGATCGAACCGCGCTTCGGTACGGATGCCCTGGTGTTTCAGGATCCCGATGGGCTCGAGCTGGAATTGATCCCGACCGGCGGGACCGGACACGGGATCAGCGGATTTCATGGCGTGACTCTTTCGGAAGCAGGATTCGAAACCACCGCGAAGCTGCTTACGGAAACGTTCGGATACAAACTCGCGGCCAGCGAATCGAATCGCTTTCGATATCTTTCCACCGAACGGGGCGCGGTTGAACTCCTGTGCCAGCCGGATTCGCGGCGGGGTGCGATGGGCGCAGGCACGGTCCACCATGTGGCGTTCCGAACCGAATCGGACGAATCGCAGCGAGCGTGGCGGAAGCAACTGGCAGGCGCCGGGCTGAACGTCACGCCGGTGCTCGACCGGCAATACTTCCATTCCATCTACTTTCGTGAACCCGGCGGCGTGCTGTTCGAGATCGCGACGGACCCGCCAGGCTTTCTGATCGACGAGACGATCGGTGATCTGGGCACGCATCTGAAACTGCCGCCGTGGCTCGAGCCGGCGCGCGAGGAGATCGAAGGGATTTTGCCGAAGATCCAATTGCCTGAATATGCCGGCTGAGTTTGTGCACCGCTTCGAGCGGAGGACTTCGCCTTTTACGCTGCTGGTTCTGCACGGCACGGGCGGCGATGAGAACGATCTCGTGCCAATCGGCCATTCGCTTGCGCCCGGAGCTTCGATTCTGAGCCCGCGCGGAAAGGTGCTGGAGGCAGGCGCCCCGAGATTCTTCGCGCGCGCGGCGCCGGGCGTTTTTGACGCGAACGAGATCCGCGGGCGCGCCGGCGAGTTGGCCGAATGGATCCGGTCAGCCGCGGCGGAATACAAACTCGATCCCGCGAAGATTTTCGCGTTCGGATACTCGAATGGCGCAAATATCGCGTCGAGCGTGATGCTGCTGGATCCGGGCGTAATCGCGGGCTCCGTGCTGCTGCGGCCCATGATTGTGATTGAACCCGGGGAACTGCCGGATCTGAAAGGCGCTCCGGTACTGATCTCCGCGGGGAAGGTGGATAGCATGACGCCTCCCGGAGATACGGAGAAGCTGGCGCGAATGCTGACTGAGGCCCGCGCGACCGTCGACCTCGCGATGCAAAACGCGGGACACGATCTCTTGCCGCAGGACTTCGCGGTGGCGAAGAGATGGCTGGCGGAAACGTTGAAGTGACTCCGCACGGCGGTCCTGCCGTGTGTCGCTGGACCCTGTTCGCCAGTGGTGGGCGTACAGGCAGAGAGCAGCCGAATAGTCGATTCGTTCAATGTTTCTCAACAGCCGGGGAGTGCTTCGCCTTGCGAAGGAAACGAGTGGCTCCCCATACCAGAGGAGCGACTGAGGCGATCGCTGCATAACGCAGAGCATTCTTGCGCGGGGGCGAATCCGATTCGAGAACGCCGGTTGCCGGCGATGCGGGGACTCGAGGCCCCACACGCATATTGGTCAAGTCGTAAGAAAACTGCCGCCCGCAATCGAGGCATACGACATACGTGCCTGATTCCCTGGCAGCCGTTTTGTTGACGGGCGTCATCGGGCGGGTTATCCGTTTGTGCCGGCAACCGAAAATATTCAGCAGCGATTCCATCTGATTTCCTGCTTTTAGTTTTACAAACGAAGACGTCTGGCGCGACGGCGCCGTCGGAATAATTCCCCTCAGTGAGTTTGATTCAGACCATATTCACGGACGGCCGTTGGCTGCCGGTCATCGATGCTCAAGGCCAGAAAAGCCTTCGCACATCAGCTTTCTATTTGAAATTGAATCCATTTGCCATCGAAAAATAGTCCTGTGTTTTCGTGGACGCGGCATTCAACTCCGCCGGGTAATCTGTCAGGAGGTCGTTACCCGAAGCGGCATTATGTGCGATCACGTGGTCGAACTTGTGGCCCGTCCCCTCACGGAAATCAGTGAAATGGTTTTTGCAGCAGATCGTTCATGTCGCCGCAAACAACGGTCATATGATTCGACGTCTTTGAATGCTCGACACATTCGCTCGTTTCAAAGAAGTTCATTGCACTGTTGTGGTAAGGATCGGTCAGGTGAAAGGCCGATTCTCTTTTTGTCCGACGTCGTTTCGAATTCGGCATGCACAGGCGGCCTCGCGCCCAAGCCGGCGTCCGTGGCTGCGGTCGCGTTCCTGCACTTCTGGATTTCTTTTCGGCGATTCTTGTCTTTGCCGTAGTTGATGAGGGCTGGCCGCTTTGTTTGCTTCAGCTTCCGCGTATTGTGGATAACGCAGTAATTTTTCTTGACTGTCTGGTCAGGGTAAACGTGGAGATTCGGAGTGAGCGCGAGAGTTCCCGACGGGAATTCGGGGATGATTTGCGGCGTCGCGTACTGGCACTCCATGCTGGTGGTGGAGTCAGCGTTCACGTCACCTATGGCTTTGCTCAGCGTTTTATAAAGGACGTGATTCGCTTTAGGCGCTTCCTGCAGAGCGATAATATCGGGCTTGATCCTCTTGATCGCGCGCGCCAGATCATCGGGATTCATGCCCTGTACGTTCGCGGAAAAAACGACCACGTCTTCCTGCTTTCGTTTTTTGGATATCGGCGCAGCTGAAGATGCCATACTGCTGATGTCGCTCCTGGCTCAGAGGGGGTTTTTAATTTTAATATGGCGCTGAGTAAAACTGTAGAGGTCCCGGAAAGCACGGGTAAATGCACAGACTACCTACTGCCAGTGATCGTCGAAAAAACCCGAATGCACGACGCTGCTGTCTTTGATCGAGATCAGGGCATAATCTCCAAGGTGCGGGTAGAGATTGGCGTTCGTACTCCGCCAATCATCTTCACTGAACGTGTGGCCGCTGTTGATGACGACATAGCGGCCTGGATTCAGTGGATTCGGGAAGATTAGCACTGGCGCGTGGCTCGCTGCATCAACAGTGCGGCCCGCAAGCGTTATCTTTTCCCTGGTCCATTGGATCGGCAGCTTCTGGATCACTTTGGCGATCATCTGGTTACTCCAGGGATCGCCGAAAAGAATCAGGTTGTTGTTTGCGATATCGGATGTAGTAACGTCCTTATCATCTTTCACGCGGGGATCGCCACGCAGCCATTTTGAAAAATCCTTCTGAAACCGATCCAGCTCCACCATTGACCACGGCGTAACCGCGGTTCCAGCTCCGGTCGGGCGCACACAGAGGAACGACTCCATGAACGCATCGTCTACGGGGCCCTGAAGGGCGTGAATTTTCCTCAACCCTTCAATCGGACCAGCATTGCCCCATTTTCCGTTGGTTTTTTCAAAAACCCCGGTCGCGGGGAACTGCTGGCCATCCAGCGACAAAGCCCCCGAACCATCCACACGGATGCGATCAATGTTCGTGGTCGTCACCCGCGTCTGATTTCCTTCGCGAAGCGCGTCCACCACGGCGCGTTCGTAACTTTTGTGTAGCTGCTCTACCGTGACCCAGAAGCATCGGTTGAAGCGCGTCGTCCAGGTTTCAAAGCGAATGTGGGCTGGCGGCGCGAGTCCTCGCGCTATCGCTTCGTCCACGAAGCGCTCAGAGATCTTGTGTGTTTCCGGTTCCCATTTGTGCGCCACGCCCGGACCCACCAGGAAAAGCCCGCGCAAATCGGCCAGATTTATTCCTGCGTTCGAAAGAGCCGCCTGAATGTTTTTCGATCCCTGCAATTGTGGGTCGAGCGATCCTCCATAACCCACGAACGGAACATCGGTCGCATTCAGCGCATAATCCACTGCATCGTAATAGTGAAGGGCCTGTTCCTGCCAGGCAGGTAAATCGCTCCTCTTTGCATACACCTTTGTCTCGGTGTAACCCGCGCCGGCTTCGAACACGGTCCATGCATCCGGGTGATGGAGTCCCAGATGCCATGCGCCCGCGCCGCCCATGGAAAATCCGCGCAGCGCAATCCGTTTTGGATCGATGTTGTATTCCTTCCGCACGGCTTCCAGCGCCTCGAATACGTCGGTTTCGCCGGCCCAGCGATAAGACACATTGCTGCGGCCGTATACATCCATCTGGATATAGTTCTGCGCTTCGGGCGCCGGAGTCGCCGATTCATGCTGTGTGATGAACTCGACCTCATCGAGTGATCGGCTGGTGCCGTGCATCCAGACGTCGAGCCGGATCGGCTGGCCCGAATAAGAGTTGGGAATGATCAGGCCGTAAGGCTGGATGCTGCCATCGATCGAGGACCGGTAGGCCCGAACGAGCCTTCCATTTCTTTTGGTCCAGGAAGACGACCCGGCAGAGAGTTCTTTCGCGCGCGCCAGCCCCTCGTCCATAACCGTCACAGTGTCCTTTACATAGGACGGCTTAATAAACTCTTCCGGATGGGAAACGATGAAGTCCCCGGCCTTTTGATAAATCGCGACATCCGCATAGAGCGGATTGCCTTCCAGCCGGTTTGTAGCAGCAGTTAGCTCCGCCAGCTTACGATAGATCTGTTCTTTTTCCTGGTTGGTTGGGTAATAGCGTGGCAGAGGCTGCTGCACCTGTCCCAAAAGTGCGCCCGCGCCGAGAATGCAAAGCCAGATTCGCATGGAAGTTTTCAGATCAGCGCCGACACCCCCTCTTCTGTCGCCGGGAACTTTTCCCGATGGGAGTATTCAGAATTTCGTCGGCAACGGTAAGGTTAACATCGCCGATTGACATGCCGATCTGGGGTGTATCCCGCCATTGATACCGCGCCGAGACTCGTGAAAGGATCGCTGCTCGATCGGCGCCGCTCGCGCGCACTCGAAGCGCCGCTCTTTAATATCGAGCCGCAGTGGCCAAAGCCTTTTGCTGTCGGGACCAGGCGAGATTGTTTTTCGCCAGTTGAAAATCGGGCTGGAGCGCAACCGCTTCGGCCGCCGCCTGGATCGCATCATCCCATTCGCCAAGTGCTTCGTGCCCCGCGGCGATATTGTTCCAGGCTTCCGCGAAGCCGGGGCGGAGTTTCAGCGCGAGCTTCGCCCCCTGAATGGACTCATGGTATCTGCCCGCTCTATATAAGGAGAGCGAAAGATTGAGCAACTCTTCAGGCGATTGCCTGCTTGCGGCTGGAGCGTTGACGCGCATCAGCGCCGCCTGATTCCGAAGTCCGAGGAACCGGGTCGCGACAGGGTCGCCGGGGATAAGAGCAATTGTCTCGCGCGCAAGCAAGGCAAGCTGGGTATTCATACCCGTTTCCGTGTAAACGTTCATGAGCTCGTAACGCGAAGCGGGATAAGCGGGGTTCTTCGCTATAGCGGACCGCAACTGCTCAATCGCGTCCACGTTACGCGCTTTCTGATGCAGCCATCGTCCGAAGTAGTAGTCAGGCAGGTTATCTCCGGGCGCGAGGCGAAGCGCGCGCGCGAAGTGGAGTTCCGCTTCGGAGTCACGTCCGAGCGCCCCGTTTGCGATCGCGGTGTTGATCTCCAGCACATAGTAGTTCGGCGTAAACTGAGCGGCCTTTTCGAAACAGGCGAGGGCCTCGGCTGTCCGGCCCTTTGCCATGAGCGTGAGCCCGTAGTTCATTAGCCCTCGTCCGTTTCGTGGGCTCTTCCATGTGACATCTTTCCAGAGCGTCTCTTCCGTCGCCCAAACGCGATTGCGGCGCCATGCTCCTTGTCCGTAGCACGCAAGGACGAGCGTGGCGGCCACAGTAATATACAGCGGCCGCAATTTCAAATGCGTCCGGATCGCCAGCCCCAACGCCCATGCCACAGCCAATGTAAGCCCCGCAAATGGCATGAACATCCGATGATCATTTTCCACTTCAGCCAGGGGGAAGAGGGCGGTTGGAAGCAGCGATAGAACAAACCACGCGAGTCCGAAGGAGACCGGCCGCAGGATACGACGCCGGGAAGTAAACCAGATTGTCCAGGCCAGCACAGCAACGAAAAGAATGCCTGCCATTGCCTTCGGCGTGACGATCGTCTGGAAAGCTGCAAGATCCGTATCCGCGGTTAGACTCAACGGCGCAAAAAATGAGAAGAAGTAATGAAGGGCAACGAACGGTTGCGTCACGATGTAGTCGTGAGCGGATATCGCGCCCGGCGTATAAGAGCGCGGAGTCATCCTGGCGCTGAGCAACATGAGAGCGCCGGTTGTCAGCCACGCGATTCTGCTCTGCCGCAGCGAGGACACAACGCCGCGCGTATCGACGTCAGTTTCGAACAGGAAAATCCACGTGAACAGAATGGCGGGGAAGATCGCGGCAGGTGGTTTCGCCAGCATGCCCAAAGCCGCCGGGACCATATAGAACCCGAACCGGCGTGTCCGGGGCGCGAGCACGAATGTGGCGAGCGACGCGACAACTCCGAACGTCGAATACACGTCGCCGCGCTGAATGATGTAGTTCACTGTTTCCGCCATGGCCGGGTGTAGACCGTACCACCCCGCCGCGAACAAGGCGCAGTAATCCACCCATGGCGAATCGTCCACAAGACGCAGAATGCGCCGGAACAGGATGAACATTACTGCGAGCTGCGCCAGATACCAGAGAAACGTGGAGAGGTGAAACCAGAACGGCTTCAGTCCTCCGCCGAGCCAGTAGTCGAACGCGAGCGAGCTCGAGACAAGTGGACGCCAGGTTCGATTCGGCGGCAGCACGCTGAAAGTCGTGGCATCCGCGAAGAACCTCGGAATGTTGCTCAGACTCGTTATATACGGGTTCTGAACGACAGCGTGAGCGTCATCGAAGTGGAACGAGTTTCCAAAATGATTCGAATAGCATGCAAGAACAGCGATAGCCAGAAGCGCAGCCGCGCGCCACACGCGTGATCCGCCGCCCGTGGGCCGCTCGTTACCGGACATGGGCAGCATCCCCGAGCGATTCCGTAGACCGGGATTGACGGCGGGCACGAGGCTGCGTGAACACAAAATCGCGCTGCACAGCGAAATTCACGAAGAAAAGTATCGTCTCGGCCACAATCTTTGCCGCGATAGCCGGCATGTGGAAACGCGCTCCCAGCAGAAGAATTCCGCCATATGAAAGCGAGCCACTCGCCAGTACCAGCATCAGATAACGCGGAAGCACGATCGAATGTCTCTGGTCCGAGTGGAACACCGCTCTTCGGACGTTGCCATAGTTGAACGCGACAGCCACCGCGCGGCCGCATATCTGGGCGATAAGCAGCCTGTTCGAAAGCCAGAACAGGAGCACGAACATCGCATTGTCAATGGCGGCAGTCAACAGCGAGATCATGCTGAATCGCAAAAGCACAAACCAGATCCGCATCGAATCGAGCAGCGGGTTGAAATGAGAACTCTTGTTTCGGGCTTCGTAGATCGTGCGTATGCCGGCTTCCAGAATCGGCGTATTCCGGTGCTTCGCGGCGATCAGCATTTCAAGTTCGAACTCATAGCCCGGTGAGCGAATTCCGCAAAGAGTTTCCCAGAGCAGCGCGGGGATAGCGCGCAGACCGGTTTGAGTATCGCGCAGGTTCCGGCCGAGAAGCAGTCTCAACGCGACCCGCGTAACGGAATTGCCGAAACGGCTGCGCGCGGGAACCACTCCTTCGAAAGCGCGCGCACCCAGCACAAGGCTGTTGCCTGTTTCAAGGAACGTTTGCCGGATCCGGAGAATGTCGTCAGGTTGGTGCTGGCCATCGGCATCCGCCGTCACAACGCCCTGAGCCTCAGGCCACGTCATGGCTATATAGCGGATTCCGGTTTTCAACGCCGCGCCTTTGCCAAGATTTCTGGCGTGGCTCAGGATGGCAACGCCCAGGGCGCCCTGCAGAGCGTAGAATCTCTCCTGAAAGTCCGGGCCGCTTCCGTCATCAACGATGACGATCGGGCCTGAATATTGTTCCCGAAGTTTCTCGACCACCAAAACCAGCGCTTCGCCGGGGCGGTACGCCGGAATCAGGATCGGGCAACGATGATCGAAGCTTCTTTCCAGTTGAATGCTCACGAAGGAGGTATCTTTTCCAGAGAGTGGAAAGAGCCGGAAAAAGTCTCGAATTTATTAAGATTCGGGAGCTGCCGTCCAGACCATCTCGAGCGAGACGTCAGTCGCCGTTACGACTCGAAATCCAAGGCGCTCATAAAGGCCCCGGGCCGGGTTCGCGGAATTTACCTGCAATTCAAGCCGGGCTCCCGACGGGCGGCACGAGGACTGGCATTCCCGAATTGCGCGCGTTGCGATTCCTCCGCGCCGATGCTCGGTGAATACGGCCATGTCGACGATTCGCCAGCGATCGGTCTGACGATCAAGGAGCAGGCGGCCGGCCGGCTTTCCGCTTTCGGAAAACAGAATCAGATTTTCCGCCCCGGGATACCGTTGCAGATACGTCTGCTGCTGTCCACGGTATTGCAATTCGACCAGTTTCTCCGCCGCGGTGGCCGGAATCCCGCAACGCTCCAGTTCAGCCCTTCGGTCCTCGGCGAACAGCCGGAACAGAAGCCATTCGTCGTCGGGTGCCGCCGGGCGTGAACGGGCGGTCTCGGGCCATGTGTTCGTCGGAGTCAAAGGATCTGCATGGCCCGAAACGTTTTGCAAGATCTCGACCTCAACTCCGGCTTGGATAAATACCCTGCAGCGCGATGATGAACGACACGCACAGCGACGGCTGCATATTCTCATGAGGCTGGCTTCCGCCTGAGGCGGAGATCATCTGGGGATTCATGGTCGTATTCACGGCCGTTCCGTAGATATCCGGACCCGAGCTCTGCCCGCGGGCGGGCGCCGCTGTGGCAGGCACCGCGTTCTGCGCGGTTGAAGAACTCCCGTTGGTCGTGCTCGCTTGCACCTGGTGCGTGTGCATCGGCATTTGGTTCTGCAGCAGCGTCACGTTTTCGGTTCCCGTCTGCTCGCCAAGTACGTAATTGCTCAGTCCGGTTCCCTGGCCCCAGTGCAGTGGCGCGCGACCGCGCAGGTCGGGCAGGCCGAAGTTCTGCACGCCATCGCCCCCAAAAGTAGTTCCCAGAATCGAGAACAGCGCCGCGTTCTGAGATATGGAAAGGAGCTGCCCGTTACAGAGCGCCCAGCCGACGGGAGCGAAGTTCCCACCGAACATTCTGATTTCACCTAAGTATTGATCGGACATGATTCCTCTATGGAGTTTCTATTTACAGTGAAGCTGGATCAGGTATTCCCCATTGTTCGCCGCTGCGAAGCCGCCGCCGTCTGTGGTGGTCAGTTGCAACGAGATCGTGTCGTTGACGGCGAGCGACACCGCGTGGCCGGCGCTGGTATCAGAGCATGACTGGCCGCCGCCGCTCAAAGTAGTGCAACTCAAGCTTGTGGCCAATGCGTTCTTCCAAAGGGTAGCGGTGGTCGGGATAGCCGAGTTCGCCGAATAATTTCTCATCTGCATTGCATCGACCGTGCATGCACTAAAAACAGTGAGATTGTTGTTGGTCGGGGTTGATAAGTCCGACGGGCACCCGCTTGCGGCGCCCCCGGGGCAGGCCGCAAAGTCCCAGGCAGCTCCCGGCGGAACATAAACCGTCGTGGAGCTGGTCAGGGGCGGCAGGATAGCGGTTATCCACAACTGGCCGCCGCCTCCTGTAGCTCCCGTCGCGCCGGTTGCCCCTGTCGCGCCCGTGGGTCCTGTGAGTCCGGTTCCGGTTGCGCCCGTGGGTCCTGTCGCTCCGGTCGGTCCCGTTGCGCCGGTTGCCCCCGTCACGCCTGTCGCTCCCTGCAGCGCCAATACGGACCAGTTGGTACCGCCGTCGGTCGAAGGATTTATACCCAACAGGGCATCCTGCAGAGCAAGATAGCTGCTGCCATTCAAGGTAACTGCGTCGCCCTTGTTGTAGGTTGTCAGGTTGCTCCACGTGCCCTTGAAATTGAGTCCCGCCGCTCCCGTGGCGCCGGCCGGTCCCGTCGCGCCTGTGGCTCCCGTCGGTCCGGTCAATCCGGTTCCTGTGGCTCCTGTCGCTCCCGTAGGTCCGGTTGCCCCAGTTGCGCCTGTTGCTCCGGTAGGTCCCGTCGCGCCTGTCGCTCCAGCCTGCGCCAGCAAAGCCCAATAAGTGGGGCTCGTATCCGGCTGCTTGTTTAAGTTACTCGATTGCAGCGCAATGTAACTGCTGTTGTTGTAGCTCACGCCGTCGCCGGCCGAGTAAGTGGTCGCCGCGCTCCACGGGAGCGCCTGGAAGTTCAGCCCTGCGCCCGGTGCGCCTGTCGGTCCCGTCGGTCCGGTCGGACCTTGCTGTCCCTGCGGTCCCGCCGGGCCCTGCGGTCCTGCTGGACCCGTCACCGCGCTCGCCTCGACCCAGTATCCGTTCATGTCGATCACGAGATCGGTCGCGTCCGTGGGCATCACCTGAATGCCTCCTTCCGGACCCGCCGATACGATTGCCGAGTTACCCACAATTCCGCCCTGCGGAGCATTCAACACTACGGTGCCCGACCATGACCCGCCATCCGGCCAGGCCGCAACCCAGCCAACCGGCTGACCCGGCGGCGTTACCGTAACGAAATTCAGTGAATATGCGGCAGCGGCCGGAATGCCGCAGTTCGATGCCGCAATCTGAAACAGCCGCGGCTGGCCCGCGATCAGCGACGGCGGTCCGAACTGCCCCGTTTTGCCTGAGCCGTCCGAACCCGTCCGCGTATCCACAACACGGCAGGGAACGACGGAGACAAATACAAGATTCTTTGCAGCGGCCGCGTCGCTCGTTTCGCCCCTCGGGGTGGCATTCGACTTCCTCATGGCCCAGTTCCTCACGGGAATTGTGGACGTCTGCGCTCGTTGCGCCACGCCGGACGGAGCCATCATTGTAAGAGCGGTCAGCGCGGAGATCGCGCCCAGCCCAAATCCGCGTTTCGAGCCCGTTGATTGATTAGTGGTTTGTAACGCGCCGTGAGCGGCAGCCACACGCTTTGAGGCGCTACGAGAACACGCAACGTTGAACAAAAAAAGAAGTAGAGCCGCGCTACCTTTCCTCTCGTTGTTTTTTCATCTCTGTCCACTCTTACCGCACTCGCGTATCTATGAACGGAAACCGAGAAAACGTCGGGGGGGTGATCACAGTGCGACAAACCGGACCCGATGCATTTCACCAGTCACGCCACACGGAGATTGTGCTTGACGGGAGCTGCCGGTTGATACGCTCCCTGTTTCCTTGTACAGCATCGATTCTTTGCCCGCGAGCGACTGGATCCGCGTAGTCTGCTCAGCAGCCAAAGAGATGCCGAATCAGCTGAGATGGACGAAAGCGCTTCCAGCCGGGATCCCCGTTCGGTCCGAGGCGGTAATGTTGCGCGATTTCGGAAACGATCCGTCCCGCAATCGGCCCTGGCCGCATCTCCAGAAACGCGAGATATGGTTGCGATACTCCGGGCCGGCTCGGCAGCTTCTGCTGAGTAACGCCGGCTGCGACGGGCGGATTGCAGCTGTTCCGGACGCATGGCGTAGCCTCGCTCTGACAAGTGCTGCAGCAGCCGGTCGCTTGAAAGCTACCTGCCAACGCGGATTTTCAGGTTCTCGCGGTCTTCCGCGCCCCACAGATACTTGTATGCTTCGCCGCCCCGCAACAGATCCCATTCCTGAGCTCCCGCGGAGATCGCGGACGTGATCGCGTGCCACATCAGGACCGTTCCGGGGCTCAATTTCCGCAGCACCGGGTCGAATCCTCCAAGATAGGCATACCCCCGATTCTTGTACGACATTCCGAAGATCGCCCCAGCGAGCGCGCCTTCGCGTTCCAGCAGATGCATCCGAAGATGACCGGCCGCCGCGAGGCATTCTGCCGCCTCCTGATAAAAAGCGCGCAAGTTCCCGGTGTTCAGGACGCCTTGCTGATCGCGATCCCGCCAGGACAGCTCATGCAGCCGGACGAAATCCGCGAAAAGCGTCGCGTCCGTGCTCTGCTTATACTCGAAGCCGCCATGCGTTCGCGCGTGGCGGACGTTACGGCGATGCGTGCTGTCGAGCGCAGCCTCCCAGCGCTCGACGGAATCGGGCAGATCAATCACAGGACAGACGGAGCAGGGCTCCGCAGCTCCAAACCCCAGCGCAACTGCCCGAGGCCGCAGCTCCTCGAGATTCACAACATCCCACTCTCGTCGCTTTGTATCCAGCCATTCGCGCACGGCGAGCGCAAACTCACATGACACATCGGGCTCGGCGATAAAGTCCAGGTAATCCGTTATGCCGGCGCCGATAAAAGAAATCTGACGAACATTCTGGTCCGCCATGCCGTGCTGGAACAGAGGCGCAAGAGCGCAGAGCCGGCCATTGGAACGGAGCGCGAGCGACCGGATCTCGCCCCCACCGAGATGTTTCCACCACGGCAGCAGCCACTCAGGGCTCTGAAAAATAGTCGCCTGCGGCGCGCGGTCGCATAGTTCCCGCCACTCGCCGGCCATTGCCTCGAGTCCGGCAAAGGAATCGATCAGTTCGAGCATGCAGTGCGATGGCGATCGACGCCGGCCAGAAAATCCCACGTCTCGAAGTACCGGGCTATCATCTTCCGCGAATCGAATCGCGTCTCCGCCGCGTTGCGGCAGGCCTCGCGAGAGAGGCCGTCAGCCTCACGCATCGCCCGCGTCATATCTTCAACCGTGTCGGCGATAAACCCCGTCCGGCCATGCTCCACGATCTCGGGCAGCGCGCCGGCGGACCGCGCAACCACCGGAGTTCCACAGGCAAGCGCCTCCATCGCCGTAAGTGAGCTGGTTTCCTGCGCCAGGCTCGGCGCCACGAGGCAGCGCGCGCCCGCAAGCAGCCTGCGTTTACGGGCAGGCGCAACAGCGCCGATGAACTTCCGCCGGCCGTCAAGGCGCGGCCGAATCTCATCTTCGAAATAAGCACGATGCGCGTCGTAAGCGAAGACCTCGCCGGCGAGAAGCAGCGGGATATCCGCGGCCTTCGCAGCATCGAGCGCGAGGTGAAACCCCTTTTCCGGACAGATTCGCCCCACTGCGATCGCGTAATTGCGCAGAATGGCGCGCGGCTCGAAGAATTCGATATCCACGCCGTTTGGAATCATACCGGCGATCGCGGCCCCCGCGGGGCATCGGCTTTGTTGCGACTGCGACACGCAGAACAATCGCGTCCCCGCTGCGGCAAGTACTTCCGTGGGGTAATAATCGGGCGGCAGATGAAGAGTTGCCATCGAGGGCGTCTCGGACCGCACCGCGTAGAGGTGGAAATCCAATCCGTGATAGTGAATCACGTCAGGCCTGAAATTCACGATCGCGGCTTCAATCGCATTTCGGTGGCAGCGCGCCGCCTGCTCGCGAACCGTTTCAAGCTCGTCATCCCAGACCGGGGTCCCGATCAGTTGCCCCGCGACAATGGAATTTTCAGCGGCGACGACGATCGAGCGGTGACCGCCATCGATGAGCGCGCGATCGAGCGCCAGCAGAATCTGTTCCGCGCCGCCGGCGACCTCGGGCCTCACCGGCGCGAATGGAAATGCGACGCTGAGAACAGTCAGCGGCAACGAAGAGCCTCGCAGGCATATTCGCGCCAGCGCCTTCCGTTGATGGCGAACCCCCAGGTCTCATACAGCAGAACCCCCGGATGCGGCGGTTGCGTGAAATCGACCTCCGGCGCGTGCCGGAACGATTCGATATTCCATCGGAACTGGCTCAGGGTCCCGAGCTGCGTCCGAAAGCAACGAATCATCTTTTCTTTTCTGCGCAGATCTTCGCCCGAGAGCACCTCCTGCATTTCCGCGCCATCCGCTCCAGGAAATTCGCCGCTCTCAATCGCGCCGTTTCTCAGGTGATATCCGGCGAACTCCCAAAGCGTTCCGTGACGAGGAAGCGCCGCCCGGGACGCGAGCGCGCACGCATCGTGATCCGGATGCCCGCCTTCATAGGGATGCGTGATAACCACTTCGTAGCCCGCAAGCGCCTGCCGCAAATGCTGGATCACCTCGCCGATATTGGCGATCGCCTCCTGATCCGGAACCCCGATCTGAATCAGGCGCGCATGCTCCGCCTCCCCTTCGCGGAGCGCGCATCCGAGTTCTTCTCGTCGGGCTTTTGCGTATCCATCGGGCGACGAAAACCCCTCCCGGCGCGCATCCGCACCATCGCGGGGAGCCCCATCGGTAACGTGAACAATGGTCAGATTCGGCCAGTATTTCAGGTGAGCGCCGGCGGCCAGCGTTTCATCATCCGGGTGCGCGACCACAAGCGCCATTCGCTCCGCCGCGAACTCAAACCGCATAGCGGCGGACCATACGCGCGCAAAAATCGGCGAAACGCTCCGGTTCTTTGGGCGGGCTGGTGTAGTGCGGCCGAACGCCTTCGCTTTCCGGCGTAAAACAGAACGTGAGCGTCACGTCGAACGGCTCGAGCGCCCGCATCTGCCGGTCAAACCACGCTTCGGCATTCGGCCGCAGCCAGTCCGCCCAGCTTAATCCGGTACGCAGGTATCGCACGCCCAGATCGCGCAGCCAGCGAACGCCATCATCCAGCCGGTGATCCTCGAAATGAAACCATTGGCAGATGCCCAGCTCCGGCGTGTACTCGTGGAAATGCTTCATGGCGAGTTTCGGCGCGCCATCTTCGCGCAAAAGCCCCATGTAGAAATGCCGGTAGTACGAGGAGCCCTCCGCTTCACGATGCCGCGTCGTCGCCGGCCACGCGCGTGGCAGATCGAAGAGGCTGTACCAGTGAATACGCTCCGCGCGCCCAATCAGCAGTTCCGCGCTTCGCTTCAGGCCCCAGTCCTGCACTTCTTCTGCGCCAAAGGTGGAAACACCGACTTCAGAGACCCAGAGTGGAAGGCTGGTCACGGCTCGAATCTCTTTCAGTTTTTCCGGCCACTCGTGAATCGTCCAGTGGTTCCAGTCGAGCGGAAATCCATGCACGGCGACCACATCCACATGGTGCAGAACACAAAGCGATTCCATCCGCTTTATAAACCCGGGATCGATGGGAGAAATCCCGCCAAGAACGCGCGGCAAGCCGGGTTTTTCGGCGGTAATGGCGTCGGCTGCGAGGTTGACCATGCGCGCGAACTGACTCCAGTCTGGGTCGACCTCAAAGTCCCAGTGGGACATATTGTTCGGCTCGTTCCAGAGCATCGCCGCCTCGATCATCCGGCAACCCCGACGTCTCCAACCTTTACGTCAACGATCCGCTCCGCTCCGCACCAGTCCGGCCGCTCTTCGCGCCGGCAGACGAAAACCTCCGCTTCAGGATGCTCCAGAATACGAAAACCAGCGCTCCGGAGCAGCGCTTCGGAACAGGCCAGATTGGGAAACCACCAGTTCGTCGGGTCGTTTGAATAACGGTCTTCCACGAAGTGCAGCTTCGGGTAGCCCGGCTGATCAAAAACGGCCTGTTCGGTGAACGGATAATCCTGTTCGACGCGTTCGACTTCGTCGCTGCCACGCTGGAGCGATTGAAAAACCAGAAGGTCTTTCGCGACGTGCTCGTAGAGCAGATCGAGCGCGAGCAGCGGGTGCCGCAGGTGATAAAAGACGCCCATGAACAGCACCAGGTCGAACTTCTCCCCCAGCTCGGCAACTTTATACACGCTGAGCTTCCGGAACTCGATATCGAAGTCCAGAACGCGCGCGGCGAAGCGCGCCTGCTGCAGGTACTGCTCATCGTGATCGATCCCGACCACCCGCGCGGCCCCGCGCTTTTTCATCTCAATCGAGTAGAAGCCTCCGTTGCAGCCGATGTCGAGCACGCTCTTGCCGCTCAGGTCGCCCGGCAGCGCGCGTTCGAAATTGCGCCATTTGAGGGAAGGATAGTCGCCCAGGAAATGCCCCGGCGCTGTCTGCACGCCGAGCAAATCGATGTTGTGAAACCAGGGACCGAGACGTTCAACTTCGCGCTCGATCTCCTCGCGTGAAGAAGTAACCATGGTCTTCATTCGTGCTCGACGCTGTCTCCCGGCGCAGCTCGCGCGCCGATTGCCTTTCCGCCCGCCGGCGCCCCCAGCAGCCGTATCGCTTCGCGATATCCGTTCAGGGTTCCCACATCCACGTAGGATTTCCCGGCGCGCACGCCGATTGCCCGCCCGCCACGCGCAAGCCACGCATTCACCAGCGTCCCGATGTATTCATCGATGCGCCCGCGTTCCACCCACAACTCTTCGAGCGCGGCCAGCGTATGTCCGGGCATTTTGAAAGCGCCCCATACCCAGTTGGTTACCGTTGCGCACTGCTTGACGCGGATTTCGCGTACCGACTCCGCCTCGTCCAGAACCACGGCATCGAAAAGCTCCGGGTGTTCGACAGGAAAAAGCAGGAAAGACAGAAGGTGATCCGGCAGTTGCGTGAGGGCGTCTTCGGGAAACCAGATGGTATCGGGGAGCCCGACGATCACCGGCTCATCGCGGTCGATCACGCGCAGCGCGCGAAAGATGGCGTCGCACAGCCCCGCCGGACGCGGCTGAACCACGTAGCACGCCTGCGCGCCGCCGATACCTTCCCCGTAATACTCGAGAATGTCGGATTTTCCGGGCGAAATCACGAAGCAGATTCGTTTCGCTCCGCCGCGAATCATGCGTTCGATCAGGTATTCGCTAACGGCGCGGGGACGCTCGGTTTCGCCATCCAGACGGCTTCCGACAGGCAGAAGCTCTTTCGAAAAAGCCAGTGGCTGAATACGGCTGCCGATTCCGGCGGCCGGAATGATACCCCACATCAGGCGCTTTCTCCTGAAATGCCGACGGCGGCGGTCGCTCCCGGCGAAGAAATGACTGTTCCCTCGGACGCCGCCGCTTCAATCGCCGCCACCATTTCCCGGGCGCGAATGTCGGCCGTGTGGCACTCGCGGGCACGTTCGCTTGCCGCCTTTCCCACGCGCTTCAGTTCGCCGCGATCGAACGCAATTGCGTCCAGCGCTTCATCCGAATTCCGGGCCACCAGAATCTCGCGTCCGGGCTCGAAAAACTCCTCGATCCCCGGCCATTCGTCGCTCAACACCGGCGCTTCGCATGCCGCCGCTTCGAACAGCCGGCCCGACGGACAAAATCCGCGCTCGAGCATCGGCTGCCGCGTAATATTCAGGGTCAGGTCCGAAGAGCAATAAAAGGCATTGTGGTCAGCCGGAGCCACGTGTGGAATGAAATAAATATTCGAAATCCAGGGGAAATTCGCAGGATACATGGAGCCCCCGATCAGAAAAACCCGCTCTGCGCTTTGCCGCGCCGGTTTAATCAGCAGTTCTTCCAGCGCGGCCTGCCGGTCTGCGGCCCACGTGCCCAAATAAGACAGATCCACCCTCCGGGTGCCCGCGGGCGTGGTCATCGGCTCCACCGGATGATGAACATTGAAATCCACGCTTCCATACAGAGGCGCTACGCGCCGTGCGCCAAGCCGGGTTCGCAGTTCCTCCAGGCTTGGTCCACCCGAGTAGCTGAGTACCAGGTCGTATCCGCTATACCCGCCTTCCCCGACCCATTCGACCGGAAGGTCCGCATCGATTCGGGCCAGCGTCACCGGCGCATCAAGGTCGTAAAAAACGCGAACCGCTTTCGATTCAAACACCAACTCGGCCGCCGCGGGGGCATCCGGGCAGTAGGAAGTCACAATCGCGGCATCTGCGTCCACGATTTCGGCCGCGGCGCGCTCGCGGATTTCCTCCCAGGATGGGTATAGAACCAGATCGAAATTCTCCGGCGAACAGAGGTCCCGCGTGCTCTCATACCAGGGCACATTTCTTTCGAAAAAAATGCAGCGATGAGAATCCCGGGCAAGCGCGTTCAACAAGCCCCGCCAGAGCGTCGCATGCCCATTTCCCCATGAGGAACTGACCGTCAGCCCGAATATCGCCAGCTTCATTCGCCGTATTCAGAATGACAAAGCTGCTAATCGCGCTACCACGAGCGGACGTGCCGAATGCGACAGTAAGAGAGTGCAATACCTGAAGGATCATCCAGATCGCGAGCGCTCATGACAGGTCGCGTGACGGTTTTCCTGATCCGGCACGGCATGACTTCCCGTGTAGGGAAAGGACTTACTGGCTGGCTCCCCGGTCATTCCCTCGACGAAACCGGACGCCGGCAGGCCGATGACCTCGCCTCCCGGCTGGCTGCCGCTCCCCTCTCCGCGATTTATTCGAGCCCGCTCGAGCGCGCCGTGGAAACGGCGGCTCCACTCGCGCGCCGTCTCGGGCTGGAGGTGCAGTTACGAGAAGATTTCGGGGAAGTCCGATTTGGCGATTGGCAGGGCAAGGATTTCGACGAAATCAAACAGGATTCGCGTTGGAATCTTTTTAATTCGTACCGGAGCTTCACCCGTGCGCCGCAGGGAGAGCTGATGCTCGAAACCCAGGCGCGCATGCTACGGGGGCTGCTGAACGTTGTGGAAACCCACACGGATCAGACAGTTGCCGTTTTCAGCCACGCCGATGCGATCAAGTCCGCCCTGATGCACTTCCTGGGAATGCCGCTGGATTTCCACCACCGCCTGGAAATTCTGCCCGCATCCATCTCGATTCTGGATTTCTATCCGGAATTACCGCTCATAAAGGTGGTAAATTCAACATATTATACTGTATCATAGTCACGCATTGTTCCGTTATGGAACGAAACTTTGAGTAATAAGGCTCCTGGTACTCGGGAGGAATTTTCACTGATGCGAACGGCACTTTTGTTTGCTTTACTGGAGAGCACAGATGAGTTCGGAGTCTTACGTTCGTTTCATTTTTCGGACAGTGTTGCCGGTATGCGCGCTCGTTCAAGCCGCATTCGCCGGAACGCTTGCGCCGGAATTCAAATCGATGCAGCCCAATCAGTCCGTTCAGGTGATCGTCCAGCGGACCGCGGGGGGCGCGCATTCGGCCACCGCCAATTCGGCCAGTTCCGCCAATTCCAGCAGGACGCTGGCATCGCTTCCGGCGGGCGCCGTTTCACTGCAGACCATTACCGCGGCCCAGGCGGCCAAACTCGCCGCGGACCCTTCGGTTTCGCATATTTCCATCAACCACGTGCTGAAGGCTACCAGCGATTCTTCCGCGCCGGCCTACGATTACATGCCGGAAACAATCTTCCCCACGTCGGGCGGCGCTACGCCCCAGACGGCTTACGGGACCGGAATCGGCGTCGCCGTCATCGACAGCGGCATCAATGTAAACAATGATCTGATCAGCAACACGGCCATGGGCGTTCAAAGCGCATTTCCAATCGTTTGGTATGCCGAAAGCTTCGTGCCCGGCGAGACCGTGGACGATCTCTATGGACACGGTACGCATATTGCCGGAATTATCGCGGGCAATGGCGCCAATTCGACTGGGTCGGCATATCTCGCAAATATCCATGGCGTTGCCCCCGGCGTGCATCTCGTCAACCTCAAAGTCATCAATGCACAGGGCGAATCGACGGACGCCCAGGTGATCCAGGCGATCGATCGCGCAATTGAGCTGAAAGACGTTTACAACATTAAGGTCATCAACCTGTCGCTCGGCAGGCCGGTATTTGAAAGCTACAAAACAGACCCGCTCTGCCTGGAAGTCGAGAAGGCCTGGAATGCCGGCATCACGGTTGTCGTTGCGGCTGGCAACGCCGGACGCGACAATTCCGCGGGAACACTCGGATATGCCACGATCGCCGCGCCCGCCAATGATCCTCTCGTGCTCACCGTGGGCGCGATGAACAGCGAAGGCACGGCGGACCGCAGCGACGATCTGATGACGACCTACAGCTCCAAGGGCCCCTCGCTGGGAGACCATGTCGTGAAACCGGATCTCGTTGCCCCGGGCAACAAAATCTTCGCGGCTCGCGCGATCGGCTCGTTCCTTGACACCATGGACCCGTCTCCGGCGGCTCCGCTTTCTTCCTACGAACTGAATTCGACGCAAGGCGATATTTCGAACTACATGGTTCTGAGCGGAACCAGCATGGCGGCGGCCGTCACCAGCGGTTCCGCGGCCGTTCTGATCGGCAGCCAGAACCTGAATCCGGACCAGGTCAAGGCGCGCCTGATGAAGACGGCCACCAAGAGCTTCCCGCAGACCTCGGTCATCACCGATCCCGCAACGGGACAGCAGTTTACCATTCAGTACGATGTTTTCACCGTAGGCGCGGGCTATCTGAATCTCGATGCGGCGCTCGCGAGCACCGACACCATTCCCGCGGGCATGAATGCGGCATCTCCGATCGCGGTTCCGGCGGGTACGGATCCGAACGGCAACGAAATCATTCATATCGTCAACGACACGTCCACGGTCTGGGGCAGCTCGACAGTATGGGGATCTTCCACCGTGTGGGGTTCCTCCACCGTGTGGGGTTCCTCTGTCTGGATGCCGGATTCAACGGTGTGGGGTTCGTCGACCGTTTGGGGATCTTCGACGGTCTGGGGCTCCTCGACCGTTTG
>Ga0157369_10001712_pt1 | contig 26704 bp, 29 predicted proteins | sample C25metaG_FD_113461 | JGI IMG/M metagenome (GOLD analysis project Ga0157369, IMG submission 113461) | Corn rhizosphere microbial communities from Kellogg Biological Station, Michigan, USA - C2-5 metaG | ecosystem: Host-associated > Plants > Roots > Rhizosphere > Soil | place: USA: Michigan... | reverse complement strand
GCCCATCGAAACGATGCCAGTCGGGGTGGCTCCCGGGATGCCCATGTCGGGAGCATTCAAATCAAAATCGCGGTCACGGGATCCGCGAACTTCGGCAAACCCACTGATAGCGATCTGGGCGATATTGAAGTTTGTGATGGTGTAGTGGAATCCGGCGCGTCCGATGGTGCGGAGCCAGGCTTTATAGGCTTCGATCTTCTGATCGCGGCCGGGGCGGTTGAGCACGATATCGGCCTGATTGTTGGTGACGCCAAGATTGCGGACGTTGTGGACGCGGAGTCCGGCGTCGGCGTAGCGCTTCTTGATCCGCAGGACCCCTTCAACCGAGTTGAGGGCCGGCGGGACAGCGCAATAAACGACGTCAGCTCCGAGTTGCTTGAAAAAGGCCAAGTCTTCATCCGTAGGTTCGGCGGGAGCCTGGGAGCCGAGCTTGATGCCCGGGGGCTGTGGCCGGACGGTGCCGGAGGCGCGAGGAAAAGTGAGGAAAGCGCAGCCCAGAGCATTTTTGGCGAGGTCACGGCGAGTCATTGGCTCAGCGTACTGCAAAGTATTTCGCGTCGGGGCGCTCGTAGTTCCCGAGCGACGGGCGATCCGTCAAATTGGGCCGTCAAAGACCAAGCGCACAGCTCTCTGGTCCAATTGATGGGTGGCCGACGCTGGGGACAACAAGTCGTGGGATGCCGCCTGATCATGGCTGGCCAATCACCAAATGGTGTGCTGACCGGCGGGCAGTGCGCCTCATTTGTGACCGTAATCGAGTTTCGGATACCAGTCCGTAGCGCGGCCTTCCGGCGTCAAGTCCAGCATCAGCCAGAGAGGATCAAGATCGGGGCCGCCGCGCGGATCTTGTCCGGGATCTGCCATTGCTCCGCTCACCTCGCCACTGTAGAAGTGGCGAATCATTCCATTATGCCGGCTAAAGACGCTAAAACCCGGGACATCGGCGTCTTCGGAATTCACGTAAGTGCGCGTGTACTTGCCGGTCACATCCGAAACAAAAGGCAGGTTCGTGAAACCGCGTTGGTTCTTGTACTCGATGAGTCGCTCAATTGGCGAGCGGGCGGTGACGGCTATGGCGACGCATTCACGCAGATTGGCGGCCACTCCGTTCCAGGCGCTCAGAAATGATGTGCACATTGGGCAGGGTGCCGTGCGTTGCTGACCATACATCATGCTGTAGATCATGAGCGTATCTTTGTCGCCGAAAAGACTCGAGAACCGAACCGGGCCGCTCTCTAAGGCAAGCTGGAAATCTTCCGAGATCTCGCCGCCCGGAGGCAGCGCCCGGCGCTGGGATGCCACACGCTCCAGCTGGCGACGTAGCTCGATCTCTTGGATAAGCAGCGCATTGCGAGCCGCGCGGTATTCCGCGCTTTCGTTGGGGAAGTGGGCCTTGTTGGTGGCGGCAAGCTCCTGAGCAGGAATCAGCGTTTGCGTGTCGGGCATAAAGTCTCCAGACGTATTCAACTTCATTATTTGACCTCCTAAAGAATAGCCGAATGAAATGGAATCCGATCGACGTTGGAACGGCGAAATTTGCGAGCAGCGAACTTTGGTGCGATTCACCGCCGAGAAGAACTTCTCAAACGCATCCGGGGTCAATGTCCAGATGGCCGACGACTCAGGAGTTACGCTTCGGGGCGGTTGGCGGAAAAGGGGGGTCGACCAGCAGTTGCCGCGTTGGCGGTATTGTCTCCGTCGCCCTTCCGTTTTGCCCCAAGCTCAAGTAGAGGAATCGGGGTTCGCGATTTTGGGTCATCCATGCAAGGAGAACGTCATAAGTTCCTGCTGCGAAGATCGCCTTTCCTTCCAGAAAAATGATGTTTGCTTGTCTATCGGCGATAAACGCCCCTTGCGAACTAAAGCTCTGCCAAACCCCTAGCTTTCGTCTTTCGAACTCGCAATAAGGGAGAAAATCCGAGAGTGGCTGTGAACGAAAGGCGTCCGGGGTTCCTTCATAGAGTACTGGGCAGGCAGCGCGGTTCCACCGGTCGCGTAGCCGTTCGGTGGCTTGAAGGACAGTTGCTTGCTGCTCACTGCTTACAGGCGCGGATTGCCGTTCTTTTCGTGACGGTTATGCTGGCAGGCTGTGAAAGTAGCTAAAGTAACAAGCCCGAAAATGTGGACAGGTTGTATCAGCCGACTCCGACTCTTTCGGTCGCAGGTCAAGTTGCTCAATGAGACACCAGTATCAGGCTCTTTGTTCCTCGAGATCATCCTGATAACTATCCGGGTTCACAAAATCGTTGTTTCCGAATCGCTCCCGGATGACGAGCAAACGGGGACTTGGCCGATCTCTCAGACCCACGGCGGCCCCAATAGACGAGTTGCCGACCGTCTGGACACAATCAATCAAACACACCTAACTTCTATTGCTTGCGCTGCAGCCGCTGTTACCCAACGCTCCTCCGCGGCAGGGCAGATCGGCTTTTCGAATCACCAAAACTAAAGATATAACCTGACACTGTATGGCAAATTGCGTATGACGTCCCGTGAGTGCGACAAAAGGCAAGGCCTGCCTGACCTGTATAAGCACTCGAAAAAAAAGAAAACGATCTGTTTTGTTTCGTCATCAGTGCAACGCACGATGCATTCTGTTCACCCCTGTCTCCGGGCCAGGTTCGCCGCGATACTTATCTCGTCAATCTTCCAAGTAGCTGCGTGGCCACAAGAGGCAACCACAGGTTCAATCGCACAAAGCGCTGCCATAGCCGCAACGGGCACCGTTCAAGGTAGGGTGCTCGATGAAGCTGGGGCAGCGGTCGCGGCTGCTCCAGTCAAGCTCGAGTTTGAAACGGGCGAGTTCCACACAACCCATACCGACGCTGAAGGAAGTTATTCCTTTTCGGCGTTGCCTGCCGGCGAGTTCGCGTTGACTGCCACCGCGCGGGGGTTTGCCTCGTTCACAAATCCGCGAACCATCTTAGCCCCCGGTCAGACCTTGCAATTGGCTGACATAACGCTGCACGTCGCCTTTTTTTCTTCGCATGCGGAAGTGACAGCTTCGAAACGGGAAGTTGCGGAGGCGCAGATGCAATCAGAAGTAAAGCAGCGACTAATCGGCTTTCTTCCGAACTATTACGTTGTGTATTTCAAAGATCCGGTCCCACTTACTGCAGGGCAAAAAATGCGCTTGGCATTTCGCCTCGTCATCGATCCGGTGACTTTTGGAATAGACGCTGCACAAGCCGCAGCTGAGACAAACAGCAAGAATTACGAAGAATATGGAACGGGAGCGGAAGGGTTCGCTAAGCGCTACGCCGCAGCGTATGCCGATGACTTCATTGGCACAGTAGTCGGATCGGGCCTGATGCATGTGGTGTTTCGACAGGACCCGCGCTACTACTACAAGGGAAGTGGCAGCGTTCACTCTCGGGTTCTCTATGCACTCTCCTGGTCCTTTCGCTGCAAAGGCGATAACGGAAAGTGGCAGGTGAACTACTCGTCGTTACTAGGCGACATCGCTTCAGCCAGCATCTCAAACCTTTACTATCCGAAGGCGATTCGCAACAGCGCCGGAGAGACCGTAAAATACAGCGTGCTGGGTTTGGCGTCACAGAGCGTGAATGCGCTACTTCAGGAATTCTTATTCAAAAAGATAACCACTCACTCCAACGATCCGGGGAAGTTCTAGCCGTCTCCCCCATTTTCCGAGATCGGCATTCTTCAGCAGTGAGCCGAGACTGCGACGCCGTTGTTGTCTATTGAGTCGATGCGCGCCCCAGCTCTACACTAGGAAACGATCCCAGCGCGCGCACCGGCCACCAGTCTGGATATGAGCCGCATCACCTTCTGGAAAGTTCATGCATCGGTGCGGTAGCATAGCGTTCTACAGTGCAATTCACAATCTCACTGTTGCAAGCAGACCTTGGAGAGCGAGAGCGAAGGAATTCATATGCGTCAACCTAAAAGGATACTCACGACCGGTCTCTTGATTGGGATAGCAGTATTCGCGGTTCCCGCACGCGCTTCCACACTGTGGTCCTGGGACTATTCCGGTGCCGGCATCACGGCGAGCGGCACATTTACTACGCTTGACAGCCCCGATGCACAGGGAGGCTATCTCATAAACGCGATAACCGGAACTCGCAATGGCCAGGCCATCACCGCGCTGCAGCCTACAGGGACATGGATTCCTGGCAACGAACCATATGCGGTGGACAATCTGGTGTTTGCGGGTGTCGGGCCGCAGTTGACAAAAGCAGGTTTCGGCTTTGCACTCGCCGACGGTACCTACTCAAACCCTTTCTATGCAGATTTCCTGCCCACGCCAGAGTATCTGGAGTTTTACTCGATGCCCGATTCAGATTCATCAACGGAGCTTGCAGTCACCTTTTCCGCCACTCTGGTGTCGACGCCGGAACCGGCGACATTCGCGCTATTGTTGCTTTCCCTTCCGCTTTGTTACATCCCCGGAGTTCTGATGAGGGCCAAGTCGCAGCAAGCTCGCTGACCTGTATTGATGTACTCGTCGAGCGAAGCTTGCGGCCCGTCTCGATGGGGCTCAACTTCCCGTTTGCCGACAATCCGCTTACGAATCAGGTGTCATACCAGCGTATAGAGCGATCCCCATCAACCTGACGCCGAACCCAGTGGACCGCAATTTCCGTAACAACGACTCGAGGAAGTTGCTGCTGCTTGCGCCGCATACCTACGGACCTCTCTGGCGAGTGGATTCGATGCGACCGACAATTGAAATATGCGACGAACCGTTATGTTTATAGCCACCGCGGTGTGGGCGGTAGTCCTATTAGCCCAGGGTGACGGTGTAGCCGCGGCTCAGGAGACACCCATATTCAAAACCGGCGTCGCACTAGTTAAAGTAGACGCTGAAGTCACTGACGGCACCAAGCTCTTGGGCGGTTTTCAGAAGAACAACTTCCGCATCTTCGACAACGGAATAGAGCAACCCATTCTATATTTCTCGCAAGGCGAAGAACCTCTGGACCTAATTCTGTTATTCGACCTTAGCGGTAGCATGATTCCCAGGCTGAAGAAGCTCTCCGAATCGGCCCATATGGCGCTCGCGGAACTGCACAACGGCGATCGAGTCTCGGTCATGGTCTTTGGATCGACATCGCGCGTGGTTCTGCCCTTCACCGAGGATCTGAATGCCGTGGAGAGGGCGATCAACGGCGTCGCGGCGATGCGCATGGGCGGCACTCATATTGTGGCCGCGATCAACGCTGCCGCCATACTGTTTATAAAAGAGCGGCAAACTCAGCGCAGGCGCGCAATAATCACCGTAACCGACAACTACGGGCAATTCTCCGGGAATAAAGGTACCGCCGTGCGCAATCTGTGGGAAGCCGACGCCGTGCTCTGCGGCCTGCAGGTGCGCTCTCCTGGAGAAACGGCCTTGCTGATGTACGCGCGTGTGAGTCCCCTTAGCGCGCCAATGACATGGCTTCGCACTGGCGAGAGCATGTCCGGCGTAGCCGAGAAAACTGGGGGCGAAGTGCTGCAGGGTGATGCCAGTGTCCAATTTACCGAGCTGATGCACCGTTTGCGGCTACGGTACATCTTGTACTACGCCATGCCAGATGGCAAGCCGGGCGAGGAGCGCCACATTCGAGTCACCCTGAGCGAGGAGGCCAAGAATCGCAATCCGCACGGACGGATATTCGCACGGACGGGTTATCATCTACCCGAACCGCAATAATGCTCCGCCTAGTGGTTCTGTTTTGTTAGTGGTTTGGAGGAAGTCGTGGCCACCACTCGGATCGGTTCCCGGATCACGCGATCCGGACACAAGGGCGCCATTCGGAACACTTGTGACTGAGCTTCGCTATTTCAATCGCCGTCTGAGAGCGCGGTCGAGTCGGCCCAGTCAGTTCGCCTGGCCGACTGTGTTACCCGCGCACGAATGCTACTTTGATCACGTGATGTCTTACGTACCGAACCCCCAGCGATATCAGAACGCCCAGTTTCGCCGCTGCGGCCGTTCCGGACTGGTTCTCCCTCCGATTTCCCTGGGCCTTTGGCAGAACTTTGGCGGCGATGACGTGTTCGAGACCGGCCGCGCCATGATCCGCCGCGCCTTTGATCGCGGTGTGACCCATTTCGACCTGGCGAACAACTACGGTCCGCCGTATGGCTCCGCGGAAGAGCACTTCGGCATTGCCTTGCGTAAGGATCTTCAGAGTCACCGAAACGAACTTATCATTTCGAGCAAGGCCGGCTGGGACATGTGGCCTGGTCCCTATGGCATCGGGGCGTCCCGCAAGTATCTTCTGACGTCGCTGGACGACAGCTTGCGCCGCATGCAACTCGACTACGTGGATATCTTCTACGCACACCGGCCATGGGCCGACACGCCGCTCGAAGAAACCATGGGAGCGTTAGCCCACGCAGTCCGGCAGGGCAAGGCGTTATACGTCGGCATCTCCTCGTACAGTCCCGAACGGACCCGACAGGCCGCGGAAATTCTGAAGAGCGAAGGAGTGCCCTTGCTCATTCACCAGCCTTCCTACTCCATGCTGAATCGTTGGATTGAGGACGGCCTGCTCGCCACACTGGAGGAATTGGGTGTCGGTTGCATCGCGTTTTCTCCTCTGGCGCAGGGGCTCCTGACCGACAAGTATGTTGACGGAGTGCCAGGCCAAGCGCGAGCGGCGGCTGGGGGTTCGTTCCACAAATCGTTATTGACCGACCAAAACCTCCATCACGTGCGCGAATTGAACAAAATCGCACAGGTCCGTGGTCAGAGTCTGGCGCAGATGGCAATCGCCTGGGCGTTGCGTGACCGGCGAGTGACTTCTGCACTCATAGGTGCGCGTACAGTGGTGCAACTCGACAACTCGCTGGATGCGATAAATAGGCTGGACTTCACGCAAGACGAGTTAAAGACCATCGATCAATTCGCGCAAGAAGGGAATGTTGATCTCTGGAGGAGTGCGCGAGAAACGGTGCAATAGCGTCTCAAGAGCCGGGCATGAGACTCTTGAGGCGTTGCGACGCGCCGGGAGAGTCTTCCGGAATGCAGCGATAAGCCTTCGGCACGAACTGTAAAACGATTGCGCCCGATCCAAGACACTAGCCCCTGCACCGGAGCGCCCACTTGAACTACTAGGAAGGCTCTAATGCGGGGCGCCCAGGTAATCGATCAAAGCCTCGCGGAAGAGGGCCGAGATCATTTTATTCGGCTCTCCGGCGATCTTTCTTCGCGCGCACTCCTGAATCAATCGCTCATAAATATCAGGGGGAAGGGTCACCGTCACCTTGCGGAAATTCGCTTTCGCATCCTCCTGATCCTCTGTTATGTCTTTCACTTTTTTCATGCAACATTACCCCAAACGCAGAACTTCGCTCTCTATCTGCGGGCCGCCTGATTTCAAAAGATCCCGGTAGGCGATCTTGAGCAGTGGCGGGGCCAGCACGGTCGTTGCAACGGACATGAAGACCACTACGCTATAAGAGCTGCGGCTGAGTATTCCGAAGCCCAGTCCGATCTGTGCAACAATCATGCCTACCTCGCCGCGCGGAATCATCCCGATGCCAACCCGCAGCGCTTCCACTTTCCCCAATCCAAGAGCACCCAATCCGCAGCCGATAAATTTCGAAACCACGGCGGCCGCAAGCAAAACCACCGCGAGAATGGCCGTGGCCGGCTTTCCGAATACCGAAAGGTCCACATGCAAACCGATTCCCGCCAAAAAGAAAGGCACCAGAAATTCCGATACGCCCTGGGCCAAATCACGCTCTCGCGCCTCCGTGCTTTCGGCCATAGCTAACCCCGCCAGGAAGGCACCTACAATCGCCGCTACCCCTACAGACACTGCCAGCACTGCCAGCAGAAACAGAAGGCTGAGCGCCATCACAAAACGCCCTTCGGTGGCTTTTAGTGTGCGATGGACGTGCGGTGTCACGCGTTGCATCGCGTGCGATCCCCAATGACCCACCACCACCGTGAAACCGGCCGCCAGCAGAGCAGTCATCGAAAGCTGGAGCACGTCCAATTTGCCTCGCGTCAGACTGCTGACGACAGCTAGGACCAGTAGCCCGAGGACGTCGTCGATCACGGCAGCAGCTAGGATCACTTTGCTCGAGATCTCCCCGAGAAGCCCTTTCGCCGAGAGAACCTGTGCGGTAATCCCCACGCTCGTCGCCACCAGCGATGCGCCCACGAAAATCGCCTCATTGAGCTTGGCGCCCCAGTAGAGCAGTATTCCGGCTCCCATGAGGAAAGGAACGATCACGCCGGAACAGGCCACCACCAAAGCCGTTCCGCCCACTCGCATCAGTTCGGACGACTTGACTTCGAGTCCTACTCGAAAGAGTAGAAACATCGCGCCCAACTCCGACATCGCCGTAAGAAATTCACTCGGCGCGAGCCATCCGAGAACACTAGGGCCAATAAGAACTCCGGCGATAATCTCGCCGACAATCCCGGGCTGCTTGAGCCGCTCGGCAAGCTCCGCCATCACCTTTGCCGATACGAACAGTATCAGCATTGATAGGGGAATATTGTGCATGCCGCACGAACTTAGGACGAGCGGGAAATACTCCCACGCCGCCAGAATAGAATCGCTGCACCTGTAGCGCCGGCGACTACCGCCGCTGGCGGTGCCCCATGGCTAATAAGCACGTAACCCGTAAGAACCACGGCGCCGAAAAAATAACTCCATTGCCGCGTCATTTCCAATAGACCGCCAACGAGAAAATAATCATCATCGCCAGCAGGCAGAGTGCCGGAATCTTCAGCGATTTTGTCCACTCTGGTTTCTGCGTACCGTCGCGCATCAGTCGGCGAATTTCCTGTAACTGCCCGCGCGCAACCGTATATTCCCACGGGTTTGTCGCAAGGTCCAGCGCTTTCAACGTCTCGCGCTCCGCCTTCACTAGTGCCCGAAGCCGGTAATGCAGTTCCGCATACTTCATTTGTGCAAAGAAGTGATCGGGTTCCAGCTCGACGGCCTTTTCCAGCGCATCCATCGACTTGTAAACCTGATAATTCATGGCATAGGCCATGCCGAGGCAAGTGCGAACCCCCGCCGACTGCGGCTCTTCCAGACAAGCCCGCTCGAGAGTTTGTATGTATCCGGCGAGGCTTTCTGGCGAGACCGTGTGAGGGTCTCGCCAGGGAACGGCCGGAATTCTTTGCGGGCCGGTAAGTACCAGTTCGGCCGTCATATTTTATGCACCCACCGTCCGGGCTTTCAGCTCGAACTCTGGATAACCGAGTTGGCCCATTTCGGGCAGATCAAGACCTTCCAGTTCAGCCTTGGCTCCCACGCGCTGGCCTACTACCGCATCAATCGCCAGGTTCACTACGAAAGTCATCGTAAATACAACGCCCACCAGCGTCGCAACCCCCAGAAGCTGCGCCACCAGTTGGCTCGCATCACCATAGAACAGACCCGTCACCGAGCCGTTGACCCCATTCCACGAGCCTCCATAGTTACTCTTGCCGTCTGCAAACAGGCCAACCGAAATGACTCCCCAAATGCCGTTGGTGCCGTGTACCGAAATAGCGCCGACCGGATCGTCGACCTTTAGAATTCGATCCACAAATTCTACCGACAGGCACACTAGAACACCCGCGATGAGGCCAATGATACAAGCGCCGACGGTATTCACAAAGCCACTGGGAGCCGTGATGGCGACAAGTCCCGCCAGCAGACCGTTGCCCGACATGGACGCGTCCGGTTTGCCGTACCGCATCCACATGTAGAACATCGCGCCGAAGCTGCCCGTCATGCCGGCGAGCATGGTGTTAACGGCAATCGAACCAATTCTTAAATTGCCGTTACCGGAAGCTCCTAGCGTGGAGCCGGGGTTAAATCCAAACCAGCCGAAGGCCAGAATAAAGCAGCCGGTAAGTACGATTACGATGTCGTGGCCGACGATTGCGTTCGGCTTTCCTTGGCGAGTATATTTGCCGATTCTGGGTCCCACAATTATGGCCAGAGCAAGGGCGCTCAGGCCCCCGACCGAATGAACAACGCCGGACCCCGCAAAATCGCAGTACCCCTTGCCCAGGCCAAAATTGGTTCCCAGCGTAGCCAACCAGCCCCCGCCCCAGGCCCAGTTGCCGAAAAGCGGATAGGTAAACGCGCCGAGGACGAAGGATGATAGTAGGAACGCGGCATACTTCCAGCGTTCTGCTGCCGAGCCAGTCACTATGGTAAGCGCCGTATCCATGAAAACCATCTGGAAAAGGAATATGACCATGACGCCCACATCGTAGGTGCCGCCCTGTGTCAGAAAAATTCCATGTTGTCCGAATAAGCCAAACGATTTGCCGAACAGCGTAATTGCGTATTCAGTATTCAGCGGCGGCGTGCCACCGAGATTCGCGACCCCACCGACTCCGCCCATCTGAATCGAGAAGCCGATGAGCCAATACGCGAGCATGCCGACGCCGTACACCATGAAGTTCATCATCATCGTGTGATTAGCGTTCTTGGCCCTGCATAGCCCTGTCTCTACAACTGCGAAACCTGCCTGCATGAACATCACGAGGAAGCCCGTGATTAGTGTCCACATGAAGTTAATGGCAACTTTGTTTTGGCCAACCTGATTCAAAGCATCGGCAATGGTTAGGCCCTTTTTCGCATCGCCGACCGCCACATCGGCAACGGTGCCGGTGAGAGCGCCGCCTGGATCTCCCTTCAATCGGTCGGCTGCGCTCGGCGTGTCGACGTTCTTGACATCATTAGTCGTCACGGCGACGGATGGCCCAGGCGGAGTAGCCGCGGCCGGTGTCTGGCCGTATCCCGCCGTCACCAACGCCAGCGCCGCTATGAGCAATATGGATCTTTTCACGATTGTTTTCTCCAGATGGCATTCTTGAGATACGCAGAATTGATCATTCCGAGAATTCCGAAAAGACTCACCGCAATTCCCAGCAGCACGATGATTAGTCGGGCAGTGACGCTCGACGCCATGCTCAAGCTGAGCAGACTGATCACAAAGCCCAGAACTGTTACTGCAATCCCTGCAAAGACCATGATGTATTTGCTCCTCTAGCCCTCTTTGTGTTCCCACGGCTTACATTTCAAAAAAAGCGCGCACGACGCGCCCAGCAGCGCCAGCCCGACAATCATTACTAGCCAATTCAGATCCGCTGCGAAACTGCCTGCGATGCAAATAAATGCTACGAAGAACAGTGCGAGCGCCTGCGCCTGCGTTTTATTAGCTCCCATAATGAGTCCTCATCCCTTTCGTTTACAGCGCCGCTTCGCCGCGGTCGCCGTTTCTGATGCGAATCGTTTCTTCCACGTCGTACACGAAAATCTTCCCGTCGCCGATCTTTCCGGTGCGCGCCGCCGCGATTAACGCCGCCGCTACATCCTCGAATCGCGCTGTGGGGATCACGACCTCGACCTTCACCTTCGGCAACAAATCGACGGTGTATTCCTGGCCGCGATAGACCTCCGTATGACCCTTTTGCCGCCCGTGCCCGCGGACTTCCATAATCGTCAGGCCTTCAACGCCTAGGCTCTGGAGCGCCGCCTTCACGTCGTCTAATTTGAACGGCTGGATAATCGCTTCAATCTTTTTCATGCGTCCTTTCCTGACTGGCGCGAATGCGCACACGAAGTCTTACTCGAAACAGAGTCGCGCGTAGGCACGATCTTTCACGACTGGGTGTTTGAGTCAGCGCAACGGCAGTTGGTCGCGCCAAGGAGCAGTGTTCGAATTCTCGCGCCAACTGGCTCGGCTTGTAAAGCAATTATTTTCTATGCACGAAATACGAAAGTCTTATATGCGCTTGTCTTATCCGGCTGGATAAGTACCTTGCATTTTAGTTAGTTGTCATTTACCTATGAGTTATGGCTCAGAAGGAAGAGCAGATATTGACCATGATGCAGTGGCTCCTGATGGCCGCCATTCTGCGCAATGGCAATAGTGCCTACGGCTCCGTCATCTATAACACCGCCAAGGAGTTGGCATACCCTGCTCGGATTTCGTACGGTTCGCTCTATCCTACGTTGGAACGGATGGAACGCCAGGGCTTCTTGTCGTCGACTTTCAGCGAGCCGATCCGGGAGCGCGGCGGCCGTTCCCGTCGCTACTTTGCGGTAACTACGTCGGGCCGGAAGGCATTGACCCGTTCTGAATCTCTCGCCTACAGAATCTCGAGCGACCGCACATCTTTAGCTCTGTAGCCTCGCGGATCCGCGTCGGGCGTGCTCGCCCGGCTATCGGCCCTGGCGGGATTTGGCAAAGCCCGTCAGACCCATGCCGACTAAAACGAGGATGCCCACAACGATCCAGCGCGTCGATATCCCCAAGTAGTGCGCTCCCAGCGCGAGGCCCACGATGATTACCGCGTAGCCGATAAGGTAGAGCGAAGAAGACATTGTTCCAGTCTACGTTTGGTTATGTTCGGCTATCCCCAACCGCAAGCTCCGGTCACAAAAATCCAGAAAGTTTTTTCTCGTTGATTCCATTGCGCCTAACCCCAATTTCAAACTGGCCATAGTTCGTTTTCGACCTTCCGCATGCTATGCTCCGGCAGGCTCGCAACAGGCTCATTGCCTGTTGCGAGCCATTTCTTTTTCGAGATAACACGCCCCATGACCGACCGCTCCATCCGTCGCGCCGCCGAGCGCAAAGCCCGTAAGGAGGCCCGCCGCGCCGCCAATCAGGCCAACGCCCAACTGTCCACCGGTCCAAAAACCGAAGAAGGAAAACGAAAGTCGTCTTTGAACGCCATCAAAACTGCTCTCACTGGCGCTACTGTGCTGCTCCCGTCCGATGACGTTGCCGAATACCAGCGCCATCTCGCCGCCTACGAAAGCGAGTTCCAGCCGATGGGCCTGGAAGAGTCCGAACTGGTCCAATCTCTCGCCGATATCTCCTGGCGCCTGCGCCGCATGCCCGCGCTCGAAATGGCCATCTACGCCCAGGGTCGCGTTGAATTTGCCAATCAATTCGAGGATCAGGAAGATCCCGCTGTCCGCCGCAACCTCATCGAGCTGCACACCCATCTGGTCTACGAAAAGCAGCTCCGCAACCTGCAGCTTCAGGAGTCCCGGCTCGTCCGCCGCCGCGAAAAGGAAACCGCCGCCCTCCGCAAACTCCAGGACGAACGCAAACACCAAAGCCAAACCGCTGCCGCCAATGGCTTCGAATTTTCAAATGCCGTTTTGTCTGATTCGCCTACCGTTGCTCGCCCAAAAATTGTGCTACCACCTGCCGTCGATGCGCATGTGCCCGATGCTCGAACACATACAAGCCTTGCCAGGTTCCTAGCGCCATGCGCCCATCTATAACTGGAATCGACAGACTTGTCTGCGTAAGCGCCGATCGTATGTGCGACGTCATGTCGTCAGGTCCCTCCGCGGTATGCCGATAATGTTTGCCGCTCTCCGGTACCAGCCGCTCGAAAAAGTCGTTGAGATCCAGCGTTACGTCCGGGTCGGCGTTTTCCTGGATAACCAGCGAACAGGAAGTATGCTGCGCAAACAGCGTCAGGAGACCGTTCGAAACCCTCTGTTCCTGAAGCCATTTCTCCGGGGTATCGGTGAAGGGATACAATCCTTTGCCGCGCGTGGAAATAGTAAATCTGGTGTGGCGTGTCACACCTCTAATGGTTATATACTGTAAACGGCTGCTCAGTAGCAGCCGGCGAAGTCTCCCTGTTTGAGTGGCCTATGCGTCTCGTTATGGCAGCCGTCCTGGTTTTCCTGGCCGCAGTCCGTGCGTACCCGGACACCGCTGATCCCGCCCAAAGTGTAACCGTAGTGGTCGATTTTGAAAAGCCCTACTCCACCACCTCGATTGACGCCCTGCGTGACGAACTAAAAAGCCTCTTCGCGCCCTCCGGTCTCAAGGTTGATATTCGATTGAAGAATCAATTGCCTACGGGCTCCGAGTTCAATCAGCTTGTAGTCTTCAAGATGAAAGGTGCCTGTTCCATGGTCCCCCTGCCTGTGGGCGTCCTTTCCGACGAGCGCGGCCCTCTGGCTATGACCTATTCCAGCGATGGAGAGCTGTTGCACTTCGGCGAAGTCGAGTGCGATCGCGTGCGGCAATCGTTGCAGCGTGTTCTCGGTAAAGGCTATCCGGAGAAGCGGGAGGCCGCTCTGGGAATGGCGCTAGGCATAGTCATGGCCCATGAGATGTATCACATGATCGCCAATGCCAAGGATCACACCGGAGAGGGAATTACGAAACACAGCCTCTCGGCCGAGGAAATGCTGGCGGGCCGGCTTTCCATTCCCGACGCAGCGCGAAAGGCGGTGCAGCGTGGCTTGGGTTCATCCCACTAATCCCAAGCGCCGCAATCAAACTTTTATGACAATAGGCACTGGTGTCCCTACGCTCGTGGTGCTACACTTCCTTAAGAGCTGTAGCCCTCCCGGCGTGTTTGCAATGCAACGTTGCAAACCATCAGCGCCTTTTGAGGCTTTGTCCGTGCGGACCAGCGCTCTCAGTCGCAGCTCAAGCCATCCCTAAACCCTCAGGAGACACGATGCCAGCTACCTTGAATGATCTTCAACGAGCGGACTTGGTCCGCCGGGGCTTTTCGCGCCGCAACTTCGGGCGAATCGCCACAGTCTTAACCGCCGGTGCGGCGCTACCGTTCTACAACGAGCCGGCACTCGCCCAGCTCTCGATGGTACGCAATATGCCGCCCGATGCCGTCAAAATCAACGCCAACGAGAACCCTTTGGGACCCTGTCCCGAGGCCGCCGACGCTATCTACAACGTCGTCAAAAAAGGCGGCCGTTATATGTATGAAGACACCTTCGATCTGGCCGAGACGATGGCCACGCAGGAAGGGGTTAAGTTTGGCTATAAGCAGAACGACAGCTATGTAGATATCTACGCTGGATCGAGCGCACCACTCCACCAGGCCGTTCTTGCCTTCTGCTCGAAAGACCGTCCGTTTGTCAAAGGCGATCCCGGTTATGAAGCTGGCGAGCGGGCGGCAAAGTTCATCGGCGCATCCACCGTCAACGTACCGCTGAAAAAAGGCACTTGGGATCACGACGTAAAAGCAATGCTTGCGGCCGCACCCAATGGCGGACTGTATTACATCTGCAACCCCAACAATCCTACCGGCACGCTGACGAGCAAAGAAGATATTGAGTGGCTGGTCGCCAACAAGCCTGCTGGTTCCGTCGTGCTCGTCGACGAAGCCTACATTCATATCTCCCCCTCTGCCGTCAAGTGCTCCGATCTCGTCGCAAAGGATAAAGATGTCCTGGTTTTGCGTACGTTCTCGAAACTCTACGGCATGGCCGGCTTGCGCGCGGGTGCAGCTTTAGCCCGTCCCGATATCCTCGAAAAAATGAAGCCTTACAGTGCGGGTGCGATGCCCATCACCGCCATGGTTGGTGCCAATGCCAGCCTCAAAGTGAAGACTCTCGTGCCACAGCGGCGCAAGATCATGGGCGATGTTCGCGAAGACACTTTCAGCTGGCTCACGAAGCGCAATGTCGAATTCATTCCTTCCGAGAGCAACTGCTTCATGATCAATACCAAGCGCTCGGGCAAAGAGTTCTATGCCGCCATGGCGTCGCAAAAAGTCTTCATCGGCCGCGTCTGGCCTGTCTGGCCCACCTGGGTCCGCGTAACTATCGGCACCAAAGAAGACATGACTGCCTTCAAAGACGCCTTCGCTAAGGTTTACAACGCCTAGTCGTTGAGTCTGAACCAGCCACGTCGCTGTTCTGCTCGTTGCCGAACGTATGCGACTGCTGCGCTTTCGTTATAGTTGGAAACTGCTCGTCGGTGACCTGGGTGGAGGAGCGATAGCCGCTCTCATCGCTCTTCCCTATGGTCTTGCCATGGCCAACCTGATGGGCTTGCCGCCGGTCTTAGGGTTGGTGACTTCCATCGCCACTGCCCCGATTACCGCATTACTGGGGCGTAATCCCGTTCTTATAGGCGGCACGGCCAGCGCCACGGTTCCATTCATTTCTCAGGCTGTTCACTCGCAGGGCATCGGCGGAGCCGCTAAAGTCTGCATGGCCGCTTCCGTTTTCATGCTGATGTTCTGCGTTCTGCGGCTGGGCCGACACATTCACCGAGTGCCGCAACCAGTCGTTATCGGCTTTTCGTGCGGTATAGGCGCCATGATGTTTCTGTCGCAACTCGGCGTCATGCTGGGAGTTCGAGCAGTCGTCGATCGCAGCTCGAACAACATTCTTTATCAAAGCTGGCAGGTGCTATCGCGCGCTTCGGAGACACAAGCGAGTGCGTTGATTATCAGCGGCGTCGTAATTCTCGGGGCGCTCCTGTCCACCCGTTTCTTCCCGCGCGCGCCTGCTCCCCTGGTCGGCATTATCGCTTCTGTCCTGATTGCTGGAGTGTTCGGATTGCATCAAAAGGAAGTGGGCCGCCTGCCGCTCGAAATCCCGCCGTTCGCGGGATTCTCCTGGAGTCCGGCCGATGTGCTGAGCGTCATCCCCGCCGCCTTCGGGCTCGCCTTCGTCTCGAGCGTAAATATCCTGATTACCTCCCGCGTCGTCGAACACTTCCGCGGCCGCCACAAACATCTGAAGTTATCCGACGCCGACACCGAGTTAGGTGCTTACGGCATAGCCAATATGGTCGCGGGCGTATTTGCCGCGCCCATGAGCGTCGGTATCCCGGCGCGCAGCTTAGCCAATGTCCGTTGCGGGGGAGCCACCCGCATGTCGAACCTTTTTCATGCGGCATATATCCTGGCTTTCATCGTCCTCGGCGCGGATTATATTTCGCATATCCCGATTCCGGCTTTGGCCGGAGTAACTGCCTATGTCGGTATCTGCCTGCTCGAATGGAGCACTTGGCGCCGCTTGGCCCGCATGCGCAAAGTGGACGCCCTTGCCTTCTTATCTACCGCTATCGCCGTGCTTCTGGTCAATGCGGTCCTGGCCGTTGCGATCGGCTGCTCGTTCTATCTCCTGAATTACTTTTACCAGCGCCTCCACACACCTCTCCAGTTACAACCTCTATTGCGTAAAAGCCGCGAGTCCAACATAATATACCGGTGAAACGTTCTCATCGGGAATGTCAGTAGGCGGTATGCTCTCCGCTCGCCTTGGCGCGGCTCTTGCCCTTGTTGCCTCGATGGTTTGCGCACAGGCGCCCACCGATAGCCAACCCACACCGGTCTCGACCGACGATCATCGCCCCCGAATGGCCGGAAGCTCGACTGGGTATATCGACGACGCCATCGTCGGATCCGAAATCCGCTTTCGATTCGACGCTGATTTCGATTTGCAAAATCCCGATCGCGCCGAATTTTTCTATGCCAAGTGCGGTTGCTACCGCAACGGATCGCCTCCTCTCGATGCAAACGCTCCCGGCCCAGGCACAGGCGTTGCAAAGAGCGTCAATCTTCAGGAACTTCAGTTACACCTCGAATACGCGCCGAACCGGCGCATTTCAGTCTTCGTAGAGACCCCGGTGCGGTTTATCCAGTACACACCAAGTTCTGGAAGTCTGTCCAATAGCGCCGGCGCGGGCGACGTGCGCGCCGGTTTCAAGTACGCCGTCTTGGCGGGAGAGAATCGCTATCTTACATTCCAGTTCCGGACTTATTTCCCCACCGGCGATTCCTACCGCGGCCTGGGTACCCACCACTACAGCGTCGAGCCGACTGTTTTGTATTACCAGCGCTTCGGTGAACGCTTGGCCGTCTCCTCCGAATTCGGCGACTGGCATCCCATCGGAGGTTCGTCCAATGCACCGCTCATCAACCAGAGCGGCGGCTTCGCGGGCGACATCCTGATCTGGGGACTCGGAGCCGGCTATGACGTCCTCAAAAAGGAAAATTACATCGTTACTCCTGTGGTGGAATTTGTGGGCTGGAGCATTCTGAGTGGCTACTTTACCGGCGCAGTTCCGCAATCGACAGCCGGAATCACTATTGCCAACTTCAAGATAGGGGCGCGCCTTTCTGCTGGCGCTCATCATTCCTTCTACGCTGGTTACGGCCATGAGTTGACGCATTCGAGCTGGTACACCAATATCGCTCGATTCGAATACCGCTTCGCCTTCTAATTCCGTTCGACTTCCCGTAGACACTTCCGCAATTCCGGCTGGTCGGCTTGCGCAACCCTGGGAATTATGTTGCGCAAATCTGTCGCGGCCCGTTGAGCATCGACCGCTGAACCAGCTTTTCGATAAGCAAGGGAGATGAAATAGTAATCCCAGGCCAGATCATAGTTCGAGCCGGAGCGCTGATGATGCTGGATTGCTTCACCGAGAAGCGGAATTGCCTCTTTGGGATTGCCCTTCTGATTGAGCGCGCGCCCGAGATTTGCCAGCGCCTGTCCAAACCAGAGATGGAAATCTCCATTCTGGTCGTCGGCGCCAGCTTGCCGGAAGGCTTCAATCGAATGCCGGTACTCTACTTCTGCCTGTGTCCAATTGGACGATTCCAGAATCCGGCCGCGGATATCGTGCAGGAGGCCGATGTGCATCATCAGCGCTGGCAGCGGCCGCGTAAGCGCCCGATACAGAGCTACGGCATTTTCACTGTGAGCTAGGGCCTGAGCCTCCTGGTTCCGGGACTGAAACAGAATGGCCGAATTGTCGTAATACTGCGCCAGCTCGAACTTGTAGTCGCGGTTCCCTGGATCCTTCGTTGTCAGGTCTTCGCCAATCTGGATGGCCTCATCATATAGTTGTCGTGCATTGCCGGAAAGTCCGGCATCGAAGATCAGCCTGGCCAGATTATTTTTGGCGCGCGCCAGATCTTGCTTATACCGATTCAGCGGAGTAAGCAACCGGATCGCCTCCTGATAGTCGGCTTCCGCCTCCTGGAAACGGCCGGCCGCCTGCCGGGCAATCCCACGACTATAGTGCGTACGAGCGAGGGCGGATTGATTGTCAGGATCCTTGGGAAGCTGTTCCCGAAGAGCAAGCGCGCTGTTATAGGATTTCTCAGCATCCGCGCGAAGGTTCGGCGAGCCTCTCTCCGTTTCACCCAGCCAATGATACGCATCCGCCAGCTCCCTGCGATATTTGGTGTTCGCTGGCGAAGAGGTCACAAGCGCCTGCAACCGCTCGACCGCGCGCTTGTATTGGGCGATGGCTTGTTCCGTCTGTCCTGTAAGGCGGTTGCCATCGCCCAGACGCATGTCGACGAGCGCCATTTCTTCCCCGAATTCCGGACTGGAATTGCGCGCCAGGATCTTAGCGTAGGTTTGCTTGGCCTGCTCGACCAGCCGTCGGCGAAACTGCTCAACGTCAGGAGAATCGGCGGCAATCTGTCCCGCCGGGTTGCCCGCCGAAGAGAGGAGCGAATCGACAGTGTCCTTGGCCAGATACAGATTCTTCTGTGCCTCCAGGCGCTCTCGAAAAGCTACGAATGCCATTGTGCCGGCGATGATCAAAAGAACGGCGAGCACGCCCGCAACGCTCCACGCCAGTATCAGCATTCGTTTTCGGTGCGCTTTGCGCTCGGCCGCCAGGCGATCCCGTTCTGCGGCGCTGGCGTCGAGAAAGCGCATAGCGCTCTCGAAATTCGGCCCGATCCTGCTCGCCCACGCGGCGGTTGGATGATTCTCGGCGCGCCACCGCAGACCGATATCGAGTTCTGGCGGACGCCATAGTCCGACGGTGGCCTCCTCGAAGCAGCGGGCGTCTTGTGAGACGAGCAGATACTCTTCGGCGGAAGCTTTTTCTTCCTCCGTCCATCGGACCAGCCGGGTCCACCGGCGCATCAGGCTTTCGTGCGACAGATCGACCACCGTGCCGGATTCGAGGGGCGTATCCACTGGCGGCATTAGAAATGATCGTCCCGGCTGGCGGAAAATTTTTACGATTGATATGACTACTGTTTGCGAACACCCGCAGATCGCCGCGAGTTCTTCGATCGAAGTCGGCCTGCGCACCCCTTTCGCGCCCTTTGAGGAATCCGTCAAGGCTTTGAAGAGATGCCCGGTAATCTTCGGATCGATTCCCTCCGTTTCGCGATACGCTTCCTCGGCATGCAGCGACAAGGCTTCGCGCATCCCTCCAACCTCTTCATAGTGCGCAATGTCGATCGGCTCGCCTTCTCCGTGGCGTCTCGACCAGTAGTCCCACGTCCGCATCAATGCATGCTGTAGAACCGGGAGCTGGTCCAGATCGTCCCCGGCATCGTTCAGCAGGCGAGTGACCAGCCGCGGTGCAATGCTACCGCCCGCAACCGCAATAGGCCCAGTAATCGCCGATCGCAATTCGTCGCGTGCCAGACGTGGCACGAGGTATTGCCCCGTGTTCAATGCTTCAGGCAACCCGAGGAATTCCATGCAATCGCCGATAAAATCGGCCCGCATTGTCAACACGATACGCACAGGTACGGTATTCTGTTGCGCCGCCTCGAGGAGAAGCTTTACAAAGACAGCCGCTTCATCTTTGGAGTTCTCGGCAATCCGGCTATTGCGGAATCGAAATAATTCTTCGAACTGATCGACCACAACCAGTACGTTGTCTTGCGGCGGAATTCTCGCCTGCCGGACAGCCTCGATCAGACCGAGCGTGCTGCGCCGTAGTGTCACATCCATCAGCATGCGGTTGGTAGCGGAAGATTCGCCGCCTATGGCCAAGACGTCCGGTTTGTCGAGTGCGGCGGCCAAATTACCGATCGGGTCTTCACCGGGGCGAAGTATGGCGACGCGCCAGCTCGATCCGGTATTCGCCATCAGTCCGCTGTAGAGCGATGGGATCAGTCCGGAGCGGACCAGCGAAGACTTGCCGCTGCCGGATGTGCCGGTAACGAGTAAGAAACGGTTGGTTCGTAGTTTTCGGAGTACTTCATCGATCTGTTTTTCGCGGCCGAAAAACAGATGATCTTCATCCGGTTCGAAAGGCCGGAGACCGGGAAATGGGTTCAGCCGGGCTTCGAATTCCATCTAACCTGCTTTCGCAAGATTGAGAAACGAAGCGAACGATTCTGGCGCGAAGCCATCGTTTTGGGAGATGATTATCGCTTCATGAGTCTTGAATACCCGCTTCTGAGGAGTCAAAGGGGGGGCCACGAGAATACCGACGGCGCGAAAAGGCTCGGTGCGTCCGTAGGCGGAGCTCTTCAAAAGCTCGCGCAGTTTTCGGCGCAGCCAGATTTCACTTCCGGCTCCGTAGTGTATGAGAACGACATCGGATGCGCGGAGATTTTCTTCATGGAACTCGCGGATATCAGATTCATCGCCATCAAATACGGAGCAAATGACTTCGAAATGTTCGAATAGAAAATCCCGCCAGGGCGCGATCATTTCAAGGTCCTGTCGGTCGAAAATTAGATACATTTGCCTTGGGCGCGACGCCGCGGGGTTCGTTTCGCAGGACGCTTTGTTCAAGCGTTGGTGCACAACGGATTTGAATTCTTCGAGCGGCGTCTCGAGCAGGTCGGTCGAATGCTGAATGCGCGGGTCCAGCCTCAGCGATTCGACGAACTTTCGTTGCCGCTCATCTTGTATCTGGAGACCGGGCGGAATCCATACCAGGCGTCCGAAGTTGCCCTTTTCAGCGCGTTCGAGCGCGAGTTCGTCCTGCACTTCGAGAAGAGATCGCATACCGCCTTCCGGCACAAGGCTGTAGGTTTTCCCTACGAGATGAACAGACAGATCGCAATGCGCCATTTCGGAGCGCACGAATGGAACTAAGTCGGATGCGACGAACGGCAGCGTCCGTGATGGTAGGACGGTATAGCCGTGTTCTTGGAGATCGCGCCGGATGGCGGCATGTTCATCGGCGAGGTCGAGCGTCGTCTCCGCCAGGTACACCGCTTTCTTGTCTTCCGTGGAGACTGGCTTATCGCTTTCGAGAATCTCGAGCAACTGGCACATATCGTGCGCCACATCGTCGATTTTGATCCAATACTCCTTCTCGTCGGGATCGTCCAATTCGCGGGGCCGTCCGCTCTCCGGGTCGAGCTTGAAAAAATCGTAGCCGAGCAGACTTGGCAACGGCGGCAACTCGAGATTGCGAGGAACCGGGGTTTTGACGACTTTGAAAATCCGCGCCTTGTTCTCGACATCCAGGCCGCCCGTTTGGTTGGCGGCATGGCAGAACTCTTCGAGTTCGCGCCGGGTCCATTCAGATTTGAGATAGCGCGGCGAAACAATAGAAACGAGAACGGCTACGCGTTTGAGCCGCTCTAGAAGAGTGTCGGAAAAGACATCGTTGCCTTGGAGCTTCGGATCGCGCCAGATTTCTGGCTCCTTCCCAAGGAGCTGCCCGACCCGAATCGCCAAAGCGCGATGAAAGTCGCTGATCCATTCATGCCCCTGCCTCGCGCCCTGATTGTCGAGGTGAGCGTAACTGATGAAGACTTCGGTGTCGAACTTCACTTGGCTCCCTTCGGGAGAGGTCAGAGTATAGCATCTGGCATACCAAATTGAATTGCGCTATGCTATTCGCTGTCAAGAGCGGGAGTAATTCAGCGGTAGAATGCCAGCTTCCCAAGCTGGACGTCGCGGGTTCGATCCCCGTCTCCCGCTCCATGTTTTCAATAACTTGGGAACAACCGAAAAACACGCGTTACGCGGTTAGACCCGACACATACACAATTTGTTGTCGATCCGTCGTTCAAGCGGCCAGCCCCAATTGACGAAACACGCATTGCATGTGTTGCCGGATGACTTCGAAGTGCTGATTCGACTCCGAGGGATGAGAGACCTCCGGGCTAGTTTCGGGGCTCAATTCCGTGTTCAGCAAAGGTCCGAGCACCTTTTCGCGCAGCAGCATCAGCCCGCTAACCATTCGCAGGCCGTATGGAGACGCCTCGTACCTTCGGCTTTTGCCGACCGGCTGAACCAACTTCTTGCCACGGAACTTCTTCAGATCATACGCCGCTTGCCGCGGTCCATAATCTTGCGGCGAGCTACTCGTTTGCCGGCGAACATGATCGGCCATTTGGGATGCCGTGAAGCCATTTGGTGACACCGCTAACGCAAGCACTGCGCGCGCCGCTTGCCAAGTGCGTGCCCGGTTGAAGTCGATACCGGCGACCGTCACCGCTCCGACGGTAGTCGGTTCCGGCAGGTCTTCAAAGTTCATTCCGGAGACGAAGCATCGATCCATGCAAGACAGCGACTCCAGAAAGCGCTCCAGGATGGTTTTCAAGCGCTGGACCATTCGCGGTACCTCTCCAGGGAGCGACCACATTTAAGTGCCTCCACATTGCGGGCCATCACTTCGGCTCGCAGCACACGTTCGCCCTTGCTATAGATCTTCAAAGCCAATTTCCCGCAGTGGACTTTGAAAATCGTGAGGTCATAGCTGGGTCTCTCGACCGTGATCTGCCAGTCTTTCAGCCGCTTTTGCTTCTTTACCCACGGCCGGGTCTTTCGTCCCAGGATGGTCTTCAGCATTGGCACATCCATCCGCACGCGGTTGCGATCTACCAGACTTTCGAGAACCTGCGACATCTCATAGCCTTGCTTGAAGATCAGGTCCCGGTTGTACTCGAGCTGATACACCGAGTATTCGTAACGGAAACCACTCCGTTTGCGCTCCGCTGCGTCGAGCGCACAGTTGACGCAGGTGGCGTAGATCCAACGCCGGCAAACTGCTGCCATTCGCCCTATAGCCGAGTCATTGGTTAAGGTCTCTGCGATTCGAGCAAAGCCGGCGAGGTCCGAGATACGTGTGAAGCAGTTCCCTCCTTTATAAATAGGATGTTTGCCTTTCTTGCCTGCCGCTCCACGTAGTCGTGCCCATTTAGAATTATTTGCGCCGGGAACGGTGGATGACCACTGATCTTGATCGTGATGTGACCCCAATCGCGATCTAGGATGTGGAACGAGTAGTGATTGACATAGGTGGCCGGCTTCTTGCGGGTGATGCGGCGATTCGGATGAATGTCCCACACGGGCGCGGGCGCACGGCTCACCAGAATCAGGAACAAACCTTCCTGTACCGTCGTGGTCCGCAGGAACTCTTCGCCGATTTCTTGCTTTGCTTCTCCTACGCGGCAATCGCGGATTGGGATGTCGTTTTCAGCAGCCCAGGCTCGGAGCCGGCGTGAGAAGCGGCCGGCCATACGCATGAGATGCGCATTGTCGAGACTGTCTTCCGATCCGGTCAGTTTTCGCCACCAAACGCGAAAGCCGCCCGCGTCATGCCCCATGCGGAAGTAGGCGTTGAGCACAATTCGATCTAGGCAATCGTACGTACCCACCAGCAGGTCTTGGTATGTACGGCTGAGCCCATCCATCTTGGCCACAACATAGCACCTGATTGCGAGTGCCGCAAGTAATCGCGGATGCTCGCGGGATACCAGCATTTACGACACGCAGCACCCGACGTGCGCTACTCGTTTCCGCACGCACTGCCGCGCAAGGAAAGGTCATGTATCCGCGACCGCGTTGGAGCTCATCTCTCGACTTCGCCAAGACGACACGCGGCGTTTTCCGCTAGCACGTCTGCCTTTCAGCCCGTCTCGGTTGGGCTTGGCTTCAGGGTAATTCCCGCGCTCGGCGGCGGCACTCAGCAGTTCCGGCCCTAGCGGGTTTCGGTCTCCCTCCCAGATTGCCGGCTTCGCCTTTCGCAAAAGCACAAACAATCTGCTCCTGACCCTCCGAAATCTATGGTCCGCCACCGGATTGCAAGTGGATATTCAAAACGACGATCAGATTTGGTCCACGAAAATCTATACGGCCTTCAGGTGGAACATCCGTTCCTGGCCACGATGGGATCCGTACCTACCCTTCCTAATAAACTGGCTCGGTCCTAGAGAACCATTTTCGGAGACAGGTCTAGGGTAGGCCAGCTTGACCGATTCTGTCATCGTTTTGCGATTGTGACCTGGTGAGTTAGCGTGGCATTGTCAGACGGAAGATGGTGGAGTCAACTTTTTCACGTGCTCAGTGCGGTCCGATAGGTCTGTTCTTTGGTCAGAACTGCCCAGGCAATTCTGGCAAGTTTGTTAGCCAAGGCAACAATACTAGTGCTCCGCTTTTTTCGAAGTTCCAGTCCGTTGAGCCAGGCCCCGAAACGATGTCGGTTGCGCTTGGAGCGAGAAAAGACAGCTCGCGCGCCGTGAACAAAGAGCTGCCGTAGATAAGAATTACCCCGTTTGCTAATCCCGAGAAGGCGTGGTTTCCCTCCTGTAGAGAACTGCTTCGGAACAAGGCCAAGCCAAGCCGCCAAGTCACGACCTTTTCGGAATGTTGCTCCATTTCCGATAGCGGCCACGAGAGCCGTCGCCGTGATTATCCCGATGCCGGGTACGGATTGCAAACGCTGACATGCCTCGGATTCTGCTGCAATCCGGGCCATTGCTTCGTTGGCTCTTGTGATTCGTTCTTCGAGTTCTTCCCATTCATGCCAGAGCTCGAGGAGGATAGTTCGCATACATTCGGAGAGTTTGCTTTCCGCATCGTTCAGGAGAGTGGGAAGATTGGCGCGGAAATACTCCAGACCTTGTCTCACGGCCAAACCGCGCTCGAGCAAAAAGGAACGCATCTGATTGGCTACAGCGGTTCTACGTGCGACCCACCGTTCTCGGGTGCGGTGCAACGCTTGCAGATCGAGTTGATCATTCGTCTTGACCGGCACAAAACGCATTGTGGGCCGTTGAACTGCTTCCGCAATGGCTTCTGCGTCAATGTAGTCGTTCTTGTTTGATTTAACGAACGGCCGTACATACTGAGCCGGCATAAGCCGGACTTGGTGACCTTGCCCCTGCAGTGCACGCGCCAGGAAATGCGAACCTGAGCAAGCTTCCATACCGATCACGCCAACCGATAAATTTGCCGTAAATGTCAGCAGCTGGGTGCGTGAGAATCGTTTTTTGATGACAATCTCGCCAGACTCACTCAGTCCGACGAAGTGAAATACATACTTTCCAATATCTATACCTGCGGTGTGAATCTTCATGGCTTCCTTTCTACACCTGTGCGCTCAACCCTTTGCACAGGTGGCGGACCATTCCATTAACGGCCTCGCTGGCCTGGAGAGCGGCCCCCTTCGCTCCGGGTCGCCCCAACCAACGGGGCAGAAAAGGAACACATAAATGCTTTGCAAGAATCGCATCACTCTCATCGGGTTTCTCGGCCAGGATGCAGCGAGCCGCTCCACACCAAACGGCACGGCTTACACTCGCTTGTCGCTCGCCACCAGCGTGAGCTGGAAACCGAAAGGCAGCAACGAGTACAAGACGCGCACCGAATGGCATCGCGTCATCTGCTGGAGCAAACTGTCAGACTGGGCAGGCAGCTTACAAAAGGGCGCGTATGTAGAGGTCGAAGGGGAACTGCGTTACCGCGAATATACTCCCGCGGAATCTGGTCGCACGGTGCAAGTGGCCGAAATCTACGCGAGCTCGATTTTGGCGTTAGACCGCTCTGCTGCACAGTCCAGTTCGAATGACGCTGACTCAAACGGAGGTGATGAGCCGCTCGACTGAGCGGCTGGCCGGGTATCGACTCAACAAGCGATGCCCGGCTTTCTTCTCGTCGAATTCCCAATTCCACGCAAGGCGATTTACCGCGACCGCGGTTTAACCCCAAGCCCGCGAGCGGCCAATCTCAGGCTAGCGGCTCCCCGTCCAAGTGGATTGCTCTACCCCGCGCCGTTACACATGATCTATCCGGGCCGTGGCTCATCCAGTCTCCGTGATAGCAGTCATTCGTTCCGAATCGCTGGCCGACTTATTGCAGCCGATTTTGAATGCAACATCGGATGCAGCCGTTCTGCATATCGACTTTCCACTAGCAGGCTGCGGAAAAAACGCGTATTTCGGATCGGATCTGCGCTTCGCGCTAAGCCGATTACGGGAAAACGCATCCCGAAATGCTAAGAGCCTCGATCTGCGACCTCTTTT